>JABLTO010037371.1_pt1 | contig 64081 bp, 53 predicted proteins | sample 7160091 | NCBI WGS metagenome assembly JABLTO01 (sample SAMN14651225, study PRJNA627086) | human gut metagenome | isolation source: feces | host: Homo sapiens
ATTATAATAATAGTTATAAATATATTAAATAATATCTAAGTATATAGATATAGCTTCTATATAATAGGTATGTAGATACATTATTCTTAGACTAAGAATTAGGCTAAGAATAACACTAATAAGACTTAGAATAAGGCTTATAGTGAATAAAATATAAAGAAAATAAGTAAACATATAGTTTATTTACTTTCTTTTTTTCTTTTTATGTAGTACAATTATTATGGTGATAGTATGAATAATACAAATGTTATTGTAAGTGTTAATACTATGAATGATATTAGTAATATTAATAATAATACTAAATATATTAATCTATCTATAGATTCTTTTAATAGTGATGTTATTAATTATTTTTTAGAATATGGAAAAGGATATTCTTATACTGATACTATTAATAATAAGAATGGATTTATATATGCTACTTATAGTATGTTTAAGAATAGTGAGAATATTATTAATGGTATTATTAATAATATACCTAGTAATTTATCTAATATAGAGAAGGTTAGATATTTGTATATAGCATTAGGTAAAATACTTAGTGCAGATATTAATACTATGGATAATAAAAATGAAAAGATATCTTTTAGTAGTGTTAGTATTATTAATAATATTTGGGGTTCTATTACTAGTGGTAAGACTACTAGTGCTTGTATATCTAAATTACTTATGTATTTATGTTCTAGAATAGGTATTAAGTCAGAACTTATTAATAGTGATATTAATGGTAATATAGGTAATAAAATATATGTTGATGATAGCTTTTTAATTGTAGATTTATATAATGATTTATATAATATACAAGGTGGTTTTAGTACTAAGTATTTTGATAAGTATAATGATAATAAAGATATTGATAAAAAGATATTTTATATAAAGAATAGTTATATTAATGAGATTATTGATAAAGAACTTAGAGGTCTTGATTATACTAAGGATAATATGCTTAGTGATATACTTGAAGTACTTGAAAGAAGTATTAATATTAGTGATGTTGGTGTTATTGAATTAGCAAAGATATGTAAAGATATTTTTGATAAGTATACTCCTAATTATGATATAAGAATTAATAATTTATTTTTACTTGATAGTGATGAGAGTAAGGAACATTTTATTGTTATTAGTTATGATAATAGTTTTTATAGTTATAATTATAATAAGCAATGTTTTATTAAAATGAGTTATGATGTTATTACTAAGAATATTAAGGATAATAAGATTGGTATTTATAAAGGAGAGGACTTTTATTGTAAGGAAAGTAGGTTAGTGTTATGATTTTAGTTATTATATTTTTATTATGTGTACTTGTTATTACTTCACTACTTGAATCTTCTTATTCTTCTCTTAATATTATTAGAATTAAGAAACTTATGGAAAATAAGAATAAGAAGGCTAAGATGGTATATAAGTTATATTCTAAGTATTCGGAGGCTATTACTTCAATACTTGTAGTTAACTGTGTATGTAGTGTTATGGTAAGTTCTCTTACTACTTATTATTTTTCTAATTTATATGGTGATGGCTCTGTAACGCTAGTTACGATTATACTTACTTTAATTGTTTTGATATTTACAGAGATAACTCCTAAAATATTGGGAAGAGAATATTCAGAAGTGGTGGCTATGAGACTAGCATTAGTATTAAAAACTATAATGTTTATTCTTACTCCAATAAACAAGATAATTTCTAAATTTGAAAGGAAAGTAAAAAACAAACATAAAGTAACTGCCACTAAAGATGAACTTGTTGAGATAGTTAAAACTATTAAAGATGAGGGTGTTATTGAAGAGAAAGAGAGTGCTTTTATTCAAAAGGCTGTTATATTAAAGAGGTTAAGAGTACAGAATATTATGATTAGTAAAGAGAATGTTTCTTATTTATATGATACTGATTCTTCTTTCAAGGTAAGGAAATGTATTTTTAGAGATCATCATGATAGAATACCTATAATTACTAAGGATAATAAGATTGTTGGTATATTATATGAGGTTGATTTACTTGACGAGATACTTAATGATGGGACTATTAGTATTAAGAAAAATGTTAAGGAACCTGTTACTGTGAGTAAGAATACTAATTTGGCATCTTGTCTTGAGGTATTACATGGTGCTAGAGCACATATGGCTCTTGTTACTGATAGAGAGAATAATTTTCTTGGTATTGTTACTATGGAAGATATTATTAATGAACTTATGAAGTCGTAGACTTCTTTTTCTTTTTATGTTATGATATATATGTGATGTTTATGATAGTGAAGATTGATAAGTTATCTCATGATTTTAGAGGTATAAGTAGAATTAATGATAAGGTATTATTTATTCCTTCGGTATTGCCTGAAGAAGTTGTTGATGTTAGAATTACTATAGATAAGAAGAATTATTCTATTGGTAAGGCTATGAATATTATTACGGAAAGTAGTAATAGAAGAAAGAGTATATGTCCTTATTTTGATACTTGTGGTGGATGTAGTACTGGGTATATTAAGTATGATAAGGCTTTGGTATATAAGAAGGAATCTGTAATAGATATTATGAAGAGATATGCTGGATATGATGTTAATCCAGATATTATTTCTAATTATAAAGAATATGGATACCGCAATAAGATTGGGTTAAAGGTATTTAATGGTAAGGTTTCATTAACTGAGGAAGAGAGTAATAATCTTGTTAATATTGATAAGTGTTATTTAGTTAATGATAATATTAATAGAGTTATTGATACTCTTAATAAACTTGATTTAACTGGAATAAATGATATTGTTATTAAGGGTACTAATGAGATTATGGTTATATTAAGTGGTGATACTGATAGGGATATGATTATAAATAGTCTTAAAGGTATGGTTAAAAGTATAGTACTTAATGATGAGGTTATATATGGTAATGATTATATTACTATTAATGTAGATAAATATAAGTATGCAGTATATCCTAAATCTTTCTTTCAAGTTAATACTGATATGATTAGTAAGTTATATGATAAAGTTAAGGAAGCTGCGGGTAAGGGTGAAAGCCTACTTGACTTATACTGTGGCGCTGGTACTATAGGTATATATTTAGCAGATAATTTTAATAGAGTAAGGGGTATTGAGATTAATAGTGATGCTGTAGAAGGAGCTAATTTAAATAAAAAGATTAATGATATAGGTAATATTAGTTTTGAATGTAAAAGAGCTAGTGATATTAATAGTATTAATGAAGAAGTAGTTGTTGTTGATCCTCCGAGAGGTGGACTTGATAAGACTACTACTGAGTTACTTTGTGATAGTAATGTTAAGAGAATAGTTTATGTATCTTGTAATCCTATTACTTTGGCTAGAGATGTTAATGTATTAAAGAGTAAGTATGAACTTAAGGATATTACTTTATTTGATATGTTTCCTAATACGAAACATGTGGAGAGTGTGTGCTTGTTAGAGAAAAGGTAAAAGTTTAACTTATTCAAAAATGAAACGGTTACAAATTGTAACCAATTAAAATTGTTGTTTCGAGATAAAAGACTATAAAAGAATAATTAACTTGAGATCACAGACTGTGATCTCAAGTACATGTGATAAACGATAGTTTAATGCAGAAGTAGTAGATAATATTTTTCTAACATAACTGGTTATTTGAACGATAAAATTAATGGAATAATGAAATGGAGTGGTGATTACTTATGAATGAATTAAGAGAAAGAATTGTTAATTATGTACCTTATGATGAGCAAGAAGAGAGTGATAAGGAATATATTTTGAAGTTTATAGATACTTTTGATGATGTATTAACTAGGAAGAATATATTTGGTCATTTTTGTAGTTCGGCTTTTGTTGTTAATAAGAATAGAAGTAAAGTACTTATGATATATCATAATATTTATAATTCTTGGGCTTGGCCGGGAGGTCATGCTGACGGTGAAAGTGATTTACTTGGAGTGGCTATGAGAGAGGTTATGGAAGAGACTGGTATTAAGAACTTAAAACCTTTATCTAAAGACTTTTATGCTATAGATGTATTACCTGTTAAAAGTCATATTAAGAGAGGTAAATTTGTTTCTAGTCATATTCATTTAAATGCTACTTATATTTTTGAGGCTGATGAAAATGAAGAATTATTAATTAAAGAAGATGAGAATAGCGGAGTTAACTGGATAGATATTGATAAAATGGTTAGTTCTTCAAGTGAAGATCATATGAAGAAAGTATATGCTAAACTTGTTGATAAGTTAAAAGAGGGTGATTATAATTAAAGGAAAGAAAATTAGATGGATAATACTTGGAGTATGTTTAATATTATTTACCACTATTATGATATTTGTTATTACTAAGAATAAATTATATATAGATGATATTGGATATAATATTATTTCTAAATTAAGAAGTAATAATATGGATAAGATAGTGAAAATTATTACTAATATAGGTGGTACTATTGTTATTGGTATTGTTACTATTATATCTTTATTTATATTTAGAAATAAGAAGATTAATATTTGTATTGTTTTAAATTTACTTGGTATTGTAGTACTTAATAATGTAATAATTAAAAATATTATTGGTAGAGATAGACCTAGTGATATTAATATTATTACTGAGGCTGGTAAGAGTTTTCCTTCTGGACATAGTGCTGTTAGTATGGTAGTATATGGTTATTTGATATATTTAACTTATAATTATATTAAGAATAAAAAGATAAAATATTTATTAATTAGTATATTATCAATACTTATTCTAGTAGTTGGTTTAACTAGAATATATCTAGGAGTTCATTATACTTCTGATGTACTAGGAGGTTATCTTCTTGGTATTGTTTATTTACTACTATTTACTTATATTAGTGATAAATATATAAAAGAAAAATAAATATAGTTAGAATATGATATCTATATTTATTTTTTTATTTTGCTTTAGTTTTAATAGATTGCTATCTATTTCTTTTTTTATTTCTTTATTATACTTAGGATGTTTTTCAATAGTTAGAGTTAGTTCTTTTATTCTGGATATGATACTGGTATCTAGTTCTTTTAGGTATTTATCTACATAAATATATAATAATAAGATAGAGGCTTCGATAATATTATTATTACTTGCTATTGTGAGATAGTTAATAGCTTTATTTATATTTTTTACTAAGACAATATCTCCAGTTAAATAGAAGTATTTGGCTAGGTTATAGTAGGCATAGTAATAGATATTATCTATTGGTACTTGAATGGCTTTATTATATAGAGTGAAGGCTTTATTTAAATCTATATCTACATATATTCCTTTACGATAGTATTCTCCAAGTGTATTTAGGGCATATGATTCTCCAAGTAGGGAGGCTTTCTCAAAGTACTTGAAGGCTTTTTGATAATCTTTATTGTTTTCATATATTTTACCAAGATTATTATAAGCATAAACATAGTTATGTAAAGAGGCTTCTTCATATAGTGATATAGCTTTATTTATATCTTTTTTTACATATAATCCTTCTTTATACATATTTCCTAATAGATTAACTGAGGCTATATTACCTAGAGATATTGATTTATTTAGATATTCATAAGCAAGTTTTAAATCTTTCTTGGTACCGTTTCCAATATTTTTATTTATTAACATTTTAGCTAGCATATAATAACTACTTGGATGATCTTTTAAAGAAGCTCTACTGAAGTAGTTATAACTTATATCATATCTTGGATAGCCCTTGATATAACCTTTGTATTCTTCTCTTCCTAATTCATATAGAGCATAGGGATTATTGTTTTGGGCTAGGGTATTTAATGAGTAATTATAGTTTATACCTTCACTTAGTTTTAGATTTAGATATTCTTCGAGTTCATGAGGGGATACTAGAGTGTTACTTAGAAGATTTTCTATTATTTCTTTTTTGATATTATCTTCATAGATAGGTTGTTTTTTATCTAATATGATAAAGAATAATATTTCAGTAAAGGCAATGCATAGATTGTTATTATTTATTAGTTCTAATAGATTACTTGATAGTTCTTTAGATACTTCTTTATCGTTTTTACTAATATTATATAATTTTATAGTTACTGTTTTTAATAAGGTATTATTATTTATTAAATCTATCTTTTCTTTTTTAGTTAGATTTGAATAAATATTACCAGTGATTATAGTTAATAAATTTATTATAATATCTAATAATATATAGTTATCTTTTGGATAGTTCTTTTTATATATTATATACTGCTGCTTATAATCATTATTTATACTTCTTATACCAATACAATAGTTATTTATTGTAGTATCATTTATATTAGTAGTATTAAATAGAGTACTAAATACTTCTGTTTGAAGAGCACTTGTTTTATTGATAGTGTTTTCTTTTATTATTCTGGTAAAGTTACCTAATGATAGATGATTATCATTATTATTTAATTTTATATATTTTTTCATAGTTACCTCAAATTCATTATAACATAGATGTGGATTTTAGTAAAATTATTTATATTTAATGTGGATTTATTATACTTATATTATTTCTTTGTTAATAATATAATGGTATTAGGAAGGTGATATTATGAAGAAGTTTATGAAGAGTTATAAGTCTAGTATTATATTAATAATGGCTGTTGTTATTGGTACGTTTATTGGACTTATATTTAAAGAGAAGGCTAGTGTACTTAGTCCTTTAGGGGATATATTTATTAATATGCTTTTGGTAGTTGTGGTACCACTTATATTTCTTTCAATAACGGTATCTATATCTAAGATTAAGAGTCCTAAGAGACTTGGTAAGATTATGATTACAACGATTGTTACTTTTATTGTTACTTCATTAGTGGCTGTAATAGTGGGATTTGTTTCTACCTATAAGATTAATTTAGTTGATACTGATAAAGTTAATGATATTAAGAGTGTTTTAGTAGAGAATACTGAGGTAGAAGAACTTAATATATTAGAAAGAACAGCGAAGACTCTTACTGTTAATAAGTTCGGTGATTTACTTAATACAGATAATTTGATTGCTCTTTTGGTATTTTCTATTATATTTGGAATAGCAATTAATATGGCTGGTAATAAGGGTGATAAGGCTAGAGAAGTATTAGAATCTTTTAATGAAGTTATTATGAAGGTAGTTAATATTATTATGTACTATGCTCCAATTGGATTTATGTGTTGTACGGCTTCTTTAGTTGGTACTTTTGGTAGTGCAATAGCAGTTGGGTATATTAAGACCTTTGTTATTTATACGGTAGTATGTTTATTATTTTACTTTATTATGTATACAATATATGCTTTTATAGCGGGTAGATTAGAAGGAGTTAAGAGATTTTGGAAGAATGTTATACCTGCAAGTTTGACTTCGATTGCTACTTGTTCTTCGGCAGCCTCTATTCCTGTTAATAGTGAATGTGCTAAAAAGATAGGAGTACCTGATGATATAGCAGAGACTGTAATACCTCTTGGTACTAGTTTTCATAAGGATGGTTCTATTATTGGTAGTGTATTTAAGATTATGTTTTTAGTGTGTTTATTTGGTACTAATATTAGCGGTTTTGATGGCATATTTAAAATACTACTTATTGCTTTAGTGGCTACTTTACTTGTTACTGCCGTCCCTATAGGAGGTGGTACTATATCGGAGATGATGATTCTTACTATGATGGGATATGGTACTGGAGCTCTTCCGATACTTACTATTATTGCTACGATAATAGATGCTCCAGCCACTATGCTTAATGTAGTTGGTGATTTATCTAATTCAATGGTTGTTGCTAGAGTGGTAGATGGTAAGAACTGGATGAGAAAGAAATAGTTTGTTCTATTTCTTTTTAAATGTCAAAAATTAGTATTTTATTTACATAATTTGCACAAAAAATGCAAAAAAGTAAAATAAAATATGAAAAAATGTTGATTTTATATTAAAAAATGCATATAATATTATCAAAGAGGGAGGAATGAAATAAAATGATATTAGAGTTTAGTGTAAAGAATTTCTTGTCATTTAAAGAGAAAGTAACTTTTAGTATGATTGCTAATTCCAATAAAGAACTAAATGATAATTATGTAGAAATTGGTGGTAATAAAGTTTTAAAAAGTGCTGCAATTTATGGAGCAAATGCTTCAGGTAAATCTAATTTATTTAAAATATTAACTCTTGTAGTTTTAATGTTAAGGTCGTCAAATAGTGTTGATATTAATGCTAAACTTCCTTTGATACCATTTAAACTTGATAAAGGTAGTGTTAATAAACCAAGCGAATTTGAAATTAAGTTTATTTTGGATGAAACAAGATATGTTTATGGTTTTATAGCGGATAAGGATAAGATTTATGATGAATATTTATATTACTATCCAAATGGAAGAGAAACTAAGATATTTGATAGAACTAATATAAATGAATATAGTTATACACAGAAAGATGAAAAGATATTAAGAGAAATAGAGGCTAAAAATGCTCAAAATAAGTTTTTCTTAGCCACAGCGACTAATTGGAACTTTGACAAGACAAAAGCAGCATATAACTTTTTAACAAATGGAATAGGAACTTGTAATAATTTAGAAATACTAAAAAATATGGCTTATAAAATGTATGAAACAAATCCAGATTATTTAAAAGATTTTGCTATTGATTTTTTACAAAAGGCTGATTTTAATATAGAAGATTACCAAATATCTCAAATAGATGTACCAGGAGAGTTCTTAACTGCAATACCAGAGTTTATTACAAAAACTTTACCTGATAAACCCAAAGCATATCAAGTATTATTTAAACATAAAAATAGTGATAACTACTTATCAATAGATGAAGAATCTTTAGGTACTCAAATGATATTTGCATTTATACCTTTTTTGGCTGATAGTTTAAAAAATAAAAAAGTATTAATAATAGATGAATTAGATAAAAGTCTACATCCATTTTTAGTACAATATATAGTAGAAATATTTAATGATGCAGAAATAAATAAAAATGGTTCTCAATTAATTTTCAATACTCATGATACTAATTTATTAGATTTAAATATTCTCAGAAGAGACCAAATATGGTTTACTGAAAAAAATAGTGAAACTGGAGAAAGTGATTTATATTCTTTAAGTGATTTTTCAGTAAGAAAACAAGAAAATGTTGAAAAAGGATATATGCTTGGTAGATATGGTGCTGTACCTTTCATCAAGAATGATTTTAACTTGTGGGAAGAAGAATAGAAAATAAACGAGTAATTAGTAATGACAGAGTAAGAAAAGAAAGAAAACAAAAAAATAAAATAATAATTGCTGTTGAATGTAAAAACAAAACCGAAAAATTATATTTTAATAATTTTGATAATGGTAAAAAGAGTTATTCAATATCATTTGCAAAAGGTAATTATACGGATCCATTGAACTTAGTTAAAATGTTAATTGAAGAAATGAAAAAAATTGGTGTGGATTTAAGTGATGGTGATAGGGCATATTGTATTTTTGATACTGATATAGAACCTATTAAAAATACTGTGATTAAAGAGGCTAAAAAACTTGCTAGTTTGAGTGGTATTGAAATAATAACATCTACTCCAAGTATAGAGTTATGGTTTTTACTTCATTATGAATATACAACTGCGAGTATGGATAATAAAAGTTTAATAAATAGATTAAAAAAGTTTTATCCTAATTATGCTAAGAATATAAATATTTTTCCTGATATTAATAAAAATATTAATACCGCAATAGATAGTGCTAAAAAACTTGAAAAGCACCAATTAGAAAATGGTAAAATAATAGGTACTGTGGAGGCTAATCCTAGTACTGAAATATATAAAATAGTAGAAGAACTATTAAAATAAATAAAACAATTTATTTGTATAATTTTAAATATATAGATATGCTTATATATGATAGGTATGTAAATACATTGTTATTAGACCTAAAGGCTAATAACAACACTTTAATACCTTAGGATTAAAGTGAACATAATAATTAAAATAAGAACTGATATTAACTTATCAGTTCTTATTGACTTTAATAGTATTAAATAATATAATGTAGTCATATTAAGGCTCAAACTTGTAAGAGATATTTTAGTATGTTATTATTAGATTTTATTAAGAGCAAAATCTTTATGAAAGGAGAAGATAGTAGGTAAAGTAACAACACATTACGCTTTACTTTATATAAAAGAAAGGTGTGAGATTAAGTGAACTTAAAAGGTTTACCTAGTGAGGAAAGACCTAGAGAAAGATTTATTAAATATGGTAGAGATAATATATCTAATGAAGAACTTATTGAAATAATACTTAAGTCCGGTACTAGGAAGTATGGTTTAAAAGAAATATCTCATAATATACTTAGTTCAGTTAATAATATTAATGAACTTAAAAATATGGAAGTTAATACTTTATCTAAGATAAATGGAGTAGGTAATATTAAAGCAATAGAGTTAATGGCCGCAATTGAACTAGGAAGAAGAGTTTATTTAGAAGACAATTATAAAGAATTAGTATATTTAACTAATCCTGAATCTATTATTAATTATTTTCATAATTTATTTGATGGTATTAAACAAGAACTCTTTTATGTTATTTATTTAGATAATCAAAAGAAATATATAGATAAGAAATTATTGTTTAAAGGTACTGTTAACTATTCTTTAGTACATCCAAGAGAGATATTTAAAGGTGCTTATTTAATGTCCGCTAGTTATATTATATGTATTCATAATCATCCTTCAGGTAACAGTAGTCCCTCAGGTAATGATATTGAACTTACTAAAAGAATTAAAGATATTGGTATTTTACATGGTATTAATTTAATTGATCATATTATTATTGGTAAGGGCAATTATTATAGTTTTTATCAAGATAATAATTTATAATACTTTTAATTTAATTAAAAATATTATATAATAAGATACGATGGGAATGTGATATAAATGTTTATAAAAAATAAAAGAAGTATACCTAAAAAATATATTGTTATTGGTATTATTGTTTTAATTATTATTATTTTTGTTATATTTTCTTTTACTCTTAAAGAAGATAGAAAACTTAATAAGGTTGAATCTTTTATTAGAGATGCTTTAGTGTATACTGAGAAGATTATATCATATCCTGTTAGATTTGTATCTGGTAAAATAAATGATTATAATGAACTTAAAAGTGTAGAGGAAGATAATGATATATTAGAGACTTCTCTTGACAGAGTTACTTCAATTGAGGCTGAGAATATTGAACTTAGAAGAGAACTTGAGAGATTAAAGGAAGAACTTAATATTGAACATAATTTATCTGATTATGAATATTTGAATGCTACGGTTGTCAGTAGAAATGTTGGCTTTTGGTATAATACTATTACGATAGATAAGGGTACTTATAATGGGGTAGAGAAGGATATGGTTGTTATTAATTCTAAAGGATTAATTGGTAAAATTATTAAGACTAGTACTTTTACTTCTGATGTTAGACTTATTACTACGAGTGACACTAATAATAAGATATCTGTTCATATAAGTAATGGTGATTATGATTTATATGGTCTTATTAATAGTTATGATTATAATGATAATTATTTGGAAGTAGAGGGTATTAGTAATACTAAGGATGTTAGAGTAGGAGACTATGTATATACTTCTGGACTTGGTGGTATATTTCCTTCAGGTATTTTAGTAGGCACTGTTAGTGAGATATCTACTGATTCTTATGATTTAGCTAAGATTATTAAAGTTAAACCTTCAAGTGATTTTACTGATATTAATTATGTTAGTATATTAAAAAGGAAAGATAGTAATGATTATTAGTATTATATATTTGGTTTTTTCTTTTTTACTTGAAGGTATTATGTCTAATATATTTCCTAGTACTTTATCTAATATTAGTTATTTTACTACGATATATATAATTATATCTTTTGCTATTATATATCCTTATTTTGATAATGATAAGAAGTTTTTTATACTTATATTTATATTTGGTATATTATTTGATATTCTTTATACTTCAACAATATTTGTTAATACTTTTATATTTATTATTATTGGGATAGTTATTAAAATATTGTATAATATATTACCAGGAAATGTTTTTATGACTAATATTATTAGTTATGTTGGTATTATTATTTATCATATATTATCCTTTATAATACTAATGATTACAGGATATGGTGATTATAGTATTATACTTTTGTTTAATATAATTATTCATAGTATATTTATGACTATTATTTATACTAGTATTAGTTATTTTATAATGAAATTTATGTATAATAAGTTTGATATTAAGTATATAAAATAAAAAAATTTCTTATAAAAAGAAATTTGGCTGGTTATTTGTTTGATTTGTATATTCTACTTTTTGAGTAGTAGTAGTGTTATTACTATTTATGTTTGAAGATGCTATATTCGGAGATGTAGTATCTTCTTTTTTTGTGGTATCTGTTTCGTCTTTGAATACTGAGGCTATTTTTAACATAGAACGCATATTATTCATCATTGGTCCGACTTCTTTGACTACGGGGATGGCATCTTTTACTACTCCAAGTGTTTTTGAAGCACCATTTAAAAGACTGGTAAAGTTAAAACCACTGGTGCCTGTTGACATCCTACCTAGGCCTAATAACGAACGAAGACCACCACCTCCAGACCTTAGAGGGGCTCCTATCATGGGTCCCATCATATTTCCTGTCATTGGAGGTACTATTTGATTAGGCATCCCACCAATAAAAGGATATCCAAAGTTATTTCCATACATATATAATACTCCCTTTCTAAAATAATATATGAAATTTAGAAAAAAATGTTAAAAAATAGATTATTCTATGTTATAATTATTTATAGAATAGGTGATTATATTATGAATGGTAAAAATGTTAATAATACTAGTAATAATAATGCTGTTTTTTCTTCTAATCAAACTGTTAGTGGTAATACTGCTGCGAGTAGAGTTAAAACAAGATATAAATATACCTGCTACGACAAGGAAGGTAAGACTGTTAAGGGTTATTTTGATGCTTTTAGAAGATTAGATGTAGAGTCTTTCTTAAATAGTCAAGGGTATAAAATACTAGAAATTAAAGAAACAAAAATTAGTAAATTTGGTGATTTTTTAACATTAGAAAGACCAATGAAATATAAAGATTTAGTATTCTTTTTAACACAGTTGTCTACCTATATTAAGAGTGGTATTCCACTTACTGATTCTATTGTTATGTTAGATGAGCAAACTAAGAATAAGAATAGAAAGAATTTATATAAAAAAATATTGTATGAATTAAATACTGGGGCTCCTTTTAGTGAAGCACTGGCTAGACAAGGAAATATATTTCCTAAACTACTTATTAATATGCTTAAAACTTCGGAACTTACTGGTAATTTAACTGAAGCACTAGACGATATGGCAGCTTATTACAAGACTGCTGATACTAATAGAAAACAAATAATATCTGCCCTTACTTATCCAAGTGTTGTTCTAGTTGTGGCTATTGCGGTATTAACATTCTTACTTATATTTATTATACCTAGGTTTGAAGATATATTTAAGCAGTTAGGTGCAGACCTTCCTGGTATTACGGTATTTTTGGTTAATACTAGTAATTTTGTTAAAGATAATATTATTAAGATTATTATTGCAGTAGCAGGTGTTATTATTATACTTATTGCTATGTATAAGAATATTAAGAAGTTTAGATATTTTGTTCAGTATATACTTATGCATATTCCAATAATTAAAAATGTAATAATTGATAATCAGATAGTTATGTTTACTAAGACTTTTTCTTCACTTATTAGACATGATGTATTTATTACTGATAGCATTGAAATGCTAGGCAAGGTTACTAATAATGAGATATATAAAGATATAATAAAAGAGGCTGTTACTAATCTTAGTACAGGTGCCGGATTATCTAAAGCTTTTGAGGATAAATGGGCTTTTCCTAGAATTGCTTATGAAATGTTAGTTACTGGAGAAAAAACAGGTAGACTTGGGGTAATGATGGAAAATGTTGCTTCTTATTATGAAGAGGAACAAAAGGCTTTAGTTCAAAGATTAAAAAGTTTAATAGAACCTGTTATGATAATATTACTTGCGGGAATAGTAGGTGTTGTATTACTTGCTATATTTGTTCCAATGTTTAGTATGTATAATGACATTTTATAGGTGATTTTATGGAAATATATATATATATAATAATATTTATCTTTGGAACAGCAATGGGTAGTTTTCTTAATAATTTGGCTGTGAGGCTATCTAATAATGAATCTATTCTGTATCCTAGAAGTCATTGCCATAGTTGTCAACATAAACTTAGGTGGTATGAATTAATACCAGTGGTATCTTATGTTATACAAGGTGGTAAAAGTAGATGCTGTCATAATAAAATACCAATAAGTTACTTATTAGTTGAAGTTATTACTGGAGTATTATTTTGTACTTCTTACCATTCATTTGGTTTTAGCTATAACTTTGTTATTAGTTTAATATTTATATCTAGTTTAATTACTATTATTGTAAGTGATATTGAATATATGATTATATTAGATGAAGTTATAGCAGTGGCCGCTATTGTCATTATAATTTTAGAACTTATCTTCTTTGGACTCGAGTATACTGCTGATAAAATTATTGCAGGAATACTTGCTTTTGTTACAATGTATGTGATAAAATTAATAGGGGATAAGTTATTTAAGAGAGAGTCTATGGGTGGAGGAGATATTAAATTAATGTTTTTATTTGGAATAGTAATTGGATATCCTCTATGTATATGTGATATATTCTTGGCTACTTTTATTGCTTTTCCAGTAGCAGTTTATACGCTATTTAGTAGGAAAGATAATTTAATACCTTTTGGGCCATTCTTAGCAATGGCTGCAATACTAATACATATATCTAAAGTTGATATATCTGAAATACTTAATTTCTTTAGTAAATAAGGAGGGAATGTGTAATGAAAACTAAAATTTCTATGAAGACAATTTATTTAATTTTAGTTATTACTATTGGTTTAGTTGGACTTGGTATTGGTTCTACACTTGCTGTTTTTACTGCAAGTGCAGAAATTAGTAATCCAATATCGTTTTCATCTAATTTATCTTATAATGGTGATATTTTTGATACTGTTGAGGTAACAATAGGACCTAATGCCACAAGGACTACTAATGTTTCTATATTTAATGATGAACAAATTGATGGCGTTAAGTATGCTGTGTGGTATATTTATGAAGGAAATAGTAATGATATATCTTTTGTCAGAAATCAAGAAAGTGATATAGATCCTAGTGGCACCGATATTGGTCAAGGTGGTACTTTGAGTATGGATATCAAAAATAACACTTCAAACACAATTACTATTACTATTGGTGTTACTACAAGTAAAGAAGATATAGTTCTTCCTAGTTATATGAAAGTTATAACTCTTGCTACTGTAGCAAAGTATAATTTAACATTAAATAAAGGTACAGGTGTAAGCACTATATATTACAAAGTTAATGGAGCAAGTAGCTATACTTCTACTACAACCAATAAAACATTAAGCGTAAATAGTGGAACAACCTACTATTATTATGGTGTTCCGCAAACAGGTTATACAATGAATTCCTGTACATCATCAAGTCCATGCTCTGGAACAATGACTAGTTCAGTTACTAAAACTTTAACTGCAAGTAGAAAAACATATACTATATCATATAATGCTAATGGTGGTACTGGAGCTCCTAGTTCACAAACAAAAACATATGGGATTACTTTAACTTTAAGTAATACTAAGCCAGTAAAGATTGGTTATCCATTCTTAGGATGGACTATTAATAGTAATGGTACAGGTACATTGTATCAACCTGGTGGTAGTTTTACTACAAATGCTAATACTACTTTGTATGCTAAATATTCTACAACATTGACTAATTATACTGTTTATTTGGATGTTATTGATACTGGAGAAAGTTATCAAAATACTGTTAAACATGGTGATGAATATTCAAAAGATATATCTACAATGGCTAGTGGTGTTGATGTAACTTGTACTAATGGTCAAATTCCTAATATAAGTGGTCCATACAATAATATAGTTACAATATATATTAATCAAGTAACGAGTAATACTAGTTGCGAAGTTCAATGGTGGGATTATTAATAAAAAAATAATGGTTATTTAATTATAACTATTATTTTTTATTTTATTTTTTAACTAATAAATTGTAAACATCATGTATAATTCCTTGAAAATAAAGGAAAAATATTATATAATTGGTATGGTGGTAAATATATGGAAGAAATTATTAAGAGAATATATGATTATTCTTTAGAGGATATAATGGGTGAGAGTTTTGGAAGATATTCTAAATATATTATTCAAGATAGAGCTATTCCTGATGTTAGAGATGGATTAAAACCTGTACAAAGAAGAATATTATATTCAATGTATAAAGAACATAATACTTATGATAAGCCTACTAAAAAGAGTGCTAATGCTGTTGGTATGGTAATGGGTAATTATCATCCACATGGTGATAGTTCTATATATGAGGCAATAGTTAGAATGAGTCAGCCTTGGAAGAATGAAGCTCCTTTAATAGAGATGCAAGGTAATAATGGTTCTATTGATGGAGATAGTCCTGCCGCTAGTCGTTATACTGAAGCAAGACTTTCTAAAATAGCTGGAGAACTTCTAAGAGATATTGATAAGACTGGTATTGTACCTATGGCTCCTAACTACGATGATAGATTATTAGAACCCACAGTACTTCCAAGTAGATTTCCTAATTTACTTGTAAATGGTACTACTGGTATTAGTGCTGGTTATGCTACTAATATGCCTCCGCATAATTTAGGCGAAGTTATTGATGCTACAATATTTAGAATAGATAATCCTAATAGTAGACTTGATACAATAATGAATTATGTCAAAGGACCTGATTTTCCTACTGGTGGTATAGTACTTGGTTTAGATGGTATAAAGCAAGCTTATGAAACTGGTAGAGGAAAAATATATATAAGAGCTAAAGCTGTTATTGATAAGAATAAGATTATTATTAATGAGATTCCTTATGATGTTAATAAATCTTTACTTGTTCGTAAAATAGATGAAGTAAGATTAGATAAAAAACTTGATGGTATAGTAGAAGTAAGAGATGAATCAGATAAAGAAGGACTACAAATTGCTATTGATTTAAAGAAGGATGCTGATGCTAATAATATTCTTAATTATTTATATAAGAATACTGATTTACAAATATCTTATAACTTTAATAATGTTGTTATTGTTAATCGTAGACCTATGCAACTTGGTTTACTTGGAATATTAGATGCTTATATTGCTCATCAAAAAGAGATTGTATATAAGGGTACAGAATATGATTTAAAGACCGCTAGAGCAAGCTATCATATTATGGAAGGTTTAATTAAAGCTATATCTATATTAGATGAAGTTATTGCATTAATTAGAAGAAGTAAGAATAAGGCTGATGCTATTATTAATTTGGTTAAGGAGTATGAATTTACTGATAAGCAAGCTGAGGCTATAGTTAATTTACAACTATATAGACTTACTAATACTGATATTGTTACTTTAGAGGAAGAAATGAAAAAATTAGCAGAAAAGATTAAGTTATATGAGGAAATATTAACTAGTCCTGAGAAACTTAATTCAGTTATTAAAGATGATCTTAGAAAGATTAAGAAGGAATATGCTATTCCTAGAAGAACAGAGATTAGGGATGAGGCTGCTGATGTTAAAGTTGATACTACAAGAATGATACCTAAAGAACAAGTAGTAGTAGTAGTTACTAATGAGGGATATATTAAGAGAGTTCCTTATAGAAGTTATAGTTCTTCTAATGGAGAGGATACATTACTCAAAGAAAATGATTATACTATTGGTATGTATAATATTAATACTACTGATGTAATGTTATTATTTACTAATTTAGGTAATTATTTATATTTACCAGTATATGATATACCTGAATGTAAATGGAAAGATTTAGGTAAACATATTAGTAATATTATACCATTAATGGATGATGAAAAAATAGTACATTCTATGTTTGTAAGTGATTTTGATGAAGAAAAATATATTACAAGTTTTTCTAAGAATGGTATGATTAAGAGAACTTTACTTAATGAATTTAAAGCACAGAGATATAGTAAACCTATTAAGATGATGAATCTTAAAGATGATGATGAAATAGTTAGTGTTACTGATTCTAGTGATAGAGAAGTATTTGTTGCTACTTCGTGTGGTTATGGACTATGGTATGATGTTAGTGAGGTTCCAGTAGTAGGAATTAAGGCTGCTGGTGTTAAGTCTATCAACTTAAAAGATGATTATGTAGTTAGTGGAATACTATTTGATGCTGGTAGTGAATATATTACAATACTTACTGATAAGGGTACTGGTAAGAGAGTTAAATTATTAGAATTTGAAAAGACTTCAAGAGCTAAGAGAGGAATACTTCTTATGAAGGTAATTAAGAGTAATCCTAGTAGGGTTATTAGTGTTTATATTGAAGACTCTAAGAGTTTAATTGGTATTGTATCTGATAATTATACTAAAGAAGTTAAGATTACAGAGATTCCTATTATGGATAGATATAGTAATGGTTCTTATGTAATCAAAGATAGAATATTATCTTCTTATAATATTAAAGGTATGGAAACATATAATGATAAGGAAAAGGAAGATAAGACTTCAGTTAAGGTAGAGAAGAGTGCAGTATCTTTAAAAGAGATAGATGATAAATTATCTAGTATTGATAGTATTATTAATGATTCTTATGAGTAGGTGTTATATATGATTTATGTAAAAGATATAATTGATAAATTTAATGGTAAATTATTATGTGGTGATATTAACTTAGTACTTGATAATTTTTCTCATGATACTAGAACTATTCAAGAAGGGGATATTTATGTTGGTATTAAGGGAGAATCTTTTGATGGTAATAAGTTTTATAAAGATGCTCTTGAAAAGGGGGCTAAGGCTTGTATACTAGATAATATTGATGTTAATGATATTCCTTTGGAATATAAGGATAGAACTATTGTTTTAGTAGAGGATTCATTAAAGTGTATACAAGACCTTGCTAGATATAAAAGAAGTTTATATGATATTCCAGTAGTTGGTGTTACCGGCAGTGTAGGTAAGACCTCTACGAAGGATATGATATATGCAGTACTTAGTACTAAGTATAAGGTACTTAAAACTGAAGGTAATAACAATAATCATATTGGTCTTCCTTTTACAATACTTAGATTAAAAGATGAAGATATTATGGTAATTGAAATGGGTATGAATAATTTTGGTGAAATATTTTTTCTTACTAATATAGCTAAACCTACAATAGCGGTAATTACTAATGTAGGTACTGCTCATATTGGTAACTTAGGCTCTAGAGAAAATATAATGAAAGCAAAATTAGAAATAATTGAAGGACTTAATGGACCACTTATTATCAATAATGATAATGATATATTACATGATAATATTGAGTATATAAGGTCTTTAAATAAGATTATTACTATTGGTATAGATAATGATAGTGATTATATGGCTAAAGATATTAATAGTGATTTAACTGAGTTTAAAATAGATAATAACAATATTAAATGTAATATTGGTAATACTGCTTTTATATATAACTCTTTAGTAGCTTATGTAATGGGTGTATTATGTAATGTTGATATAGAAAATATTAAAAAAGGTATTGAGACTTTTAAACTTACTAGTAATAGATTAGAGTTTAAAAAATTAAAAAATGGAGCTACTTTGATAGATGATACTTATAATGCATCACTGGATTCTATTAAATCTTCACTAGAGCTTTTAATTAAAAGAGAAGGTAAAAGAAAGATTGCTATAATTGGAGATGTTTTGGAACTTGGTACTTTTAGTAAGAATCTTCATGAAGAAATAGGTAAGGTATTACTTAATAGTGATTTAGATTATATTATTACTATTGGTAATGAAACTAAGTATACTGATGAATATTTAAAAAATAATAATTATGATAATTTAAAACATTTTAACAATGAAAATGAATCTTACGAATATATAAATAATCTTCTTAAAGATGGAGATTTGGTATTATTTAAGGGATCACATGGTATGCATCTATCTAATATTATTAAATATTTAGTGGATAATCAAAAATAGCTATACATAGCTGTATAACTATTTTTTTTAGAAATAAAAATCGAAGAATTTTTTATTCCTCGATTTTTATTTTTCTTGTTATTGTTTTAGTTATCTTATTATATGTAGCAGAGTAGGTTATTTCAACTTCCTTGCCAGTTTCAAGTCTATTTATTTCATCTTCTAATTCAGATTTTGATTTGTATGTGGTATTATTTAGTGTATATGTTATATCACTTAATAGAGTTACATTTTTATCATCATATTTTACTATTATTCCTTTTTCATTATAGTTACCTTTGGTTACTGATATTGATTCATTACCTGATAATGAAATCTCTAGTTCTTTAACATTATTGGCACTGATAGTTATTTTTGTTTCGTCACTAGCATTATCTTTAAAGTTTTTATATTCTGCACGAACAATGATATCTACACTACCATTTGAAGTTGGTTTGTAAGTATATTCAGTACTTTTGCTATCTATGAAGTCTATTAATTCTAGATTACCTGTACTTGTTTTTTTGTATATACCAAATCCAAATCCTCCAAGGGTATTATTATTATAATCTAATCTTGCTTGAAGATAATTTGCTGATTGATTACCATAAACAGAATTACTAAAGTATTTACTTAAGTATGCACTGTCTAATATATCGGGAGTTTTAAAGTTCCAAGTTAATTTATAATTATTTCCTTCTTTTGTACTCTTTAGATTTGTTACTGCTGGTAACTTAGCATATCTTTGTGATACTTCAGTAGGTTGAGTTCCCTTTTTGAAATACTCAGTTATTTTCATACTATCTGGTGTATATTCACTTGCTAATTGTGCAGGCCATGTTTCTTTTTCAACAGTAACCGCTACTACTGAAGAAGGTATTTCCCATTTTTTAGTAGTTTTTGGAATGCTTTTAAACACAGCACTCATTAAATCATCTTTTGGATAACTTGCACTACCTAAATAGTGAGTACTATCATTTTCTTTATAACCATACCATAGTGCTACTGAATATTCTGGAGTATAGGCTACTGTCCAAAGATCACCAACTGATCCAATTGGAATACCTTTTGCCTTACATGTAGCGGCATCTAGATTAGAAGTACCTGTTTTAGCAGCAACAGTAGAGCCGTAAACTCTAGCACCACCACTGAAACCATATTCTACAGCATACTGAAGGACATTATTCATAAGGTATGCTGTTGAGTCTGACATTACTTTTTCTTTTTGATATTCTTTAAGATCACTTGTTACTATAGTTTCATCTGAATTACGATATTCTATTTTAATTACAGCATGAGATTCAATGTGGTAACCACCATTAGCAAAACTTGCATAAGCTTCAGCCATTTCTAGAGGAGTTACACCATATGACATACCACCAATTGAATAAGCTTCATTTAATATATTGTCTCCGCCATTATCGTATTCCTTATAATTTTCATCTTTAGTACTATACGCAATATCTATTCCTAAAGAACTAACAAATTTTGCAATATTCTTTTTATCTACTTGCTGAAAGGCTTTTAAAGCAGGGACATTTCTTGATACACTAACAGCTTGTTTTAAAGTTATTAATCCTTGATATTTATTATCCCAGTTTCCTACTGATGGACCATTGGTATATGTCCAAGGTTCATCATTGAATAGGGTATATGTTGAAAAATCATTATATTCAAATCCTGGACCATAATCAAATAATGGTTTAGCTGTACTTCCTGGTTGTCTATAGGCTTGAGTAGCAAAGTTAAATGTTCTTTTTCCTTCACGATTTCTTCCTGCTCCTACTGCTACAATTGTACCATCGTTAACATTAGTTACGGCGATACCTGCTTGAACCGAATCATTTGCCCAACGAGTGTAAGAAGTTCCATTTAATACATCATTAATACCATCTTGAATACTTCTATCAAGGGCTGTATATATTTTCATTGGTACTACTACTGGGTTATCTCCAGTTAATTTTTCTACTTCATCAATTACTGTATCAACATAGCCTTGATAATCAGTATCAGCTTTAGCACCCACTAGCATACTTTCTACTGAAACGGCTTGGGCCATTTTCATCTCTTCTTCAGTTATATAGCCATGTCTAACCATTAATTTTAAAACGGTATTTCTTCTTTCTTCAGCTTTATCTGGATTCTTATATGGATTATATTTATTTGGTGCTTGATACATTCCTGCAATTAATGATGCTTCTGGAAGGCTTAATTCAGATACGTCTTTACCAAAATAATATTTACTAGCTTCTTCAACTCCGTATATACTTCCACCAAGACAACTATCATTTACATAGAATTCTAATATTTCTTCTTTAGAATATTTCTTTTCCATAAAGAATACGGATAAGTATACGTCTTGGAATTTTCTTATTATTTTTTTAATTTTATTTGTTTCTAGACTATCTTTTTTAGTAAGATTATTTTTTACTGTTTGCATTGTTAGGGTAGATGCACCACCAGCATCATCTCTACCAATTAAGTTTAATGCGGTTGCTTTTAAGAATCTTGCCATGTCAACACCATTATGTTGATAATATCTAGAATCTTCGGTAGCTACGATGGCATCTATGAGAACTTGTGGTAACTGGTCATAAGTTACTGATTCTCTTTTTTGAACACCTAACGTAGCAAATTCATTACCATCTTTATCATATAGTACAGTTTGATCTTGATTTACTAAAGCATTAGGATCAAAGTTTGATGTACTAACTACAATATAAATCATAAATGCCGTTGCTGCAAAAACACAAAAGATAGCAAATCCTAATAAGATAGTTAATATCTTTCTAACAATACCTTTCTTTTTACTACTACTTTTTTCTTTTTTGTCTCTTGACTTGTTTGCTTGTTTTTTATTTTGAGGCTTGACTTTTTTCTTTTTATTTTTATCGTCGTTTACTTTTCCTCTTCTACTACTTGAACTCACAAATTCAACTTCCTTTCTTTCTAATAAATTATCTTTATTATTACCTTCTTTTTTCTTTTTTATGATATCTATTATTTTATTTGAATTAAGGTATATAATATATAATGGTAAAGTAATAATTAACATAAGTAATCCTTTTACTTTGAAAATTATAATACTTAAAATAGTTATTATTATGAATAGTATGCTAATTATTATGTTCATTTATTAGTTTATCAACAATTTTAATATAATCTAATCTTGGAGCATATTTAATTCCTATTTCATAAGTATTATTTTCAAAGTAGGATAGTGGTATAGATTTTCTTTCATTATTATTTATGTAGTCAATTATGTCTTTTCCACTTATAACAAAATCTCTATTTAAAGTAGAAAATCTTACTATTAGAAAGACAATACCATTATGTTTTATTACTTTCCTTATATATTCTATTTGATGTTTATGAATATTATCTATTGGGAAACTAGTTTTACTTCTTGTTTCCTTAGCATCAAACTCAATATAATATCCCTTATATACACCATTATAATCGAGAGTAGATGGACTTTCAAAGAAACCATCAGTTATTCGCATATTTTTATAATTGGTTTTTGTTATTCTAATAGGTGTAGGCTTTTTATATATTAAAGCGATATCATAGTCTACATAGTATTTATTTGATTCATTTATATCATTTTCTAATGACATACCACGATTAGCAAATGTACTATTAAAGTTTGTCCTAATATTCAAAAATATCACCTATTTAATTATACTATATATTATGGAAAAAATCTATATAACTTGAATAAATAATTTAAAATTGACATTTATATAAAGAAAAAGTTATCTTGCTTTATGCAAAATAACTTATAAATATTAATTTTAAATTTTAATCTAAATCTTTAGTAAATATACCAATACTAATAAGACCTGATATTAATACTAGTATATAGACTATTCTTGTAAGAAGAGTTCCATCACCAAATAGGTATTCTACTAGATTGAAATTAAATATTCCTACTAATCCCCAGTTTATGCAACCTATAATACCTAAAGCTAAGGCTATTTTGTATAATGTATTCATATAATTATCCTCCTTTTTACTTTTATTTTGTACAAAAATTGTTAATTTATTCATCATATTAGAAATTTTAATTAATATAATTGATTAGAAAGAAGGAGGACTAATGAAAAAGAAAATTTTGTTTATACTACTAGTGGGAGTGTTTCTATTATCAGGATGTGGTAAGACTAGTGAAAGTAGTATTATAAAAGATTTAGAAAAGAAGATTAATAATTCTAAATCTTACTATATTGAGGGTACTTTAGAGATAGTTAATAATGAAGACTTATATACTTATGATGTTAAAGTATCTTATGCTAAGGGAGATAATTATAAGGTTAATTTAACTAATAAGGTTAATAATCATGAACAAGTAATTCTTCGTAATTCTGATGGAGTATATGTTGTTACTCCGAGAATTAACAAGAGTTTTAAATTTCAAAGTGATTGGCCTTATAATAATTCACAAGTTTATTTACTTAAACCATTACTTGATGATATTTTGAGTGATGAAAATAGAACATTTACTAAAGATGGTGACAATTATAAGATAGTAGTGGCGGCGAATTATCCAAATAATGAAAAATTAGTTAAACAAGAAATATTACTAGATAAAGAAGCTAATATAAAGAAAGTTACTGTTATGGATACTAATGGAACTGCGCAAATTACTATGAATTTTGATAAGATAGATTTAAGTAGTAAATTTAATGATAATTATTTTGACTTAAAGGAAATCATAGATGTTAAGGAAGAAACTCCTAATGATAATAAGACTACTGAAAATAATACTAATACAAATACTAACACCAATACAAATACTAACACTAACACCAATACTGATAAAGATAAGGCTACTGAAACTAAACAAACTAGTACAATAGAGGATGTTATTTATCCAATGTATTTACCTGTTAATACTTATCTTTCTAATAAGGAGAAGGTAAGTAAAGATAATGGAGAAAGATTAATTCTTACATTTGATGGTGATAATCCATTTATGTTAATTGAAGAGACAGTTACTTATGAAAAAGAACATTTAATAGTTCCTACATATGGTGAACTTGAATTAATGGCTTCAACTGTGGCTATAGTTAATGATAATTCAGTAAATTGGATTGATAATAATATAGAATACTATGTAGTTAGTGATAAATTATCTAAAAGTGAATTACTTGATATAGCTAGAAGTATATCAGTATTACCAGTAAGCAAGTAAAAAACTTGCTTTTTTTCTTTTATAGTAATTATAGAAAGTTAGTTCGCCCAAACGAACTAACTTTTTAATAATCCAAAAAAAGAATTCAATTTAGAGACCATAGGCTCTAAATTGCTAGTGAAGACCTTAGGCTTCACTAGAATAAAATAATGTAAATTTATATCTAATATATTGAAAAACTATTAATAATTAGATATAATTAGGTAGGAAAATAGGTGATGATAAATGAAGAAAATATTACTTTGTATTATGGATGGAGTAGGTCTTACTAAAGAAAAAAAATATAATGCTTTATATAATGCTAAAACTCCTAATCTAGATAAATTATGGAAGATATATCCACATAGTGAACTTGAAGCTTCAGGAACATATGTAGGACTCCCTAGAGGGCAAATGGGTAATAGTGAAGTAGGCCATACTAATATAGGAGCGGGAAGAGTAGTATATCAGTCTTTAGAACTTATAAATAGTAAGATTAAAGACAAAAGTTTTTATAATAATAGTGAAATATTAAAAGTAATTAATCATGTTAAAGATAATAATTCTAATATTCATTTAATAGGACTTCTTTCTGATGGAGGAGTTCATTCACATATTAATCATTTATTTGCTTTACTTGATATTATTAAAAATAATGGTGTTAAGAATGTTTATATTCATATATTTACTGATGGTAGAGATGTTAGTCCTACTAGTGGAATTAAATATATTGAGGCTTTGGAAAAGAAACTTAAAACTATTGGTATAGGTAGTATTGCCTCAATTGGTGGTAGATATTATGGTATGGATAGAGATAATAGATTTGATAGAGTAGAAAAAGCATATAATGCGATGGTTATTGGTACTGAAGTAAGAGAAGTTAAGAAGGTTTGGTATGATAGTCAAAAGAATGATATTACTGATGAGTTTATTGTACCTACGACTACTGATAGAAATGGTTTAATAAGAGATAATGATGGTATTATATTCTTTAACTTTAGACCTGATAGATTAAGAGAACTTGGTAGTATATTTACTAATGATGATTATGAATGCTTTAAGAGAGATAAAATTAATAATTTAAAAATTGTTACAATGATGAAAGTTACTGATACAGTACTTTGTCCTATGGCTTTTGAACATCCTGTACTTAATAATACTATTGGTGAATATATATCTAATAAAGGTCTTACACAACTTAGAATAGCAGAAACTGAGAAGTATGCGCATGTTACTTACTTTATAAATGGTGGTAGTGATGTGATATTTGAAGGTGAAAAAAGAATATTAGTACCTAGTCCTAAAGTGGCTACTTATGATTTAGAACCTGAAATGTCTGCGAATATGATTACAGCTTCTTTAGTAAAAGAAATTACAGAAAATAAAGAAGATTTAATAATACTTAATTTTGCTAATGGTGATATGGTAGGTCATACTGGTGATTATAATGCTGCAGTAAAAGCAGTGGAAACAGTAGATTCTTGTATTGGTAAGATACTTGATAATATATCATTAGATGAATATACGATGATTATTACAGCAGATCATGGTAACTGTGAAGTTATGAGAAATAAAGATGGTAGTGTTAATACTAGTCATACTACTAATAAAGTACCATTTATTATTACAGATAAGAGATTAAAATTATTAGACGGTAGTTTATGTGATATAGCTCCTAGTGTATTATTTTTAATGGGACTTGATATACCTAAGGAGATGACTGGTAATATACTTATTAAAAATAGAAAGAAGGTTAAATAATGTTAAAGTTACTTAATAATCCTAAGTCAGATAATACTAGAAATATATTAAATGCCGATTTATTTGTTAGTAATTTACATAATACTTTGAAAGCTTTTGGTTTTAATCCAAAAGTTACTTATGAAGTTTATAGGAGTATTACTGTTTATCATATTACTTGGAATGATGATAAGATTTATGATGATATTTTAGAATTAAAGAAAGAAATTGCTTTATCTTTGGGAATTAATGTATCTGAATTAGTTATGAATAAAGTAAAAGATAATGAGATATTTATTAAAGTTGATAATATGAAGAAAGATATTTTATGTCTAAAAGAAGTATTAGAGAATTATAAAGTAGATAATGATTTTAAAGTAGTATTAGGCCTTGATGAATATGATAAATTAGTTACTTTTGATTTTGATAAGGAAAAGAGTCTATTGGTTACTGGTGTTAGTGGTACTGGTAAAACTAATTTATTTAATGATATTATTATGAATATTTTAATTAATTATAGTAATGTTAAAGTAGTTATACTTGATTCACAAGGTATTAATTATAATTTATATAATGATGTATGTGAAGTTGTTAATAAAGAAGAAGATATTATTGTAAAGATTAATTTACTTAGAAGAGAATTTGAAGATAGAGTAAAGAATAATACTAGAGATAAGATGGTAGTATTTATTGATGAGATATATGAAATATTAAAACTTGATAATAGTGTTAAAGATGATATTAATTATTTATTAGAAGTAGGTAATACTATGGGGATATATTTAGTAATATCTACGGATAGTGTACTTGAAGATGATACTTATGATTTATTTAATAAAGATAATGTATCAAAGATTAGTTTTTATCTTACTTCAAGAGGAGAATATAATATGTTTTTAGGTAAGGCTATCAGAGATAACTTGGGTAAAGATGGAATGTATTTGGATAATGATAAGAATTTAATTAGAATGAGTATTCCTATGATAGAAGATGATGAAATAGAAAGAGTTTGCAGGTATATTAAAGATAATAAATAGCAGTATAATAATAGTTAGGAAGTATAATATGAAAAATAAGGATAAGAAGGAAAAGAATACTAATAAGAGAGATAATATATTTATGATTATTTTATCTTTTTGTGATGTTATAGCGGTTACTGTTTTATTTCTTTTATATGGACCTTATAATGGCTTTAGAGACTGGTTAGTTACTACAGCAATGGGGACAATGAATCATCAGTATTTGGCCACTACATTTTATAATATGGATAGAATAGAAGAAATATTATCACATCATAGTACGGTGGAACCTGACTTTGATACTGATACTAGTTTAATTACTGCTGATGAGAATGAATATATTGATGATTATGATAGAGAAATACTAGACAGAAATAAGAATGATATATATAAATTAATTGAAATAGATGAAGATGGTTATTCGGGATATTTAGCTGCAGTGTATGATCCTTCAAAAATAAAAGTTACTTATAGTAAGAATCTTGGTGTTACTGGAGAGTATCTAGTTAATATGGCTAAGAGAGAAGGGGCAGTCCTCGCTATTAATGGTGGAGGTTTTGCTGATGCCGGAGGACAAGGAAATGGTGGTGCTCCAGTTGGAGCTATTATATCTGGAGGTAAAGTACTTAACTTTTCTAATGGTACAGGAGGTGCTTATGGCGGTGGTATTATAGGTTTTACTAATGATAATAAATTGTATCTTGGTAAAATTAGTACTAGTAGGGCAATAGAAATAGGTATTAGAGATGCAGTAGAATTTGGACCATTTTTAATAGTAAATGGTAAGAGTTCATTTATAAATGGTAATGGTGGTTATGGTGTTCATCCGAGAACCGCTATTGCACAGAGAAAAGATGGTATAGTATTATTCCTAGTTATAGATGGTAGGAGTCTTAAAAGTAAAGGAGCTGATATGAATGATTTAGTAAAAATATTACTTAGATATCATGCATATAATGCCGCTAATCTAGATGGTGGTAATTCTAGTGTTATGGTAGTAAATGATAAGATTATTAATCATCCGTTTAACTGGTCTAATAGAGAAGAAACTAGACCTATAGCAAGTGGATTTGTAGTTACTGAATAAGAAATTTATAAGGAGTGTTTATGAGAAAAAATAAGAATAGTAAGAAGATAGTTTTGTTAATTGTTATAATTTTTCTTTTATTGTTTATAGGGGGTACGGGAGTATACTTTATGTTAAATAATAAAGGCAATAAACCAATAAAAATTAATTATAATGATTATTATAGTAAGTATGTTACTACTATTGGAGAAGTTAAATTATATACTAAAGAAAGTGATGGATATAAAGAAGGTGGAGTTGTAGGTAGTAATGTAGAGCTTACTCTTAATAGTGATAATAGTAATGATGGATATTTTAATGTAAGTGACTTTGATGATAAATATTATGTATATTATAAAGATATAAAGAAAATAAATGAATTATCTAGTATAGATAATAGGTATAAAGAATATATAGTATTTAATAATAATGTTGTTACTAGGGATAAAACAGAATTTTATGATGAAAATGGTAATTTAGTTTATTCTTTTAATGAAGGATATTCTTTACCTATAATAATTAAAGATACTGATAGGTATGGTGTGGAATTTAATAATAGACTTCTATATATAAAGAGTGATGAAGGAGAGGTAATTAATAATACTAATACAGATAAACATAATGCAAGTGGGGTAGGAGTATTTAATTATCATGCCTTTTATGATGAGAATGATCCTAGTGATTCATGTCCTACTGTTATATGTCACTCTAAAAAACAATTTAAAGAACAACTTGATTATTTGAAAGAAAATAATATTCTTACTTTGAAAATGAAAGAATTAGAGATGTATATTGATGGTAAATTACAATTACCTAAGAGTGTTCTTTTGACAATAGATGATGGTGGTAGAGATAAAATAGCAGTAGATATGCTTACAGAATATAAGATGTATGCTACTATATTTTTGGTTACTGCTTGGTATGATCCTAGCACTTATTATAAAACTGATTATATTGAACTTCATTCACATACTAATAATATGCATAATACTGGTGTTTGTCCTGGTGGACAGGGAGGAGGAATAAAATGCCTTAGCGCGGAAGAAATACAAACTGATTTAAAAACAAGTAGAGAAAAATTAGGAGGATCAACATATATAGCTTATCCGTTCTATGAATATAATGAATATTCTATAAGGATGCTTAAAGAAGCTGGATTTACCATGGCGTTTGCTGGTGAATGGGATAAAAGTGATAATTTAGTTCATGTAGGCAGTGATAAATTTAGATTAAGAAGATTTGTTATTGTTACGTATACAACAATAAAAGGTATTAATGAATATTTGGGACAGATAAAATAGACACTAAGTTTGACATTTAGTGTCTATTTTTATATAATAATGTCTGTTTGAGGAAATATATATATGAATAAAAAAGATATTAAAAATAGAAATATTGAAGAATTAATGTCATTATTACTTGATAAAGGTATTTTAGAAAAGGATAAGTTAAAAATAAATCGTATGGTTTATAGAAAATTAAATAATGACAGTAATCGTACGAATAATTGGGATTCATTAAGAAAATATTTTAGGAATTTAAAAGAAGATGTTAATATTGAGAGTTATTTGTCTGATAAAGATACGCCTAAATATGCAAAGAAATATATTTTGGAATATGGTTTTAATGATGAAGAGTTACGAACATTATTAAAGAAGAGCATTGATTATGATTTAAAAGAATATATTGTAAAAGACTTACTTAATGCAAGTTATGAGGTTGTAAGAATATTAAAAGATGATATGATTGATGATAGTTTAAGGAAACTATGTGTAAAGGGCATAAAAAACTATAAAATTATTAATGTTCTATTAAATGATGAAATTGATGATCAGTGTAGAGAGTATATTTTGGCTACAGAAAAAAGAAGATTTATTAAAGAACTTTACCGTACTTCAAATGCAGACTTAGTATATACACTTAGTTTTGATTATTATAATTATGATAATGTTAGTTTTATTGAAAAATATAAGCCTAATTTGTTAAAAAATACTTCTAGTTGTATTACTAATAGGTATATTAGAAATGTTTATGATAGAACATTTAAAAATGAAGCACTCATTAGTACTATGTTAGAGGGAAATGAGCAAAAAATTAATAAGATTATTAATGATGTAAGAAAAGAAGAATCTATCAGATTTCTTGAGGTAAAGAATTTACCTCAAGAATACGTTAAGAATATAATTAATAATAATATTAAATATTTAAAAGAATATATTAATAAGCTTAGTATTGATAAGGTTATAGAAAAACTACATAATTATAGTGATTTATGTTTTGAATATAAAGAATTAATTGTTACTTATAGATTAGATGATTTAATTAATAAATTAAATAATGGTAGTGTTAATAAATATTTTGAGTATATTAGTTTATATCATTATACTGATGAGTTAATTATTAATACTATTGATAAAAAGATTTTTGATGATGGAGTAATTGATCTTTTAAATAATAATCACTATAATAATGATATTATCAATTTTATACTTAAATATAAAAGTGAGTATATTAAAAATATTTTAGTAAATATTGATTTTGATAATCTTATATATAATAAAAATAAAACAGATAAATATTTTGATATTATTAATTCTTTGCCTAAGAATATACAAAATAAAATATATAAAAGAAATAGTATATATATTAGAGAAGTTTTAAGCAAATATGATAACAATGTACTTAAAGAATTTTTAAATAGTGATGATAATAATAAGAATACTTTTGTTATGAATATGCAGAATACTATATTAAAAATATTTAATGTAAGTAGCGAAAAAATAAATTATTGTAAAACTATTATAAAGTATTGCAAAAAAGGAAATATTTTAGAACTACTTAAGAGTATGGAAGTGTTTCTTGATAGAGTAGATGTAGATATTGATTCATTTTTTCAATATAGTAGTTATGACTTTGGTAATGGACTAATTAGTAATATTATAAGTATTGTTAATGATGACGAAATAAATAATTTTGTTAGAATTAAAAGTTATATGTTTAATAATTATTTTGATAATACTTTAAATAATGCCTCTGTGATTATTAATTTAAATTTAGTGATTAAGAATTATAATTTATATAAAGATTTGTTACTTAGTATGTGTAATAACGATATTATACTTAGTGATATTGATAAAAGTAATTTGAGTTTACTTTTTAATGGAAAGATTAATGATACTCCTTTAACTTTATATGATTTAAACGAAATTAGAAAAAAAGAATTTAATAAATATAGAGTGGAAATACTTGATAAGAATACTTATATTAATAGAATTAAAGATATATTTTTTAATAATATTATTACTTATAATAGTGATTATTTTGATAATATTGGTAATATTTCATTACTGAAGATACTACAAAAAGATAATATTGATAATAAGGAAATTTTCTATTTAACTGAAGAAATTATTACTAGTATGGATATTATTAATAAACTAGCTACTACTAATGATAGAGATGAACTCGTTAAAATTATTATTTCTTATATAGATGGGGAAGATACTCCTGTTAATAGAATGATTAATGATATTATAGATATTAAGAGTAAAATTAGAAGATTATATGAACTTGATAGTATGTATAATTTAACTACTTTAGAATCTGCGAGAAAGGTACCTGGTATATATAATAAGGAATATATGGAACTTTATGGTGGAGAGGTATTTGATTTTAGTGATAAAAATTATGTATTATATGCACATGTGGTAAGTAGTAGAGAGAATATTGAAGATTTGGTTAATGGTTATAGTAGTGGTAATAGTAATTTTATTTCTTTTAGTCCAATTAGTTATAGAGGACAGAAATATTATTATGATTACTGTGATTGTATATTGGCATATGATACTATATATGATAATAGCTTTATATGTAGTTCTTTATCTAATATGGGAAGTAATTATTGCATGGTAGAAAAGAATAGCGCAGTTGTGGCCGATAAATATAGAAATCAGAGAGGAATATTAGAAACTAGTTCTGTGAAGAAACAAAATGCAGAGACATTATTATATAGAGAAGGATTAAAACCATGTGGCATTATACTTGCCAATGGAAAAAGACCTAATAGTGATGAAATTATGTATCATAAAAGATATAATTTACCTTTTATTATTACACAAAAAAGAGAAACAGCGATTGATAATCCAAAGAGAGTGTTTACTTCTGGAAATGGTAAATATGTCAGTGACAGTAGGGTAAAAGAGCTTGATAGTATAAAGAAATATATTCATAGCAAACTAACAATTAAAAAAGAAAATGATATATATACAGGAAGAGAGATAGCTATATTTACTGATACTCATGCTATGTATGAACCTACTATTGCAATACTCGAAGATATTAGATTTAGAGGTATAAGTGAGATTTATTCACTTGGTGATAATACTTCACTTGGACCTAATCCTAGAGAAGTACTTGATTTAATGGATAAATATAATGTTAATCAAATTATGGGTAACAGTGAATATTATTTAACTCTAGGAGGTAGTCCTTTTAATTACTGGAGTGAAGAAAGGGAAAGAAGTTTAGATTGGACTAATGATAGAGTACAAGGATATATTAACAATTTAAAATTATATAAGCCTTCTTTAGATTTATTACTTGGTGGTAAAAAAATAGCATTATGTCATTTTGGTAATGATATTAGATGGGATTTTGTTAAACATAATACTTGGATATATCAAGATAATATTGGTAATGGAAAGTCTGCTGAGCAATTTATGTTTACTAATAGTGATGAATATAATAAAGAAGTAGAATATATGATAAATAAATATGGTGTTGATAATCCTAAAGTACAAGGATATTTATCTAGCAGAAATACTCCTATGTTTGATGGGAAACTTATTACTTCGTATGATGATGTTTTTCAAGGTCATGTTCATTTTGAATTAGAAGATAGACTTAATAATACTAATATTCATACTTTAAGAGGGGCTGGTATGGGAGAATATGAGGATAATAAAAAGAGTCTGGCCTATTATATAATTTTAAAAGAAAAGAAAAAAGGTGGATTTGATATAGAAAAAGTATATGTACCATTTAATAAAAATAGTTTATTATCAAGTATATATTCTTCAGATATGCCTACGAAAACAAAGATACTTGGTTATTTAAAATAATAAGAAAAGAGCATGGAAATGTTCTTTTTATGTAGATATTTGTCTTTTATCGACCAATATTGATGCTTATATAACAAAAATTGGTCGATAAAACTTGCTTTTTAGATAAAAACTGGAATAAGAAGATGTGGTAAATCATATCTTTTAAAAACAATTATTAATGAGTTGAAGGAAAAAGGAGTCAGTGATAATGATATTATATATATTGAATTAGATAAGAAAGAGTTTAAAGATATAGACACTCCTAAAAAATTGGAAAAGGTTATAGATGGCTTTGTTAATGATAAGGCTTTTAAGTATTTATTTATAGATGAGGTACAAAATGTAAAAAATTTTGAAATGGTAATAAATGCTTACAAAGAAGAGGGAAACTATTCTATATTTTTAACAGGTTCTAACTCATATTTATTAAGTGGAGAACTAGTTACCAAATTAACTGGCAGATACATTGAAGTTGAGATGTTACCATTAAATTTTTATGAATATGTGGATATGAAAAGATATTTAGAAAAAAAAATAGATATTAATATATATCGTGAATTTGAAGAGTATATAAGAAATGGTGGCTTTCCTGGAGCTTTACATTATAATAATTATGAAGATAAATTATTATATACTAAGAATGTTATTAGTCAAATATTTGAAAAAGATATAAAAAGTAATAATAAAATAAAGAATAAAGCATTGTTTGAAGTAATTCAGAAATTTGTTATAAATAATTTTGGATCTGTTATTTCAATTGGAAGTATACACGAGTATATGTTTAAAAATGAAAATATAAATGTTGATAGAAGAACTATTAAGAAATATGTTGAAATATTAGAAAAAGCTAAAATAATATATTCTTGTGATTTATTTGATATTAAGTCAAAAAAGGTTCTTGATGGTGAAAAAAAATATTATTTGGCAGACTTAAGTATATATTTTGCACTTAATACTGATAATAGAATTAATTATGGTCTTGTATTAGAAAATGTTTTATATTCTTATTTGAAAAGTAAAAACTATAATTTAAGTGTTGGAAAAATTGGTAATTTGGAATGTGATTTTATTGCTAGACGTGGTATAGATGAGTATTTCTATATTCAAGTTTCTAAAAATATAGATGATGAAAAAACTGAAAAAAGAGAATATAAACCCTTTTATGAAATAAAAGAAATGTATCCTAGATATTTATTTGTATTAGATTTGATTTTGCAAAAAAACATTAATGGTATTAATAATGTTAATATAGTAGAATTTATATTAAATGATCAAGATTTAAGGTAACTAAGAACATAAAAATGTTCTTTTTATGTTCTTATTTGTCTAAAAAAGTCTTTTTTAACCTAGACTTACCTATGAAAATATGGTATACTCTTTATTGGTAGGACAGTGATTTTGTGAAAAAGAATAGAAGAAAAAGAAGTAAGAATAAAAGTACTTGGTTTTTTAGAGTAATAGCAATAATATCAATAATTATATTTATAGTATTTGGAATTATGTTATATGTACTTGATATGATACCTTTTAAATTTTTAATTATATTCTATATAGTATTTGGACTGTTATATTTATATTTATTTATTACATCTTTTCCTAAGAAAATAAAGAATAAATTTAGAATTAGTTCATGTGTATTTTTAATACTTTTTGGCACTATATTTGGTGTTGGTATTAAATATTTAAATGATACTATGGATTTCGTTGGTATTATAAGTAAAGATTTACTTCAAAAAGAAGTATATTATGTTATGACTTTAGACTCTTCCACTATAAAGAATGTTAAAGACTTAGATAATAAGACTATAGGTATATATAGTTCTAAGAATAGTGAAGAAGCTATTAAATTACTAGATAAAAAAATAGATAGTACTAATAAAGAATATAAAAATATTGTAGAATTATTTGAAGATTTACAAGATAAAAAGATAGATGCTGTATTAATTAATGATTCTACTAAAAACCTACTAAGTAGTGATTTGTCAGATATGAAACTTAAATTAAAAGAAATATATAAAGTATATGTTTCTATAGAAAAGACTGATATAGTAAAAGTAGTTGATATTACTAAGAAACCATTTAATATATATGTGGCAGGTGGAGATGCCTATGGTAGTATAGATAATGTTACCAATACAGATGTTAATATGATTATTACCGTAGATCCTATTAATAGAAAGGTATTACTTACTTCAATACCAAGAGATTATTATGTTAATTTACCTTCGTTTGGTGATGATGCCTATGATAAACTTACTCACGCTGGATATTATGGTATAGAGGAGTCTGTTAAGGCTATAGAAAATCTACTTGATATTGATATTAACTATTATGTTAAGGTTAATTTTTCTACGATAGAAGGAGTTATTGATGCAATAGAAGGTGTAGATGTATATGTTGATAAAGGTTTTACTGCAAGCGATGGTTCTTATACTTTTGTTACTGGGTATAATCATATGAACGGTAAAAAAGCTCTTAGATTTGCTAGAGAAAGAAAATCATTTTCAAATGGTGATGTACAAAGAGTAAAAAATCAACAGAAAGTGCTTACAGCAATTATTAACAAGGTTACATCATCAACAACTTTGGTTACTAATTTTTCACAAATACTAAATAGTGTTGAAAATAGTTTTTCAACAAATATGGAAACTAAAAATATTAACAGGTTCATTAAAATGCAGCTTAATGATATGAGAACTTGGGATATAGAGAGTCAAAACCTTGTTGGTAGTGATTTATACACTAAAAATACATATACGTATCCAAACTTAGAGTTATATGTTATGAAACAAGATGAAGAATCTGTAGGGACTGCAAAAGAGAAAATAAAAAAATACACATTAAAGTAGAACAGGATAGGATGGTAGTATGAGAAAAAAGATCTTAATGATTTGCTCAAAGGCAAAAGCACATATTAATTTTAGAGGTGATTTAACAAAATTAATAATAGAAAAAGGTTATGATGTAACTTTGATAGTTCCACATGATTTATATAAGAAGCAGTTAGAAGATATGGGAATAAAAGTTATTGTTATGCCTTATAATAAGAATTCCGTTTCAATAAAAGATAATATTAGGACAATAAAAGAAATAAAAAAAATTGTTGAAGATGAGAAACCTGATAAAATATTTGCTTATACAATAAAACCAATTATTCTTGGAAGCCTTGCTGCAAAAAAATGTAAAATTAATGAAATGTATTCTATGGTTACTGGACTTGGACATATATATTCTGATAATTCTTTTAAAACAAAGATAATTAGATTTATATGTGGTATTGGTTATAGGTATGCATTTAGATACAATAAAAAAGTTATTTTTCAAAATATTGATGATATAAATGAAGTTGTTAAAAGACATTATATCAAAAGAGAAAAATGTGAGCTAGTTAATGGCTCTGGTGTTAATATGGAAAGATTTAAAAGAACACCACTGCCAAAGAAAAATGTATTTTTAATGGTGTCTAGAGTATTGAAAGAAAAAGGAGTAATTGAATACTTTGAAGCCGCTAAAATAATGAAGGAAAAATATAAAAATGTTCATTTTATGTTTGTTGGTGAAATAGATAAGACTAATTATGCTGTTGATGTATCAAAATTACAAGAATATGTTAATGAAGGAATAGTTGAATTGATTCCAGAAACTGATGATGTAGCTAGTTATATAAAAAAATGCAGATATTTTGTTTTACCAACCTATTATCGTGAAGGAGTTCCGAGAGTAAATTTGGAGGCCTTATCAATGGGTAGACCAATAATAACTACATTTATGCCGGGGTGTAAGGAAACTGTCATTGATGGGAAAAATGGATATTTTGTAAAAACAAAAGATGTAGATGATCTTGTCAAGAAAATGGAATTGTTGATATCTAATCCTAAAGAAGTAGAAATGATGTCTGATGAAAGTTATAAGCTTTGCAAAAAGAAGTTTGATGTAAATATAATTAATAGTAAAATGCTAAAAATAATGGGGATCAAATAATGATAAGAATTTTACAGGTCCTTGGAGGCCTTGATGCAGGTGGTGCTGAAACATTTGTAATGAATATTTATAGAAATATTGATAGAAATAAATTTCAATTTGACTTTGTTGTTCATAATAAAGATAAGAATTTTTATTTGGATGAAATAAAAAAACTTGGTGGTAATGTATATTATGTTCCCAAATATAATGGCTATAATCATTTTCAGTACATACAGGCATGGAAAAACTTTTTTAATGAACATAGTGAGTATGAAATTATTCATTCGCATGTGCGAAGTACTGCTTCAATTATATTAAGGGTAGCTAAAAAATATGGACTTGTTACTATTTGCCATAGTCATAGTACGTCTAATGGTAAGGGATTATCATCTTTTGTAAAGAAAATATACCAAAAAAGAATTGTTTATTATGCCGATTATTTGTTTGGATGTAGTAAAGAGGCAAATGAATGGCTGTATGGAAAGAAATATGCTAAAAAAAGTTTTGTACTTAACAATACGATTGATACTTCTAAATTTGTTTATAATGATGAAACAAGAAAAAGGATTAGAAAAAAATTAGGGATAAATAATAAGTTTGTTTTGGGGCAAGTTGGTAGATTATCTCCAGTTAAAAATCATATTTTTTCTATACATCTTTTGAATGAATATTTAAAAATAAATAAAGATGCATTTTTACTTATTATCGGCGATGGTGAACTTTATAGCGATTTAAGTAACGAAATAGAAAATCTTAATCTTTCTAATAATATATTAATTTTAAAAAATAGAAGTGATGTTAATGAATTAATGCAAGCTATGGATGTTTATATAATGCCATCATTATATGAAGGACTACCTTTAGCACTTGTCGAAGCACAGACTGCCTCTTTACCATGTATTATATCTGATAATGTTGGTGCTGGAATAATAATTAATGATTTGGTGAAAAAATTACCTTTAAATGAGAATATTGATTTATGGATTAAACAACTTGAAGAATGCAGTGTGAACCATAGAACTGACAGAACTAAGCAAATTATAAATGCAGGTTTTGATGTTAAAAGCAATGTTGTTTGGTTAGAAAAATTTTATCAAAAAAATTGGAAGAAGTGATTTGTATGTATGTTATAAGACTTGATGATGCGTCAGATTATAATAATTTAAGCAATTGGAATAGAATGGAAAAAATCTTGAATTCATATTCTATAAAACCTATTGTTGGTGTTATTCCTAATAATCAAGATTCTTCAATGGTTAAAGTTTATAAAAAAAATAATGATTTTTGGAAAAAAGTTAAGCAGTGGCAAAAAAGTGGATGGATTATTGCTATGCATGGATACGATCATGTTTATATTACTGATGATGGAGGAATTAATCCAATTCAAAAAAGATCGGAGTTTGCTGGTGTTAGTCTAAAAAAACAAGAAGATAAAATAAAGAATGGTATTGAAATATTTAAGAGCAATGGCATTATTCCGGATGTTTTTTTTGCTCCGTCTCATACTTTTGATGAAAATACATTATTAGCTTTAAAAAAGAATAGTGATATAAGAATAATTAGTGATACTATAGCTAATAATATTTATTTTGAAAATGACTTTTATTTTTTACCGCAACAATCGGGTAGGGTTAGAAAGTTACCTTTTAAGTTCGTTACATTTTGTTATCATCCAAATACAATGTGTGATAGTGATTTTAATGAACTGGAAAACTTTATTAAAGAAAATAGGAATAAATTTAATGGTCTAGATATTAAAAATCTAACTAAGAGGAATAAAAATATACTTGACAAGTTTTTATCTCTTTTATATTTTGCTAGGAGGAAATGATGAAAATTTTATTTTGCTTAGGTAGCATGACTAAAGGTGGTGCTGAGAGGGTAGTAGCTAATCTGTCTAATTGGTTAATAAAAAAACATAGTGTATCTATAGTAGTTACACCACCTGATAAAAGTTTATATGAATTAGATAGCGATATTTCGTTTATGACACTTGATTATGTTAATGACAAAAAAGATAATATTATATTTAGAAATATTAAAAGAATAAAAAGACTGAATAAATATATCAAGGATTTTGATCCTGATATAATATTATCTTTTTTACCTGAACCTAGTTATAGAGTTTTATTTTTAAAACCCTTTAATAAAAAGAAGGTAATAGTTTCCGTTAGAAATGATCCGAAAATCGAATATAAGTCGTTATTTAATAAAATAATAATGAAAAATTTATATTCAAAAGCAGATGGTTTTGTTTTTCAAACGGAAGAAGCTAGAGAATATTTTTCAAAAAAAATACAAGAAAGATCGGTTGTTATTCCAAATCCTATAAATCCTGATTTTATTTGTAAACCATTTGATGGTATTAGAGATAAATCTATTGTGACAGTTGGCAGATTGGAAAAACAAAAGAATCATAAACTTTTAATTGATAGTTTTTATTTGATAAAAGACGAGTTTAAAAATTATAAGTTATTAATATATGGTACGGGCTCTTTAGAGGAAGAGCTAAAAGAGTATGTTAAATATTTGAAATTAGATAAACTAGTTGTTTTTAAAGGACAAACTAATAATGTTAAAGACGAAATTTATAAATCTGGACTATTTGTGTTGTCTTCTGATTATGAAGGTATGCCTAATGCATTAATGGAGGCTATGGCGATGGGAATTCCATGTATTTCTACTGATTGTCCTTGTGGTGGTGCTAGATTTTTGATTAATGATGGGGAAAATGGTTTTTTAGTTTCTGTCGGGGACAAAGAACAATTAGCGAAAAAAATGAAAGAAGTTTTACATGATACAAAATTATCTAAAAAGATTTCAACAAATTCTAGTAAAATTTCAAAAATAGTTGACCCTAAAGTTATAAATGATAGGTGGCTTGATTATATAAATGCGGTTTTAACAAAATAAAAAGGTGATGATGGTATGAATTATTATTTTATTCTGCTTTTACTTTTCTTCTTAATTACTGTTTTTTGGTTAATTTTTGATGAAAAGGGAAAAGTTAAGCAAAATAAAAAGTACTGCTTAATAATATTTTTACTTTTACTATTGTTTTTGCTTCTCAGAAGTGATAAAGTGGGTATAGACAATTATAATTATAAAAAAATATTTGAGTATTGTCATAGACTAAACTTTATTGAACTATTTAGTTATGGTAGACATGAGATTGGATATAAATTCTATAATAGAATTATATCATTAATATATTATGACTTTAATTTTTTTATGATGGTAACTTCTATTGTGTCTATGATTGGTGTCTATTTCTTTATTAGAGATAATTCCAAGAATTATATATATTCATTTCTGATATTTATGACATTTAATTTTTATGGATTTTTCTTTGGTATTTTTAGACAAGTTATTGCCATATCAATATTACTATATGGTATTAAATTTATTAAAGAAAGAAAGCTTTTTCCATTTTTAATTTCAGTTTTTCTTGCTACTTTGTTTCATAAGACTGCTTTCATTTTTGTATTAGCTTATCCTTTATACAATATTAAAATTAATAAAACAATTTTGATAATATGGATATGTATAATGGGTTTATTTTTAATTTTTAGAAACAATATTATCAGTATTATTTTAAATTATATTTATAAACCTGCAGAAGTGATAGGCCAAGGCGGTGGCGGGTACAAAATGCTTATAATGCTATTCGTTTTATCTTGTGTCTGCTACTACATGCAAGATAAATTATTAAAACAAGACAAAAGTAATAGGTTGTTTATTAATATGATTTTTTTAGCTACAATAATACAATGCTTGTCTACTGTTTTTGGTAATACTTACAGGGTTACTTTATATTTTTCGTTTGCAATGATTATAGTTATACCAAATATTATTGAAGTTATTAAAAAAAGAGAGATTAAGAGTATTTTAACAATTTTAATGATTATAAGTCTATCAGTATATTATTATTATATGACTTCTAATTTAATTAATTATGTTCAGTATAGTTTTTTATAGGAGGAATTAAATTATGAATAAAATTATAAAATATATTAAAAAACCAAAACTAATTATTATTTATTTAATGAATAAAAATTTCTTTTTCTTTTTACCTGATAAGGTGTACTTGAAATGGAAGTTTAGATTAATAATGGGTTATAAACTTAATTTGAGAAATCCTCAGACTTTTAATGAAAAACTACAGTGGCTAAAACTATATGATAGAAAACCTATATATACAACGATGGTTGATAAATATGAAGCAAAAGAGTATGTAAAAAATATTATTGGTGAAGAACATATAATAAAGACTTTGGGAATTTATAATAGTTATGAAGAAATAGATTTTGACTTATTACCTAATAAATTTGTTATTAAACCTACTCATACTTCGGGTGATGTTTATTTATGTGATAATAAATCAAAAATAAATCATAAAGAATTAAAAAGGAAAATAAAAAAATGGCTTAAAAGAGACTATTATATGGTACATAGAGAATGGCCATATAAAAATATTAAACCAAGAATTATTATTGAAGAATATATATCTGATTTAACGAATGAAGATTTAAGAGATTATAAATTCTTTGTATTTAATGAAAAATTTGTATATTCGTTTGTTTGTAGTGATAGAAAGACAAATTTAAAATTTACTTTTTTTGATAAGAATGGTAAGTTTATTAATATGATGCAGGATAATTGCTCATATGATAAAAATATTGTACTTCCAAATAAATATAATGAAATGGTAAAATTAGCCGAAAAAATTGCAAAAGGAACGATAGAATCGAGAATTGATTTTTATGAGGCAAATGGTAAAATTTATTTTGGCGAAATAACTTTTTTTGATTCAGGTGGATTTGGTGAGTTCGAGCCGGAAGAATATGATTTAAAAATTGGAGAAATGCTAAAATTACCTTTAAAAAAAAATAGTTGAGGAGGAAGAAAATGTTACACAGATTGAAAAATATGACCTTAAATCTTGTTGAAAAAATAAGAATATTCATACTTGAAAAAAATGAAATTAAAAAATTTAAAGATGTGCGTAGAAAAAAGATTTATAATAGTATAACTCTTACAAAAGAGCAAGAGAAAAGTATTGATAATTTATACAAAAAAAATTATGGTAAAAAAATCCCAAATATTTGGCATAAATATTTTACTTCTTATACAGGAAAATTTGATAAAAATTATTTTCCAGAATTATTATATATACCAAGATTTGAAAACTATATGAATTTTGATAGATCATACTGTAAGGTTTTTGAAGATAAAAGTATTTTACCTTTTCTAGCATTAAATGTTGGCGTAAAAATTCCAAAAACATATGTTACATGTGCATATAATTTATATAGGAATAGTGATAATAAATTTATTACTAAGAAAGAAGCTATGCATATATTAGAAAATATAGGCCCTTGTTTTGCTAAACCCACAATTGGTTCAAACAGTGGTAGGGGGTGTATGCTACTAAATATTGAAAATGGTATTAATAAAGATTCAAACGAAAATTTGGATAATATTTTTGATAAACTCGGTGAGAATTTTGTAATTCAAGAGATTATAAAAAGTCACAAATCATTATCAAAAATATATTCTAAAAGTGTTAATACATTTAGAATAATAACATATCGCTGGAAGAATGATATTTTGGTTATGCCTTCTATTCTTAGAATTGGAAGAAATGGAAATTATCTTGATAATGCTCATGCTGATGGAATATTTATTGCTTTGGATGCTGATGGTACACTTCATGATACTGCTTTTACAGAGTTTGATGAAAAATTTCATTTACATCCTAATACAAAAGTTAAATTTGCAAATTATAAAATTGATTTATTTCCTATTGTTGTAGAGGCTGCCAAAAAAATGCATGCATTAATACCTCAAATAGGTGTAATAAATTGGGATTTTACTATCGATGAAAATGGTGAGCCTATTTTAATAGAGGCAAATATAATTGGAGGAAGTATATGGCTATTGCAAATGGCACATGGAGTGGGTCCTTTTGGAGACAAAACAGAAGAAGTTTTAAATTGGATAAATTTTATGAGAAAGATAAAAAGCGATGAAAGATCTAAATATAAATTTGGAAATTTATTAGAAGATAAAAAATAAAATAAAGTAATACTTTTTTTAGAATATTAGAATAGTGAAATGAAGGTGGTTTTAAATGAGAAAAAAAAGGGCATTTTATAATTTGATAACAAGTATTGCACTTCAAATTGTATCAATTATATGTGGATTAATTGTTCCCAAATTAATCATTGCAACTTATGGTTCGAATTTAAATGGTTTGATTAATTCAATAACCCAATTTTTATCATATATAGCATTGTTAGAAGTTGGATTTGGACCGGTAATATTATCTATTTTATATAAACCAATAGCAAATAAAGATAAAAACAAGATAAAAAAAATATTAAAATCATCAGAGTTATTCTTTAGAAAAATATCATTTATATTTATTATATATATAATAATTTTATGTTTTGTTTATCCTGTATTTGTTAATAGTAATTATGATAGTTTATTTATTATTTCACTTATTATTATTATTAGTTTATCAACATTTGCAGAATATTTCTTTGGTTTAACTTATAGTATTTATCTTCAAGCAGATCAAAAAAAATATGTAATTTCATTAGTTAGATTAGTAACTACTATAATTAATACTATATTAATATGTATTCTTATTAAAAATAATTGTAATATACTTTTAGTTAAATTTGTTAGTACATTAATATATGTATCAAGACCTATTATTCAATATATATATGTTAAAAGAAAATATAAAATTAATTTAAAAAACGTAAAGGAGAAAGAAGAAATAGAAGAAAAATGGGATGGATTATCCCAGCATATTGCTGGTACAATATATTCTAGCACGGATGTAACATTGTTATCATTTTTTAGTAACATGCGTGAAGTATCAGTATATAGTGTTTATAATATGATAATTAGTGCTGTTAAAAATTTCATATCAATTTTAACTGGTTCGGTCGAAGCAGGTTTTGGTGATATGATTGCAAAAAAAGAGAAAGATAATTTGAACGAAAAGTTTGACATTTATGAATTTATTTATTTTACAACTATAACAATTATTTATTCTTGTACGACTGTTTTAATAGTTCAGTTTGTAAAAGTGTATACAATGGGTATAACTGATGCAAATTATGTAAGAAATGCGTTTGCATTTATTTTAGTAACAGCAGCATTTGTTCATGCAGTTAAATCTATATATAATACTTTGGCTTTTACAGCTGGAAAATTTAAAGAAACTCACAGGGGTTCGTGGTTAGAAGCGTTATCAAATCTACTGATTTCTTTTTGCCTTGTTTTTAAGTTTGGAGTTATTGGGGTGGCAATAGGTACTTTAGTGTCTGTTTTTATAAGATGCATTGAATTTATGATATTTACTTCTAAAAATGTATTAAATAGAAGTATTAAAAAAACATTTTTTCGTGTTTCTGTATGCTTCGTACAATATTTTATAATATATTTAGTTGGCAAAATTATATTAGATATTAATGTGACATCTTATTTATCTTGGATATTATGGGCCGTTATAATGGTGTTTATATCTATAGTAGTTGTGTTGTCAAGTAATGTTATTTTTTATAAAAAAGAATTTAATTATTTTTTAACAATAATTAAAAATAAGTTTAAGAAGGTGAAATAATGAAAATTTGTTTTGTATATAATTCTATATTTACACTTGGAGGAATTCAAAGATGCATTACTAATTTATCTAATTATTTAGTAAAAAATGGTTATGATGTTACTATAATCTGCTGTGATTATAATACTAATTTAGATAGAAAAATGTATAATTTAGATGATAAAGTTAATATTACTTTTATTAAAGAATCCTTGGTAAAAAGGTTGATAAATCTTTATAGGAAACCATTAATACATTTAAATGATAAGTTTGGTATTTTTAAAAATAATTTATTTATTTTAGAAAAGATTTATTATCCATATTATCATGAAATTAAACATACTATTGAATCTGAAAAGTATGATATTGTAATTAGTAGTGCTACTTATTTTAATGCTTTATTATCCTTTTTGAAAATTAAGGATGTAATTAAAATTGGGTGGCAACATAGTAGTTACCTTTTCTATTTTGAAGATGATGGTTATAAAAATAAAGATGCAATTATAAAAATGATGTTTAAAAATTTAGATAAATATGTAGTATTGACCAATGATGATAAAAATGAAATTAAAAAAAAGTTGGGATATAATGTTGTTAGAATATACAATGCTTTGGAATGTTTTCCAAAGAAATCTGGAAGTTTTAATAATAAAAAGTTTATAGCAGCAGGTAGATTGTGTACTGAAAAAAGATTTGATTTATTGATTAGAAATTTTGGTGAATTTACTAAAAGTAATAATGATTGGATATTAAATATTTATGGTGATGGGCCTGAAAGAGATAATCTCCAAAAATTGATTAATGACTTAAACTTAGAAAATAGAGTTAAACTTTGTGGATACTGCTCAGATATGGAGAAAAAATATCTAGAGAGTTCAATATATTGTATGACCTCTATTAGTGAAGGATTTGCAATGGTTGTTGCAGAGGCTATGAGTTGTGGCCTTCCTATTATTTGTTATGATATACCTGCTATGAGAGAACTTGTTGGCAAGAATTGTGGCTTTATAGTTGGCGAAGGAAACAATAGTGAATTTGTTGATAAAATGTTGCTATTATCTTCAAATGAAGATTTATATATTAAGTTTTCAAAACAGGTAAAAGAAAGAAGCAAGAGCTTTGATATAGAAAAAATTGGTTCTGAATGGATTGAATTATTTGATTCACTAGTAAGAAAGGAGAAATAAAAAAATGAAAACATATTTTATTACAGGTGGAGCTGGATTTATTGGTTCTACACTTACTGAAAGATTATTAAAAGAGGGAAATAAGGTTGTTACTATTGATAATTTTTGTGATTATTATGATCCTAAAATTAAAGAAAAGAATATTAAAGATTTTATTAATAATGATAATTATAAATTATATAGGGGAGATATTAGAAATAGAGAAGATGTAAAGAAAGTATTTGATGAAAATCATATTGATGTTGTTATGCATCTTGCTGCTATGGCTGGAGTTAGACCTTCTATTGAAAATCCTTTATTATATCAAGAAGTTAATGGTATTGGTACGCAAAATATTCTTGAAGAAGCTAAACTACATAATGTTAAGTCTTTGGTTATGGCATCAAGCAGTAGTGTTTATGGTAATTGTAAGGAAGTTCCTTTTAGAGAAGATATGATAGTTGATTATGCTATTAGTCCTTATGCCGCTACTAAGAAGGCTAATGAAGTAATGGCTCATGTTTATCATAAACTTAATGATATGAATATTATAATGCTTAGATTTTTTACAGTATATGGACCTAAACAAAGACCTGATTTAGCAATTAATAAATTTACAAGATTAATACTTGATGGTAAATCTATTCCTATGTATGGTGATGGTAGTACTTCAAGAGATTATACTTATGTTGATGATATAGTTGATGGTATATGTAAATCTTGTAATTATGTAATGAATAATGATAATGTTTATGAAATAATTAACTTGGGTAGTAATAATCCTATTAGTTTGAAAGATATGATTAATGTTATTGGTGATGTACTTGGAGTAACTCCTAGTATTGATACTTTACCTATGCAACCCGGTGATGTTGATAGAACATACGCTGATATATCAAAAGCTAAAAAACTATTAGGATATGAACCTAAAACTAGTTTTAAAAAAGGAATTGAAAACTTTGCTAATTGGTATAAAAATAATAATATATAGTTACATATTAGAGAGTAGGAATAGATAATGAATAGAGTTTTTGAGAAAGATTTATACAGATACTATGGTAACAAAGGTGAAAATAAGTTAAAAAAGCTTTTTAGACCATTAGAAATTAAATATATATATTATTTAAGGAAGTGTCAATGTACGGAGAATAAATTAATTAAAATTTATTATAAATTAAAACTTAGAAAAATTTCACAAAAGACGCTTATACAAATATATCCTGAAACAAAAATTGGCGATGGCTTTTATATAGGTCATTTTGGAAGAATTATAATCAATCCCAATGTTATACTTGGTAATAACATTAATATAGCTACAGGTGTTGTTATAGGTCAAGAAAATAGGGGAAAACGAAAAGGGACTCCAATTATAGGCAATGAGTGTTGGATTGGTTCTAATGCTGTTATAGTTGGGAATATTAAGATTGGAAATGATGTTTTGATTGCTCCTCTTTCCTATGTAAACTTTGATGTTCCAGATCATTCTATAGTTATTGGTAACCCTGCAAAAATTATTTCTAAAGAAGAAGCAACAAAAGAATATATTAATAATAAAATATAAAAAATACAAAAATTAGTTTGTATTTTTTCTTTTATGTGTTATACTTGAGATAGATAAAAACTATTATTATGGAGGTAAATATGAGAAAAAGAAAAAATAATAAGTTAATTTTATTTATTATACTTGGAGTTATTATATTATGTGGTATTGGTGTAGGAGTGTATTTTGTTATAAATAATAAAAATAATAAGACTGCTGATAATGATAAAAAAGATAATATTAAAGAGGAGGTAAAAGAAGAAAAGAAAGTCACTATAATTGATGTTGATAGTGATACTAGACCTTATGCTATTATGATTAATTGTCATAATGGTGCATTACCTCAAGCTGGTCTTGATAAAGCGTATATGGTATATGAGCTTATGGTTGAAGGTGGTATTACTAGGATGATGGCTTTATTTAAAGATACAGAGGTAGATAAAATTGGTTCTGTTAGAAGTGCTAGAACACAATATTTAGATTATGTATATGAAAATGATGCTATATATGGTCATGCTGGAGGAGCAGAAGATGCTCTAAAGAGAATTGCTAGTGAAGGTATTAATGACGTTGATGTAGATGGTCAATATGGATTTAGAGACACTTCTTTAAATAGAGCTTGGGAACATAAATTATTTACTTCTACTAAATTATTAGGTAAAGGAGCAGGTAATAGAAAATATAGAACTACTACTGAAACTAAGAGTTTACTTAAATATAGTGCTGAAGAGATAGATTTATCTAAATTAGAAGGTAGTAGTATAGCTAACAATATTAGTATTAAATATTCTGATTATAGAACTTCTAATTATGTTTATGATAATGATAATAAAGTATATTTAAGAAGTATGAATGGTACTAAGAATGTTGATTTAGTAACTGGAGAACAATATAAGGTTAAAAATATTATTATATATGGTGTTAATTATTCTAATTATTGTGATCATGGATACTGTGCATATCAAAAAATAGATAATGTTGGTAGTGGAGAAGGATACTATGTATCTAATGGTTATAGTATACCTATTACTTGGAATAAGAGTGGTAAAAATGATAAAACTATATATAAAATAAAATCTAGTGGTGAAGAATTAGTTGTTAATGATGGTAATACTTATATTCAAATATATCCTACTAATGGTAATTTAAGTATTAATTAGGGTTGATTTCAAGGCTAAATAATGTTATGATGTATATACATGATGGAGGTAATAGAAGTGAAAATAGCAGTAGCTGGAACAGGATATGTAGGGTTGGTAACAGGAGTGGCATTAGCTAATATTGGACATAATGTTACTTGTGTTGATATTGATGAAAAGAAAATAGAAAAGATGAGAAGTGGTATAAGTCCTATTTATGAGCAAGGTTTAGAAGAACTTATGCAAAAAAATAGTAATAGACTTATTTATACTACTGATTATAAGAATGCATATAAGGATGCAGATGTTATTATAATAGGAGTTGGTACTCCTGAAAGAAGAGACGGATCTGCTAATTTAGATTATGTTTATGGTGTGTGTGAACAAATTGCTAAATCAGTAGAAAAAGATGTAGTAGTGGTTGTTAAATCTACTGTACCTATTGGTACTAATGATGAAGTTGAAAGATACTTAAAAAATAATGTTAGAGATGGAATTAACATTAATGTTGCTAGTAATCCAGAATTTTTAGCTCAGGGTACTGCAGTGAGGGATACTCTTTATGCTTCAAGAATTGTAATTGGTACTGAATGTAAGGAAGCAGAAGAGGTATTACTAAGAATGTATGAACCATTAACTAAAGAACCATATAATGTGCCTTTATTATCTACGAATAGAAGAAGTGCAGAAATGATTAAGTATGCTTCTAATGATTTCTTGGCATTAAAAATTTCTTATATTAATGAAATTGCAAATTTATGTGAGAAGCTTGGAGCAAATATTGAAGATGTATCAAAGGGAATGGGATTTGATTCTAGAATAGGCAATAAATTTTTAAATGCTGGAATAGGTTATGGCGGAAGCTGTTTTCCCAAAGATACTAAAGCTCTTCATTATTTGAGTTCACAAGTTGGTGCAGAACTTAGAACTGTTAAGGCTTGTATTGATGTTAATGAAAGTCAAAAAATTAAATTATATGAAAAGTTATTAGGTGATTTTGGTAATCTAAAAGGTAAAAATATAGCTGTACTTGGTTTAACTTTTAAACCTGGTACTGATGATTTAAGGGAGGCTCCTTCTATATATAATATAGAATTATTATTGGATGCTGGTGCAGTAATTAAAGCTTATGATCCAATATCAATAGAAAGTTTTAAAAAAAGAATTTCATATAAATTAGAAGATGATGGTGTAGTAGGAAGTATTAGTTATTTTACTGATATTGATAGCACTATTATGAATACTGATGCTGTTCTTATTATGACTGAATGGCCTATGATTAAAGAATATGATATATCCAGATGTGAAGAGTTAATGGCAAGTCCTAGAATTTATGATGGTAGAAATTGTTATAAATTATCCGATGTAGAAAAATATAATGTATATTATGATTCTGTTGGAAGAAAAACAATTGATAATTGTTCTAAAATAAAATGTAAAGTGAGGTAAGTTACTTCATTTTTTTCTGCTTAATTTAATTGACTATGATTTAAAATAATGATAAACTTAGATTATGTAAGGATGTGAAGTAAATGCAAGCAATTATGTTAGCAGCTGGTAAGGGCTCTAGACTTGGTAAATATACTAAAAATAATACTAAATGTATGCTTAATATACATGGTAAAACTTTATTAGAAAGAGCAATAGATGCTTTAATTGAAGCTGATATTAAAGATTTTATTATTGTACTTGGTTATAAAGGTGAAAATGTAAAAGAATATATTGAAGAAAAAGAACTTGATAAGATAATTAATATTACTTATATAAATAATGATATATATGATACTACTAATAATATATATTCTTTATATTTGGCAAAAGATTATTTGGTTAAAGATGATACTATACTCTTGGAATCTGATTTGATATATGATACTTCTATAGTAAAAAAATTAGTTAATTCTAAGTATGAGAGTGCGGCAGTTGTAGCTAAATATGAGGAATGGATGGATGGTACTGTTGTAACTTTAAATGATGACGATACTATTAGTTCATTTGTAGAAAAGAAAGATTTTGATTATAGTGATGTAAATAAGTACTATAAAACAGTTAATATTTATAAATTTAGTAAGGAGTTTAGTGAAAGATTTTATTTACCATTTTTAGAATCTTATATTAAAGCTTATGGTAATAATGATTATTATGAACTTGTTTTAAAGGTTATTAGCGGACTTAAAGAGGCTAAGTTACATGGTTTACAATTAAATGGTGAAGATTGGTATGAAATAGATGATTGTCAAGATTATGATATAGCTAAAGCTATATTTGCTCCAAGTACTAGAGAAAAATTAGAATTATTTCATAGGAGATTTGGTGGATATTGGAGATTTAATGGTATTAAAGATTATTGTTATTTAGTTAATCCTTATTTTCCTACTGATAAAATGATAGATAAAATGAAGTATTTTTATAATGAACTTTTATTTAATTATCCTTCTGGTCAAAAAATAGAAAGAATATGTGCTTCTAGAATGTTTGATAATATTAGTGAAGAAAACATTTTAATTGGCAATGGGGCAGCAGAACTTATTAATAATCTAAGATATGTTATTAATAAGAAAATTGCTCTTACTATTCCATCATTTAACGAGTATGTAAGATGTTTTCCGGATAATGATATTTTATATATAAATAGTAAAGATAATGACTATAAATTATCTTTGGATGAATTAATTAAAGTGTTAGATAAAGTTGATACTTTGATAGTTATATCTCCAGATAATCCTAGTGGTTCTCATTTGACTTATGATGAAACTATTAAGTTGTTAGATACTGCTAGTGAAAAGAATAAACAAGTTATATTTGATGAATCTTTTATTGACTTTGCTGATGATAATTATACTTTAATCAATGATGATATATTAAATAAATATTCTAATTTGATTGTTATTAAGAGTATTAGTAAATCTTATGGTGTGCCTGGCCTTAGACTTGGAGTACTTGCAAGTGGTAATAAAGAATATTTGGATATTATTAATAAGAATTTACCTGTATGGAATATTAATTCATTTGCAGAATACTTTTTACAAATTATTTCTATTTATAAGAAAGATTATGTTATTGGATGTAACAAGATAAAAGAAGAAAGAAATAGATTCTATAATAAATTATTAGAAATAAAAGAATTAAATGTTTATAAATCTGATGCTAACTATTTTATGATTAAATTAAATAAAGGTAAAGCAGAAGAAATAGCAGAATATCTTTTAGATAGTAAAAAGATATTAATTAAAGTACTTAATGGTAAAAATGGCTTTGATGATAATGAATATATTAGAATAGCCATTAAATCTAAAGAAGAAAATGATTATTTATTAGAAAGTATTAAAGAATATTATTTGTAAAATATGATATTCTTTTTTCTATTACCTTGATAATAATGGCTTTTTATAGTATAATTTAATAGAAAGCTGGTGCCTAAGATGAAGAAAAATACTTTATTTAAAAATACAATTTATAAATCTATACTTAGTTTGGTAAATATAGTTATTCCTATAATAATAGGCCCTTACATTGTAAGATTGTTAGATGTTAATTTATATGGAACTTATAATAGAGTATTATCTGAGTTTCAGATTTTTTTAGCATTTGCCTCTTTTGGAGTTTATAATTATGGAGTTAGAGAAATTAGTAGAATTAGGAATGATAAAAAAGCTACTTCTAAACTTTTTAGTAATTTGTTTTTGATTTCTCTTTTTTCTAATATATTAGTATTAGTTATATATTTATTTTATGTTATATTCTCTTCGAGTGGGATAGCAACATCATTATATATGATAATGATAATACAAATAGTTGCTAATGTGTTTTATGTAGAATTTGTTAATGAGGCTTTAGAAAATTATAAATTTATTACTATAAAATCTGTTATTGTTAAGATTATTTATTTTATTGCTTTATTATTATTTGTAAGAAAGCCTGATGATGTTATTTTATATGCGATAATAGTTTGCTTAACTATATTATTAAATAATATAATTAGTTTTATATATTCAAAGAAAAAAATTAAATTTGATTTTTCGGAATTTAAACTTAAAAAATATATTAAACCATTAATAGCGGTTTTAATTATTTCTAACCTTGATTTATTATATAGTCAGCTTGATAAAGTTATGCTTGGAAAATATGTTGATGATGTTTCTGTTACACTATATTATATTCCTTATTATGTTGTGTCTACATTAGCTTCTATTCCTTATTCTATAATATTTGTATCAATTCCCAGAATGTCATATATTTTAAGAAATGAAGGTAAGGAGAAGTATGAAGAGAAATTAAATAACTCTATTTCTTCGTTATTATTTATAATAGTTCCAATGTGTTTTGGTATATTTGTTCTTGCTAAAGAAATAATTGCATTATATGCAGGAGAAAAATATGTTACAGCGGTTATTCCTCTTATGATTGCAAGTATGGTTAGGATATTTGTTAGTCTAGAATCAGTTATGAATAATTTGGTTATGTATCCAAATGATAGAGAGGATAGAATATTAAAAGTTTCACTTAGCTGTGGAGCATTGAATTTGATTATGAATTATTTATTAGTCTTTTTTGATATTTTGAATCCTTCAACTGCAATGATAACTACAGGTATTTCAGAAATTATTGTATTCATTTGTCATTATATTTACGCAAGAAAAAAAATGAATTTAAATGTAGAAATATTTACAAAAAGAAATTTACTTTATTTGATAATAGGTATACTTTTTATACCACTTTCATTAATAATCAGAACTTTTAATTTGAGCTTTGTTGTAAATCTTTGCTTGATTGTGGCCGCTTGTATCATTTTATATTTTGGCGTTTTGTTATTGACAAAAGATAATAATTTAATATTTATTTTAAGTAAGTTTAAATTTAAGATTGGAAAAGGTGATAAAAAATGAAAAGAATCATAGTTCCTACTGGCTATATGGGAAGTGGAAGTTCTGCTATTACGGATTTAGTTGCAGAGTTTAAGGATTGTCAAAATGAATATAAGAGTTATGAATATGTATTATTACATTGTCCGAATGGACTTTTCGACTTAGAAGATAAATTATTAATAGGCAATAATGCAATTAGAAGTGATGAGGCTATAAGAAGTTTTGAACTACAAATGAAGAAATTATACGATAAAAAATATTGGTGGGTAGGAAATTATAAAAAAATTATTAGTCCTAACTTTATGAAAATAACTGATGATTTTATAAAAAATATTCAACAATTTAATTATTCTGGATATTGGTATATGCATGAAGAAGTTAATGCAAAAATGTTTATTAAATTGTTGATTAGAAAGCCACTAAAAATGTTTACTTTGAATAAGATTAGATTTAATAAAGTACTTAAATATTCCGATGGAATGAGAATTTCATATATTAAAGATAAAGAATTTTATAAGTATTCAAATGAATATATATATAAGATAATTAAAGAAATAGCTAAAGGTAAAGAAAATATTATATTAGATCAATTCCTATTACCATTTAATTTATTTAGAGTAAATAATTATTTTGATGATAAATTAAGAGTAATAGTAGTTGAAAGAGATCCTAGAGATGTATTTATTATTAATAAGTATATATGGCAAGCAAGACAATTATGTGTACCTTTTCCATTAGAAGTGAATGAATTTTGCAATTTTTATAAAAAAATGCGTGAAAGTGAAAAAAAATGCAATTCAAATAAGGTATATAGAGTAAAGTTTGAAGATCTAATTTATGATTATGAAAATAAAGTAAAAGAAATAACAAAATTTTTGGGCTTTACTGAGAAAGATCATGTAAATAAAAAATCAAGATTTAATCCTGATATATCAATTAAGAACACACAATTGTTTAGAAAAAAAGAGTATCTGGAAGAGAGTAGAATTATTGAAGAAAAATTAAAAGATTATTTATATGATTTTCCATATGAAATAAATAATGATGTAAAGGAAACAGTTGAATTTGAATAGGATGTTAAAAATGAAAAAGAAAAAGATATTATTTATAATTTGGTCATTTACTTACGGAGGCGGTGCTGAAAGAGTGCTTGCTAATATAGTAAATAATTTAGATAAAAATAGGTATGATATTGATATTATTGAGTATTGGCATACTAATATTAATAATGAAGAAATTAATGATAATGTAACTTTACTTGAACCTATAATTGATGCTGATAATGATAGTATTTTAAAAAAAATTTTATATAAGATTCTTTTATATGTTTTTCCTTATTATTTAAGGAAAAAATATATAAAAAATAATTATGATATGCAAATATCTTTTAATTATTTAATTCCTACCTTTTTACTTGATAAAAAGTGTAAAACTTATGCTTGGGTTCATGGTGATGTTTATGATTTGAATAATGATAAACTAAATTATATTGCTCAAAAGAAAAGCTTTAAAAATGTAAATAAAATTGTAGCAATTTCTAATAATACAAAGAAATCACTATTAGAAGTTTTTCCCGAATATAAGAATAAAATAGTTCTTATTAACAACGGATTTAATATACAAAATATAATAGATAAGTCTACAAGTTTTGAAGTAAAAAATAAAAAGAAGATAATTTTATTTATCAATAGATTTGATAACAATAAAAATCCTTTATTTGCAATTGAAGTTGCTAAAAAACTAGTTGATGCTGGATATGATTTTAAAATGCAATTTATTGGAAAAGGTGATTTGTTGGAGCAAATGAATAAGAGAATTTCTGAATTAAAAATTGAAAAATATATTGATATACTTGGATATCAAAAAAATCCATATCCATATATTAAGAATGCACATATAGTGATAGGTTGCTCTTATAGTGAAGGCTTTCCGACAATATTTGTGGAAGCTATTACTTTAGGTGTACCATTTGTTTCTACAAATGTTGGTGGAGCACTAGAAATATCTAATGATGAGCAATGTGGATTTATAGCTAATAATATTGAAGAATTTGTAAGTAAAATAGAATTATTGATGGCTGATACTAAATTGTATAATAAATTTAGCAGAGAAGCTATTTGTTATTCAAAGAATTTTTCTATCGAAAGCCAAATAAAAAATATTGAAAAAATGATTGGAGATGAAAAATAATGATAAAATATAGTGTTAGTGTAATAGTTCCTGTGTATGGAGTGGAAAAATATATTGATAAATGTTTAAAAAGTTTGGTCTCACAAACACTTAAAGATATTGAAATAATAGTTGTTAATGATGGCTCAAAAGATAATAGTCAAAAAATCATTGATGATTATGCTAAGAAATATAAAAATATAAAATCATATATAACAGAAAATGGAGGACAAGGCTCTGCAAGAAATTATGGATTATCAAAAGCTAATGGAAAGTATATTGGTTATGTTGATTCAGATGATTTTGTTGAACCTCAAATGTTTGAAAAACTATATAAAAAAGCTGTAGATGATGATTTGGATATAGTTATATGTGGAAATTATAATGTTAGTGAAGATTATAAAAATAAAAAAATAGATTTAGAACATATTAATTATGAAGATAATAAAATTAATGCTTTGTTGGGAAAAAAAGCAGTATGGAATAAAATATATAAAAAATCTATTCTTGATGACCTATCTTTTAGAAGTAAAGTATGGTATGAAGATTTTGATTTTTCTATTAATGTAATATGTAAGGCAAATAGGATTGGGTATGTAAATGAACCTTTGTATGATTATTTAATAAGAGAAGGATCAACGATGAATAATTCTAATGTTTTAAGAAATCTTGAGATTTTAGAAGCTTTTGATAGTATATTAAAAAGCTCTATGTATGATGATAATAAGGAAATTATAGAGTTTTTGGCTATTGATCATATATATATATCCGCTATTGTTAGAATAATTAGATCTGAAGCAGATAAGAATATAAAATTAGAAACTATTGATAAGTTATTATGTTATATGAATGATAATTTTCCAAATTTTAAAAGTAATAGTTATTTGTCACAATTGGATAAAAATCGAAAAATTATATATAAGTTGTTATTAAAAAAGCAGTATGGTATTATTAATTTTATATTTAAAATAAAAAAGAATTAATGTTAGGGATGATAAGAATGAAAAAGAAAAATTATGATAAATATATTTTATTACTTAGTTTTTTACTTCCATTCATGGATATTTATCGTTCAACAGTAGGTAACAAATTTCAATTATTTGGTTTTTCTCTTGTTGAATTATTTAATTTTTTATTTACTTTTATTTTGCTTATTTTACTGTTTTTAAAAAGTAAGCAGGATAACAAAAAAATATTTTCTAAAAAAACAATTCCAATAATAATTGTTTATGGTATATATATTCTTCTGCATATTTTGCATATTTTATCTTTTAAAGGCTTTATATATATTAACGAAAATATATCAATGATTGTAGAATTATATTATATTGTTAGGGCTTATATTTTACCTTTGATTGTCTTGTTTGTATACATGAAATCTAATCTTAAAACGATAGATATAATGGCTACTTTATCAAAAATTAGTTTAATATTTAGTTTAATAATAGTTATTAGCAATGTTTTTAAGTTTTCATATGTTGGGTATTCTTCTAACTATGAAGGAAATGTTACTATAATAGGTAATATATTTAGCTGGTTCAGTGGCATTAATATTAATGATGTTGATTTATATACATCAAAAGGATTATTTTATTCAACTAATCAACTCTCTGCTATATTGGGATCTTTGCTTTTTATATCTGCTTTTTATACATTATTAAAAAATGATTGCAAATATTATTTGTCATTTTTAATTAAATTAATTGCAGCATTAATGTTATCTACAAAGACAGCCTTTTTTGCTATTACTTTTTCTATTTTATCAATATTTGTTTATGCATTAATAGAATATGTTTTTTACAAGAAAAAAGTATTAAAAATAAGATGCTTGTTCTTTGTATTAGAATTTTGCTTTATATTATTTCTTTTTAGTTATTCACCTGTAAAATATAAAATGCAGGGATATATAACTAATATAAATAATAATACAGATAACGATGTATCTTCAGTGAATTCAGAATGTGATTATTTGATAGATGAGTTAAGTGATAAATATAATTTATCTCTAGATGTTATATTGAAAGAGGAGAATATTGATAATATTGAAAAAGAGTATTTATCACTTTGTATTGAAAAATGTCCTCAAAAGTTTAGCGTTCCTAAGTCGTATGTTGAGTTTTATTCAGTTAAAGAGAACTTTGATTTTTGGTTCGATACGATTAAACAAGATACTTCTTTTTTAACTAATTATAGAGGCTTTAAAATGAGTATGTATGATGATATATTAAATAAGCATAGTGATAAAATAGATAAATGGTTAGGAATAGGTTATTCTTCTAATTTTCCATATCTAGAGAGAGATTTTATTGGACAAGAAGTTTGGCTTGGAAAAATTGGCATGTTTTTGGTTACAATACCATTTGTCGCTATTTTTGCATTTAGTTTAGTCTCATTACTTATACATTTTAAGAAAAAAATTAATATATTTACTTGTTCATTTTTACTTGCTTCTGCTTATATGATTTTATCTTCTATATTGGCTGGTCATGTTTTTGGAATATTTCTTACCACTTGTATTTTGTCTTTATTGTTAGTTGGTCTATATAATGAAGTAAAACGAAATCAAATTAATATTAATGATAATAAAATAAGTTTCTTGCTATTACATCTAGGTTATGGTGGTATAGAAAGTGCTACAATTAATACTGCAAATAGTTTATGTGATGATTACGATATTGAAATTATGTCATTTTATAAACTAAGTAAGACACAAGCTAATAGACTTAATGATAAAATTAAAGTTAAATATTTATATGATGGTGGTCCAAATAAAGAAGAATTCTTAGATGCTTTTCATAATCATAAAATATTTAATATATTAAAAGAGGGTATAAGGTCTGTTAGTATATTAACGAAAAAGAAAATTAGAGTAATTAACTATATAAAAAATTGTGATAGTAAATATATAGTTTCCACTAGATATGATTTTAGTGCTTTACTTAGTAAATATGGTAATGATAATTCAGTTAAAATAGCACAAGAACATCATTATCATAATAATAATAAAAGATATATTAATATATTAAAAAATAAATATTATAATATAGATTTTTTATTTGCTCTTACTAAGACTTTAGAAAAAGATTATAAAAAGTTTTTAATTAAGAATAAACATACTAAAGTAGTTTTGGTACCTAATATGTTATATTATATACCTAGTAAACAAAGTAAACTAGATAAAAAGAATATTATAACTATAAGCAGATTAGATTACGGTAAAAGAAATGATGATATTATTAAGGCTTTTTCTAAAATAAAAGAAAATGATTGGAAATTATATATCATTGGCGATGGTAAAGAATTTAATAATCTTAATAAGTTAATTAATGATTTAAATATGAATGATAGAATTATACTTACTGGTTATAAAAACAAAGAAGAAATTGAAGAATATATGTTAAAATCCAGTTTATTTTTAATGGCTTCTGAAACAGAAGGACTTCCAATGGTACTTTTAGAGGCTATGAGTTATGGTATACCTTGTATAGCTTATGAAGTTGCTAGTGGAGTTAATGATATAATTGATAATAATAAAAATGGTTATATTATTAAAAATAGAAATGAAGAAGAATATATAGAAAAAATCGAAAAAGTAATTAATGATTCTAAACTAAGAAATGAATTGGGAATAGAGGCTAAAAACAAAGCAAATGAATTTTCTAAAGAAAAAATAGTTAATATTTGGGAAAAAATTCTAAAATAATATTAAAAAAAATATATAATAATGGTATACTATTGTTATAGGAACTAAGAGGTGAATAGATGAGAAAACTATTTGATAAATTATATAAAAAGAGTGCACAATCTTTTTATGAAATTTTAAGTGATAATTTAAAAAATAATAAGAAAACATTTGTTGTTACCGCTAATCCTGAAACATTTATGATTAGTGAAAAAAATGAAGATGTAAGAAAAATGTTATTAGATAAAGAAACGGTTATGGTACCAGATGGTATAGGTGTATTAAAAGCTGGTAAAAAGATTGGATATAATATTGAAGAGAGAATTACTGGAATAGATATTGCAAATGAATTATTAAAGTTTGGTAATGAGCAGAAAAAGAGTATTTATTTATTTGGCTCTAAGCAAGAAGTTATCGATTCAATGAAAATAGTTATTAAAGAACAATATCCTAATTTAAAACTAGTTGGTACTTCTAATGGGTATGTTACTGATAAAGATAAGGTATTTGATGAAATTGTAAAACTTGAGCCTGATATAGTTCTTGTAGCACTTGGTATTCCACTTCAAGAAATGTTAATATATAAACATTTAAATAGATTTAAAAAAGGTATATTTGTTGGTGTTGGCGGTTCTTTTGATGTAATGAGTGGTATGAAAAAAAGAGCACCTAAAATATTTATTAAATTAAATTTAGAATGGCTATATAGAATTATGAAAGAACCTAAAAGATTCAAAAGATTTTATGATAGCAATGTTAAATTTTTATTTAGAATAAAAAAGTATAGGTGAGTTAGATATGCAGAAAAATAAGATAAAGTCTTTGTTTTTAGATAATTGGTGTATTTTGGTTGTGTTAATTATATCATTAATTTTACATATTTTAGCTTTAAAAGAATTAGGATTTAATTATTCATTGAATAGTGATGATGCTGACTATATAAAAAGCGGTATAGTATTTTTACAAACTGGTGAAATAACAATGCACGATGTATTGTCCGCACAAATAATGCCAGGCATGACATTTTTGATTGCATTTATGGCACTAATATTTGGTGTTGGTTCGAAGCTTATAATTTCTCTTAAAATATTATGGCTGGTTATGGGATTGTTAACGATTTATATTGTTTATAAGACTATTAAATTATATTCTAATCAATATATTGCTGCTATTTCATGCTTGTTTTTTCTTGCTGCTGATTATATTTGGATGGATAATTTAATTTTAACTGAAACACCATATATTTTACTATTTTCTTTACTTATATATCATACATTAAAATTATCTACGAAGGCGAACAAAAAAGATTTTATTTTAATAGTGATTTATTATATATTGGCAGTATTTATACGTCCAACTATAGGCATATTTCCTATTTTTCTGTTTGTTTTCTTAATATTAAAAAAATATAATTTTAAACTTTTAATTAGGCAATGTATAATTGCTGGAATTATTTTGTTATTATGTTTAATACCTTGGACTTATAGAAACTATAAAATATTTAATCATTTTATTCCATTAACATATGGTACAGGTAATCCACTGCTTTTAGGAACATATCAGGGAAGTGGTTATCCTACAGATGAAGAATTAGATTATGTGAAAAATGTTGATGAAAAAATGCCTGCTGAAATGAATACTATTTACAAAACCCTAATAAAAAAGATTATATGACAAAGTATTATTCATTAGAATATGACGGCTTGAAAGCAAAATATCGAATGCATGAATGGTGGAATAAAGATAAGGTCTCTATGCTTAAATCATATTTAATTTATAAACCATTACAAAATTTTGATAATTACTTTTATTGGGATACTATTATGGGAATAAGTGGTAATCAATTAAATGTAGTAAGAAAAGTTGAAATAATATTGTTTGTTATTAGTTCAATACTTATTTTTATAAATAAAAAGAGAATTAAAGAGTGGTTGTTCTTAATATTAACATATGGATCTCAAATAGCCATATATTCCTATACATTTGCTTTTAGTAGATATGCTATAAGTATGTTCTTTATAAGATATATAATTATTGGTATTGGTATTTTAAGTTTTTGTGAAATATATAAAAGTAGAAGAGGTAAAAGAAATGAAAGTGTTAATGATAATTCCAGCATATAATGAAGAGTTAAACATAGAAAATACAATAAATAAAATAAAAAAGTATAAAAAGAAATCTTCTAATGAGATAGACTATATTATAATTAATGATGGCAGTAAAGATAATACTGGAGAAATATGTTTAAAAAACAATTATGATGTTATTAATTTAGTACATAATCTTGGTATTGGTGGTGCTGTACAAACAGGATACAAATATGCATTAAAAAACGATTATGATATAGCTATTCAATTTGATGGTGATGGACAACATGATGAAAATTATATAGATAACTTGGTAGAAGAGATAAAAAAAGGAAATAATTTTGTTATTGGTTCTAGGTTTGTAAGTGAATTAAGTAAGTTTAAGTCTACTGGTACTAGAAGAATGGGAATTAAAATATTGTCTTTCTTAATTAAATTATGTACTGGCAAAAAGATATACGATCCTACTAGTGGATTTAGAGCAGGAGATAAAAAGGTTATTAAATTGTTTGCTGATCACTATCCAACGGAGTATCCTGAACCAGAATCAACGGTAGAACTTATAAGTAAAGGATTTAAAGTTAAAGAAATACCTGTTGAAATGCATGAAAGGGAATTTGGTAGTTCTTCAATAAAACCATTAAAGAGTATTTACTATATGTTTAGTGTATCAATATCAATAGTAATAACTAGTATAAGTGGGGAGATGAAAAAATGAATATTGTATTGAAAATATCTTTATTATTACTATTAGTATTTCAGTTGTTTTTGATAATTAGAACTGTAAAGAAAAAAAGACTTACGATGAAGTATGCTAGTTTTTGGATATTTTTAATTATTTTGATGACAATCGTCGTTATATTTCCTGAAATTGTTTTCAAAATCTCAAAACTTGCTGGTTTCGAGGAACCATCAAATATGGTATTCTTACTTGGCTTTTTCTTCTTGTTTTATGTTTCGTTTATTATTACTACAAGTATATCGATTCAAAACGAAAAAACTAAATTATTAATACAAGAAATATCTATGTTAAAGGAAAGTGTAAATAAAAATGGAAAGAAGGATTAGTATGAAATTAATAATTATGTTTGCTTGTTATGTGCTTTTAGCGTCTTCTGGATTGATTCTGTTTAAACTTGGTAGTGCTAATAGTAATTTAACATTATCTATATTTGGACTTAAAATTAACTATTCAATTAAAATGATTTTAGGTCTATTATGTTATGGCTGTAGTTTTATACTTTGGATGTTAATAGTTAGCAAAAGCAACTTAACTATAGCAATGCCACTTTCTGTTGCTTTAGTTAATACTCTTGTTATAATCGAATCTTGTTTAATATTAAAAGAAAAAATAACACTTACTCAAGGAATAGGAATATTTATAGTGATAATTGGAGTATGTGTGATGACCTTGGGGAGAAAATAATGAAAAAAGTATTAGTTAATTTAATAGAGTCTTTCTTATCGTTTTTTGGAATTTTAATTTATACTAGGTTAATTTATAATTATGGTTCTTATAATCTTTTGATTACATTGCTTTTTTTAATATTATTTATTTTCTTTTATAAATATAAATTAAGTTTAAATAAAAAGCAAGAAAGGTATTCTATAATTATATCTTTACTTTTGAGTCTGATGCTATCAATTGGAAATATGGTAAATTTATATATAGAAGAGGTTAATTATATTTTTAATTTGAAAAATCTTTTTCTTACTA
>JABLTO010000395.1_pt1 | contig 64016 bp, 56 predicted proteins | sample 7160091 | NCBI WGS metagenome assembly JABLTO01 (sample SAMN14651225, study PRJNA627086) | human gut metagenome | isolation source: feces | host: Homo sapiens
ATTTTTTTTGGAGGGATAGCGAAGTGGTCAAACGCGGCAGACTGTAAATCTGTTCCTTCGGGTTCCATGGTTCAAATCCATGTCCCTCCACCACTCTTGATTGCCTCGTAGCCAAGCGGTAAGGCACCACACTTTGACTGTGGCATTCGTAAGTTCGAATCTTGCCGAGGCAACCATATCTTTATGCTTCGTTAGCTCAGTCGGTAGAGCATTTGACTTTTAATCAAAGGGTCTGGAGTTCGAATCTCCAACGAGGCACCAGATTGAAATTAACTCACAACATTAAATGCTGTGAGTTTTTTATTGATAATAAATATGGTCTTCTTAGTTTGATGTGATACAAACATTTCTAATTCTTTAGAAATAAATTTACACTAATTTATCCTCAGAATAGAATATTATGGTTAAAGAAAAAAATGAGCAAAGCTATATAACAAGGCTTTACTCTTTTTTAATGGTTGTAATTTTTAAGTCCAATAAAATTGGAAATTATTTAGTGTGAAGCTAAAATACTTATTTTTTCTTTGATAATTGTAATTTTTTAGTACTTGTGAATTTATTTATTCTTTCATCTAATAGTGATCTTTCTATATTGATGTTAGGTGAATAAGTGACTGCTATATCTAGAGCCTCTTGTAATTCATCATTAGAGAAAATTCCTTTTTGTGATACTATATTTAGTGTATCTAAAAATATTTTTAATTCCTTTTCTTCTTTACTAAGACATATATATGATAGCGCACTATCTATGTCATACCTTTTTACTATCCAGTAATCTGGCTCTATTCTGTCTAAATTGTACTTACTTTTCATATCTACTCCCTATTATATATTTTTATTTTTAAATTTACGATATTCTAATATAAAATCTTTATTATTAGAATAATTTGAAAAGATTAAATGCCAACCATTTAAATAGTAATTATAATTTTTATCGTCCATTTCCTTAAACAAACATAGTAAGAGAATGGAATTTTTATTTACAAAACATATTTCACTTAATAATATTGTTAGATTTTCTACTGACGTTGGATCATTTAAATTCAAATTTTCTAAATCAATATTTGCCTCTTTTAATTCATCGTTTAAATCTCCTTTCATTTTTAAATAATTTTTATAGAAATTACCTACTATCATTTTATTATAGTTATATATATAGTAATCTATGTAATCATTATTATATAAATACTTATCTGAGTAAAATATTTCACTATCATTAGTTAAGCATAATGATATTATATCTTTTAATGCTTCAAAGCAATCAAATGTATTTAGAAAATAAGTTATAAAGTTATCTATTATATTAATAAACTGTGTTTCTAATTTTATATGCTTCTTTTTAAGAAGTGTACTACAGTTTATTTCAACTTTTTTATTATTTAATTTATATATTTTTTCATCTAATGTTTTTTCACTTAGTAGTTGTAATATCAGCCATTTATATACTATATTTGAAGATTTTATAATTTGTCTTTTTAGTTTTAGTTTTTTTATATAAATAATTACTTCTTTTCTTATCTTTTTCATTTGATATTACTCTTGTTATAAAATCTTATTTTTTCTTTTTTCATAGTTATCAGCCTCTTATTATTTTTTTAATTCTTCTACGCAAGTATATAGGTTAACATAATTATATAGTATTTTAACATTTAAGTGGTGTAACGATAATTCTAAGTGGCTAGAACTTATTTAGTTAACTCTTTTTAGGGTAGAAAAAGATGAAATACTATTTCTTTTCATCTTTTAATTTCATTAAAATATAATACTTACAGTCTTTAGCGCAATTCTCCTCTAGGTATTTGTTTAAATTGTCATAATTATTTATTTCTTTTACTTTTTTATTGTTGGCTTTATAAAAACCTTTCAGTCTTAATTTATTATACGCTATATCCCCCACTATGTAATCGTAGTCTTCGAAGAAGTCGGTATAATGACTAATAAAATCTTCTAAATCAAAGCCGCCTTTATAGTCCTTTATTAATTCGTATTTTTGATTTGCTACTTCTATTTCTTTCATTAGTTATACTCCTTTACATAATCTATATTAAATGCGTTTTGTTGCTTTTTATATTTGTCTAGACTTGATGCTGAATTCCAAGTTACATAGCCATCTTTTAAACCAGCGTCATACAAACCTCTTATTTCTTTTTCAACTGCTTCACTGTTATAACTTATTCCATTAGAATCAACAAATGTCATAACATCATAAGCTTGAATCCAAGTTCTTACTTTAGCTGGCGTTGTTGTCTCTTCTTGTCTTTTGTAGGCATCGTCTCCCCAAGCTTTCATAAGTTCATATGGACTATTCCAAGGTTTTGCTATACCATAGTATCCTTTTGAGAAGTGATCTGGGTATGGCATACCGCTTATGACATCTACTACATTTGATATAGCAGGCCAATATTGACCATATGCTGTAGTGTAAGCCCCATTAGTGGATTCTCCAAATACATCTACTGAAACATAGACATTAAGTTTATGTAGTTCATCAGTAGCATATTGACAAAATCTTTGAATAGCTTGTGTTTTATCTTCATTATATATATTTTTTAAGTCTAAATTTTTTTCTTGTGATTGCATTCGATCAGGAAATCTTACATAATCGAAGTTAATTTCATTAAAACCAAACCAATCTACAGCCTCTTTAGCTAGTGATACTTTGTAATACCAAATGTCTCTATTGTATGCTGTTGGCCAATTAGATGATGATGATGTATATAGGCCTCCTGACTTGTAGGCGATTGCAGCTTCTTTATTATCCTCGGTGTAATATTTGTCTTTAAATACAGTTATTCTTCCGACAACATAGAAACCGGCATCTTTTATCTTTTGAATTACTTCTTTATATTCTTCTTTAGTGTTATTAGCATATTTATAGCTACTAGGAGATAGTTCTTTCATAACTTCAGATTCGTAACCTATTGCTTGATCATCTACTATATCGACTACGAAAGTATTTATTTTGGTAGTCTTAGCATATTCTATATAGGCATCAACATTACCTAAAACATTACTTCCTGAATTTAAATATAGGGCATATACGGCCTCAGGCATCTTGTTATTTTCAAATTCTTGTTTATCCCTTGGATAGTAATCTAGTTTTAGAGGATCACCACCATTATAGGTATTTTTTATTTTTGAATGAATTTCATCATATTTTTCTTTTTCATAATTTTCTTTAGCAGCCTCTTCAGTGTATTCCATATATTTTCCATATACAAATCCTTCAGTATCTTGTTGTTTTACTTTATATGTTTCTACTTTCCCGTCTGATGATAGTTTGTCAAAGGAAAGTACTTCTAGTTTTTCACCTTTTTCTGTTTGACCTGCTATTTTCGCTGTTTCAGTGTCTTTTAGAATACTGCAAGGGGTTCTTACATATATTTCTTTTTCTTTAACTACTTTCTTTTCACTATCTACTAGATTATCTTTATTTACATAGTATTCTTTTTTTTCATATTCTATTTTTTGATAGGTAGTATTTTCTTCGGTTACTTCATCGGCATAAGTAGTTACTTTCTGTCCTCTTACTACTTCTTTATCTTCATTTAATTTTTTGTCTTCACTATTATATGTATATAGTAGGACTTCTGAAGTTGTTGATGAGAGATAAGCAGACTTCTTTATTATTGGTACTTTTGATAGGACTTTTACACCAAATACTCCTCCGACTGCTAGCACTAGTAAAATAACAATTGCTAATATAATTCTTTTAACTTTTAATTTCCTTTTTTTTCTTTTTCTTGACATAAGTTTCACCTATTTATAGTATAACATAATTCGACATTTTTTACTATTTTTTTAGAAGAAAAGAAAAATTATTTATTTGGATTGTAATTAATAGGTTTTATTTTTCTTTTGCAGAACTATAATTATGATTTTTTATTAAGTTATAGATTTTATGCAAAAGAAAAAGAACTTTTTAGTTCTTTTAACTATTTAAAAATAATAGCATATAAATTGTTGCTTTTCCCACTTTAAAATTAAACTCACTTGTGTAGCCTATAGCTTTTTCATATATACAAGCTATTTTATCTACTATACTTATAATTATGCTTTCTATATATTTTGGCTTTGCTTTAATATTTAATGGAAACATATGACTTTCTATAATGTTTTTTTCTTTATCATTTATATTAAAGTGTTTAGTAGCATTATTGCTTGCTATTTTAGGATGATTTTTCATCAGATTGCCTTTCTTACTATCTTTATAACTATTAGTAAAAAAGTCGTGTAATAAACCTCCTCTTGCAGCAGACACATAATCTAAATTTAATTTCTTACATACATTGTATGATATTTGTGATACTCTTTTAGAATGCTCTAATCTATTTGTCTTATGATGTGGACATAGTTCGATTTTTTTAAATTCTTTATTATTTAAAATATCTTTGACTATATTATTCCATTCATAGTTATTTATATCTATCTTCATAGCACACCTCTATTTATTTTATTTTGTATGTTAAATACTGATTAATTAAAAAGCAGCTAAAAGTGCTGCTCTATTATTTATTATCTAACATATTTAGTAAATTTATCTTAAACATATCTCTATCAGCGTGTGATTTTGATACCATTACTCCTTTGTATGTTGATAATTCTTTTTGATGTCCTTCAGTTAGGATATCTTCAGGAGTTAATGTGTCTAACATAACTAACTTTTGATTTTCATATACAGTATAGTGAAGAACAACGTCTCCGTGTACTTTAGCAAACATTCTATCTGTTGGTAATTTTAATTCGTATTTAGTAATACCATCTTTAGTATTCTTTGCTACTACTACACCCTTAAACTCGCCATCTCTAAATGATGGGTAAAAATCAAATACTAATTTTTTATATGCTAACATATTATATTTTTTAACAGCGCGTTCTTTTTTTCTAAATTCGTTTTCATTTAAATATTCTATTACAAAACTATTTTTCATTTCAACCTTGCCCCCTACTAGCTTTCAATCGAAACGCATTAAGATTATAGCATAATTTTATACTATTGTCAAGGAAATTCTTTTAATTGCTGGGGTTGGGAGGTGTTTTTACTTTTTTGATACGATATGTAATCTTTAAATTATATTATGGCATCTCCTTTAAATTTTGGAATGAAACTTTTGCTTTGACTAGTTGCTTCTTGGACAAAACAATTTCTTATTCCTAATTCATAAGCATAATCAATTAATTCATCATATTCTTTTGAAGTTACTTTTCTATTTAATTCTTTTTCTTCTAGTTTCCTTATTGGGGTATATTGATTCATTATACTTATTATTATATTATCTTTGTATTCTTTATATAGGTAAGTGATTATTTTTTTAGAATCCTCTACATAAGTTGGTAGGACTAGGTGTCTTACTATTAAACCTTTTATTAAGATATCATTTTTATAGATTGGCTCTCCTACTTGTCTATACATTTCTTTTATAGCCTTTTTGGTAATATTACAGTAGTCTATAGCATTAGAATATCTTTCTAATTGCCTACTATAGTATTTAAAGTCTGGTAAATAAACATCAATTAGACCATCTAGTAGCTTTAGGCTTTCAACACTTTCGTATCCTGAACTATTATATACTATTGGTATACTAAGGCCTTGTTCTTTGGCTAGTATTAGTGCTTCTCTAATTAATGGTATATAGTGAGTTGGCGTTACTAGATTAATATTAGTGGCTTCTTTATTTTGTAGTTCTAAACAGATATCTGCGAGTCTAGCTACAGTTATTTCTTCGCCAACATTATTAATACTTATGTCGTAGTTTTGACAATAAATGCATCTTAGATTACAATATGAAAAGAAGATAGTACCTGATCCTTTGTCTCCTGTTAACACTGGTTCCTCCCACATATGCAAATGATATCCACCTATTTTCATTTTATTGCCTGCTCTACAATACCCTAGTTCATTATTATTCCTATTTACTTTGCACTTTCTAGGGCATAAAGTACAACTTTCAAATAATTTTTCCATATAAGTCACATATATATATTACAACAAAAAAAGGACTTTTTCAAGCCCTTGTATTTTAATGTGGTTTACATTTTGGTTAGTATTATGCATACTACAATTCCTAACAGTAGAAGCAATGTAGCAAAATTTATAAAACCTTTGTTTCCTTGTTTCTTTGGAACTTCTAATTTTATTCGTGGCATCGTACTAGTGAATTCTAAATTATCACCAATTAGCTTTTCTTCTCGCACTAATGGAAGAGGCATTTTTTTTATTTTATCAGTGCTTATTCCATTACATTCTTGAATTTTTTCTATGTCTTTTCGATCTTTTTCTCTATTAGATAATAGTTTGTTTGCTATAATGAATTCTAAGGATAAGGTCATATATTTTTTGTTATCCGCGGATACGTATGGTACTATATAATCGTTTAATTTTGCGGCAATATTCTTTATTCTACCTATTCTTTTTTTGCAATCAAAATTATACTCAATTATTCCATCTTGTTTTACTTCAAAGACAGATATATTTACTTTTATTTTATCTATTACAACTTGAAAACCATAATCAATGTTATTTATTGTATATGTTAAGCTATCTCTTTTTGGTTCATACAGATCTTTTTTTCTAAATAATTCTCTTACTATACTAATATCGTCTTTACTACAAAGTAGATCTAGATTACTATGTTTTCTTCCTTTTGTTTCATTTAATAAAGCATATGGAACTATACCTCCTGCTAAATATAGTTTAGCAGTTGTTTTGTTCATCTTTTCTATTTTTCTATATACATTCATTATTTCTTCATATGTAAAACCCATTTTTTCTAGGTTAGCTTTATATGTTTCAACACTGGCATTAAATATTTGATCAATTTTTATTTTCATTACATCAATTTCTTCAGCTCTGTTCATAAATACATTTAGTAATTTATCAACATTTTCACGTGGAACAAACATAGATTCTTCTTCTAATTCTGCAACTTTATCTTCTATATATTCTTTTATGATTCTATTTTTTTCTTCCATCCTCTCACCTACTATTTTATAAAACCATTATAACATAAGGGAAGTGATAATGTAAAGAAAAAGAAAGAATTTTCTAGAATTTGCTAGAATTTTGTTCTTTCTTTGATATAATCTTCAATTTCTTCTAATTTTACTACTTCTTGAGTCATCGTATCTCTATCTCTGATGGTTACAGTTCCATTATTTATTGTTTCTTCATCCACTGTTATACAAAGTGGTGTTCCAAGTGCATCTTGTCTTCTATATCTTTTTCCTATACTTCCAGATTCATCATATGTAACCATAAATTCTTTTGATAGTTGGCTATATATTTCTGATGCTTTTTCGTTATGATATTTTTTTACTAATGGTAAGATACAAGCTTTGTATGGTGCTAGGAATGGATGGAATTTCATAACTTCTCTAGTAGAGCCATCTTCTAACTCTTCTTCTTGATATGCATCGCATAAAACAGTTAAAATAGTTCTTTCTACTCCTACTGATGGTTCAATTACATATGGAATATATTTTTCATTGGTTTCTGGATCTAGATATTCCATTGATTTACCTGATACTTTTTGATGGCAAGTTAAATCGTAATCTGTACGTGAAGCTATTCCCCATAATTCACCCCAACCGAATGGGAATTTATATTCTATGTCAGTTGTAGCATTACTGTAGAAAGATAACTCTTCTTTAGAGTGATCTCTTAATCTTAAATTTTCTTTCTTTATTCCAAGTGATAATAAGTAATTATAACAATAATCTTTATAATATTTATGCCATTCTAATTCTGTGCCTGGTTTACAGAAAAATTCTAATTCCATTTGTTCGAATTCTCTTACTCTGAATATAAAGTTGCCTGGTGTTATTTCGTTTCTGAATGACTTTCCTACTTGGCCTATGCCAAATGGTACTTTTAATCTCATACTTCTTTGAACGTTATTGAAGTTTACGAATATTCCTTGAGCAGTTTCTGGTCTTAGGTATATTGTTGATTTTGCATCTTCGGTTACACCTTGAAATGTTTTAAACATAAGATTGAACTGTCTTATATCTGTAAAATTACTTTTGCCACATTTTGGACAAGGAACTTTGTTTTCTTTGATGTATGTAATCATTTCCTCGCCAGTCATAGAATCTCCGATTATAGATTTTGAATAGTCATTTATAAGGTTGTCCGCTCTATGACGGGTTTTACATTCTTTACAATCTATTAGTGGATCTGAAAATGTTTTTAAATGTCCTGAAGCTTCCCAAGTCTTTGGATTCATTAATATGGCACTATCTAGTCCGACATTATTTTTATCTTCTTGAATGAATTTTTTAAGCCAAGCTTTTTTTACGTTATCTTTAAGAAGAGCTCCTACTGGCCCGAAATCCCAAGTGTTGGCAAGTCCTCCATATATTTCACTTCCTTGGAAAATAAATCCATATTGTTTGCATAAATTTACCATTTTTTCCATTGTTAATTTTTCCACATTTGTACCTTCTTTCACAATATCTATATAATACTATAATTTTTGTTATTTGTAAATATTATTATTTTATTATTTCGTAAATAAGTTTATAATTATTATTTTTTTCTTCGCTAATAGTAAATAGTTTTTCTTCGTCTACTATTGGCTTATCTTTATTGCTGTACAGTGTTAGAATTGTATCTCCTACTGCTACTTTATCGTTTATGTTTTTATTTATTATTATTCCAGCGGAATAGTCTATTTTATCTTCTTTGGTTTTTCTACCTGAGCCTAATGTACTTGATAGTTTGGCTAAATCTAATGATGATAAATCTGTTAGATATCCTTCTTTTGAACTTTTTATTTCATATGTATATAAGCTTTTTGGTAATTTAGTTACATTGCCTTTTTGATATTTAATAAACTCTAATAGTTTATTATAGGCTTTTTTACTATCTACTGCTTTTTCTACTTTTTGTTTAGCTTCTTCATAACTTATATTTAATCCTAATGTAATCATATAAGTTGATAGTTCTAGGCATAGTTTTTGAAGATTACTTTCTTTATTGTAATATAATGTATTTAATGCCTCCAATACTTCTAGGGAATTTCCTATATTGTTTCCAAGTGGAACATTCATATTTGTTAATAGACATATAACTCTTATATTATTTTCTTTACCTATTTTAATCATCAAATTGGCAAGTCTTTGGCCATCTTCTAGATTTTTTATTAGAGCTCCTTTTCCTATTTTTATATCTAATACTAAATTTTTTGATCCTGAAGCTATTTTTTTACTCATTATTGATGAGGCTATTAGAGGAATGCTTTCAGTTGTTCCTGTTACATCTCTTAGAGCATATATTTTTTTATCCGCTAGTGCTATGTCTTCTGTTTGACTTGTTATTGCCATTCCTATTTCTTCAATTTCTTTAATGAATTCTTCTTTAGATAAGTTTACAATAAAACCTGGTATTGATTCTAGTTTATCTATTGTTCCACCGGTATATCCTAAGCCTCTTCCACTCATTTTGGCAACTTTGCAAGAGCAAGCTGCTACTATTGGTGATATTATTAGAGTTGTTTTATCACCAACTCCTCCTGTTGAATGTTTATCTACAACATTATTTAACATACTTAAGTCTAGTCTGCTACCAGATAACATCATATATTTTGTTAGATATATTACTTCTTCATCTGTCATATCGTTTATTACTATCGCCATTAATAAAGCAGACATTTGATAGTCTTTGATATTTCCATTTACAAAGTTTTCTATTACGTATTTTATTTCTTCTTCAGTTAATATTTCTTTGTTTTTCTTTTTTGTAATTATATCTATTATATTCATTTATATTCACCTTCTATAATAATAATTTTATCATAATTAATTTATTATTACAATTATTTTAAATTAAAAAGAAGAGTTATTTTTGCTCTTCCTTTGGTTCTTCTTTTGGTTTATCGTGATTCCAAATTATATTTGTTTTGGCTACAAGTAAAACTGTTAATATGAATAATATGATATATATTATTATTCCATATTTGTTACTTCCAAGCATCTTATTTCCAACTGCGTATATTATTGAAGCCATTGCAAATAATAGGTCTACTAGATATATTATTAGGACTGTTTTTTTCTGTGATAATCTTAGTCTTAATAATTGATGGTGTAAATGATTTTTATCTGGTTCTCCTAGTGGTTTATGGTTTATTAACCTTCTTAGAATTGCAAATAGTGTATCCATTATTGGAATAGCTAATAGAAGTATTGGTACTAGGAAAGATGTTAATGTTATGTTTTTAAATCCTAGTAAGGCAATGACTGCTATTATATAACCTAGGAACATACTTCCTGAATCTCCCATAAATATTTTGGCAGGATTGAAGTTATGTAATAGAAATCCTAAAGTACTGCCTAACATAATAAATGTTAATACTATATCTAAACCAGTTGAATTGTTTAGAAGCATTCCTATTATTCCTACGGTCAAAAAGTAAATACTTGCTATTCCTGAAGATAGTCCGTCTAATCCGTCTATTAAGTTAATGCAATTTATTATTGCTACTATGAATAGTATTGTAATTGGATAAGCTAGAATACCAAAATTTATGTACATACCAAATGCTGATATATCTTGAAGTAGTATTCCTCCATATAATGGTACTATTGAGGCTCCTACTGTTTGGGCTAATAGTTTCCATTTAGCGGGTACTGGTTTTATATCATCAAATATACCTGTTACTAGTATTATGAAGCTTCCTATTAGTATTGCATTCATTTGTATTGAATGTAATCCAAATAACATATATCCTAATAGAAAGCCTGCATATATTCCAAGTCCTCCAAGCCTTGGTATTGGTTTAGTGTGAACTTTTCTAGCATTTGGAATATCCATTGCTCCTATAAATTCGGCCATTTTCTTTACTACTGGTATGAATAGTGCAGTAAATAAAAATGTCGTTCCTATAATTAATAATACATCTTTTATTTCCATAATTGTTACAACTCCTTAAAATTTAAGTTACATTTATATTATATAACATATTTTACTTTTTATCAATCATAATTGCTTGTATTGGTTTCATTATTCTTTTGAAACATCTTTATAATAGTTTGATATTAACACATTTGAACTATACTCTACTTTACCTAATAATTCTGGCGTTAATAGTTTTATATCATTTCCATCAAAATATGTATAGTCTCTAAATATAACATACTCTTCATCGGTATTTAATGCATCATAACCAGTATATAAATAATCATTATCTATACCGAATAAATTGATAATAGTAGGTAAAATATTTATTGAACTAGTTACTGCATCTATTTGATTACTACCCATTCCACTACTATAAATAAAGAATTTTGTTTTATTTAATTTTTCTGTTTCATCATCCCTTATGATTATTTTATTTGGATGGTCACTAAAGGCTACAATTACAGTATCATCTAAGAGATTATCTTCTTTTAGTTTTTCTAACAATTGTTTAAACATATTATCAGTTTCTCTAGCTGATGAAAATCCACATAAATATTCTTCATTAGTAATGTCAGGATATATTTCTTTTATATCATCCAAATTTGTAGTGCATTCTATTTTTTCATAAGTATATGGTGAATGTGGAGAATAAGTTATAATAAAGCTCATAAATTTATCATTTAACTGAACTATTTGATTATAGCCGTCTTTAATAATAAAACTATCTAAATCCAAGTATTTATCATCTATACCCATATCTAAATAATTGTGATATTTGTTATATCCAAGGCTCAAATGCATATTTTCTCTGTTATAGATAAAACCACTTGATCTATGGAATGAATTTGTTATATATCCTTCTTTTTTAAACAAGTTGGCAATTGAGTATGGATAATCATTATTAACATAAGCATAATTTGGGGATAGCTTATTTATACTAGGATACATTCCTGTATTAGCAACAAACTCTGTATTAGCAGTCTCTCCAGTGACGTAACCAGGAGAATAATGATTGGTAAAATTGAAACCGTGATGCATCATTTCATACATTGTTGGAGTTACTTCTTCATTTACCATCCAGTCATCCATACTTTCCATCATTACAAATATTAAATTTTTACCTTTAAAAATACCAGTGTAGTTTTGATTCTTTAACTCTTTTTTATTATCTTTTATATATCTTGTCACACTATCTCTAGCGTTAACTGAATTATCTTTTTCTAAAAAGCTATGGTAAAAATCAGTAATTATGTATTCATAAGTACCACAAAGCTTTAGTAATTTTTCAGGGACAATCCAACTTTCATAATAGTTTGAAAGATTATTTGTGACCTCTCTTGAGTCCCAACCATCACTTTTGTTATTTAATTGGGTATTGATAAATAATTTTCTTGAAGTGACAATAATAATTATTATTCCTACTAATATAAATGATTGTTTAGATTCTACTTGATATGTTTTTTTAGTTTTTGTTTTAAATATTAGTAAAATTAGATCAATTAAGGTTAAAACAAGTAAAATTAATTTTAAATTAATAAATTTTAGTATTGAGCTTATAAAAGAAAAGCCATCCCCTGAAAGAAATAAATCTTTCCAAGAAAATATTGAATGGAAATATGAATTCATAAAATAATTTACTATTGATAAAATCAATAATAATATATTTATTATACAAGAGACTATTTTTCTTGGCTTTGGATTTAATATATATAGTATAGTAAAATATAATAATACCCATATCACATTAAATATAATTGCTGTTTTTACTAAATATTCATTTATACTTAAACTTCTAGTTATTAAATATTGATTAAAAAAGTCAATAAATATTAGATATATCCCTTCATAGATAAAAAATAATATGGTTTTAAAATATTTATTATTTTTTATTTTGTTTAACATAATTACCCCACATCCTATACTATTAATATTTATTGTTTATTATATTTATCTATTATTGCATCTACTATATACTTACTAGTGAAACCATCACCATATGGATTTGATGCACGACTCATCTTATTATACTCTTCTTTATCATCCAATAATTTTTTTGTTTCTTTATATATTATTTCTTCGTCTGTTCCTACTAGTTTTAGTGTTCCTGCTTCTATTCCTTCTGGCCTCTCGGTAGTATCTCTTAATACTAACACTGGTTTTCCAAGTGAAGGTGCTTCTTCTTGAATTCCTCCAGAATCGGTTAGAATGATATAGCTTTTATTTTGGAAGTTATGAAAATCTATTACTTCTAGTGGCTCTATTAATTTAACCCTATCTATTCCTTTGAATACTTCATTTGCTACTTCTCTTACTTTTGGATTTAGATGTATTGGATATACAACTTTAACATCAGGATATTCTTCAACAATTCTTTTTATTGCTCTAAATATATGTCTCATTGGTTCTCCTAAGTTTTCTCTTCGATGAGCAGTTAATAATATTAATCTGTCATTACCCACCCAATCAAAAATTTTATTATTATAGTTTTCTTTAATTGTTGTTTTCATAGCATCAATTGCGGTATTACCTGTTACATATATTTTTTCTTCAGGTATGTTTTCTCGCAACAAATTATTTTTGCTTACTTCTGTTGGAGCAAAATACATATCCGTCATTCTGTCAACCATTTGTCTATTCATTTCTTCGGGAAATGGTGAATATTTGTCAAGAGTTCTTAACCCAGCTTCAACATGGCCGATGTCTACTTGATTATAGAAAGCTGCTAAAGCACCTGCAAATGTGGTTGTTGTGTCTCCGTGAACTAATATGATATTTGGTTTTTCTTTTTTTATTACCTCTTCAAGCCCCAATAATACCCTAGATGTTATTTCAGATAGTGTTTGACCTTGTTTCATAATATTTAAATCATAATCAGGTTTTATTTTGAATACATCCAAAACTTGATCTAACATTTCTCTATGCTGTGCAGTTACACAAACTATACTATCAATTTCCTTTCTTATTTCTAGCTCTTTTACTAATGGTGCCATCTTAATGGCTTCTGGTCTGGTCCCGAATATTGTCATTACTTTAATCATCTTATCTTCCTCCTTCAATAAACAAAGTAAAACTATTATATTTATTCTAAATTGTCAATAAAACTTTTTGTTAATTTTATTGAACCATTCTTATTTAGGTGCCCTGAATCATAAAAGTCTTTGTCATACTCTAAGTTTAAATCATTTATGTTGTTTATATAATCTAAAAATAATATATCATTTTCTTTTGCTATTCTTTTTATGTAATTGAGTTTTGACATTTCTTCATTAGTGTACGAAGTTGGCGTTTTTACAATTATTAGGTTAATTTTCTCTTTTTTTGTTAAATTAATTATCTTATACAAATATTCTTTGTTTTTTCTGTATAACTCAGTTTCGTTATTTGTATATTCACTTTCATTATTGAATATATAATCATTTTCTTCAAGTGCTATATATCCTTTGTTATCAACTGTATATCCTAAAAATGCTGTTTTTTTGTCTATATCAGTTATCTCTTTGTATCTACTGTGATATTTTATTATATTTAAATAATACGATACTCTATCATCTTTATCTTCAACACTATTATTTATCACATCAACTTTATTCATTGAAAATTTCATTTTATCAATGGCATCTCTATTTACTTGTTCCTCTGCATAGTTATAATTTCCCACTATTGCCATATGTACCTCTAATACTATATATTTAGGATGTTGATATTTTAAGGCTTCTTTCAAATAGTAGTATGTTATCCATAGTGGTTGTTGTTGAGTACAAAAATCATATGTTTTTAAACCAGTTTCGTCTTCTATTAAATAAGGGTTTAAAGATGTATATGCATGCGATGACCCTAACACTACCACATCAAGTGAATTTTTTGGCTGTTTATAGAAGTTTAATACATCGCTACCATAACCATTTCCTTTACGAACTAATAGTATTGTTAACTTATTAAAAATTACAGTTGAAATTAATAGTATTATGATTATAATTAAAATTTGCTTAATCTCTTTTTTCATATCATCACCTAATAACCTAAATATATAAATTGGGAATTATCAAACCCAGGTCCATAACTTCCAAATACAGTAATAATGAATATTAATATAATACATATTATTAGCTTTGGTATTAATTGTAAATTTTCAAAATTGGTATATATTTGTTTTCTGTATTGTAAAACTTCTATAATAAAAACTAAAGTAACAGAAACGGATAACACAATAAGATCGTATTTATCTAATCCAATACTTAGTATTTGTTCTTTAACACCATTGAAGCTAAAGCTAAACATGTTTGTTATCACATAAATCGCATCATTTATAGTACTTGACCTAAAGAATATCCAAGCAAATGTTACTAATATAAATGTTCTTATAATATTTAAAGTTTTGCTTTTAAATTTCAAATTAAACATTCTTTCTAGTATTTGATATATTGCGTGTAGTGCTCCCCATACTATATAAGTCCAAGCGGCACCATGCCAAAGGCCGCTTACAAGAAATACAATTAATATATTTAAATAGCACCCATACTTTTTACATCTATTTCCTCCTAATGGAAAATATAAATAATCTCTAAACCATGTTGACAAAGATATGTGCCATCGAGACCAGAATTCCTTTATACTACTAGCAAAATAAGGTAAATTGAAATTTTTGTTTAATTCATAACCAAATATTTTTCCACATCCATATGCTATATTTGAATATGAAGAAAAGTCGAAATATATTTGAAATGAATACATTATCACAGTAATTAACAACGGTATTCCTTTAAATCCACTTAAATTTCCATAAACATTATTAATTCCTATTGCCATTAAATCTGCAATTACAATTTTTTTAAATAGTCCATAAATTACTATCATAATTCCATTGGAAATATTTTTTCTATTAAATGGATGCTTTTGATTAAATTGTGGTAGCATTTCTTTTGCTTTACCTATTGGTCCAGAAAGAATTTGAGGGAAAAACGAAATAAACAAGGCATATTTTAATATATTTTTTTCTACTTTTACATCTTTTCTATATATGTCAATTGGATATGAAATTGCTTGTAATGTAAAAAATGATATTCCAAGTGGTACTACTATATTTTCAATTGAGAAATTTGTTGATAATACTATATTAATATTTTGTATAATGAAATAAGAATATTTAAAATATAATAATGTCCCCACTAATAAAATTGTTGTAATGGCAATTATTATTTTTTTTTCTTTTTTTGTCATCGTTTTTATTAACTAATAATCCGCTAATATAGGATATTATAGTAACCAATAATAAAATAATTAAGTTCTTAGGATTGGAACTACAATAAAAGTAATAGCTTGCTACTAATAGTAGTATACCTCTATATTTATCTTTTACTATATAATAAATTATAAATGTGATAATTAAGAATATAAAAAATTGCACAGAATTAAAAATCATATTTGTTACTCCTTTAATGTCTAATTATTGACTCTTGGAAGATATTATTAGTGGCATCACTAATAATAGTGGCATACATGTAAACAAGCCATATACATATCTTAATTCACAAAAAACAGGCGTTGCTACCATTATTGACAGCCACAATCCAAAAAGTGGAATGTAACACAATAAAACCTTTTTATTATAAAAAGTTGTGATGAAAGATGATATTAAAAGAATTATGAATGCCAATCCAACACTCCATAATATATTAGATAGTGGTAAACTTCTAGTGGTTGTGTCATCAATAAATTTATTATACCACGTCGGTGTCAAAGGATTATTATAGATGTTTTCTTCTTCAAACATACCATATGACTCCCCTCCTGTTGCCCAATAAATTATATCTGGATACCAATATCCTATTGTTTCCATCATATATGCTTCTATGTATACTCTTGGATGCTTTATTAACAAGCTTAAATATGTTTGCACAAATTCTTTTTTGTTATTCTTTAAAACATCATTATTTGTGATTGTTTTAATTGGATCACTAGTAATATTCTTATAATTTGTTGAAACTTTATCATACTCCCATAGTTTTTCTAAAAACGCTTTATCGTTATTATTTATATCATAATTTAATGCAACTACTCTTGCCATCTGTTGAAGAGGAATTGAATATGCCTCAGCAGTTTTTGACTTTGCAACATTAAAATAATTAAATACTGGTCCCTTTATAATAAAGTAAAACACTAGTAATGATGTACAGATAATGCTCATCGTTTTTCTCTTATCTTTTAAACATATAATTATAAAAGGTACTGCAAAAATAAATATATATATTCCATTATTTCTAAAGAACATTATTATGAGAACACTAATTATAAATAATATTACATTACCTTTACTGGCCTTTTTATTTGTTACAAAATCATATAAAGATACAAATAAAGATGCAAAGGCAGTACCAAACATTACATCACGCCACAAGGTTACGCTATAATGTCCAAATAGAGGTGTAAATCCATATACAAAGGCAATTAACAAACATATTTTTCTTGATAATCCCTTATTATATAAGTATCTAATTACAATCGTAAATAAGCCACTTATACAAACCATTTGAATAATAATTGAAAAGGCAACGGCAGAATTTAAATTACTGAATATTAACTTACCGAGATGAAAAAACACTCCAAAAAACCAAGTGTGCCCAAATGTATGGAAATCACTTAAAATAAAATTATTAGCATAGTGAATAATGTAATAAGAATCTGGTGTCATTATTGCAGGATAGAATCTGATAAAATACAGAAAATTTCCAAATAAAATTACTAACATTACAGCAAGAAATTCTTTTTTTGTCATTTTTTGATTTTTTTCTAGTTTTAATACATTTTTTAATTTTGGTATTATAATTTCAAATAACTTATAAAATAGTGCTGTAAAGCCAGCAGTCATTATTATTACACATAATACTCTTTTATAATTGAAAATATTCGAAGGCATATCATAAATATATTTGCTTACAATGTTTCCTATTGCCAAAACTATTCCCAATATAAAACTAAGTATAAGAGAATATATTTTTGTTTTTTTACTGCATTTAGTATTAAATTTACTATAAAAATAGTATATTGCAAAAAACGATAGTGTAATAAATATGTTATATGAATTTCCATTTAAGAAATCATTATTGTATATTAATAGTGCAACAAATGTAAATATAGATAATATAATATTATGTACTCTTTTTTTCATCGCTTTCCTCCCCAAGTCATAATACATACTCCAAATATAATGATAAATATTCCTACTCCTTGCATCAATGTTATTTTTTCTTTTAGAATTAGGCACGAACCAACAACTACTAATGTATTTACAATAGCCACTGAAAGAGGCATTGCTATTGTTAAATTAGTTTTGCTTACAATAAGCATCCATAGAAGAAAACTTAATCCATAGCATAACAATCCTAATATCATTTTAATAGAGTAGTTAATAGAAAGACCAAATATATTTAATGTAAGATTACTATTGGTGCTTCCTAATTTAAATAGTATTAGGCCAGATGACGCAAGTAGTACATAGCAAGTGAACATAATTATTATCTTCATATTAATCCTTCTTTCCATCTTTTTCAACACTTTCTTTTAACATCGATATTTCTTGAATTAATGTTTTGATCTTTTCATTTTGCATAGATATACTGGTGGTAATAATAAATGATATATAAAATAGAAAGAAAAATCCTAATAGAAATATCATATTTGATGCCTCTTCAAAGCCAGCCATATTTGATAATTTGAATATTATATTAGGAAATATGACCACAAGGCTCATAATAATTATTAAAACTATCCAAAAACTTGCATATTTCATAGTCATTTTTTTTCTTTTTACTCTATTTATTATTAAAGTTAATTGTAATATTAGTAATACTATTAAAAATAATTTTAAATTTATACTCATTTTTTTCCTCCGTTGTTAATACTTGTTATTATAATAGATAAACAAACACTAAACATATAATATATGCTTTTAAGTGGTTTGATTGATGATTCTCCAAATTCTCTTTGATGCATTTCTACAGGAATTTCTTCAACTTTCAAGCCTTTTTTTATAAGCAATGTTGTTGATTCTGGTTCTGGGTACTCTGTTGGATAGTGGTTAGCAAATAGTTTAATTACATTTCTGTCTGCTGCACGGAATCCACTAGTTGGATCATATATTTTTTTACCGGTGCAAATTTTAATTAATAAGGATAATATTTTAATTCCTAGTCTTCTAGTTCCACTTGATTTAAATTTGCTTAAGTTGTCTATAAATCTAGATCCAATAACAAAATTAGCCCCTTTTTCTATTTCTTCCACTAAATCTTTGATATACTTTTCGTCGTGTTGCCCATCACCATCAAATTGTATAGCAATATCATAATTATTTTCTAGTGCATATTTGTAGCCGGTTTGAACCGCACCACCAATACCCAAGTTATGTATTAAATTAATAACATTAAAATTATTCTTTTTACATATTTCTTTTGTTTTGTCAGTACTTCCATCATTTATTATTATATAATCAACTGGAGAGTTTGAACTTTTATTATATTTTTTTAACTTATTTATTGTATTCTCAATATTTAGTTCTTCATTGTACGCTGGAATTATTATTAATGTTTTCATATTTTATACTTCCTCATCCTTTATTTATATTTTTTTACTTTGAATAAGAATTTTACATTGCTGTCATAGAATCTTTTTAATCTTTTTGGCTCTTTTAATATTCTATATAGCCATTCTAAGTTTAATTTAATAAATATTTTAGGTGCTCTTTTTTTATGGCCACTTATTACATCAAATGATCCACCTACTCCAACAAAAATACCTTTGTTAAATTGATCTAAATGCTTATATATTAGTTTTTCCTGTAATGGTATACCAAGTGCCACCAATACTATGTCAGGCTTTTCTTTTGCTATTTTTTCAAACACTTTGTCTTTATCTTTTTCATATCCATTTGATGCTCCAACTAATTCTAAATTAGGATAATCTTTTTTTAGTACTTCTTTCATAGAATCAATGACTTCTTGTTTTGAGCCAAACAAATAAATTGATTTTTTTTGTTTATTTCCTAACTCTAGTAATTTATTCGCTATATCAATACCGGCAATTCGCTCTTTAACATCATAATTAATCATTCTTGCAGCTTTTACTATTCCAATTCCATCTGGAACTAAGATAGTATTCTTATCTAGAAGTAACTCTCTCATTTCTTCATCTTTCTCACTCATCATAAATGTTTCAGGATTTGCAGTTACAATAAATGTTTTTTTATCATTCTTTAGATCTTTTTCTAATATTTTATAAAATGATTCCTCGCTTTTATTATATAATTTGTCAAATAATGCTTTCATTCATTTACCTCCCTATATATCTAAGAACATTATAACAAAAAAAGCCTTAAAAGGAAAGGCTTTTACACTTTTTTTACTTTATTTGATCAAAATAATTATTTAAATCATTGATTGTAGTATATGTAACTATTACAAATCTTCGTAGTCTAAACTTATCGCTTCCAACATGTATTAGATTATCGCTATTATTGCTTTCTCCTATAAATGCCATAGTAAAGCCAGCTTTTTTTAGCATTTGAATACTATAATCGTTGTATTCATAAAATGGATAACAAAATACTGTACTACCATCTAAATCTTCTCTACTTTGTTTTAAGTCTTTTTGTATTTCTTCTTCTGGTAAGCATTTTATGCCACCACCTTGTCCTCCAGGACATTGTCCTCCGTCGTGCATATTATGAGTGTGTGAATGCAGCTCTATATAATCAGTCTTATAGTATTCCTTCTCATCAAACCAAGAGGTAACCAAGAAAATAGTTGCATACATTTTATATTCAGTAAGCAAGTCTACTGCGATTTTTGTTTTTGGGCCATCATCTATTGTAATTAACACACTTTTAGGAAGCTGTATTTTTCCATCAATATACATTTCCACTTCCTTCATTTGTAATGTTAACATGTTCTTTTCTTTTATCAAGTCTAAGTGGGATTTAAATTGTTTTTTAGAATGACATATCTCAGTAGTACATTCTTTTTTTTCGTCAGCATTGTTCTCGTCATAAAAAGCGTGATAATTTAGGACTGCTATTCCTGAAGAATTTTTTTTATCTGTATTGTTATTTGCTTTAGTTTCTTTTACATCTTCTTTTTTTATGTATAATAGATTGTTATTATAATCAACGCCATATCTATTGTCATCTTTTATTATTATTGGCAAATCATATGATTTGTTAAATGTATAGACTAGATTATTATCTTCATCATAAAAAGATGTTTTATTATTGGTTATTACATTTTCATTAAATACTATATAGTTTTTATACCTATCATTAGTTTCTGTTAGTTTATTTATTTTATCTACATTTTGATATTCAATATAATAATCTTCATCAAATGTTGTAACTTTAAAATATTTTGTATCCTTAGATATCTTTTCTTTGGCTAAGCTTAATTCTACATTTTTACCTACAGTTCCTATTTCTTCATATTTATTATTATATAGTTTAGCTTCTTTATTAGTTTTAACAAATTAATTATAATGATCACTAATTTCAGCGACACTATTATTATTCCTAAAGTGGCTATTATCATTATTATATTTCATAGATATGAAGTAACCTATAATTAATAAAACTATAATAAGCAATATAACTATTATTATTTTTCTTCTTTGTGATTTTCTTTTCCTTTTCATATACATTATACCTCTTTATAAATTATTTTAATATGCTTATCCACTCTTTTTTTACATTGGTAATTAAATATTTTTGACAATATTTATATCCTTTTTCACTGTATTTATTTTCACCTTTACTTTTTAGTAATTTTATTATTTCTTCGGCCATTTCTTCTTTGTTTCTATCTTTTATTAGAATACCAACATTATTTTTTAGTAATTCTTTTGCTCCATCGGATGAATCAAACGCTATACAAGGCAATCCATAGCTCATAGCCTCAATTAATACTAGTCCAAATGATTCTGTATGCGATGGTAAAGCAAATACTGCTGAATCTAAAATATATTTTTCTTTTTCTGTTTCTCCTAAAAAACCGGTGAATACTACTTTATCGTCTAATCCCAACTCTTTAGCATGATTTTTTAACTCATCTTTTAGTGGGCCATCTCCTACCATATATAACTTTGTTTGTGGTAATTCTTTATTCACTTTTTCAAAAACATCTATCAGGTCTTTCTGGCCTTTTTCAGGGCTTAATCTTCCTATTGTGATGATATTTTTGTTAGTTAATTTGCTTTTTTTATCAGGAATTTTGTCTATTACATTTGGAATATATACACATTTTGTTTTACCTATTTTCTGTTCATAGAATTTTCTTAAAGTATCTGAGACCACAACAAAATAGTCAAAACCTTTTATCGAATTTATTACTTTATTTATATACTTTTTATCATTATTATGAAAATTATGTTCTGTAGCTATTGTAATTATTTTACTATATGCATAATATCCTACTAATCTACTATGAAATGCTCTTGTTGTTATTATATAATCACTATAAGTATTTCTAATTGCTTTAATATTTCTAGTTCTTTTTAAATATAATACCTTTATAGATTTTAGTCCTTCTTTAAATATATTTATTATTTTTCTGTTTTTTATTGCTAGTTTTAATTCTTCTCTATTTGGTTTGTCATTGATTAAATATGTGATTTTCACTTTATCTGAAAAATGGAATGCTGGTTCTTCTAAAACCTTGTATGTTGATATAATTTCTATTTCATAATTTTCTTCTAGCATTTTGCATAATGATGATAGATATTTTTCGACGCCTCCAAAACCTAAATGTAGAGCATATATTGTTATTTTTTTCTTTTCTTTTTCTTCAGTTATTTCCAATTCACCTTTTGTCAGATTACGTTCTAACATTGCCATGGCAAATGATACATATATAGATACTGCTGGCGCACTATATACGTGTCCTGCAATCATTGATATTAAAGTTATTATTCCTATTATGTAAATGTTTGTGAGCTTAAAGAAAGATAATCTAAACTTGTTCTTAAATATTGACTTTATTGTACGATATGCTACATAAATTAATGGACCAAAATAAACTATAAATCCAACTAGGCCGTAATGAAACAAAATATCTAATGGATCTATTTCTATTAGTTTCTCTATTTTTTTGTCATTTATTTCACTTCTATTTACAAAACCTATTCCAAAAAGTTTATTATCAAATGAACTATTCCCATATATTTCTAAGGTGTCAAAAAAATACTTATCTCTACTGCTTAATACCACCATTATAAGTCTTTTTGCACTAGGACTATTAATAGTATATTTTTTATCATAATCCTTATCTTTGTCTTTATTTTCTTTGTGTTCTTCTTTTATATGGCTAGACTCGGATATAGCATTTTGCAGATTCTTTACCACTGATATATTCGGTATTAAACCGAATGATACGACTATGATTGCTATTGATATTTTTAATCCATATGCTCTATTTTTTTTATAATTAAACAGAAAATATAGAGCATAAATAACTTCAGTAATTAGCATTCCTAAAAATGATGTTTTGGTTCCAAGCAATGTCATCGCTAATATTACTATTATAAATATTATTGATGTTTTAATTATTCCTTCTCTTTGAAATAACAAATAATACAAAAATGGAAATAATGCTACCATAATCGCCCCTATTTCATTTGCGGCATAAAACCATCCTACTGTGCCCTTGTTGTTTCCAATGTACGAAGAAAAAGCTGTATTTGTTACTTCTGGTAGTATTATTAATGCTGAATATAATACAGCTTCAAATATGCAAACTTTAAAGATTTTTTCTTTTTCTAGTTTTAACTCATCAAATACATTTATCAGGCATAGTGCTGTTATTGGAAAATACATATATTTAAATAAACATATTATTTCCGTTTTTAAAAAGCCAAGATTAAATATTCCATTTTTCGTTATAAGATATATTACACTAAATATACAAAGTATTCCTAAATATATTATACTTTTCTTTTTATGTACTGATTTGTTTACAAAGAGCAGATATATTACCATTGTAAATAGGAATAACCCTCTAACTATCATACCAATAGTTAATGGTAAATTAGTAAATCTAACCATTAAGGATGTAAATAAATCTAGCATTGGTTGTATTAATAGAAAGATATAAAATATATTTGCTTTTTTATTATTGCTATCACTTCTCATAATTACTGTCCTTTCTTCACTTTAAATATCAAATTAATCAATCCATACATTTTTATATTTATTAATTTATAAATTATTTTTCTATTTTTTGATAAAGTATTTATATATTTATTATTTTTGTAATCAGGAAAATTTGTATTCATGTAATCAATTAGTTTATTTATAGTTTCTCTTTTAACTTTATCATCAGCTTCTGCTTTTAATACTCTAACAATAGCTGATATATAAATATGATCAATAGCTAAAAATTCTATTTTGCTAAAATACTCTTCTTTTTTATTATGCTTAATATAGGATAAAATATCATTAAAAGCATCTAATATTTCTAGATTTCTTTGTACATTAGAATTATTCATTGTAGATCCTTCTCTTATTAGATAATCATATAATGGTTCATCAATAAAAGCAAAAGTGTTAGAATTCATTATAGCTTTTAGTGTAAAAGCTAAATCCTCATACCAAACTTTTTCTTTGAATTCCAATTTATTTTTTATCAAAATATCTCTTTTGTATATTTTGTTCCATACAGCCATTTTACCAAAGAATATATTTTCTAAATCTGTATTATAATTATTTATAAATGTATCTATATTTTTATTTTGATAATCTTCGCTTACATTATAATTGCCACATACTACTATATCATAATTATTTTCTTTAGCCTTATTATATAATTTTTTGTACATATCTTTTTCAACAAAATCATCACTATCAACATAGCCAATATATTCTCCTGTAGCTTTTTTTAAGCCATAGTTTCTTGCAGAACCTTGCCCACCATTTTCTTTAATGTATGATTTTATTTTATCAGGATATTTTTTTACATATTTATCTATTATTTTCTGACTATTATCTTTAGTTCCATCATTTACTACAATTATTTCTATTTCTTTTAATGATTGTTTTACTAAACTATTTAAACATTTATCTATATACTTCTCTACTCCATATACAGGGACTATTATACTCAATTTACACTCGTTCATATTATCCTCCCTACCAAATCATAAAATTGTTTCATTATAGTGTCAATTTCAAAATCTTTATATCTCACTAAACCTTTTTCTATAAATTTCTTTCTTTTTTGTTTGTCATTTAATAGTTCTTCTATTGCTACTGACATCTTTTCTGAATCTCCAACCGGGCATAATATACCATAATCGTTACTGCCTAATATTTCTCTAGGTCCATATGGTGCATCAGTGGAAATTACGGGACAACCATTTCCCATAGCTTCGATAATCACCATACCTAACCCTTCTGATTTTGTTGATAACACAAATAAATCGGCATGTTGATAATATGTATCAACATCACTTTGTGCACCAACCATAAATACTTTTTTATTTAAATTTAATTTTTCAATTCTGTTTTTTATTTTTTCTCTATCAGGTCCATCTCCGACAATAACTAGGTTATATTCTTTTTTTATATCATTGCTGAGTTTATTATAAGCTTCTATCAAAGTTATAAAATCTTTTGGTTCTTCTAACCTTGCTACTGATAATATATACTTTCCATATTTTTTACCCAAATCTTCATCTGATGCTTTTTTTGTTCTATAAGTAGGATTATATATATTTACTATATCATATTTTAAATATGGTTTACAATAAAATATATCGTTTTGATCTATATGATTTATTGAAACTATTTTATCAAATTTTTTATACATTTTTTCAAATGCGGGGGACATTAGTAAATATTGATATATTAATCCATGAGCCCACACTATTTTTTTTGCCGCCTTTATATGTTCTAATACCACATAGCTATCATTTAAATGACCAGAAAAGGCTATCGCAACATCATATTTTTTTTCTCTTAGTTTATTTGTTTTTATCTTATCAATTGGATAAATAAAACATCTCTTTAATATATACGTACCATAATACAAAATCGCACCAGCATCTCTTTTCACCATTGTTGATGCTCTCGATAGTGGATTATGATTTCTTGGAATATCTATTTTTATTACGTTACATTCTTTCGGAATTTGATTTATCATTTCTTCAACATTGGACAAGATTATGACATCTATATCAAATTTAGCTTTATCTATTCCATTCAAATAATTTATTGCAACTCTTTCAATACCACCATACAAAAACTGATCAAGTACAAAACATATTTTTTTCTTCATTATTACTGCACTCCTTTTAATCAAACTCTACTGTTTCCTTCACATCATTATTAATTTCGTATGGAAATTCATATAAATATTTTTTTAATTCTTTTTCTATAACTTTACATTCTTCTCTATATTCTTCTTTTCTAAACAATTGAGTGTTTTTTATTGACATTTCTGGTATAAATCTAGTTTTTTTATTTATATGATCACTTTCCTTAAAACCTAAAAATTTAGTTATTTCTTTTATTTTAGTATCATAGTTATAAATTAAATCTTCAAAATTAATTCTTAATACTTTATTTGAAGTACACTCTTTTTCACTTTCACGCATTTTTTTATAAAAACTGCAAAATTCATTTACTTCTAGTGGAAATGGTACACAGATTTGTTTTTGTTGCCAAATATATTTATTTGTTATAAATACATCTCTTGGATCTCTTGCTACTACAATAACTCTTAATTTATCGTCAAAATAATTATCTACTCTGAATAAATTAAATGGTAATAAAAACTGATCTAAGATTATATTTTCTTTCCCTTTTGATATTTCTTCAATTATTTTATAAATATATTTATGTGATTCTTCATAGAATTTCTTTGAATCGACATATGATATACGCATACCGTCTGAATATTTTAAAATTTTATTAAATCTAACTTTGTTCATTGTTAATATTTTTAATGGTTTTCTAATTAATAATTTAAAAAACATTTCTGCATTAACTTCTTCGTGTGTATACCAATATCCCGGAAAATTAAATTCTTGAATATTATTTATATATTCTTCAGTTATTTTCATAAAATTTGGACTAATTATTTTTTGATAATTTCCTACCCACCAGAATTTTTTATTATATAATTTCTTCATTTGTGTTTCAAAACTTCTAATTGCTTCATCACTTCTGATTGCATTATTACCTATTAGTAATTTATCCTCAAAATCGAACAATCCATTAGGACAATGCAATAACACATACTCATAACTCTTGAACTCATTTTGGCAATCTCTAAACTCTGATATTAAATCTGTAATAGCGGATGATCCGCTTCCCATATACCCAGTTGGTACTATTATTTTTTTCATATTACTTTTTCCCTACCTTTAATTTATTTTTAAATTTATCTAATATAAACATTAAGTTATTATCTTTCTTTATATATAAAACTATAAAATACAATAACATACAAGTAATTATTATTAATATCATAGTTATATAGAACCCTAAATTAAACTTTCTAAGTAACAATGAAATTGGTATAAACAATGTACTCAATATTATATATGTCATATTTTTTTTACTAAATACCTGTACATTAATATTCATTTTTCTTCTTGCATAGATGTAATGCGTGATGAATACTGTTAATTCGACTAGCCCGGTTGTTGCCAAAGCAGTTATTGGACTGAATATTTTAAATGTAACTAATAAGTAATTAATTATTAAGTTACTAGTTCCACAAATTAGTGATACTTTTAGAATTCTATCTTCTCTATTATTGGGATACATTACCAAATTATTCATGACAGACTCTAATGATATAAAAATTCTAGTTATACATGCTATCATTAATGGTACAATAGCTGCTAAATATTTTTTACCAGCATATAAAATTATTATTTCTTTTGATAATACAAAAACTCCTAAACACATAGGTACAATAATAAATAATAATGATGATATTGAATTGTTTAATTTTTCTTCATAAATTTCTTTTCCTTTATTTTTTAATAAGTACGATAATCTAGGTATGGATACATTTATTATAGAATATGGAATAGCAGCTAATGTACTCACTAGGTAAAATGCTGTATAATAAATTGTTACTGATATGTCATTTACATATTTTCCTAACATAACTCTATCTAATTGACTATATAATAAATCTACATTAGTAATAACAAGTACGGCAATAAGTGGTTTAATATATTTTTTTATTTCAATCTTAGAAAAACTAAATTTAATTCTTCTCTTAGCATAAATGAAGCTTATTATATTATTTAAAAAAATTGTAAGCGATACTACAATAGCGTAAATTACTATATCATCAGGATTTCTAACAGCAAGTAAAATTGATAAGAAATATATAATTTTAACAATCACTGATTTTATTGTTATAAACTTATAATTTTCTAATGCTTCATTTACAAATTCAACATAAAATATATTAGCAAATATTTGAATAGTCATAACTAAATACAATGTTCTTGCCATTCCAGCTGATGTCAATAGGCTGTAAGTTACATATAACATTAATACTAGCAAATTAGAAAGCATCGATATCATAAATAAATTTGTAAATAGCTTAGATACCTTTTCTTTATCATCTCTAATTTTACTAATTTCTCTAACACCTAAAGTATATACTCCAAAACCAGCAAATGCTAAGAACATTTGAAAGTCTGCAAAAACTCTATTATACATTCCATATAAATCAACATCTAAAAGACGCATTATATATGGACCTATTATTATTGGAACCACGATATTTACTATACTAAGTATTGACTTATAAATTGTATTTTTAAATAATGTATTTTTCTTTGCCATTTTGTTACCTCCAGTAATTATTATTTTATCATATTTTCCTTATTTTATAAAGGCTTTTGTCACTCTCTTTACAATAAGTTTATCAATTAGTTTATAAATTACATTTATTATCATTAATAAACTTATTGATAATATTAAAACTAATGGTACACATAAGCAAAATAATGTACAGATATTACCGAAAATACTGCTATACATTTTATTAAATCTATATTAATATTTCTTTGTTTCATTTTTTTCTACCTCTACCATAATTTGATTATACTATATTTTACTGGCGTTTTCAAGGTAATAGAAAAGAATATTACATTTTGTCGTAATATTCCTTAATGCAATCAAGCAAATAATCGTTTTCTTCACTTGATTTAATTGCTATTCTAATATACTCATTATCGTCAAAACCATTTTTACCATTTAGTACTTTGATAAGTATTTTATTATTGTCTAATAAATATTCAGCTAGTTTATTAGCAGTTCCTTTATTTAATTTAATCATAAAGTAATTGGCCTCTGAATTATAGACTTCTAATTCTTTAATTTTTATTAATTTGTTATAAAACCTATTTCTTTCTTCTTTTATTTTATTGCATCCTAATACATAGTCTTTTTTATATATATTTATTATTTGAAGAAAATACTCTGCGAATGAATTAATATTCCATACTGGTAAATTATTATTAATAATTTTTATATAATCTTTATTTCCAGAGGCTAATACTCCAAGTCTAAGTCCTGGTACACCATATGATTTACTTATGCTTTTTATAACAATCAAATTTGTATATTTATTTAATATATCATCATCTATTAAAGTATAATTGTTATTAGCAAAATCTATAAAAGATTCATCAAATATTATTTGCTTGTCTTTTTGTTTTGCTAAATCAAGCAATTTTATTACTTCGTCATATTTTAAATGTGAACCTGTTGGATTATCAGGAGATATTATTACCATGGTATCAACTTCATCTAATTTATTAGCGATTCTATTGAATGATAAGCAATAATTGTCATCCTTACTATTTATGTATAATATTTCACTATTAGGGAAGCATCTAACATACTCATTGAACGATGGTATTGTAAGGCCTATTTTTTCTCCTGCAATGTATTTTAAAGTATTAATTAATTCTGCTGCACCATTTCCTATTAAAATATTGTCTTCACTAACATTATTAAACATTCTAGAGGCACATATTTTTTCTATTTTCTGCCCCGAAGGATAATTAAATAGAAGTTCATTATAAAAATATTTCATTTTATCTATCATTTGTTTTGTTGGAAAATAAGGATTAACTAAGTAACAATAATCTTTTATTCCATTAAATCTCCAGTACCCTCCAAATCTTTTATGGAATAGTTCAAGTTTTTCTTCAGTTGTTGGAGCGAAGATTGCTTTAACTATATCATAATCTTGGCAATCATCAATTTCATACCAATCTTCACCAGTTAATTGTAAACCATGTAATTTTACTTCTTTTAATCCACTTATTACTTTTAAAACAAGTTCATAATAATCGTTATTTCCATAGGCTTTAATGTATGACTCTAAAAAAGGTAAATAAAATCTATTAGAAAATTCCTTACTAAATTTATAAATATTTACTGTTTTATAATAATTATTTACATTTTTGTAATTAAAATCTTTTCTTTCAACAAATGAATTGATAACATTATTTTCATCTATTGTAACTACCGTACCATCCATCCATTCTTCATATTTTGCTATTAAAGCAACACTTTCATATTGTGAATTGACTAGTTTTTTTACTACTGATTTGCCATAAATTAAGTCAGATTCTAATAATATAGTATCATCTTTGGCAAGATAATCTTTTGCTAAATACAGTGAATAAATATTATTGGTAGTATCATAAATATTATTGTACACATATTTAATATTTATTTTTTTATCTAGTTCCTTTTCTTCAATATATTTTTTTACATTATCACCTTTATACCCAAGTACTAAAATAAAATCTTTTATGTTTGCTTCTAATAGAGCATCTATTGCTCTTTCTAATAAAGTCTTTCCATGTACATTAAGCATACATTTAGTATTATTTTTAGTATATTTACCAAGTCTTGAACCTTTTCCTGCAGCTAACATTATTGCTTGCATAAAATCACTTCCCTTTTATACATCATAAGTTTTATCTATTGCTTTTAATTCATTAAATGTATCTATTTCAATTATATCTTCTCTTTTACATTCTCTTAAATATATTTTATAATTATTTTTCTTATATCAAGCATTACTTGTTCCCAATATCTTTCAATACCACTAGAAGACATAAATACTTCTTTTATATCTTTTTCATTTTTACCTCTGCTTTCTAGAACTTATTTGTTCATAATCATGATTATATCACCTTTTTTTGAACGTTGCAATGACTTTTGTACTATTATTAAAAATATATTAATTAATTAATTAAATTTAAAACTCAGTTAGTTAGTTTAACTGAGTTTTGTCTATTTTATTCTTTAACTATAAATCCACTAGGAATTGGTCTTGTCTTTTCTAAATTATCCCAGTTTATTGGGTGATTAATTATTTTGTTATCTATTACTAGTGCACTGGAATTACCACCATCTAAGTTTGATGCATTATAGGCGTGATACCTTAGAAGTATATCAACTAGATCGTTCATATCTGCTCCTTTGCTTTTTATGCTTCTTCCATCTATTACTAAGAATAGAACTATACCATCTTGTCTTTGTGCGATAGCACTTCTTGGATGGGTTCCATATCCTCCGTTACCATTAATAAAAGCACTTTTACCATTTACTATTAAGAATGGGCCAAATTCTACGGCATCTCTTATACCAATATTTATAGCTTCTTCGGCGCTTATTTTTCCTAAGTATAATTTATTGTCTTTGGTGAAGCCTACTATTCCACCACCGTATTGACTTCGACCATAGTTACTTATTATTTTTCCATTTGAAATGATTGCTCCTATGGCTTGTCCACCTGTTCCTAGACCATTTTGATCAAGAAAACCACCACCATTTATTGCAACAACAGCTTTTTCTCTTTTTGCCATATCTACTAGATATTCTCCTGAAGTCCCCAGATTTTTACTATATGTCACTTTAATTTTTGATGGATCGTATATTGCAACTAAATAGCCTGAAAAACCTTTTTCATTTATTTCTATTAATTTATAGGTATCATTTTTTCTCCTATCTAGGATTTCTTTATCATATTCATCAATATATTTTTTCTTATCGCCCATAATTAATTCAGTATTAGTATTACCATCTGGCTCAACAATACTATGTCTTGCTAAGACTTTTTCTATTGTTTTATCATTATAGAAAGTTGTAGCGAAATATTGATGGTTCATCGTACTCATTGCGGTAGTCACTAACCAATCTCTGAAACCGTTATAGGGGCCATATAATAAAAAGAGAACAACAAAGGCTATGGTATCACAAATTGCAAGTATTATTGTAAATATATTATCTCTTTTTTTAGTATTTTTCTTGGTATTCTTTTCTTTACTTTTACTTCTCATAGGATTATTTCCCTTCTTATACTTTTACTATATATTTTATTTGTCTTTTTTGTTTGTTAATGCATCTACTACTCTTTTTATTTCAATATCTTCGACTAAGGGAATACTTACTCTAACTAGTTTGTCTTTAGTGCTTAAATAAATACCATCTCTACCTACTTTTTCTTTTACGGCTTTATCTAAGAATTTATTGTATTCTTGCTTTGAAGTAAGATAAAAACTTAGTTTTAAAACATCTTCGTCTTTATCAAAGATATAGTTTATATCTTCATCTAGAACTGAGTCAGTTGAAATTATTAAATGTATATTGGCAGTATGTCCTAATTCTAATAGGTAATTTATATCATCTTTTACACTTGGTTCTTGTTTTATAATGTCATATATTTCATCTATGAATATTACTATTTTATCATTCTTATTTCCTAATTTTATTCTTTCTTCAAATTCTCTTCGAATGTTATGAATTTCTTTAATTACACTATCATTATCATTTACTACTTTACATAATTTATCGTAGTCATTATAGTTTACACCAAGGGAATCTAATAGAATTATTTTAGTGTTATCTTCTTTTAGTAGTATATTTAATATTATATCATTAAATAGATTTGTTTTACCTATTCCTGTTACTCCAGCGGTTAAAATATTTTTGTCTTTGTCTATATCAAAATATATAACATTATCTTCATCATCTAAGCCTATAGGAATATTTTTATTATCTTTGGCTTCTTCTAGTAGTTCTCTTAAGGTTAGAGTACTCTGCTTCATATTTAATACTTTTATTCTAACCTGCTGATCTGTTATTTTTTCTATATGTAAGTCTATAGTGTTTATTCCTAGTGAGACTGCTATCTCTTTTTTTAATTCTAATATGTCTTCATATGTTTTATCATCATTCCAGGTAATAGTATAAATAGTTATATTTCTATATACTTCATAGTTTATCTTGGTATTGAATTTAAATCCTCTTAATGTGTGTTTTAGATTGTTAACGAACAAGTCAGCGTTTAGAATGTTTCTTTCATTATCGAATGGTCTGTTATTTAGTAGTTCAAGCATTATTTAATTTCCTCCTATTTTTTATTAGTATGTTTCCAGTCATTTCTTTTGGTATTTCTAAGCCCATTAGATATAGTATAGTTGGAGCTATATCACCTAGTTTTCCATCTAGTAGTTTTAGTCTTTTGTCAGTTATTATGAATGGTACTCTATTGGTTGTATGACTAGTGTTGATACTTCCGTCTTTGTTTTTCATTACTTCACAGTTACCGTGATCGGCAGTTATTATTATGGTGTATTCATCTAGAGGAATGTTATCTAGTATTTTGCCAATACAGACATCTACTGTTTCCATTGCTTTGACGGCAGCATTAAAGTCTCCAGTATGTCCTACCATATCGCCATTAGCAAAATTTAAGACAACTAAATCTTGATGGTGTGATAAGATTTCTTTTACTAATGATACTGTTATCATATATGCACTCATTTCTGGTTCTGTGTCGTAAGTAGCTACTTTAGGGCTTGGAACAAGTATTCTTTTTTCATTTTTAAATACTTTATCTTCACCGCCATCAAAGAAATATGTTACGTGTGCATATTTCTCGGTTTCAGCAATACGAAGCTGAGAAAGTCCTAATTCTTCAATATACTTTCCTAGAGTATTTTCTAATTTTTGCAATTTAAAAGCATAAGGACAAAGTACGGTATCAGTGACAGGCATCATTGTAACCACTTTTAAATCTTTTATGTATTTTCTTTCAAAGCATTCGTAATTTTCGTTAGTAAATATGCTTGCTAACTCTCTTAGACGATCTGGTCTAAAATTAAAGAAAATAATTCCATCACCTGCTTCTACTAAGCCACCATCACAAGTTGCAGTAGGAATAATAAATTCATCTGTGATTCCTTGTTTTTGACTATCTCTCCATACTTTTTTCACTTCTTTTTTATCGGACTTTTCTGTTATTACTAAATAACTCTTTTTAACCCTGTCAAATCTATTGTCTCTATCCATCCCATAATATCTTCCACTTATTGAGGCTATTTTTCCTATACCTAAGCTTTTCATTTTCTTTTCTAGAGCTTCAATATATTTTATTCCAGTTGTTGGGCCTACATCTCTTCCGTCAGTAAATAAATGAAGATAAACATCTTTTACTTTTTCTTTTTTGGCTAGTTCTAATAGACTAAATAAATGGTTTATGTGAGAATGAACTCCTCCATCAGATAATAATCCTATTAAATGTAATTTTGATTTTTTTTCTTTGACATAGTTTGTAACAGATAAAAGTTCTTCATTATTGTAAAATGATTTATCTTTTATTTTACTATTTATTAACTCTAATGATTGGTACACTATTCTTCCTGCACCAATATTAGTATGACCTACTTCACTATTTCCCATTTGTCCTTTTGGTAATCCTACTGATTGACCTGAGGCTTCTAGGGCAGAACAAGGATAACTATTCCATAATCTATCTATATTAGGGGTATTCGCACTAAATACTGCATTGTTTTTTTTGTCTTTGGATAGGCCTACGCCATCCATAATACATAGTAGTATTTTTTTCATATAATATCACCTAGTTTCCTTATTAATTATATATTATTATTGTATATTTATCAAGATAGAAAAGAAAAAATTAAAGATTAAACTTTAATTTTGTAGGTTCTTTTTATTTTTTCTTATCAATCATTTCGTTTATAACTGCTCCAATACTTGCTACATTTTGTAGATTTGATGGTATTATTATTTTAGTTGATTGACCATCTGCTACTTTTGATAGTGCTTCATAACTTTTTAATGTTAAGACTGCAGTATCTGCTTTAGCTTCTTTTAATAGTCTAATTCCATCGGCTTCTGCTTGTTTCATTTTTAGTAGAGCTTCTGCTTCACCTTCGGCCATTTTTATTTGTGCCTCCTTGTGAGCCTCAGCTTTTAGAATAGCGGATTCTTTTTCACCTTCTGCAATTAGAATGCTTGATTTCTTCTCGCCTTCGGCTTGCAATATTTTTTCTCTTCTTTCTCTTTCAGCACGCATTTGTTTTTCCATTGCTTCTTGAATATCACGTGGTGGAATTATGTTTTTTACCTCTACTCTATTTACTTTTATTCCCCAAGGGTCAGTTGCCTCATCTAAGATGCTTCTCATTTTAGCATTTATTATATCTCTAGATGTTAATGTTTGATCTAGTTCTAATTCTCCTATTATATTTCTAAGCGTAGTAGCGGTTAGATTTTCTATTGCATTTATTGGATCTTCTACTCCATAGGTATATAGTTTTGAATCTGTTATTTGGAAATATACTACAGTATCTATTTGCATTGTAACGTTATCTTTTGTTATAACTGGTTGTGGTGCGAAATCTTTTACTATTTCTTTTAGGTTCACTTTATTTGATATTCTATCTACAAACGGTAATTTAAAGTGTAAACCATTTGACCAAGTTGTTAAGTAACTGCCGAGCCTCTCTATAACATATGATTTTGCTTGTGGTACTACTTTTATACAAGGTAAGATAAATACTACCACTAAAATTAATATAATTATTAAAAGTTTCATTTATTTTTCCTCCCATTTTTTAACTTTTATTTTTACTCCATTTATTTGAAGTACTTCGACTGCACTTCCTTTTTCGAGATTAGCATCAGCATAACTTGACCATACTTTGCCATCTACTTTAACTACTCCAGTAGTGTCTTTGGTTATGTTTTCTGTAACAATTCCTTTCATTCCTATTATGCGATCTAAGTTGGTTCTAGTTTTGGTTTTACTTATATTCTTGTAGATTTTTTTACTGATTGGTAAAAGTGCAATGCCTAGAATTACAAATACACTTACTTCTAGAGTTGTGTTATCAGTAAATAGTGATATTATCATTGCTGCTATTCCACTTATGATAAACCAAATACTAACTAAGTTTACAGTAGATATTTCTAATAGACCAAGAGCTATTACTATTGCTAACCATATATATGTCACTTTACCACCTACTTTTATATATGTTTAAAAGGATGAAACATTCTTAATTAAATTATATCATAGGTATCTTATTAATACAATTTTTTGAAGAAAAAAAGTAGAAATTTTGTACTTTCTACTATTTTACTTTTTCGAATTGGGAATTGTATAGACTTGCATAGAAGCCGTTTTCTTTCATTAATTTATTATGATTTCCTGTCTCTATTATATTTCCATCTTTCATAACTAGTATTAGATCAGCATTTTTAATTGTTGATAGTCTATGAGCGATTATGAATGAAGTTTTATTTTCCATAAGTTTATCCATAGCTTTTTGTACTAATTCTTCAGTTCTAGTGTCAACGTTTGACGTTGCTTCATCTAGTATTAGGAATGGGGAATCTTCAATCATACCTCTTGCTATTGTTAATAATTGTCTTTGTCCTGCGGATATGCTATCATTGTCCGATAGTACTGAATCATAACCATTTGGTAGTGTTTTAATAAAGTGATCTACGCCTACTACTTCACATACTTCTTTTACTTTTTTGTCAGAAATATTTTTTCTATTATAAATAATATTTTCTTTTATTGTTCCTTGGAATAGCCAAGTATCCTGTAAAACCATAGTAAATAGTTTATGAATGTTATCTCTTGATAATTCTTTGATTGATATGCCATCTATTTTTATATCACCATCTTGTATGTTGTAGAATTTCATAAGTAGGTTTACCATTGTTGTTTTTCCCGCTCCAGTTGGACCGACAATGGCTATTTTTTGACCTGGTTTTGCGGTGGCAGAAAAGTCTTTTATTATTATTTTGTCTTTATCATAGCCAAATTTTACATTTTGGAATTCTATTTTTCCTTTTACTTTTTTCTTATCAAGTTTTTTTGTTAAACTGGATTCATCTGGCATTTCTTCTTCGTCCAAAAACTCAAAAACTCTTTCTGAAGCTGCTAATGTAGTTTGAAGTGATGTCATTGCTTGAGCTATTTGTGATAATGGATTTGTGAATAGTCTTACATATACTATGAAGGCTACTATTACACCGAATGTTATCATATCTTTTGATACTAATAGGGCTCCGACAATACAAACTGCTACATAACCGAAGTTACCTATAAAGCTCATTATTGGAGGCATCAATCCTGATAAAAATTGGCTTTTTCTATTGCAGGTATATAATTTTTGATTTAGTTTATCAAATTCTTTATCAGATTCCTCTTTACCGTTACAAGTTTTTACAACATTTAATCCTGAATATACTTCTTCAATATAACCATTTATTTTACCTAGTTCTACTTGTCTAGCACTAAAGTATTTTTGTGATTTACCAAGTATTATAAACATTAAGACAAATCCTAATAGGCTTGCTACGATGGCGGTTATAGCCATAATATAGTTTGTCACAAACATCATAATTATAGAACCTAAGAATAGTGTTATTGATGATACTAATGTAGCTAAGCTTTGGTTTAGTGATTGTGCGATTGTGTCTACATCGTTTGTAACTCTAGATAGTATATCTCCTGATAAGTTATGATCAAAGTATTTAAGTGGTAATTTGTTTATCTTTTCAGAAATACTTGTTCTTAATTTTTTTGCATATTTATTAGCAACATTTACCATAGATAGACCTTCTATATAGTTAAATACCGCACTTAATATATAGATTATTACTAATGTTATAGTAATTTTCTTTATCAAATCTAAATTCATTTTAGGATTTATTAATTCTTGAATATTATTAGGTAGTTTTCCCACTAATTTGTATATTTCGTTAGTACTAGTATTTTCATTTATATTTGACATTATGCTGATAAACTTTACTTTATCTTTAGTGCTTATAGTAATGCCATCTATTTTGCTTTCTGGAAATAAGATAGTTTGAATGCTACTAGGTAATTTAGTTATAAAACTATAATCTTTATCTTCTAAATCTTTTAAAGCTCTTATTAATGTTATTTTATCTTCTACTGTAACTTTAACTGAATTGTATTCGGTTTCTTTTAAGATTATATTTAAAACTGAGTCTGGTAATTCACTAAGATATTCTATTGAAGATTCTGGATTGTTCTTAATTTTTAACATTGTATTATTAAATAAGTCTTTTTCTTCTTGGTTTGTTATAGTTGTGTTTACTTTATAGATTACATCTTGATTTATATCTAATGCCAATATATCTTTTAATATTGTTGGTAGTTTATCTTCACTGGTATTTGCAAGTAAATCTTTTTCTAATTTATCTATGTTAGTAGTGTTTATTACTAGTCCTTTTGATATTTCATCTGTTAGATCAGAAAGTTTGTTAGGAGAAATTAATGATAGTATTGATGAAACTGCTGCTAGAACTAAGGCTATAATTATTAAGACTTTAAAGCTACTTAAACTATTTGTTAACTTTTCTGCAGCTTTTTTAATATCTTTGGGTTTTTCAGAAGGATTCATTCCTTTGCCTGGAGGGCCTTGTCTTTTTTTGTTATTATCATTATGCATTTTCTAATTCCTCCTTTGTAACTTGTGATAGTGCTATTTCTTTATAGACTTTGCACTTTTTCATTAATTCTTTATGCGTTCCTATGCCTACACATTTTCCTTTATCTAGAACTATTATTTTATCAGCATTTAGAATTGTACCTATTCTTTGTGCCACGATTAGACTAGTGGCATTTTTGGTATATTTTTTTAGTTCATTACGAAGAGTGGCATCTGTTTTATAGTCTAGTGCACTAAAGGAGTCATCAAAAATATATATTTCTGGATTACGCGCAATGGTTCTGGCAATTGATAGTCTTTGTTTTTGACCACCACTTACATTTGTTCCTCCTTGAGCAATATGAGACTTTTCTTTGTCCTTTAATTTAGAGACAAATTCTTCTGCTTGCGATATTTTTATAGCTTCTTTTACTTTATCTTTGTTAGGTTTACCATTAATTGATTTTCCATAAGTTATATTTGATAATATGCTTCCTGAGAACATAACAGCCTTTTGAGGTACATAGCCAATTATATTATTTAAATATTCTTCATCGTACTCTTTTACGTTGATACCATCTACGAGCACTTCACCCTCTGTTACATCATAAAATCTAGGTATTAAGTTTATTAGTGTTGATTTGCCACTACCTGTTGACCCTATAAAGGCTACAGTCTCTCCTGTATTAGCAGTAAAGGAGATATTTTCTAGAATATATTCATCAGCGTCAGGGTACTTGAAGGAAACATTCTTAAATTCTACAGTTCCTTCTTTACCTGGCATTTTTTTCTTTATAGTACCATTTTTAATAGTACTTTTAGTATCTAATACTTCATTTATTCTTTTAGCACATACTTCTGCTCTTGGAAGCATCATAAAGATCATTGCAAGCATTAAAAAGGCCATAATTACTTGCATAGCATATGATGAAAATACTATCATATCGCCGAACAATACAATTTTATCGCTTAAATTTGAGTTGTTAATTAGGATTGCTCCAATAAAATATATTGCTAGAGTTAAGAAGTACATTACTATATACATAACAGGACTTAAAAAGTTAAATGCTTTTTGGTTAAATAGTTGTTGATTTGTTAATTTTGTGTTTACCTTGTCAAATTTTTCTTCTTGATATTCTTCGGCATTAAAAGCTCTTACTACTCTAATTCCTGATAGATTTTCTCTTGTTACAGAGTTAATTTTATCTATTAGTTCTTGTACTACTTTAAATTTAGGCATTACTATGGCCATAATAATTCCTATTGTTATTAATAGTACTAGTACTGCTATGGCGGTTACTATACTCCATTCTATACTTTTACCTAATATCTTGGTAATAGCCCATACTGCTGTGACTGGAGCTTTAATCATAAGTTGCATACCCATTGCTATTAGCATTTCTATTTGGGTAATATCGTTTGTAGTTCTAGTAATAAGACTACTAGTAGAAAATTTCTTGATGTCTTCAGCGCTTAAGTTTTCTACTTTTTTAAATACTTTTTCTCTAGTTCTTAGTGAAAAAGAAGCGGCAATTAAGGAAGCAAAATATCCTACTATAACTGCGGATACTAGGCTTCCAAAGGCGCACAAAAGCATATAAGATCCTTCTCTTAATATGTCATTCATAGAAGCACCTTTTGTTTGTACTAACTGTGTAATATTTGACATATAGTCAGGCATTTTAAGTTCTAGCCATACTTGAAAAACTACTAATATAGCACAAATAAATACACAAAGCCAGTCTTTTTTATTTAATGTTTTCAATAGTTTTAACATAAATCCTCCTTCTAAATAATTATGATTTAAACATCAACTTTATTAATCGATTAAAATTATAACATCTACTTTGATAGGTGTCAATAATATAATATAATTTTCCATAATTATTATATGCTACTGTATTTTGAGTAAGACAAAGGCTTTATTTCATAGACCTTAGGCTATGAAATACCTCGGAAGACAAGTGGCTTACGAGGCCAAAAAAAGAAGTAAAACTTTAAGTTAAACTTCTCATTTCTTTATTTTTTTCTTATTCTAGTTTTTGGCTTTTTAGGCATAGTAATAATCTTATCTTCGTCTTGTTTTTGTTCACTAGGATAATATTCTTCTTCACTAAACTTTTCAAAACCAAAAGTTTTTTCTCTTTGTAAGCCTTCTACTACGCCTCTTAGATCACTTTCTCTTACACGGTCTAAGTTATTTAGTGATAGTTCTTCTTCAGCAACAATTTTTTGTACTTTCTTTCTTGTATTGTTAAGAACATTAGTATCTTCAAGACCTTCTTTAATTTTGGCTTCATTATCAACAAAAAACTTATTCTTTTCATAGTCTTTTAGTAATGCAAGTTCTTCTATTGCTTCGCCAGCACCAATTAATGTAATTACTGAACTAATAATCATTATAATTTTTTGTGTTCCTGGATTGGCAATAGTAGCAGGAATACCAATAGCACCCATAACTATACCTAAAGCTAATAAAAATCTATATATGTAGCTTCCTATAATTCTTTTTCTTCTGTATTTTTCGGCGCCTTGTACTTGTTCCTTCATTTTGTTGTCAATTATTTGTTTATTAGCTTCGGTATTTGGTATGGTATACCTTTTACCATTTGCTAAGTTAATTACAATACAGTCTTCGTATTCTGTATAGTCTTCTATAAAGTTTTTTTGTTCCTCTTTATTTGTAGAATAATCGTTCATTATAATATCCCCCCTCTACAGGTCAATTATTATAGTATATTTTTATTTATTTGTCAAATTTCCGTATACTTTTTTCTTATCAACACTTGTTATTTTAACATTTACTATGGTGTTGTTTTCTAAGTTGTCTTCTACTATGACAGGAATATAATTTGAAGTATGAACTATTACTTCACCGTTTGGGTGTACTTCTACTACTCCATCATATGTTTTGCCTATGTTTGATTTATAGAATTCTTCTTCATCTTTATCTGATAATTTGATTATTTTGTGAACCCTATCTTTCTTTACTTCAGGTGGTACTTGATTTTCCATTGCTGCAGCTGGTGTTCCGTTTCTTCTAGAATATGGAAAAGTGTGTATTTTGGTGAATTTTATTTCATTTAGTGTATCTAGAGTTTCTTTGAAATCTTCTTCCGTTTCATTTGGAAAACCTACTATTAAATCTGTAGTAAGAGAAATATTGGGGATTTCTTTTATTTTAGTTATCATATTTTTGAATTCTTCTTTATTATATCTACGGTTCATAAGTTTTAGTATTTTGTTGCTACCAGATTGAAGAGGAATGTGAAGATGCTTAGCCATCACTTTGTTTTCTTTTAATAGTTTTATAATACCTGGAGTTATTTCGTTTATTTCTATTGAAGATAATCTTATTCTATATATATTGGGGATTTCTACTAATTCTTTTAATAGCTCTTCTAGAGTAGTATTGATATCTATTCCATATCTTCCAGTGTGAATACCAGTTAATACTATTTCTTTGTAACCGTTATTTACTAATTTTGTGACTTCTTTTATGACAGATGTTTTGTCTTTGCTTCTTACTCTTCCTCTAGTATAGGGAATTATGCAGTAGGAGCAAAAGGCGTTGCAGCCGTCTTGAATTTTAACAAAAGCTCTTGTGTGATTAGTGAATTTTGATATTTCCATTTTTTCAAATTTGGTCTTAGTTAGATCGTATATTTTTGTTATTTTGTTATTTTTTGTTTTATACTCTTCAATTAATTTTACTATATTAGATTTATCTTTATTTCCTAGTATTATGTCTGCATCTATTTTGTCGGCGTTTAGTTGACTGTAGCAGCCCATTACTATTATGATGGCATCTTTATTGTTCTTTCTGGCTCTATTTATCATTTTTCTTGATTTTTTATCGCTCTCATTAGTCACAGAACAGGTGTTTATTATATAAATATCTGCTTTATCTTCAAAGTCTACTATTTCATAATTGTTTTCTTTTAGGATGTTAGCGACAAATTCGGCTTCATATATATTTACCTTGCACCCCAGTGAACATATTCCTATTTTCATATTACTCTTTCCTCCTTGCTACTATATTTTATCACAATGCTAGAACAAAAAGCAAATGTAATTTGATTTACATCACTTCACAGTGATGTGATTTCTGTTTCATAGACCCTGAGTTTAGACTTCTCCACAGACTTAAAATCCGATAGTCGCTACCGTACTTATTTCTTAGTTATTAAGAAATCTTGTTCGCTTTCTATATTCTAGCATAATTTTCCATATATAGTTTTAATCCTTCGAACATAATATTTATACTTGCGTTTAAATCTCTATCTAATTCTTGATTGCATTTAGTGCATTTGTATTCTCTTCTTGTTATATCTTTATATCTTTTATCTTGATTATCACATCTACTACATATTTGACTGGATGGGTAGTATGTATTTATTTGATAAAATACTTTACCTTTATATTTGGATTTATATTGTAGCTCTCTTATTATTTCACTAAATGTGGCGTCATTTATTTTACTAGATAGTTTGTTATCTTTACCTTTAATAATCATTTCTTTAGTTTTTAATTTTTCACAAGTAATAATATCATATTCGTCAGTTATTTTCTTTGTTATTTTATGGGTATAGTATTTTCTAGCGTTGGCTAATTTACTATAAAGGGTTGTTAATTCTCTTTTACATTTGTAGTAATTATTGCTACCTTTTTCTTTTCTAGCTAATTCTCTTTGTTTTCTTTTTATTCTTTTTTCATATTTATCTATATATTTATTATTATCATAGGTTATTCCATCTGATAAGGTTAATAGTTTCTTTATACCGAGATCTATTCCTATAATAGTTCTTGGTATTACTTCTGGTACTTTATCATATATTTCATATAACACTGATACATAGTATTTGCCATTTGGTTCTCTTGAGATGGTTGCACTTTTTATTTTACCATTAATATTGTTTGTATTTCTGTATCCTCTAATTTTTACCAAGTTTAATTTTGGTAACTTTATGTGTCTGTTAGTTAAATCTAACTCTATATTACAGTATTCTTTATCTTTATAATTTCTGTATACAGCAGTGGTATTATAACTATTTTTATTATATTTACTTTTGAATTTGGGATATCCTCCTGTTTTGGTAAATAGTTTTTTATAAGCGTTATCTAATCTAAATAGAGATTTTATTATTATGTTGCTATCTGTTTCTTGAAGGAATGATGCATTATACTGTAGGATACTAGTATAATCTTTTATGTTAGTAGAAACTGGTGTATATCCGTTATTTTTCATTTTATCTAGATAGTAGTTGTATACATATCTACTACTTCCAAAAATTTTATTTATTATTTCTATTTGGTTTTTGTTGGGATATAATCTAAATTTATAAGCTTTAAACATAATTGTGCCCTCCAATCTTTATAGCAGATATTATAATATGTTTGTATTTTGATGTCAATATAATTTTTTTGTTTTAATATGTTTATATGTATGCTTTGTGATTAGAAGGGCTAATTCTTGTTATATAATGAGGAAAAGAATACTTTGTGTAGTATTCTTTGTGTGTTTGTTAGAAGATTCCTTCTATTAAACCTTGTTTAATGTCTATATTTTCTGAATTTGGATGTTTTGGTAATCCGGGCATTGTCATTATTTTACCGGTTAGGACTACGATAAATTCTGCACCCATTTTTAGAATTACATCTTGTACGTGAAGATTATAATTACCTTCTCCTGCTAAATTTTTGGGATCATCTGATAATGAGTACTGTGTTTTTGCTATACATATTGGAAGATTGGTGTGATTATTGATTTCTAGTAGTTTGATTTTTTCTAGGGCATCTTCACTATATATTACATTAGTACATCCATATATTTTAGTGGCTACTTTGTATATTTTTTCTTTGATTGGGTCTTCTAGTTCATAAGCATAGTTGAAGTTATTTTCTTTTTGTAATTCTTTTAGTACTTTATTGGCCAAGTTGATACTTCCGTCACTTCCAATGCTATAACCATCAGTAAGAGCATAGCTTATATTGTTTTTGGCAAGTGATTTTTCTAAGAAAGCTATTTCTTTTTCGGTATCTATATTAAATTTGTTTATGGCTACGACTATGTTTAGGTTATATACTTTTGTTATGTTGTCTATATGTTTATATAGGTTTTTTAGGCCTTTTTCTAGGGCTTGAAGGTCTTCTTTATTTATTTTTTCTTTAGGAGTTCCACCGTGATATTTTAATGATCTGATTGTGGCTACTAGTACTACTAGATCGGGATTTGTTTCGAGACTACGGCATTTTATATCTAGAAATTTTTCTGCTCCTAGATCTGCGCCAAAACCGGCTTCTGTAATGGTATATTCTCCTAGGTTTCTTGCTATATTGGTAGCTATTATGCTATTGCAACCGTGTGCAATGTTGGCAAAGGGACCACCGTGTATGATAGCGGGATTTCCTTCTAGGGTTTGTACTAGGTTAGGTTTTATTGCGTCCTTTAGTAGGACAGTAAGAGCGCCTTCTACTTTTAGGTCTTTAGCATATATTTCTTTTTCTTCTTTATTATAGCCTATCACTATATTACCTAGTCTTCTTTTTAGGTCGTCTAAGTTTTTACTTAGGCATAGTATGGCCATTATTTCGGATGCAGCGGTTATGTCAAAGCCATCGAGTCTTGGTACTATTTTTGTTTCCTCTGATAGACCTGTATTTACTACTCTTAGTTGGCGATCGTTTAGGTCTAGACACCTTTTAAAGATTACTTTATTGATATTTAATTCGTTTCCTTGATATATGTGGTTATCTATTACTGATGATAAGAGATTATTTGCGGATGTTATGGCGTGAAAGTCTCCAGTAAAATGTAGGTTTATATCTTCCATTGGTATTACTTGGGCATACCCTCCACCAGCAGCTCCTCCTTTTATACCGAATACTGGTCCTAGAGATGGTTCTCTTAGGGCTAGAATGCTTTTTTTGCCCTGCTTATTTAGGGCGTCTGATAGGGAGATGGATACGGTGGTTTTGCCTTCACCCATTGGGGTTGGATTGATTGCTGTTACTAGTATTAATTTATTTTTATCGTTTTTTTTATTTAATAGCTCTAAAGAAAGCTTAGCTTTATCTTTTCCGTATGTTTCTATATAGTCTTTGATTCCTAGGGCGTCTGCGACTTTTGTAATATCTTTAGAGGTTACACTTCTTGCTATTTCTAAGTCTGTCATTATATCACTCTCTTTCTTTAATATATTATACATTATATTTGGGAATTAGCAAAGTAAAAAGACTTAAATTTTATTGAAACTTAAGTCTTTATATCTACATTTTTTGTAATTTTAATGGAAATTTATAGTTTGTGGTTATTTTAATTTGTTACCGCAGGATGTGCAGAAGTTTCCTCCGGTTGTTTTGGTACCACAATTTGGGCAGAATTTTGGTCCTTCTGTTTGTTCTTCTTGTTGTTTTGGTGCTTGTTCTTCTTTCTTTTCAAAGAGTGTTCCTGGCTCTGGAGTAGATGTTTCTTCTTTTTTTATGCCTTCACTGTTGTTTTGGGATACTGCTCCCATCATATTTGTTCCGGCGTTTGAGGCTAAGTTCATTCCCATAAATCCCATAGTGGCACCGTTTGAATTTGAAGATGCGTTCTTTAGGGCTTCGGCACTAGCGTTTGCCATTAGGCCGGATTGTAAAGCACCGTTCGAGAAGATAGTGGCATCATCAATTTTGGATACTCTCTCCATAGACTTATCTGTTAAGTTGATGTCTGAGATGGCAACGTCTGATATTTTGATGCCGTATTTTTCTATTAGGTCTTTTTCTAATAGGTTATTCATTTCATTACTGATATCGGTGTTATACATTCCGATGTCACCGAATGGTATTTTGTGTTTTCTCATTACTACTGTTATGGCTTGAGTTAGTTTTTCAACGAATTTGCTTTTGAATTGGTCTTCTAATATGTCACTATAACGTATTGTGTCTTTGGCGTTGGCACCGATTACGTTTTGAACTAGTATTGTTGGATCGTCTATTTTGATGGCGTACTCGCCGAAGAAGGTTACTTCAAGCATTCCGTATTTGTCGTCGGTTATTTTTTTTGGTTGTGGGGAACCGAATTTATTACCTGTAAGAGATAGTAAGTTGATGTAATATACTCTTTGATCGTTGGCTGTTTGACCTCCGAATGTGGTTCTCTTGCCCATCTTTTTGATGGCTTCTTTTAGGCCTTTGCCGAAGCCGCCCTCGAAGATGCTTGACTCTGTTCCTTTATCAAATTTATATGTACCTGGCTCTGCGGAGAACTCTAATATTTGGCCGTTTTCTATTACCATCATAGCGGTTCCATCTGGTACAGCTATGGCACTTCCGTTTGAAATTATATTTTCACTAGGATTGGTATTCCCTTTGCCATGATTTATAATTCCTCTTTGTACTAATACGTCTTTGTCCATAGTAGGACAAGTTACGTACTCTTTAAATTGATCTCCTAAAACTCCTGATGTTGAAGTTGTAAATGCTTTTATTAATCCCATTATATTTTCCTCCCTTATATTTATATTATTTTTAATTGGTAATTAGTGATACTAATATATAATCGTAGTCTTCTAGATCGAATATGGTATCACAGTATTCGCATTTTCCTGAATTGTTGACATTTATACTAGCACCGCAACCAGGACATTTCATTACTAAATTGTTGTTTTTGGTATTTAGTCTTTTTTCGAATGTTAGTATATTTGTTTTTTCTATTCTTCTTGTATCGTCACCACGAATGGTGTCTCCTGTGTCGAGGTCGATGATGTAATCCATATATCTGGATATTATTTCTACCTTGATTATTTCTTTTTCTTCTGTTACTACTCTATCTATTATTTTGGTGTTTTTTACGTTTATTTCATCGTATATTTGTCTTTGGTTGTGACTGGATATTTCGTTTATTTTGTTTTGAAAGTTATCTTCGAGATCTTTACTTATGAAGTGTTTTACATCTGTTAAATTGCCTTTGGTGATACAGGTGTATAGTTTTACAAAAATGTTATCTACTTTGGTTTTAAACATTGCTTCATTGAATTCATTCATATTTTATCTCTCCATTGTTTGTCCTAAGGCTGTCTTTTTGCTAAGCACGTAGTCGCTAGCTGTTTTTACTAGGGTGCTATCGCAGTATGGGCAAGTAGCAGAGCTTACTATGTCGACTGGTGCACCGCAGTTAGGACATTTTTCTTCTTTATTATTATTGGTTGCTGACTTTATAAATGATAGCTTGTATTTGATATTTAGTTTGGCGTTATCTTTACCGCGAACTACTTCTTTAGTAGCTTCTTTGATTACGTAGTCATAACATCTTACGTTTAAGTAGACATCAACAGTGATAATGTTATTTTCTTTTCTTATGTCTATTACTTTAGCATCTATTAATTCGATATCTTTCATTATGTTTTTTTGTTTTTTTAGTTTTAGTGTTTCTAATTGGCTACTATACATATTGTATACTTCGTCTGTGGTTAGCTTTCTTATGGTGTCTGTGTCGAATTCCATCCAAGCTGTTTGCAAATCTTTGTAGATATTGAAAGCTTTGTTTTTGAATTCTTCGATGTTTAGGTCTTTATCAATACTGTTAATTTTTTCGGTATCGATATCCTTGTAATTGGTTATGTTGTTTGAAGTGTTTGAACTACTTGAACCGTTTGAACCGTTTCTATTGTTGTTTGATTTTACTATGATTACTATGATTATGATTACTACTATTATTGTTACTACGCTAGGGGCACCACCTGAATAGTCGCCTCCGGTGCTAGACCAATCTGAACTACTATAGTCAGAACCACCCCAGTCTGAACTGCTAGAACTTCCTGAATCGTAATCGGAATCCCAACCAGAATCTGCTTTTACTGGTAAATAAATGGTACCGAAACCTGTTAGTACTACTGCTAACAAGATTAGTATTTTCTTTTTAATGTTTTTAATAATTATCTCCTCCTATCTAATTAAATTATATCATATTTATGAGTAAATATATAGAATAATTTTGAATAAATTAAAAACTAATCTGAAATTTAGATTAGTTTAATATATTATATTATTATCTTAATACGAAGTATTCGTCATACCAGGTAAGAAATGAATATATAGTCCATATTTTTCTGCTATTGTCTTTTTTACCTTCTTTATGTTCATCTAATAGTTTTATTATTTTGTTTGGTTTAAAGAATTCTTCAGACTTAGAGAATTTATCTTTGATTAGGTTATATGTATCTTCTTCTTTTAACCATTCACGGATTGGAACGGGGAAACCTAATTTCTTTTTATTGGACCATTTTTCTGGTAATGATTCGTGTGCTACTTCTCTAAATAGGTATTTGGTTTTGCCTTGTTTTATTTTGTACTTTGTTGGTATTTTTCGGGCGGTATCTATTAGTATTCTATCTAGAAATGGGACTCTTACTTCTAATGAGTTAGCCATAGACATTTTGTCTGCTTTTAGAAGAATGTCTCCTATTAGCCAGAAATTGAAATCTATATATTGCATCTTGGTTACATCATCGTAATCTTTTGCTTTGGCGTAATATTTCTTGGTTAAATCTTTATAGGTTGTTTTTTTTGTTTTGTAATTTAGTATTTTTTGGGATTCACTTGGTTCAAACATAAAAGCGTTTCCTACATAACGATCTTCTAGTTTGTGGCTTCTTCGATAGATGAAATTGAAGCCTCTATGATGTCTTAGAGGATAGACTAATATTCCTAGTGTTCTTCTTATTATATATGGTATTTTATAATACCAGCTTACTGAGTATGGTTCGTGATAGATGTTATAGCCACCAAATATTTCGTCAGCGCCTTCACCTGATAGAGCTACTTTTACATTTTTTGAGGCTATGTTGGCTACAAAATATAGGGCTATGGCAGATGGGTCGGCTAATGGTTCGTCCATAAAATATTGTATATGGGCGAAATTGTCGAAGTATTCTTTTTTGCTTATTTTTTTATTTATGTTTTCTACTTTTATGATATCAGATAATTCTTTGGCGTAATCTATTTCACTATATTTTTTATTGTCCCAGCCGACTGTGAATGTTTTGTCAACGTCACTTACTGTAGCTATGTATGATGAGTCTACACCGCTTGATAGGAAACTTCCTACTTCTACATCAGATACTTTGTGAGCTTTGACACTATCTTCTAATAGCTCTTTTATTTCTTTTTTCCATTCTTCTTCGGTCTTTTTGGTGTCTGGTTCGAATTTAATACTATAGTATTCTTTAATAGTTAGGTTGCCGTCTTTATACTTGAAGTAATGACCTGGTCTTAATTTATAAACATTTTTAAAGAAAGTGTCTTCTCCTACACTGTATTGGAATGTTAGATAGTCTTCTAACATATCTCTATTTAGTTCTTTTTTGAAGTTTGGATGAGCTAGGAAACTCTTTATTTCGCTTCCGAACATAAATTCTTTATCTTGTTTATAATAATATAATGGTTTTATTCCGTAAAAGTCTCTTGCTCCGAATAGTTCTTTTGTTTTGGTGTCGTATATGACAAAGGCGAACATACCACGAAGCATTGGAAGTAAGTCTTCTTTGTATTCTTCATAGCCGTGAAGAAGAACTTCGGTGTCTGATTTTGTAGTGAATTTATGTCCTTTTGCTTCTAGATCTTCTTTTAGGAATTTATAGTTATATATTTCACCATTCATAAGTACTAGTTTGGTTTTATCTTCATTATATATTGGTTGGCTTCCGCCTTCTAGATCGATGATTGATAGTCTTCGGAAACCTAGTGCTATATCTTCATCAGTGTAATAGCCGTCTGAATCGGGTCCTCTATGTTTTATTAGATCAGCCATATCTTTTATTGTCTTTTTTTTGTTTTTTGATTTATCACTAAATCCTACTATTCCACACATTTATACTACCTCATTTCTTTAGTATTAGTATACCACAAATTATTAAAAGTAAAAACTCTTTTGCTTATTATTTACTTATTATTTACAAAATTTATCTTTATAAGTGCAGTGCTTACATATTTCTAGATAGGCTTTGTTGTTTTTGAATTCTTGAATGGTATTTTGGTATTTGCTGCTATTTAGTATTTCTTCGAAGGGGGTGGTGTATATGTTACCTAGATTGCTTTTTCCTTCACTATCTAGGCAGCAGATTGTTACAGTACCTTCTTGGAGGATGGCAAGATGGGTTTTTCCGCCAAGACAAGTGCCTTTTTCTTGATAGTAATTGTTGTTAATGTCAGGCCAAGTGAATTTGTTGTCTAGGCTTAGGTAAACTTTGTCTTTTAGTTTTACGCCATCGTATACTTCGCTTATGTTATAGGCTTTTTTTAATACTTCGAGATATTTTTGGGTCTTGGCGTCAATGTTATTACTGTCTAGAGTCCAAAAGCGATAACTTATATATGAAGATAATTGGGCTGTGGAAGATAAGATATCTTCAATGTAATTAGTTTTATTATTTTCACTATGTAAGGATATATTTATTTGATATATATTATTATATTTTTTTAATATATTTAGTTTTTCTTTTAAGAAGACACCGTTAGTGGTTATGCATACTTTTTTGTTATGTTTTTGAGTGATGCTTAAGATTTCATCTAATTTGTGGTGTGTTAGTGGTTCACCTTTTACGTGTAGGTATATGTAGTCTGTGTGCTTGTCTATTTGGCTTAGAATATAATCGAAGGCAGTTACACTCATTTCTTTTTGAGGGCGGTTGGAGGGGCTACAGAAAGAACAATTTAAATTACAAATATTGGTTATTTCTATATATATTTTTTTAAACTTGATTATATTATTATTTGTATTATTGTTTATATTAGTGTTTGTGTTGTTATTTGCGTTGGTATTTATATTGGTATTCATATTGCTTCCTTTCTTTAAGTGTTTCTTTGACATCTTTGAATATCTTTGTTTAATTCGCCTTAGTACAGGGAGAGGGAGGAATGGAATGACGGTAAGCGAAGCGCTAAAACAAAGAAAAAGAAGAATATAAAATATTATTTAGTTTTATATTCTTTATAATATTTACATATATCTTTTAACTTGCAGTCAGCACATAAAGGTTTAATGCTTTTGCACTTATATCTGCCAAACAAGACCATCTGATGATGGGTTTTACTCCATATTTCTTTAGGAAGTACTTTCATAAGTTTCTTTTCTACTTCCAATACATTATCGCTCTCTTTAGCTAAGTTAAGTCTCTTGCTTACTCTTTCTACATGTGTATCTACTGCGATTGCTGGTTCATTATATATCACAGATAAAAAAACATTAATAGTCTTTCTTCCCACTCCCGGAAAAGTACTTAAATACTCGCGATCATTTGGAATTACTTTAACATTGTCATTTACTAATCTAGTAGCTATCTCTTTAATAAAAATGCTCTTTCTCTTATAAGTCCCAACAGGTTTAATAATCCTTTCAATATCACTTATATCAGCATTAGCTAATTCCTCTATAGTCTTATACTTAGAAAATAAAACTTTATTTACTTCATTTACTCTCTTATCGGTTGTTTGAGCACTAGTAACAATAGCAAGAAGTAATTCATAATCTTTATTATACTCTAACTCACAGACAGGTTCTTTATATAATTCATTTAAATAATCTATTATTTTATTAATCATCATTTAACCAATCATAGTAGAAGACATCTTTTACTTCTTTCTTACTTTCGTGATATTTATTTTTAGCTTCTTGAACCTGTTGCTTATTCTTATAACCTTTCTTTCTCCAGTCATATAATATTTTTTCTATATATCTTAAACTAGTAACACCATTATAGATAGCTTCTTTTAAAGCTTCCATTATTAATTCATGTGAAAACCCGTCATCTATCCAGCCCTTGATTACTTGACACTCTAAAGGAGATATTGTTCTTCCAAACTCGTTTTCGAATATAGAGAATATATCACTGTTATCTATAGTTTTATCTTCTTTATTATCTATTAATATACCCATTATTTTCTTATACATTAATTCTAAAGATATATATTCTTCGCTCTTACCATCTTCTTGTTTCTCAACAGTTATAGATATTATCTTCTTTTCGTTTAAACTATTTAATAGTTCCATTACACGATATTTATCTATTCTAAGTGAAGTAGCTATTACTTCTGGATTATATACTATTTTATCTCCTATATCAATAACAAATATTAGTATTATTAACTCTTCAGGAGTTATCCCAAGTCTCTGATAGTAATTGAATAAATATCTTGGTAAAACAATTGGCTTTTCTCTTAATACCTTCTCTATTTCATCCATTAGGCACCTCCTACTATTATTTCATATACTTCTTCTTTAGTTTTTATATCATAATACTTATAAGTAAGTTTATTTTTATCTCTTTTCTTTTCTTCATAATATAGATTATTTCTACGATAAGCAAGTGGTAAATCTTTATCTTTTAATTCATTTATATCTATATTATATACTTCTTCATAATTTAAATCTAATACTATTACTTTATCTGTAGTCTTAACTATATAATAATTATTATTTTTATCTAAATACTCTATCTTCTTTATAGTAGTATTCTTATAGACATTATCTAATAATTCTTTATCATACTTATTATTTTGAATTACTATATTTAATTTTAGTGATATAGGAATTAATATTATTACTACTAAAACTATTATTAATATTTTCTTTTTCATTGTACCACCATCACAAAGTAATTGTATCAGATTTCTTATAAAATGTCTATAATTAATTACTTTTTATGGATAGTATTCTCTAGTAGTTTATTTGATGTTATAGTAAAGTCCTTATCCCTCTTAATGGTTAGTGTTGTATAACTATTATTATCTAAAGTATAGGTATCTATCCAAACAGTACTTAAGTGATACATAAACTTATAATTAAACTTAGTATAAGAGTGATAAAATAATACTAGGAGACTACTATTTAAAGTAATATAAAAATCTTTATCTATATTATATAAATATATATAGTCACAAGTAGAATAATTATCTTTATCTAACTCTTTAATATATATACAAAACTTAATATTATCTAATAGGATCTCTATTTTATCATTCTTTTTAAATTCTATATCATTAATACTTAGTATATTATCTAAGTAATATTCTTCTTTAGTAATTATATTATAATTAGTATTATATAACTTAATTAAGTAATCTACTTTTATATTTATATTTGGTTTATCTAATAGTAGTAGATAGTATTTATTATTTTTATTAATTAATATAGAAGTATTATTATAACTCCTGATAAGACGAAGTGAATTATCTGGTAGATAGTTATAGTCCTCTAGTTTATATTGATAAGTACAAGAAGATAGTACTGGTATTAATAATAGTAATAATATCTTTTTCATACTAATTATTATGATATTAGAAAAAGAAAATGAAATTATTTTGTTTCATCTTCTTTATAATTATCTAATATATATTTCTTTATTTCTTCATAATTATTATCTAACTTATCATTTAAGATACTTTTTTCAAGATCCTCAATTATATCTTTGATATATTTACCTGGTTTTCTATTTAATATTTTAATTATATCTCCTCCTGATACACAGATATCTTTCTTTGAAGTTATCTTTAAGTTATGATAGTCACTATTTAATTTTCGCTTTGATATTCCTTTTATATCAGCATATACAGTACATAAGTATAGACCATATTTATATAATGAATAATTATCTATACTATCTTGTTTTAATAGTACTCTTAATTCTTTCATCTGCTCCTTCTCTACTTTGGTAAATGGATAGATATCATCTACTTCTAGTTGGCACCATATACCTAATAGATCAGTACACAATACAATGTTATTTAGTTTAGGTAAATTAAGCACATTAGTTAAATTTAATTCTATTAGTAACTTTCTTCCTTTTTCATTATTCCTAGATAAGAATATTTTATCTAGTTCTTCCTTTTTACGATCCATTGATAATTTATTTAATAGATAACCATACTTAGATAAGAAATATTTAGTCTTCTTTTCTATATCAAAATCTAATACTGTGGCTAGTCTTATACATCTTAATATTCTAAGAGAATCTTCTTTTATTCTATATCTTGGATTACCTACTGTTCTTAGTACTTTATCATCGATATCTTTTTTAATATTTAGTATATCTAGTATTTCTCCTTTACTATTCATACATAAAGTATTGATAGTAAAGTCTCTTCTTAATAGATCTTTTTTTAAATCTTTTATATACTTTATCTTTACTGGTTTACGATTATTTTCATATTTTATTTCTTTACGGAAAGTTGTTACATCAAACCTTACTCCTTTATGGACTACTACTACACTACCATATTGCATATCTGATATAACAACATTTTCAAATATTTCTAATATTTCTTTTGGTGTCGCGGAAGTGCAAATATCAATATCAGTTGTTTTTCTATTTAATAGGGTATCTCTAACATAACCACCCACTATAAAGGCTTCATATTTGTGATCGTTTAATATTTTTAATATTTCTATTGCTTTCTCTTCCATTGGTCCCTCCAATAATATTATAGCAAACGAATAGAAAAAATGCAAAGTAACTTTAATACTTTACACTTTTATTCTACTATTTGTATTCTTTTGTTTGATTATTTAACATATCTATGAATTCTTTGATATCGACAGTAGTAGTTTTCTCTTCGCCATATTTACGATAAGTTACACTATTATTATCTCTCTCATTATTTCCTAATACTAGAGTATATGGTATTTTTCTAGTTTGGGCTTCTCTTATTTTGTAGCCTAGTTTTTCATCACGAGAATCTAGTTCTACCCTAAATTCTTCTTTTAGTTTATCTAGTACTTTATTGGCATAATCTAAGTGGTATTCATTATTTACTGGTATAATGTTTACTTGAACTGGAGATAGCCATAATGGTAGTGCTCCTTTAGTCTCTTCAAGAATGAAAGCAGTAAATCTATCAAATGTTCCAAATATAGCTCTATGTAGTACTACTGGTATTTGTTTTTCACCCTTTGAATCAATATAGTGTAAGTTAAATCTTCTTGGAAGTAAGAAATCTAATTGACAAGTTGATAAAGTTATTTCTGGACCAATAGCGGGTTTAACTTCAACATCTAACTTAGGTCCATAAAAGGCAGCTTCTCCTATGGCTTCAGTATATTCTACTCCTATATCATTTAATACATTTCTTAATTCTTCTTCTGCAGTATTCCACATTTCATCATCATCAAAGTATTTATGTTTATCTTCGGGATCTCTAAGTGATAATCTAAACTTATAGTTCTTAATACCAAAATCTTTATATACATCAAGTATTAAACCTACTACTTCTTTAAACTCTTCTCCTATTTGTTCTGGTGTTACGAATAAGTGAGCATCATTTTGACACATACATCTAACTCTTTCTAATCCTTTAACTGCTCCAGAAGCTTCATATCTAAAGTCAGTAGCAAATTCTCCTATTTTAATTGGTAATTCTTTATAAGAATGTAATTTGTTTCCATATATTAACATATGATGAGGACAATTCATTGGTCTTAATACAAATTCTTCTTCATCTACTTTCATTACTGGAAACATATTTTCTTTATAGTGATCCCAATGTCCTGATGTTTTATATAACTGTGTTGTTCCTACACAAGGTGTATAGACATGTGTATATCCTAGTTTTCTTTCTTTTTTGTAGATATAATCTTCAAGTAACTTTCTTACTAGAGCACCATTTGGTAACCATAATGGCATTCCTTTACCTACTAAGTCACTATTCATAAAGATATCTAAGTCTTTTCCTATTTTTCTATGATCTCTTGCTTTTCTCTCTTCTAGTTCATTTATGTAATTGTTTAAGTCTTCTTCATTTCTAAAGCATATTCCATATATTCTCTGAAGCATCTTATTCTTAGCATCTGCTTTCCAATAAGCCCCACTAAACTTTATTAACTTAAAGTATTTTAATTCTTTTACAGTATCTACATGTGGTCCTCTACAAAGATCAGTAAAGTCCCCTTGAGTATAGCAAGATATTACTTGTGTATTTTCATCCATTCTACTAATTAAATCTATTTTGTATGGATCTCCTTTAAACATATCTAAAGCTTCTTCTTTAGTTAATTCGTGTCTTACTATTCTTTTACCATCTTTGGCTATTTTCTTCATTTCTTTTTCTATTCTAGGTAAATCTTCTTCTTTTATTACTTCATCTCCTAGATCTATATCGTAATAGAAGCCTTCTTCTATTACTGGTCCTACCCAAAACTTAGCATTTGGATATAAGTGTTTTACTGCTTGTGCTAATAAGTGGGCACAAGAGTGATTTAATTTGTTTAAATCTTCATTCTCTTTAATATTTATCATTAGTATCTACTCCTTTTACTTTCTCTAGCTCTTTTTCTTACTTTATGTTTTTCTTCTTTTTTACGTCTTTTTTGTTCTTTTCTATCAGTGCTAGTAGTATCATCTTTATAGTAGTCATATGAATAGTTTCTATGAATTACAGCATCTATTCCTTTAACACTACTATCTAATGTACCTGTAAGTTTTTTTCTTAACTCTAATAGTTCTGATAGTTTTAGATCGGTTATATCTAGCTGCCACACTTGTGTTCCTTTCTCACCATAAACTAATATTGGTATAAAATTTCTTTCCATTTAAAACCCTCCTTTAAAATAAAATAAGACCAACTAAAGGAGAGTCTTATTACTCGGTACCATCCTTCTTTTGGTCTTGATTTAGATAACGGCTATTGACCGGCTATAGTTTCCTAAAGCACTCAAAGGTAGTAATTATATAGCTTATTATTAGTTTACACCAGCCACTAACTCTCTATAAATAAGGTATATATAATCGTGTCCTTCTCTTCGTATTGAAATAATTATATTACTTCTTTTCTTTTTTGTCAATTAGTTTATATTCTTTTCTTATTTTTTACATAATAAAAGAATGCACCGTCTGACAAACAATGCATTCCCAAGTTTGATGAATAACTACCTTAAGTCAATGTCAGTTAACTTAAATAGCTTCTTACCTATTGAGTTTCTCTCTCACACATATATGCATCTCTAATAGTTAGATAAGAATCAAAATCTCTATTTTGATACCCACATACACAACGAATACTCAAACTATCGTAAAGCAAACTTCACTTCCCGATGGACAAGTACACTCAATAATAAAACATTGATTGTAGTTGTTTTTGGTTTGGTATTTTGTTATGTTATCTATTAGATAATTAAATTATACACTTCTTGTCATAATTTGTCAATAACTTTTTTTCAATTTTTGTAAAAAAATGTCATTTTTATAAATTACTTAATCTTTTTACTTCTTTTATGCTCTTTTCTAGGACTTCTGCGATTGTTTTATAATCTATTTTTTTATCAACCATATTCTTGATTATTTTTATTTCACGCTTTTTTGTTTCTTTTAATCCCCATTCTAGTCCTTCTTTTCTTCCTTCATATAAGGCAGTATTTATTTCATTTAACTTTTCTAAATTATATTTCATAATATTACTCCTGGTAATATTATATATTATTTTGTTTTATTTTACAACAATTATGAATTATTTTGTACCAAAAAGTTTTATTTCATAGACCTTAGGCTATGAAATACTCCTTAAGACCTGGGCTTAAGGAGCAAAGAATAAACACTACTTAGTATTATCTAATATTTTATTTATTAATTCTCTTTTATCAATTGGCTTTAATATGTAATCACTAAAACCTTTATCTTTATAATAATCATCATATATAACATTATTATTCTTAGTAAGTAATATTACTTTAGTATTAAAACCCTCTATTTTATTTAGTTTATACATTAACTCTTCACCATCAATATAAGGCATTTCTTCATCCACTAGTATTAGATCATACTTTTCTTTTCTTCTAACCTTATCTAATGCTAACTTTCCTAAAGAAACCGTTTCTACTTTAATATTATACTTAGTTAATATCTTTTCTATTAGTTTTAAACTAGCTTCATTATCATCTACAACTAATATCTTTTTATTATTTAAATATTTATCATACTTGTCTTCTAACGGAAGTTCTTTTTTATTTATTTTTTGATCTAAGATTATTGTTATAGTATTTCCATTTGTGTTATTTGTTGTTATAACGCTTCCTCCTATTGCGCTTAATATCTCTCTAGCTTTTGATATGTCTTTATCTTGTTCTAGATCATTATTTATTATTTTATTATTTGAAGCTTCTATTTTTATTATTATTCTTGCTATATCATACTTTGATATACTACTAACTGATAGTTCTATAAATCCTTTTTCGGTATCTTTATATGTCTTTGTCATTAATATATTTAGTGCTTCTTTTAAGTTTATACTATCTCCATATAGACTATTTGGTATATTGTTATCTATATTTATTCTAAAGTTTATATTCTTATCTTGTAATTTCTTTTTATAGATGGTTATTATTTCTTTTAATACTAGTTTGATATTGTATTTGGTATTGATTGTCTTTATCTTTTTTACTTCTATTTCATCTATATTATATATTTTATTTGACATAGTATATAGTCTACTGTTGGCTGCTATTATTTCTCTAGCGAAGAATTTGGTTTCTTCTAGATTGGTGCTATTTAGTATTATGTTTGAATATCTATTTACGTCTGTGGCTATTTGTTTGACTTCTGACATCATATTGTATACTAGCATACTCTTTTCTAGGTTGGCGTCATTAGCAGTCTTCTTTGATTTATGAATGGCTTCGAGTAATTTTTTGTCTGGGTTCTCGATGGTGAAGTACATAATAATAGTTATTAAAGCAAACGAACTAGATATCATTTGAATTTCAGGTACGAAATTATTTAATAATAATAGTCCTATTATTAATATTAGTAGCATTAACATTGGAACCTTTTCTCTAAAGGACATTTTTTTAAAATATTTAACAAACAATAGGCAGTTTAGTATTATTAGAAAAGATGCAATAGTAGCCAATATTGTTATTCCTACTCCTCCTAAATAGGCAGAATTTTCTTTTAATACAAATTTAATTGGTAAAACTATTAATAACAGTGATACAAATATACAACCTATTATCAATAATCTTCTTGCTTTTTTATTTTTATACTTTTTTACTGTATCTTCTTTATAGATTGTTATTGTAAGTATATAGAGAGTAAATATTGTTAACCAAACAATTATAAATATTAAATATAATCTTGATATAATATTTGTAATTATTTCATTCATATCATATATAGCAGTTAAATTACACCCTAATTCTAATAATAAGCCAATTGGCGTTATAGATAATAATTTCTCATATACTGTATTTTCCGTATTATCAATTCTGTTTTTTGAAAAATATACCACATTAGTTAGCATTATATAAATAAAATTTATTATTAACAATGTAATTCTTATTTGCATTTTTACACCTCTTTATTCTATATAAATTATAACATAAACATAAAAGAAAAGAAAGTTTTTATTTACTTTCTTACTAAGCTTTTCTTCAATACTTTTTTATCTACTTTGCCAACTTGTGTTATTGGTAAATTATCTCTCACAAAATAGTCTGTTGGTATTAAATAATCTGTTAATGTATTGTTTGCATAATTTTTTATAATTGATAGTGCTTCTTCTTTGGTGTAAGCCTCATCTATAGTTACAAAAGCTATTGGTATTTCACCATTATAATGATTTGGATCAGAAATACCCACTACTGCGGCTGATTTTACTATAGGACATTTTAATAATACCTTTTCTACATTATATGGATAAATCTTTTTTCCATCATATCTTATAATAATGTCTTTTATTCTACCTACTACATATAGTAGACCATCCTCAGTTATATAACCAATATCTCCTGTATGGAGCCAATACTTATCGTCATTATGCTTTCTTATTACTTTATTTGTTTCTTCTTGGTTATTATAGTATCCTAGCATAACATCAGGAGCAGATACACAGATTTCTCCTAATTCTTGATATTGAAGATTTTTTTGATTTTCATTATCATATATTGAAACTGTTGTTTTGGAAAATGGTATACCAACACTACCAGGTTTATTTACTTCATTATTTACACATACTGTAACTGCAGAACATTTTTCTGTTAATCCATAGCCTTTTTGAATTTTATATTGACAACCTTTTTCTTCTAGAATTTGATTTACTCTTTCTTCTACTTTAGGATTTAATGTGTCACCACCTTCTATTGGTGCTTTAAAAAATGATAAATCTACATCTTTTTTATTTATTAAATTACTCTTTGAAAATATCTCCCAATGAGCTGGTGATCCTGCCATACAATTTGGTTTATATTTTAAAATTACCTCTGGAATTTTTTCAGGTTCATATTTGGCGATCATCATTGTCTTCATACCACAGACTAAAGATGTATGTAACCCGACACTAAGTCCATAGCCTACAAATTCTGGCATTACGCCAACTAAAAGATAATGTCTAATAAACTTTACATCAGAATTCTTTATTTGATTTGTTAGCTCATTTAGATTATCGTTTGATAGTAAGACACCTTTTGGTACTCCGGTTGTTCCTCCTGTATGAACTATTGCTACTGGTCTATTTTTTTCGTAAACTTCTTCTGTTTTTCCTTTATAGTTTTTGCCATTATTTATAAATTCTTTGTAAGTCATATATTTAGCTGGATATTTTTCCATTATTTCTTTATGTTCTTTATACATTTTATTATCAAATATCATTTCTTTTAGTTTAAATCCATATACAATTGGCAATGGTAATGACTCAATTGGAGATGTTACTACAACTTTATTTATTTGTTTCTTTTCTATTAAATTTTTGAATTTATCAAAGCAGAGATTTAACATTATTAAATACTTTGGATTGGAAATATTTAAATACTTTTCTAAACCCTCTTCACTTTCTGTTGGATCTATATAGTCCGCTATTGCACCTATTTTACTGCAAGCATAAAATAAATAAGCAGACTCGGGGGTGTTAGGTAAACATATTGTAACCACTTCACCTTTTTTTACGCCCATTGCTTTTAATGACTTAGCTACTTGCTCTATTTGTTCAAATAATTCATAATATCTTATTTTTCTATTTCCAAATATTATAGCTATATCTTGTTTATAATGTTTATTTTCATCATATAAATATTGATATGCTGTTTTATGTATTGGTTCTGCCATTATTTGCTCTTTAGTGTAATATTTTAACCAAGGTTTATCTATACTTGGAATATTGGTTAATGGTCCCTCTATTTTTCCTAGCAATAAATTTCTTAAATATAAATCTCTATTTATTTCTTCATTTAACATATATATCATTTATCCTTTTATTGTTCGCTTTTCTCTAATGCTCTTCTTCTTACTTTTTCAACTGTTTTATAATCTACTTTACCTACTGATGTAAGTGGTAATTCTTCTTCAAAGATAAAGTCTTCGGGTTGTGAATACTCTGGAAGTTTATCTTTACATAAATTAATTAATTCTTCTTTTAGTTCTTTTAATTCTTTTACTAATTCTTTTTTTACTGTTATATGAGCTTCTGGTGATGAACCGAATTCAGCACTTGGTATTGATATTACACAGCACTTATCTACATTAGGATGTTCCTCGATTATTCCCTCAATATATGATGGATATAGTTTAAATCCTCCGTGTGGTATTAATCTTTTATATCTTCCTTTAAAGAATAAGAAACCATCTTCATCTATTGTACCTACATCCTCTGAATGTATCCATTCTTTTCCATCACTATGTTTTTTTATTACTTTCTTTTCTTCTTCGTCATTATTTAGGTAACCTAACATTTTTGTTGGACCTGTTATACATATTTCTCCATCAACACCATACTTTAGTTCTTTATCTGTACCCTTTTCAAATATTCCATATGTATTTAGTGGTAGTGGAATACCTAGACTTTGCAACTTATTTGCTTTGTTTATTGTGGTTACTGAAGATGAAGACAATTCAGTCATACCATAACCTTTATCCACGATGGTGGTACTATTATGTTCTTGTAAGAATTTATTAACTTCTAATTCACTTTCTTCAGAGAAGGAGTCTCCTCCTACTCCTAGATGTTTAATGTTCTTCCAGTTCATTGCTTTTGCTTTTTCATTTTTTATGAAATCTTCAACATAAGTTGGAACTGTTATAGTATGATTTGGTTTGTATTTAATCATATAATCAGTAAATTCTTTAGGAGATAGTATTGGAGCTATTATATTGGTTAGTCCTAAACACATTGGCATATGAATAGTAACTACAATACCATAAGCTACAAATGGGACAATACCGTTTAAGAAAGTATCTCCTTTGTCATAACCAGTATTTAATGATTTATATTGAATAGCCATTGCATTAAAGTTAGCATTTGATAGTTTGACAGTTTTAGGTACTCCAGTTGTTCCTCCTGTATGAACTAAAGCTGCTACTTCATTCCCTTTAGGACAAGGATAGTATACATTACAGTATTTAGGAGTTTTCATTACTTTGTTCCAGGATATATACTTTTTCTTGTTCTTTATTTTAGCTATTTCATTATATAAAGTAGGATCTTCTTCTTGTTTCTTTTTTTCTCCTAATTTATTAAATGGGTATGGTACTGAATTAAATGGTGATAATGTTATGATATCTTCTACTAGAATGTCAGTGTCTTCATCTTCTAGAGCTTTATCTACTCTTGGTAGGAAGTTATCCATTACTACTAGGGTACTTGACTTTACTTCTTTTATATAAGTTCTTATTTGTTTATAATCACTTCTTACATCTATTAAGTTTATTACTGCTCCTAGTTTATTTAGGGCATAGAATAGTATTTCTAATTCTGGATTAGTAACAGACATTACTGTAACTACTTCTCCTTTTATGATACCAAAGTTATATAGTCTTCGTGCTGTTTCATCTATTTCTTCAATATATTTTTTATATGTTATTTTTTTACCAAAGTATTTAATAGCAGTTGTCTTTAGATTATCTATATTTTGTTCTTTCATATATTCATAGGCACTTATGTCTGGGACAGTTGAAGTTAATGCTTCTTTGGTATAGTACTTCTGCCAAGGCTTGTCAATAGAGGCATAGCCAGTTATTTTTTTATCTTTGTCTACTACATAATTATTATTAATTTTATTATAGATATTAATGTTATTTATAGTCATAAACTCTCTCCTTCAATAATTATCTATATGATAATCCATTTTATTGAATTAGTCAATAATAATGTGATATGTAAGTCATATAAAAAATAAGTTATACCTATTCAATTTTATTTGAATTGGTATTGTATATAAGAACAACCAATTAATAATAATGAATGTCATTTTGTAATTTAAATTCTCTTTGAACTATTTTTTAACTATTAATTATGTTTTTATAATTTTATTTTAATATATATACAAATAGTTTCTTTTATTATAATTTATTTATTATTA
>JABLTO010045742.1_pt1 | contig 63989 bp, 54 predicted proteins | sample 7160091 | NCBI WGS metagenome assembly JABLTO01 (sample SAMN14651225, study PRJNA627086) | human gut metagenome | isolation source: feces | host: Homo sapiens
GCCATCTTCAGCGGATACCTGTTTCCTCAGATACCCTTTGTGCTCCATCTCTTTTACGGTACGGGTCACACCGGGGCGGGGCAGGTTCAGCGCATTGCTGAGATCAGAGATCTTCGTCTGGATGCCACGGGTCTGCAATTTCTGAATAACATCCAGACACTGGATATAGGAGGATGTCACATCCTCCGGCAGGGCAGGCAGCATCTCTCGTGCCCGCTTTGCTAGATAGCAGGCATCCAGCAGCTGCTTGATCAGTTCGATGGTCATAATGAAATTCCTCTCCAAACGATTATCAAAGATAATTAATGTTGATAATTATAATAGAACTGCCCGGGACTGTCAAGTCTTTTTGAAAAATCGGAGATGTCGGCAGCTTTGAGGCATCTACTTCCGGCATACCATTCTAAAGGGTGTTTGAGCGAATACAGTCTGACCATGAATTAGAAGATCAAATACAAAACAAAAACAGTGCGATTAACAAAATGTAAACAAACAATTCGCGATTTTAGATAATTATTCGCTTTGTTTTGCAACTGGGCTAATTTTTGATAGGAAAAGCGAATTTGTGTCTAACATTATTTTTCAATTTGTGCGAAACTAGAACCACAGAATCCAACACTCTGACTTAAAAGGAGATTTCACCTATGCGCAGTGTCACCAATTTTAACACCGGCTGGCAGTTTGCCAAGCCCGGCGCGGCCCCGCAGCCTGTCACCCTGCCCCACACATGGAACGCCAGGGACGGCACAGACGGCGGCAACGATTACTTCCGCGGCTGCTGCACCTATACAAAGGAATTTGCAGCCCCCGCCCACGCAGACGGCGAAGAAATCTGGCTGGAATTTGAGGGCGCGGCCATGACTGCCACAGTCACCCTGAACGGGCAGGAGCTGGCACGCCACGCGGGCGGGTACTCCACCTTCCGTGTCAACCTGACGTCCGCACTGGCTGCGCAGAACACGCTGGTTGTCACGGTGGACAACAGCGCCAACCGTACGATCTACCCGCAGAAGGCCGATTTCACCTTCTACGGCGGCATCTACCGCGATGTACATAATTTACAAGCCTATTTGAGCAAGGACCCGTTTGTCCACCTCTGCGGCCACCGCTATGTGAACCGCGCCGAGGGTGAGGTGGAAAACTGATTTGAAAAGCCCGAGGAGCTTATCAAAGAGGGCTACTATTCCATTATGGACTCAATGGCCGATTTGCAGAAGAACCCGCAGGCCGCGGCTTTGCTTGCCAAAATTATGGATCGCGCCACCGACAGCTACGGTGACGTTGCCAAAAACGTTCAAATGCCCGAGGCCGTGCAACGCCAGATGACCAGAATGCCGCTGCAGTCGCTGCTGAAGCAGGCCGGTAAGGCCGTGCCGCCCGCCATGGTGCAGCAGCTGAACGCCACATTGAATAAAATCAAAAAGGAGAACTGACCTATGAAGCGTGTACATCTTTCTGCCGACAGCGCCCTGCGCGATATCTTCGCCTATGAGGAAAGCAGGGCCGTTTTTGACAAATTCCTGCCCGGGATGCGGGCAAGAACCGAAAATCAGGCCGCCGTGGGCGGACTTTCGGCGCGGCGGCTGGTCACCTACAGCGGCGGGGCCATTCCCGCTGCCGTCGTGGACGGACTGAACGCCGCGCTCACCGCGCTGGAGCTGTACAGCGATGAGCCGGATATTGCCGACACACCGCTGACCGTCGATGGTGCCGAGGTTGTGGCCGAGCCGCCCCGCGATGCCATTTACCCCGGCAGGGTCTGGCGCGACACCAACGGCCGCCGCATCCAGGCGCACGGCGGCGCCATCTTCTACGAGGACGGCGTCTACTATTGGTACGGCGAAAATAAGGACCGCACCGATGGCAAATGCCCGGTCTGGACGTGGGGTATGCGCGCCTATCGCTCGACCGATTTGTACAACTGGGAGGATATGGGCCTGATTATCCTGCCGGATTTCTCCGATGAGAACGCGCCCCTGCACCCCACCAGCCACGCCGACCGCCCGCATATCGTCAAGTGCGCGGTCACCGGCAAATACGTCTGCTGGATCAAGCACTGCGGCAGCGCAGCCTGCTTTACAGTTTTGCAGGCGGACGCCTTTGCAGGGCCGTATAAGGTCAAGCAGCACCACTACCACCCCTTCGGCTATGAGGTCGGTGATTTTGACATTGCCGTAAGCGGCAGTGACGCCTATCTGTATATGGACGCCAACCACAGCGGCGTTGTCACGCTGAAGCTGTCCGCCGACTTTTTGACGGCAGAGAAAGAAATCTGCTGGCAGTATAAAGACCTCCACGCGCCGTTCTGCCGCGAGGGTATCACCGTAACCGAGCACGGCGGCAAATGGTATATGCTGACCTCCGGCATGACCGGGTATGTGCCCAACAAGAGCGACAGCGCCGTGGCTGACGCGCCCGACCGGCCGTTTGTCAGCATCGGCAACCCCCATGTGGACGATGCCAGCAATGCCTCCTTCAACAGCCAGATTACTCAGATTTTCAAGGTGCCCGGCAAAAAGGACCTCTACCTTGTACTGGCCGACCGCTGGGTGCCGGATTACCCTGTGGACGCCAGACTGGCCGACATTCTGGAGCGCGCCACCGCACACCGCTACAACCCGGAGCGCTACAAAGTCACGCCGGAGGAATCCAACGTTCTTACGCAGATTCCAATTCTGGATTCCGCCAACACCTCCCGCGCCGATTACGTCTGGCTGCCGCTCACCTTTGAGGGCGGCGTGCCGAAAATCCACTGGCATGACAGCTGGAAAATTTCCAATTTTGCATAAAGGAGAACAGAAAATGAACTATTCCGGCTCCACTGCGCCGGAAATGTCCGTGCGCGAAAAACGTAACGCCGCGCCGGCCCGCCGTGCGGCGGCAGAAAGCTATGTCCTGCTGCAGAACCCCGACAATACCCTGCCGTCATGACCTGATGACCGATATTCTGCGCTGCGAATGGGGCTATACCGGCCTTGTCATGACTGACTGGGGTACCAAATATGACCCCGAAGCCGCACTGCACGCACAAGTTGACATGATGATGCCCGGCAGCAGCGCCGACCGCGATGCCGTACTTTTCGGTCTGCAAAATGGCACTATTACCCCTGCCGAAGTACGCCGTGCCGCCGCACGCGTACTGGCACTAATCGAACAAAGCCTGACCGCCAAACTGTAAGGAGCGCCTCTATGAAAATTACCCATTGCACATTGAATCACCTTATCAACCCTTTGGGCTATACTCTGCCACAGCTGAGCTTTACTTGGCAGGTAGAAGAGTCCATCGGGACAAATCAGACCGCTACGCGGCTTGTCATCAGCGAGCAGACAGATTTTTCTTCCTCTGTTTATGATTCCGGTTTTGTAAATCTGGACTCTCTGGGTACCAAAGTCCAAATTAAAACCAAACCCCGCACACGCTATTATTGGACTGTCACTGTGCGCACAGATGCAGACGAGGAAAGTACCAGTGAAATCAACTGGTTTGAAACTGCCAAACAGGATGAGCTTTGGACGGCGCAGTGGATCACCTGCGACAGCACGGAGCCGCGTCACCCGATATTCTGCAAATCCCTTCCCTGCCAGGATATAGCTTTGGCGCGGCTGTACATTTGCGGTCTGGGCTTATACGAAGCCACACTGAACGGTGAAAAAATCGGCAACGAATACCTTACACCATACTGCAACAACTATAACAGCTGGCTGCAATATCAAACCTACGATATAACCACTGCATTGCAAAATGGTGGTGACTTGCAGATCACGCTTGGTAATGGATGGTATAAGGGACGATTCGGCTTTGAAGGCAGCGAGAAGCCCTATTACGGTACCGACTGGCTTTTGCTTGCCGAGATACATATCACTCACACTGACGGCAGCAAAGAAGTCGTCGGCACAGACGAAAGCTGGCAGGTATATCGCAGCAACATCACGTTCAGCAATATTTATGACGGAGAACACTACGATGCCACGCTGCCTGTACTGCCAAGCGTTCCGGCTCTTATCGCCCAGTCTCCCATCGGCCACCTGACAGCCCGATACAGTGTACCGGTGCAATCTTTTGCCTCTCTGACGCCCACCCTGCTGCACACGCCTGCCGGAGAAACCGTACTGGATCTGGGACAGAACATGGCTGGTAGTTTTACAATGCGTGTGAATGTTCCTGCGGGGCAAACTGTACACCTGCAATGGGGTGAAACCCTGCAAAATGGAAATTTCTATCGTGACAACCTGCGCAGAGCCAAAGCTGAGTATATTTATGTTTCCAATGGAGCCCCTGCTGTGCTGGCACCAAAATTCACATTCTACGGCGGCCGTTATATAAAAGTAGAAGGTGTGCCTGACCTGGCTGCCGAGGACTTCACGCCACTGCCGCTTTCCAGCACGCTGGAGCACATCGGCACACTGACCACTGGCTATGAGCTTGTCAATCGCCTGATTGAAAACGTCTGGTGGAGCTGCCGTGATAACTTTATTGATGTTCCCACCGACTGCCCCCAGCGTGACGAGCGCATGGGCTGGACGGGTGACGCACAGGTATTTGCCCCCACCGCCGGGTATATGCTGGATACTGTGCCGTTTTACGCAAAGTATCTGCACGATATGGCGGCCGAACAGGGAGAGCATGACGGCGCAGTGCCCAACGTAATACCGTCCTTCGGCATACAGGGCTGCTCCTCTGTCTGGGGCGATGCAACCGTTATCATCCCATGGGTTGTCTATGAGCAGTTTGGCGACACCGCCATTCTGGCCGCACAGTACGATGCTATGAAGAGCTGGGTGGACTACATCACAAAAGTGGACGGCGATACCTGCCACTGGCGGGAGGTATTCCACTTTGGCGACTGGCTGGCGCTGGACGTAGCCGGGGCCGCGCCCGACAACACCAAAGGCGCAACAGACGATGCTTTTATCGCAGATGTTTACTATATGAACAGCGTAGAAATCTTGGCAAAAACGGCTGAAATCTTACACAAAACGCAGGACGCCGCAGCCTACGCCGCGTTGGCCACCCGGCTGCGCAGCCGCATTGTGCAGGAGTTTTACACCCCCACCGGCCGCTGTGCTGTGCCCACGCAGACCGGCTATCTGCTTACTTTGCAACATAAACTGGCCGACCCTGTGCGCACTTCCGCTAATCTGCGTGAAAAGCTTAAACAGAACCATTACAAGCTTCAAACCGGTTTTGTCGGCACACCCCTGCTTTGCAACGTATTGTCTGAAAACGGTATGCATGATCTTTCCGAACGTTTGTTGCTGAATGAAGAATACCCCGGCTGGCTGCACGAAGTCAATCTGGGTGCCACCACTATCTGGGAGCGCTGGAACAGCCTTGATGAAAATGGGCAGATCTCTTCCACCGGTATGAACAGCCTGAATCACTATAGCTATGGTTCCATTTTAGAATGGATGTACCGCCATCTGGCCGGACTTCAGCCCACCGCCCCCGGTTTTACTGCTGTACGCATTGCTCCAAAGCCAATCTGGAAGCTGCATGAGCTGTCGTGTCAATACCGCAGTGCCGCCGGTCTGTGGGCTGTACAGTGGCAGTGTGTGGATGCAAACACACTCTCACTGGCTGTAACTGTTCCCTTCGGCTGCACAGCAGAAGTGATTCTTCCTCTCTGGGATGGAAAAACAACCGCTAATCCTGTTTTTGCCAATGTGCAAAACGGAATCTGCCGTCTGGCACCGGGGCAATACAAAGTAACTTATACTACTGATGCCCCGATGCATATTGCCATGTCAACCGCGAACACAATCGCTGAATTGCTGGAAAATCCCGCATCCGGTTCTGCTTTGAATAAAATGATGCCCGGCATTAACCAGCTGCCTGTCCGTATGCAAAATATGCCGCTTGGAGCCCTGATGCGCCAGATGGGACATGCTGATGATGCCGCTATACATCAACTTGATGTGATGCTGGAAAAACTTTAATTATATGCAAATTCAACCGCATCTTGAGCAAAAGATGCGGTTGAATTCGTCCAATAGCAAGCCATCCCGTAAGTTGAAGATGATTCGTCGTCTAAACGGAGATGAAACTACCCTGATGACATTCTTTGAGCCGACCGTCCTGAAAGTCAAGGTATTTACTTACGCATAACTTCCGCGCCATCTTTTAAGGTTTCTTAATCAGCCACTTTTCTTAATCCGCGATACTTACAAAAAGCAGACCGCGCATCTCCCCTTGCCGGGAAATGCGCGGTCTGTTATTTCAGAACTGTTTTATAAATCAATCATTTCTGTTTCAGGCGTTTTCAGCCGGGGCGGCCTCGGCTTTGGCCTTCTGGGCGGCTTCCCATGCGGGGATTTGCTTTTCCAGTTTCATAAAGGCAAAGGAGCAGGCTGCAATCACAATCATCAGCACGGCGGGGACGAGCGAATAGTCAATGCGAATCATCATCAGTGCGCTTGCGGGCTGCTCAACCGTACCCTCTGCGGCAATGTAACCGCCGATGCTGAGCAGGATACCGGTGATGAAACTGCCCATAGCGCCGCCGCACTTACCCATAAAGCCAGCCAGAATACCGGCAGAGCCATCCATGCGGGGCAGGCCAATCATCTCGTTATAGGTGCAGCAGTTCATAATGAACAGAACGCCGTAATATGCCAAAGGCAGACCGGCCAGGCCGCCCAGCACACCGCCGAGCAGGACGCCGGTCAGGTTTGCACCGGAGAAGAAAACAATGATGTAGCCCACAATACCGATGCAGGCGAAAACACCGACCATCTTGCTCATACCGCCGATTTTCTTCATAATCCACGGGAATACCAGCATCAGCGGCAGCAGCACAATGCTGAAAATGGAGGTAACGCTCATCATAGCGGTGTTGCCGATGATGTACTTGAAGTAGTAGGTCGTAACGGCCAGAGAGGTGCTGATGTTATAGCACAGCATAATAATGGCATACAGCCAGACATATTTGTTGCGGCGGAACATCGAGAAAATCTCATTCAGACGGACCGGCTGGAACTGCTCGTCACCGCCGTCCACGCTGGGATCCTCCTTGCAGAAGAAGAAACGCAGCAGAGAAATCAGCAGCAGGGGAAGGACAAAGATTGCCACAGTGGTACGCCAGCCGCCGGCGCTGGTGGCCAGCTTGCTCATTACGATGGGGAACAGGATGCTGACGATCATCGAACCGGCCATCGTGATAATGCCGCCGTAGGAGGCAACCTTGCGAATCAGGATGGGGTTGTTGCTGAAGTGGCGGATGGTGTACGGTGTGTTGGCCGCACCGCGCAGGGTGGTGAAGATGGAGAACACCAGCGTGTACATACAGAAAATCCACACGACTTTTATCGTGTTGCTCCATGCAGGGCTGCCCGAGAACAGGCCCAGAGAGCAGAGCATAACGCCGACAATGGCAAGCTCATAGGGGCGGCCCTTGCCCAGCTTGGTATGGGTGTTATCGACCAGCCAGCCCGCAAAAATATCCGTAAAAGCGTCGATGATTTTACTTACCATCAGCACAGTACCCACAACTGCGGGTGCAATGCCAAGGGTGTCGCTGCAATAAATGCTCAGATAGCCCAGAACGATTACGTTCAGGCCGGCCATAGCGATGTCCGAGCTTTTCCACGCCATCAGGCGGCCGAAGCCGAGATGGTTGGGGTCGTTTTTCTTGTTAGCCATAGTATTGTTTCTCTCTTTCTTTTTACAAAATTTTCAATGCAGTTGTGGCACTGCCTTACAGGTCCTGCGCTCACTCCTCCTTTTTTACCTGATTCAATGCGGCGTTCAGCTCATGTACAAAGGCGGGTGTGACCAACTTACCCATCTGCTTCAGGGTGGCCTCCACGCTCATCTTGTCCATCATGCGCTGCATGGATTCGGGAATCTGAATATTTTTAGCAACATCGCCGTAGGCGGCTGCGGCCTTGGCCTGCAGCGGGGCAATAAGCTCATTCAGCACAGCAGAGGCTTGCGGATGGGCCTTGACATCTCCCATAGAATCCTTGATGGAGAAGTAGCCCCCCTTGACAATCTCGTCCTCGCGGTCAAACCAGTTCACAACCTCGCCGCCCGCTTTCACGTAGGCGGGGTTGGGCTTATCGACCTTGCGGATGGCAATGGTATCGCTGCAGGCACCGCTGCGGGCTTCGATTGTATGCTCGCCGGAAATCGGCACTGTGAATTTGAAAATCTTGTCGCCGTCCTGTGCGGCAAACTCCTTGCCGTCCACAAACAGTGTCACACGCGGCTGGTTGGAATAGACCTTGATTTCGGTTTCGCTCTCAGCACGGTCGGCGTAGCGGCGGCCGCAGATATGCATAAACGGCTCCTTGCTCAGGTAGGCCTTATAAATGTAGAAGGCGTCCTTTTTCGTCTTGCGGTCAAAGGTGACAAGGCCCTTCTGGTTCTGGCCGGGCTTGCCGCCCTCATCGCGGCCGTCCGCGCCAAAGTCGAACATGTTCCAGCAGTGCATCGCCCAGATATAGGGCCGTTCTGCCCACATTTTGAGCATGTGTTCGTGGTAGACGGCCTGTTAGCCCTCGCTCCAATCGCCCTTGGCTGGCTTGGCGCTCTGGTAGGCGGGGTTTGCATCCGCGCCGTACTCGGACAGTCCAATCACGGCATCGGGGTGGTTCTTGTGGAACTCATCAAACCACGCATCATTCTGGTCCCACTCCCCTACATACCAGCCATAATAGAGGTTGTAGCTGCGGATGTCGGGCAGGAATACCAGCGGGTCATTGGCATCCAGCATAAAGATGTGCGCCATCGTGGTGGGGCGGGTGGCGTCCAGCTTGTGGCAGAGGTCATTGAGCAGCTTGTGGTTTTCGACCAGATCCTCCGTCTTGCCGCTGCCGGTAATCTCATTGGAAAGCCCCCAGCAGACGATGGACGGATGGTTGTAGTTCTGCACAACCAGTTCAGTCATCTGGGAGAGGGTGTTGGCGCGGCCCTCGGGCATATGCTCGGTGATGTAGGGGATTTCTGCCCACGCCACAAGGCCGTATTTATCGCACAGGTCGTAGAAATACTGCGCGTGCTGGTAGTGGGCCAGGCGCACGGTGTTCGCGCCCATCTCGCGCAGCAGGGCCATATCCTCGTCGTGCTCTTTTTCGGTCAGTGCGTTGCCAAGGCCCTGGCGGTCCTGATGTCGCGCTGCGCCGCACAGGCGGTAGGGACGGCCGTTCAGGATAAAGCCCTTCTCCGCGTCAAAGGCAATCGTGCGGCAGCCGAAATTGGCTTCCACGGCATCGCCGCTATCGAGCGTGGCCTGCATTTTATACAGATACGGGTCATTGACGCCGTCCCACAGGTGGACGTTTTCGAGCTTGAACGTACCCTCGGCCTTGCCGTCCGTGACAGGCGCGGAAAGCGTCTCTTCGCCCAGCGTGAACTGCACGCTCTGTGCGGTGCCGGTAACCCACGCCTCGGCGTGAATTTCAGCGGTTTTTAAATCGGCGCTCAGCACAGGGGTGATGCGCAGACCGGGCGCGCCGTGGTAGTCCAGCGCAAAATGCGCCTTGGGCACAACCAGCAGATGCACCGGGCGGTAGATGCCGCCGTAGAAGGTGAAGTCGGCCTTCTGCGGGTAAACCGTGCGGTTTTTGCCGTTGTCCACGGCGACGGTCAGGGTGTTCTGCGCGGCCAGCGCGGGCGTCAGATTGACACGGAAGGTGGCGTAGCCGCCCTCATGCCGGGTCAACTCATGACCGTTCAGCGTGACCACGGCGGTCATGGCAACGCCCTCAAATTCCAGCCAGACCTCCTCGCTGTCACTGTGGGCGGGGGCGGCAAACGCCTTTGTGTAAAGGCAGGTGCCGCGGTAGTAGTCATTGCCGCCGTCCTGTCCGTCCTTGGCGTTCCAGGTGTGGGGCAGTGTGACCGGGGTTGCTTTCTCGGGGGTGTCCCCGCGTGCAAACAGCCAGTCACTGTTCCACAGAATTTGTTTTCTCATCATCCCAAACTCCTTGCAATTATTTATGATTCTCCGCCGGGCAATACAGCAGGCTGCCCTCGGTAATTCCGTTTTCATTAAAGCTGTCTACCCGCAGATAGTAATCCTGCCCCGCCATCAGGGTGGACAAATCCAGCTCCTGCACGCCGTAGACAAGCCAGCTCTGGTAGAGCTTATCGGGTGCAATGCCATAGCGGATATTGCACCCCTGCGCGCTCATCTCAGAAAGCGGCTGCCACTGCACCAATGCATTCATGGGGCCGGTGCGGTGTACGGTGGCCTGTGCCTGTGCCGGGGCAGCACCGCCGCCGAAGCCAAAAATGCGCAGGCCGCTGATGCGCAGCGTCTGCCCATAGGGCAGTGCCCCGCCTGTCAGGCGAACATAGCGCGCCCGGACGTGCTCCGGAAGTGGGAAATAGGCATTGCTGCCCTCGCGGGATACCTCATGCAGCAGCTGCCAGGTGGTGCCGTCCGTGCTGGCTTCCAGCGTATAGCAGCTGATTTGCGGTTCCTTTTCGATATACCGCGCGCCGCCACTCTGATGGCAGTACAGGCTCTCCGGGTAATCCACCGAAAGCGCTTCATCCGCAAAATTGACCTGTATGGCGTGGATGTCGCAGACCTTCTCCAAATCCACCGAAAGCCACTGGCCGGGCCGAGCGTCTGCTGCGCTCCACCATGTGCGGCAGTTTTCGTCCACGGCCAGCGCCGGGGCGCTGCCCTCTGCCGTTGAGGAGGCCGCTGTCGGCTTCTGATAGCTGAGCAGCATACACGCCGGACGCACGCTCCACGGGTCAAATTTTCCGTCCGGGATGCACAGCGGGTAATCCGCAAAATTCTGGTTGCAGAACAGCACGCCATCCGCATCCACGCCTGCCGGGAAGAGCCCGACGCGCCGTTCCATATCGTGATTCACGCTGACGCGCATGGTCGAGGCGTGCCAGAAATTCCCATCGGCATCCTGTATCGTGCTGCCATGCCCCGCGCCCTGCATAAAGCCGCCCGGCTTGGAGGAAAAGGGGTTGCTTTGCTGCAGCGTGAACGGTCCGAGTGGCGCGTCGGCCACATAGACGCCATCGCAGTAGGTGTTGAACTGGGTGGCCGGGGAGGCATATTGCAGATAGTACTTGCCGTTATGCTTTGTCATAAAGGCGCCCTCGATGTAGGGCTTGCCAATCGAACGGAACATTTTGACGAGCTTTTCCCGATTGAAACCGCCGCCTGCGGGCAGTGCTTGCGGCAGCTGCAGCTCCCCGGTGGCCGGGTTGACAAAGGGCTTCAGTGCCTGATACACCGGGCTTGTCTCCTTGGGCGGGACATTTCCGTTCTCGCCGCAGCGCTCATAGCCCAGCGTGTCCGCCTGCTCAAAAATCAGCTCGCGGCGCTCCCCGATGGGCAGCATGGTGTCGGGGTCCATCTCGATTCCATAGATGGGGTCGGTGTTGCCGCAGCCCCAGTACAGATAGACACGGCCGTCATCGTCACAGAAGATGTCGGGGTCCCAGAAATCAAACGGCGCACTGACCTGCTCAAACGTATCAGACAGCGGGTCCTTTGTGCGCAGGATGGGGCAGTTCTCGCCGCGGCGCGAGGCGCAGAAGTACAGGTACTCCCCCACTTGGCGCACATCCGGCGCATAATCATAAATCAGCAAATCACGGTTGGTGTGGTATTTCCAGTCGGTCAAATCGCTGCTGTGCCAGAATCCGCCCGACATCGACGCGAACAGATAGTAGACACCCTTAAAGTAAATCAGTGTCGGGTCAGCAGCCTCACGGTAGGCAATCCGCTTTCCGTTTTCCATCATGTGCTGGTAGCGGTAGCCAAGGTCAAGCGGGTTGCAATAGCTTCTTTTCATTTTCACAGGACGCTCCTTTCTGCGGTGGGTTGGCGGACGTTCTTGTCGGCACAGGCAAAATATGTTACAATGAATCCACTTAGATTGTAAAACACGGAGGGACAATGCAAATGGATGTACGGCAGAATCTGCAGCTTTATAAGGATATGATTCAGTGTGCGGGGCCGCTGTACCTGTGGGCCTACAATGACTGCGGCCAGCTTGTGTACAGTAACTGCCCCGAGGAAGAAGTTCTGGCACAGGTATTTGAGTTGTTCGGCTGCAAAAAGCGGCTGTATGACCACCTTTTGCCCGATACGCCCATGCAGGTTGCCTCCTCCATCGGCCTGCAGTGGTGTGCTGCGGCAGAAACGGACGGCGGCAAGGTAAAAATGGTCTACCTGATTGGCCCCTATTTTACCGAGAACACCGTTCTGCGCAATATGGAGCTGGCCATGCGGCAGCTGCAGAATCTGAATCTCAGTGTGGAGACCACCATGCAGATTGAAAAGGCTCTGAAAGCATTGCCGACCCTTGCCACGAACATCATGAACCACTATGCCATCACGCTGAATTACTGCGTGACCGGTGTGCAGAAAAACACCTTTGACATATACAACATTACAGATGAGGATTACAGCACCGTTGATGTGGAGGAGCAGCTTTCCACACGCGACCGCCATAAGGTCTGGACAACCGAGCAGGCGCTGCTGCGCATGGTGCGCGAGGGCGATCTGAACTACGCCCTTGTGGTCAATCAGGCCAACAGCGTCAGCAACGGCGTCAAGGTTGACACCAACGAAATTCTGGGGCAGGCGCGGATCTCGGTGATTGTATTCATCTCCCTGTGCTGCCGTGCTGCCATTGAAGGCGGCCTTTCCCCTGAGGAAGGCTATACGCTGGGCGATGCCTACATTCAGCGTGTAGCCGACGCCAAGGACAGCACGGAGCTGGGCGAGCTTTCCAACACGATGTACGCGGATTTTGTACACCGGGTACACCGCTGCCGCACCAACCCGGAGGTGTCCAAGCAGATACAGGACTGCTGCGCGTATATTGAGCTGCACGCCGAGGAGGAAATTCCCATCGACCAGCTGGCCAAGCGCTTTGGCTACGCCGAATACTACCTGACAAAGAAATTCAAGCGGGAGATGCACACCAGCCTGACAAACTATATCAAATATGTACGCATTGAGCGCGCCAAGCTGCTGCTGACCACCACCGGGCTTTCCCTGCAGGAGATTGCCGACAGGCTGCATTTCTGCTCCCGCAGCTACTTCGGCAAGGTCTTTTACGAGGTGGTCGGCTGCTCGCCGTTGGAATATCGCCAGAAGCAATAAGAGCTTCTGTCTGCATTATAGCGCCCATTGCCCAGTCCTGAACAACAATAAAATAGTCACAAATGTAAAAAATTCGTCTTGTTTTCCCAACAAGGCGAATTTTTGACTTTCAAGGCAAATCTATTACTGTTTTACCCGGGCAAAGCTCTGTATGATAGAGACAAGCAAATAGCACACCCACAAGGACCGCACTGCAAAGGAGAACATTATGCAACGATTTGACCTGAACCAGAACTGGGAATATCTTGAAAGCAGCCTGCAGAACCCCCTGATGGTGGGTATGCTGCAGGGCTGGAAAAAAACAAGCCTGCCCCATGACTACGCCGTGGAAAAAGCACGCTCACCCGAGGCAGCGACCGGGCTGGATGAGGGCTTTATGGCCTGCGCCGGTCTTTACTACCGCAAGAGCTTTACCGTGGAACCGGAAATCATCGGCCAGCGCTTCTGGCTGGAATTTGAAGGCATTGCCGGCATTACCGAGGTCTGGCTGAACAAAAAGCCGATTGCCAAGCACAACAACCCCTATACCGGCTTCTGGGTGGAGGTGACAAAGCTGCTGCAGGCGGGCGATAATGAAATCACCGTCTACACCGACAACCGCACCAAGCCCAACTCCCGCTGGTATGTGGGCTGCGGCATCTACCGCAGCGTGTGGCTGCACATGGCAAGCGCCGTCAGCGTCGCGCCGCACGGTATCCGCGCTGTTACCGCCGCGCTGGACGGCAGCAGCGCTGTGGTAGAGGTCAGCACCGCACTGACCGGCACGGCGGACAGCGTAACCTATGAGCTGGCGGACGCAGAGGGGCAGGTGCTGGCTACGGCAGAGGGCCTTGGAACGGTGCAGCTTGCCGCCAACGGCATTACGCCGTGGACGCCGGAAACGCCCGCCCTCTACACCCTGCGCGTGACCGTCACCGCCAACGGCACCGCCGACACGGCAGAGCAGCGCATTGGCATCCGCACAATTCAGGTAAGCAGCAAGACCGGCCTGCTGCTGAACGGCCAGCCCCGTACGATGAAGGGCGGCTGCATCCACCATGACTTGGGCATTCTCGGTGCGGCTGACCATGCCGCCGCCGAGCGCCGCCGGATTCGCCTGATGAAGGAAAGCGGCTTTGATGCCATCCGCGCCGCGCACAACCCCTTTGGCCCGGCGTTCCTGGACGCCTGCGATGAGCTGGGTATGCTGGTTGTGGAGGAAGCCTTTGACGAGTGGGTTATGGGCCGCACCAGCTTTGGTCTGCACGTCACCTTTGAGCAGTGCTGGGAAAAAGACCTTGAGGATATGATTACCCGCGACTACAGCCATCCCTGCATTGTGATGTGGAGCACCGGCAACGAGGTGGAGGAGCGCGACGGCACGGCGGACGGCTTTGCATGGGCAAAGCGTCTTGCCGACAAGGTGCGTTCGCTGGACGCAAGCCGCCCGGTATCGGCCACGGCCTGCGCGCTCTTCTCGGAATACGGCAACCGCCCCGCAGGCGGCACCACCGGCAACCAGGCGCTGAATATGGCCTACGACACCTTTTCCGAGGGGCGCGACATCTGGGGCCCGGGCACCGCGCCCTACTTTGCCCCGCTGGACGTGGCAGGCTATAACTATAAGGTGGCGCGCTACGCCTACGATGCCGAAAAGTACCCCGACCGCGTGATTTACGGCTCCGAGAGCTACCCCCGCGCTGCACTGCTGAGCTGGCAGGGCGCGCGTGACAATGTCAATGTCATCGGCGATTTTGTCTGGACGGCATGGGATTACATCGGCGAGGTCGGCGTGGGTCGCTGGGAGGTCAGCGCCGAGCCGCGCCCCAGCCAGCCCGCATGGCCGTGGCTGACCGCCAACTGCGGCGACTTTGACCTGCTGGGCCGCAAGCGCCCGCAGAGCTATTACCGCGATGTAATCTGGGGCAATGCCGCACCGCATATCTTCTGCCTGCCGCCCGAGCTGGTTGACAAGCATCTGGCACGGCTTTCGTGGGCGTGGCTGCCGGTGCAGCGCAACTACACCTTCCCCGGCTGCGAGGGGCAGGACGTGGAAGTCAATATCTACGCCGACGCCGACGAGGTAGAGCTGCTGCTGAACGGCCGTTCCCTCGGCCGCAAGCCCTGCACCGAAGCGCAGGAGTACCTTGCGGTGTTCCGCTTTGCCTATGAGCCTGGCACGCTGGAGGCTGTCAGCTACAAAAACGGCGTTGAAACGGGCCGCGACACGCTGGCAACCGCAAGCAAAACCGCCGCTTTGCGCCTGACGGCCGACCGCCCCGCCATCGCCGCGGACGGAAAAGACCTCTGCTTTGTGCAGATTCAGTGCGTTGACGCCGCCGGAAACCCGGTTCTTGCCGACCGGCGCGAAATCAAGGTGGAGCTGCTGGGCGGCGGCACACTGGCCGCGCTGGGCACCGCCGACCCCAAGCCCGACCGCCTGCTGCCCTTTGCCGGGCCGGTTTGCCCGCTGTATGACGGTGCCGCTATGGCAATTATCCGCAGCGAGGGCGGTGCCAAGGGTGCGCTGCTGCGCGTGACGCTGGGCGAGCTGGTGGCCGAGCTGGGCATCGGCTTCACCCCTGTTGCTGCGCAGTCTCTGCCTGTGCATGAGGCTGCCCCCAGTGCCGCCGACCTGCCGCTGGGCACCCTGCTGGAAAACGAGAAAGCCCGCGCCGTGCTGGCAAAGGTGCTGGGACCGATGCTGGAAAGCCCGATGCTGGCCCAGATGAAGAGCATGAGCCTGAAGAAGCTGCTTTCGATGGGCGGTCAGGCCCTGCCGCCGGAGGTACTGCACGCACTGGATGCGGCGTGCGCCGGGGAATAAACAGGAGGAAAGCTATGCTGAAGGTTTCCAAAATTCTGATTGACCGGCAGGAAAACCCTGCCGCATTGAGTGAGCCGACGCCGTATCTGGGCTGGCAGCTCGAAAGTGACCGCCAGAACGTACACCAGACCGCTTACCGGATTTGTATCAGGGACGGCCTGATGCCCTTTTGGGACAGCGGGCGCATCACAGACAGTGAGAGTGCCGCCGTCCGCTATGCGGGTCCGCCGTTGAACGAGGAATGCCGCTACACACTGGAGCTGACTGTCTGGGATAACCACGGCGAGTCCGCGCAGGGCAAGGCTGAATTTTCCACGGCACTGTTTGCGCCGCGCTTTCTCACCGCGCAGTGGATTACCCACACCCTGGCGGAAAATAACAGCGAATGTCCTGTCTTTGTGCGGCATTTTTCTGCCGAGCCTGTGCAGAAGGCAAGGCTGTATCTTTCCGCCTGCGGCATCTATACCGTGCGGCTGAACGGGCAGGAGGTCTCGCAGGACTGGTTTGCTCCCGGCTGGACCGAGTACGCAAGCCGCCTGCAATATCAGGTATATGACGTCACGGCGCTGATTCAGCCGGAAAACACGCTGGAAATCACCACCGCAAACGGCTGGTATGCCGGTTATTTGAACGGAACGCGGCAGGTGTACGGCAAGCAGACGGCCATCTTTGCCGAGCTTTCTCTCACCTGCATGGACAGCCACCGCGTCACGGTTGCCACCGATGCGCGCTGGCAGTGGTACCTTGGGCAGCACCGCGAGGCGGAGTTCTACCACGGTGAGCGCATCGACCGCACCGCTGTGCCAACTGCACCGCAGCCGGTTGTCCTTGCAGAAAATCTGAACGCCCATGCCCCGGCGCTGGTTCCCCAGCAATGCGAGCCGGTGCGCGTGCTTGAGCGCCGCGCCCCTGTGCAGCTGCTGCATACGCCGGACGGCACGCCGATTCTGGATTTCGGCCAGAATATGGCCGGTGTTGTCCGGCTGGACTGGCAGGGTTCCCCCGGGCAGGAAATCACCCTGCGCTTTGCTGAGGCCCTGACGCCGGACGGCAGCCTGTATACTGCCAACCTGCGCACTGCCAAGGCCACTGATACCTTTGTGTGCAGCGGCGGCAAGGATACGTTTGTCCCCCGCTTCACCTACCACGGCTTCCGCTATGTCTCGATTGCAGGCATGGGCGGCAACCCGCCGCCTGATGCCTTCACCGCGCTGGTGCTGGGCACGGACGCCGCCGCCACCGCGCAATTTTCCTGCTCCTCCCCGCTGGTCAACCGCCTGTGGGCGAACATCGTGTGGGGGCAGCGCTCTAACTTTGTCGATGTGCCTACCGACTGCCCGCAGCGCGATGAACGGCTGGGCTGGACCGGTGACGCTGCTGTTTTCTGCCGCACCGCCGCGCAGAATGAGGACGTCTACCGCTTTTTCCGCAAGTGGCTGGCCGACCTTGCCATTGGACAAGCCGCGGACGGCGGTGTGCCGCACATCGTGCCGAACGTGAACGGACAGGGCAGCGGCGGCGCTGCCGTCTGGTGTGACGCCGCCGTCACTATTCCGTGGACGCTCTACGAGCTTTACGGCGAACGGGATATTCTGGAACGGCAATACCCCAGCATGAAAGCGTGGGTAGAATATATGCGCCGTCAGGAAACGCCCGACCATCTGCGGCAGTGCGGCTTTCAGCACGGCGACTGGCTGGCCCTTGACCGCGAGGAGGGCCGCGGCAACCGTGGCAGCACCGATGCCTACCTGATTGCCAGCGCCTACTACGCACATTGTACCCAGCTGCTTGCCAAGGCGGTGGCCGTGCTGGGCAAAGCACAGGAGGCAGACGAATATACCGCGCTGCACCGCGCAATCTGCAGCGGCTTCCAGCAGGAGTACATCACCGCAACCGGGCGCGTGGTGGGCGAAACTCAGACCGCGCTGGCGCTGATTCTTCTGTTTGACCTTGCCGGGTCGGAGCACCGTGACCGCATTGCCCAAAGCCTTGTACAGAATCTGGACAAGCATCAGGGGCACCTGACAACCGGCTTTATCGGCACGCCGATTCTGATGGACGCGCTTTCTAAAATCGGCCGCAATGACCTTGCCGGAAAGCTGCTGCTGAACGAGGATTTCCCCGGCTGGCTGTATGAGGTGCGCTGCGGCGCAACTACCATGTGGGAGCGCTGGGACAGCGTCCGCCCCGACGGCAGCTTTGACGAAAGCGGCATGAACAGCTTTAACCACTATGCCTTTGGCGCCGTGGGCGACTGGCTGCTGGAGCAGCTGGTGGGTATCCGCCCGGCTGAACCGGGCTACCGCACCATTACGCTGCAGCCACAGCTGATTCATGGCATCACGCAGGCTTGCGCCCTGCGCACCACCCCCTACGGCAGGGTGCGCCTTGCGTGGCAGTGCCTGAACCATCTCATCACCGTGGAGGTGGAAATCCCCGCCAACACCACCGCACAGCTTTTCCTGCCGGAGCAGGAAGGCCCCATCACGCTGGGCAGCGGCAGCTATCAGTATTCCTACGCCACTGAAACCGATTTAACCCCGCAGCGCTTTACGATGGACACACCGCTGCGCACCATGCTGGCGGACGCCGACGCCAAGGCGGTGCTTTCCGCTGCCCTGCCGGGTATGCTGGACGGTCCTGCCGCCGCCTTCCTTGCCGGCAAGAGCTTCAACGACTTGAAAGGCATGATGCCGGGCGGCGAGGCACTGTTTGCACAGCTATTGACAAAGCTCAACCAGCTCAGCTGACAGACCAAACAAACGCCATATTATTTTCTTTGCATTTCCGCACTTTATGATGGATGTAACACAAACGCAAGGAGACAACACTATGAAATTTCCCAAGGAGTTTTTACTGGGTGCGTCCACGGCGGCGCATCAGGTGGAGGGCAACAACCGCTACAGCGACCTGTGGGCACAGGAGCAGATGGAACATTCCAGCTTTGCCGAGCCGAGCAATGATGCCGTAGACCACTACCACCGCTATGAGGAGGACATTGCTCTGCTGGCCGGGGCCGGGCTGAATGCCTACCGTTTTTCTATCGAGTGGGCGCGCGTGGAGCCGCAGGAGGGCTGCTTTGACGAGTCCGAGCTGGAGCATTACCGCAAGGTGATCCGCTGCTGCCGCGAGCACGGTGTTGAGCCGGTGGTGACGCTGCACCATTTTTCCAGCCCCAAATGGCTGATTGAGCGCGGCGGCTGGGAGGCCGAGAGCACGGTTGACTATTTCAAGCGCTATGCCGTCAAGGTTGTGGAGGCCCTCGGCGATGAGCTGCACTATATCTGCACCATCAACGAGGCCAATATGGGCCTGCAGATTGCTGCCATCTCGAAGCGCTACATGATGCAGATGCAGAAGGCCGCCGCGGCCAGAGCAGCCGCCGGGCAGGCCGAAAGCAGCGTGCAGATGGGTATGAATTTGCAGAAGATGCTGGAAAACCGCAAGGCAGCCGCCGCGGAATCTCTGGCGCTTTTCGGGACCGAGAACCCGCAGACCTTCCAGACGCAGCGCACGCCGGAGGGCGATTTGCTCATTATGCGCGCCCACGCCGCGGCGCGGGATGCCATCAAGGCGATTTGCCCCGAATTGAAGGTCGGTCTGACCCTGAGCCTGCACGATTTACAGCCGGAGCCGGGCTGTGAGGCACTGGCCGCCAAGGAGTGGGCCGAGGAATTTACCCACTATCTGCCCTACATCCAGAACGATGATTTTCTGGGCGTGCAGAACTACACCCGCACCCGCATTGGCCCCGATGGCCAGCTGCCTATGCCGGAGGGCGCGGAGCTTACCCAGATGGGCTATGAGTTTTACCCGCAGGCGCTGGCCAACGTGCTGCGCGCCGTGGCCAAGGATTTCCACGGTGATTTGCTGATTACCGAGAACGGCATCGGCACCGGCGACGATACCCGCCGCGTGGAGTTTATCCGGCAGGCGCTGGCCGGTGTGCAGGATTGCCTTGCCGAGGGCCTGCCCATCAAGGGCTATCTGCATTGGAGCCTGCTTGACAACTTTGAGTGGCAGAAGGGCTTTTCGATGACATTCGGCCTGATTGCCGTCGACCGTGCCAACGGCCAGACCCGCCACCCGAAGCCGAGCCTTGCCTTCCTGGGCAGCTACGCCGCCGATTGATAAGCCCCAGGCTGCAGCTTTGTTACAAGTAAGGAAAAATCCCCATAAAAAACAAGCGATGAACCCGTTTCTTCCCCTGTGGGAGTACACCCCCGACGGCGAGCCGCATATCTTTGGGGACCGTATCTATCTGTTCGGCTCCCACGATACCGAGGGCGGCGTCCGCTACTGCTCTAAAGGCGACTATGTCGGCTGGTCTGCCCCGCTGGACGATCTGAGCGACTGGCGATATGAGGGCGTTATGTGCTCCGCCGAACAGGACCCCCACACCCGCCCCGGTGTTACTGATTTGTACGCGCCCGATGTGGTGCAGGGCAAGGACGCCGCTATTACCTCTACTACACGCTGTCCGGCACAGCGGCGCTCTATCTGATCTACCACGGCGAAGGCCCTGCGGATTTGCAGCAAATCCGTTTTGAAGCGCTGTAACCCACGGTTCCGGGATATTTTTCCACAAAAAGCAGCCGATTTCTCTGGGCAGCAAATAAAGCCAAGCCGCCACGCATTTGTATTGCAATATGTAATACAATGTGCTATACTGAAACTTAGAAAGGTGGTGCTTTGCATGGCAACCAAAACTTCTAATGTTACTGCGCGGGTTGAGCCGGAAGTCAAAGAACAGGCTGAAACCATCCTCTCCGATTTAGGAATTCCCGTTTCCACTGCAATCAATATCTTCTATAGGCAAATTGTCCTTTGGAACGGACTGCCGTTTCGTCCCTCCGTTCCTGCAGCGCGGCCCAAATCCCGAAGTGAAATGAACGATGCTGAATTCAATGCACGAATGTCTGCCGGTTATGCTCAGGCCAAGCAGAATCAAGCGGCACCTTCCGATGAAGTATTTGACCGTTTAATTGGTGAGATTCAGAATGGAAAAGCAGTATAAGGTCAAAGTCACTGTACGTGCAGAGCAATCTCTGCGCGAAATCAGCCACTATATTGCGGTTGACTTGATGGAACCACAAACTGCGGTAAAATTGCTGCGAACATTGCAAAAGGCCATCAATTCATTGGATATGTTCCCTCACCGTGTTCATCTTACACCGGAAGAACCATGGCACAGTCTGGGCATTCATCGCTTGGTAAGCAAAAACTATTATATTTACTTCTGGATAAACGAATCAAATCTCTGTGTTCATATCACAGACGTGATTTACGCCGGGCAGAATCAGCCTGTACAATTAGAAAATATGAATCTCGAAGAGTGACCACCAACTGACCACTAGCAGTGATTTTTGCTGCTGGTGGTCAGTTTTTATCGTTGGCACATTGTTTTATATTGTTTGTGATAGGTGTGCCGTAGCAGTGCAGAACCAACAAAAAATCGCAGTATATCATCATATTGCGCGTTGCGTCGTAGTTCTCCGACGCCAGGTGCCGGAGGTTCGAATCCCTTCGGGCGCACTTAAAAGCGCATTGCAATGTACTTTTGCAATGCGCTTTTTGGTTTGATGTTATTTTGGTTTCAGAATCACTTCAGCAGCCTATCCTCTGCCACATCGGTGTACTGCCTTTTTGCCGGTTTCTCATTTCTAAGCCTGTTTATAGTGGTTCGCATAGACACGGTGGTGAGAGACGTCGGCTTTCTATTTACGAAAGCCTCCTACTCGATTGCGGCATCAGACAGGCTTTGCAAAACCTGTCCAATATCTGCATTGATGCAGACGGACTGCCGCTCAATTTCCTGCGGGCAAACCGCCTGCCCTTGGTTGATGCAGACGTAGGCGGCGTTCGGGTTCTTGGCTGTCATCTGCCAGAAGGGGTACTTGATGATGACCGGGGTGTTATGTTTATTGCGCACCATTTTTTTGGAGACCACCTACGCCTCATGTTCTGGCAGCACTCCGGCCTCCATAAGTAACTTTGTATTTCTGCGGATATTCGGGGCTTTCAAAGCATCCCCGTCTTTATCACCGACTTTGCCGATGAAGCGGTAGTAAATATCCACCCGCATAACGATTTTCCCATCGATTACTTCTTTTTCATGCACTACGATTTTATCGACCAGCGTATGCAGAAGTTCCTCTGTGACATCGGTGATGTTCGTGTATTTCTCTACCAGTTCCGCAAATTTCTTTACATCGTGGCTCTGCTTTGTAAAAGTTCCAAGCAGACTGTGAAGCTCACTATATCTGTCTTTCACTTTCTTTGATTCTGCCTCGAAGTCCGCTGACATTGCCAGGTAACGCTCGTCGGAAATAATTCCAAACACACGATCCTCGTAGAGCTTTTTCAGAATGGCGTCCAGCTCGGACATTCTTCGCTGGCATCCATCGGCCTCTTTCTGATAAGAAGCCCTTTCTCCATTCCATTCCCTTTCAGATAAGTGCATCAAATATTCCGCGTATTTATCCTTGTCAGCAGAGGCAAGGCTTGCATGAGTACAAATATCGCCTAATAACAATTCCGTAATCTGTTCCAGCGTAATATAGTGATTAGAGCACTCCGTTCCACCATACCTGCGATGCTTATTACAGCAAAAATGTCCTTTTGACTTACGCCCTTTTCTTGCAGAGAATACCATTCGTGTGTTACAGCCCCCGCAGATCAGTAATCCACGGAAAATATTATTTGAATTTTCCCAGGTTGCAGGCTGCTTAATTTTAATGCGCTCCTGCACAGTATCAAAGGTTGACTGATCGACTAATGGCTCATGGGTGTTTTCAACGGTAATCCATTCATCTTCCGGCCTCGGTACAATCCGCTTGTCCTTAAATGATTTTGTCTGGTACCTCTGGCTTACCAGGTGTCCGAGATATATAGGGTTGCTAAGAATTTGACGGACAGTTGTTTTTCCCCATGCGTAAGGGTGTTTTACCCGTTCATTAGCCCGGTACTTTCCGTATGCGTCCATCAGAAAAGCGCGAGGTGTTGGAATCTGCTCTGTCTCTAATGCCTTAGCAATATGAAAACAGGTTTCACCCTCTAAAGCCATCTGAAACATACGCTGCACAATAGGTGCGTGTTCATCCGGTATCAGGTGATGTCTGTCCTCCGGGTCTTTACGATACCCATACGCCGGATAGCCACCAGTGTATTCTCCGTTTAGAGCCTTTGTCCGAAAGGCAGACCGTACTTTACGGCTGCAATCCTTCGCATACCATTCGTTAATGATGTTTTTGAAGGGAGCAAATTCATTATCTCCTTTAGCCGTATCAACATTATCGTTGATGGCAATAAAACGTGTATCGTGTTCTGGGAAAATTACTTCTGTGTAATATCCCGTTTGAAGATAATCACGTCCAAGACGAGATAAGTCTTTCACACAGACAATGGCAACCTTTCCATCTTCAACAAATCCAAGCATCCTTTGAAAATCCGGACGATTGTAATTTGTTCCTGAATATCCGTCATCAACGAAAAACTCACAATTTGAAAATCCCTGCTCTCTGGCGTATTGAGAGAGCATTGCTTTTTGTGTCTGTATGCTTACGCTGTCACCACTAAATTCGTCGTCTCTGCTTAGTCTGCAATATAAAGCGGTAATTCTGATCTGTTGTTTTACTTTAGCCATAACCATCCTTTCCAACAACAGATTCAGAGTTTGTTCACCTTAATTATACCGCATACTCACAGAAATTTCAGCGGATCAAAGAGCAAATTTACAATCTGTCGCCATATTTTTCTTGTTTCATTTTTCCCTCCAGCATTTGTATGATAAGCTGCTGTGCCGTATTTTTCCCTTGTAAGTTACTGAATGAAGAAACTTGAAAAGTTACCTTTCCAATATTTTTCTTATATGGTTCAGCTAACCTCAAAGGTTGTTCTTCGATTTTATTTATAGAAATTACCCCCTTTCAGTGATTTTAGTTTCTTGTAAATCAAAACCACATGAATAAGCCGGACCCCGGACAAACCAAAGGTCCGGCTTATGGTATCTGATTTCGATTTTTTGTCTGCCGTATTTGCCACGCCCCCCGGCAGCCCTATTATAAATAGGGAATGGGGCTATTACAGGTTGCGGATAGCTTCGCCGCATCATAGTCCCGCAGTTGCCGCCGCTTTGCCAGAGCAAGCGCACGCCGCAGGAACTCCCCCCAAGTCCTTAGGAGGTCGTGAGAAAGTACCATTATCATCTATGCCGTTGTCGCGCCCTGCCTGCCACAGCAGGGTCAATGGGTTGCGTGGATCGCTCGGACAGCGAATATATCACCTCCTTAGCTGCCTGTCATGGCGCCGCCCCATTTGCCGCTCGGAACATAGAATGAAGTACCTGTAATAGCGTATATTCAATTATCAAAGAGCAGTTGAGGGGTGACGGTTATGACAAATTCAAGGTTTCGGTATGTCGTGGGGTTCCACTTAGTCACACCCATCAGACTTGTCCCGCTAAAAATATGTCCCTCTATTATTCAGTACATTTTTAGGGCAAAAAGGGGTTGGTTACAGCAAGTTTTTTTCAAAATATTTTTCAAGCTGTCGTAATCCTCTTTTAATTCCATCACGTACAGAAGTAATATCACAGCCTTCTAATCTGGCAATGTCCGCATTGCTCATTCCAAGAAAGAAGTGTGCATAAATTCGCTGTCTTTGTTTCTCTGTTAATGTATCCAGACCTTGATAGAGCAGGTCCGTCATGCGCCGCTGCTCCATAATTTCCAGAAGTGAAGGCTGCGAAAGGGCAACATCCCGCTCAATGTTTCCGTCATAGTCCAGCGAATAAAACGCTTTATAGCGGTATGTACGAATCCGGTAGGCTTCTTCCAGCAGTGTGTATTCCCGGAGCAGATCAGCAACCTCATCCGGCACTTCAACAGTTAGATCATTTGTGTAAAACGGGTAATAATCCCGCAGATTGATTTCTTTCATAGATAACCCTCCAATTTCGATTTTTCAGTTGCACGGGCAAATCGAAATCAGAGGCGGTGAGCGACACCTGTAAGAAGTTTTGGACCTATATAGAAAAAAGCGCGTCTGTCGAAAGACAGGCGCGCACTCATGCCATTTGCTGTAATTCTTTGGTGAGAAAAGCTGAGAAATACATATTTCTGTCGAATGGAAAAACCCCGTAATCCTGCACCAGATTACGGGGTTGGGTATTCGGTAAGTTCGGTTTTGCAGAAACCAGTATTTTGCTCTCAACAGCATTTCCTTTGCCCTCCAGTTATGAAGGATGGCAAAAGGGCTCGTCACCATTGGTCTCCTTCAATTTCAGGGGCAATTATATGATAATATCTGCTATTCTTTTTCTAGGAATGTCATATTTCTACTCATATTGACCGCAATTAGCGATAAAACAATAAATCTTTCTATGTAAATCGACAGTGAAAGGCAATTTATATACACCCATCAAAGATTGTGCTGAAAACAAAAACACAGCGGTACGAAAAATACCGCTGCGCTTCACTATTTTACTTCAAATTTATAGCCGATACCGTAGACACTTTTAATATAATCCGGCAGATCGGGAAAAATTTTTAATTTCTTTCGCAGATTACTCACATGGTTGTTTACTGCTTTTCTGGAATAATAGGTATAATCTTCATGCCAGACCAAATCCATAAGCATTTCATAAGTAAATACCCGTTTGGGATTCATAATGAGAAGGGCAAAGATTTCAAACTCTTTCACAGTTAATTCGACTATCTGTTCACGGACAATAACAAGTCTTTGCTCCAGACAAAAGTATATTTCACCTTCTCGTATTTCTGTTAAAGGCGGGCCTGTTCGTTTTGACACAGAATACTTGCCATGAAAAATAGGGTAGCATGGAATGTCAGCCGAATTGACGCCGCCCGTTTTATCTTCAAGAACAAACTGCGTCAGTTCCTTTTTCTGATCTGCGGTAAGCAGTACAAATAGTTTTTCGCCTATCTGTCTGCCGGTTTCCAACAAATCAAGTACAACTAACTTCCCATGTTATCACCTCATTTCTTTAAAGAACCTTTTAATTTTTGGAAGGATTCGTTACTTATGGCGTGTTCTAATCGGCAAGCGTCTTTTTCAGCAGTTTTAGGGTCTACACCAGCCTCAATTAAACGTTCTGTAAAAAAACGGTGTCTTTCATAAATCATTTCAGCTATTTCCTTCCCTTTTTCTGTTAAGTGAATATATTTGTCGTTATCCCTGATTAGAAATCCACATTCACATAAACGTGTAACCATATTCGTAATAGTAGGTTTTGAACGCGCCAAAAAATCAGCAAGATCAACACCGCGCACGTTACCTTTTTGGCGATTAAGAAGCAAAACAGCTTCTAAATAATCTTCACCAACCACATGTAAATCCTCATAACACTCCGAATCAGAACAAGTAGAGTTTTCCTGCTCTTGTCTCCTTATCCAAGCCATTTTTGCAATCATTGAAATCAAATGATTGCCTCACCTTCCTTCCCCAAAGGTGTATATTATTTACCTCGTTGCAGGTTTACCAAATGAGCATATAAACCATTTTTCTTCATCAGCTCTTGCGGTGTACCCATTTCACTGATCTTCCCATCGTCCAGAACAACAATCTTATCAGCATTGGCAACTGTTCTCATACGATGTGCAATTACCATAACGGTCTTGTCTTTAAGCAAAGCAGATAATGCTTCTTGCACCAAAGTTTCGCTTTCTGCGTCCATAGACGCTGTAGCTTCATCTAAAAGAACAACGGGAGCATTTTTTAATAAAGCTCGCGCAATGGAAATACGCTGTCGTTCACCGCCGGAGAGGGCGCTGCCATTCTCACCGATATTGGTTTGATAACCTTGTGGAAGGCGCTGAATAAATTCTTCGCACTGTGCAGCTTTAGCAGCAGCCATAACTTCTTCATCAGTAGCACCGTTTCGGCCAAGACGAATGTTTTCCATAACTGTTTCATCAAAAAGTAATACGTCCTGAAAAACAATCGCAAAGTTTTTAAACAGTGTTTCCGGCTCAACCGTCTTTACATTGACGCCACCCAAAGTAACTTTGCCGGAATCGCTATCCCAAAAACGAGCAGCCAGTTTTGAAGCTGTTGATTTTCCACTTCCTGAAGGTCCTACTAAAGCAGTAACTTCTCCTTGCTTAGCAGTAAATGATACTCCTTTTAAAACAGGTTCCTCATTATAGGAAAAATGAACATCTTTAAATTCAATATCAAATCCTTTATTATTGCAGATATTTGTTCCTGTTTGCTCTGGTGTTGCGTCAATCTGTTTCATTCTCTTAACGCTTACCAATGAAGAAAATACTTCTGCCATAAGCATAAAACAACTTGTAAATGGGTCGTAAATTCTTCCGGCAAAAATGAGATATAGAATAAACATTGGAACAGTAAGAGAACCGGCAGCAACAAGATACCCTCCAACCAACAATACAGCAACAAGCCCAAAGCGTAAAATAAATTGTGCGGTTGTCGTTGCTGCGCCCGGTGCAATTTCATTACGGAAAGAGCAGCGGACTACATTATCCAACTTTTGTTCCAGACCGGCTAAATACTCGTCCTCTCTGGAGCATGATTTTAACTCCTGAATTGTGTCAAGATATTCTTGAACACCATCATAAGCAGCACGTTTTGCGTCCATATTGGCACTTTCTGCTTTGGCCTGTGCCTTTCTCGCCGCAAATACAACTAAGGTAGCTACAGGAACAGGAACTACGACACAAAGCCCTAATCTCCAATCCATGACAAGCAAGCATGTGGCAGTAATAAGGAACATAAAAATTGTTCCGAATAACTGGGGTAGTGCATTTGAAAATACACGTTCCAATGCAGTACAATCGCCCATAATTGTGGTCGTTAAATCAGATAAGTTTTTTTGACCGAAGAATGATAATGGAAGTCTGCGTAATTTTTCAGCAAGGACAATTCTTCGATTTGCACTTTCTTCATAAGCAACAGTATATGTTTTGTTGTATTGAAGCCATTGAGTTAAAAAGACAATAATAAATAATACAACTGTCACTATACAAAACAGTGGAACATATTCTGAAATTCCTGCGGATTCACCTGAAATTATATTTAGGAGTTCCCATATCACCATAATTAAAATACTGGAAGGAATAATCAAACAAATATTGCTAAGTGTTGTAGCGGCTATTCCTTTGTTTAAATCTTTTGAGCCTTGATCGCTCAATGCAAACATACGCTTTAGCATACTTTCACCTCATTTCCAATATGCCACTGTGTTGTTTTTGTATAGTTTTCCCACATACGAGCATATTCTCCATTTTGTTCTACCAAAGAAGTATGAGTTCCTTGTTCAGCAAGTTTACCTTGTTTCATAACCAAAATCTGATCTGCGTCTTGAATTGTAGAAAGACGGTGGGCAATCATAATGACCGTTTTTCCTTTTGTCAAACCTTCAAAGGCTTGCTGAATCTGCTGTTCATTCTCTGGGTCAGCGTAGGCTGTAGCTTCATCAAGAACGATAATAGGGGCATTTTTCAAAATAGCCCGCGCTATTGCAATTCTTTGCGTTTCTCCGCCAGATAGATAAACTCCCTTACTGCCGACGACGGTATCTATACCCTGCGGAAATTTGGCTAAAATATCATCGCATTGCGCCATGTGTGCTGCCTGTAAAACTTCTTCTCTTGTGGCGTTAGGCCGACCGGCACGAATATTCTCTAAAAGACTGTCCTTAAAAAGTTTTGGATTTTGAAATACAAAAGCTACCATCTGCATTAAATCCTTATGAGCAATTTCTTGAATATCTACGCCGCCAATCTTAATTTTTCCTTCTCCGGCGTCATAGAAACGTGGAATCAGACTGGCAGTAGTGCTCTTACCGGAGCCGGAGTGTCCAACCAATGCTGTTGTTGTACCCGTTTTAGCAATAAAGCTAAGATTTGAAATCGCTGGCTGTTCAGCCGTTTCGTAGGAAAAGGTAACATCTTCAAAAACAACATCATAGCTCTTGGGGTGCTTGGGTTGGTTTGTTTCTTCCTGTGTTTTAGCGGTTAAAATCATGTCAATTCGTCGCATAGATTCTTCAGCCTGCATTTTATAGCTTGTCATGTATAAGATTTTATTCAGCATGACCGCACAAGCAGGAGAAAAAATCACATAAAACAGGAAACTTTGCGTAAAGCCTACAAGATCAGAAGATACTAAACCAATAATCAATGCTGTGGGTACAAGCACAAGAAAACTGGAATTGATAACAGAGTTAAAGGCTACCATACCCTTTTTACATGACATTGTATAAGCCAGCGCAAATTTTCGGTATGATTTAATGGCGTCATTGAACTTTGTAATAGATTGTACCGTCTGTCCAAAAACTTTTAAAACAGATATTCCACGGATATACTCAACTGCTTCGTGATTCATCGTTTCCAAAGAATCCTGATAGGTCTGCATAAGTTTCATACCTTCTTTGCCCATAAGTGAAGATTGAAGGAAGAAACCAATCCCAAAAAGAAGGAGTAATGGTACGCCAACACGCCAATCAAAAATCAGCATAAGAATAAGGCTAATTACCATTGTAACTTGTGCGCCTACCAAATCGGGAAGCTGGTGGGCAATAAAGGTTTCGGTCTGAAAACTGTTTTCATCAATGATTTTACGTAATTTTCCGCTGGGATTTGTGTCAAAATATCCCATAGGCATTTTTGCAAGGTGCTTTAATGCGGCCATTTTCAAATTTTTTTCTGTATGAAAGGCAGCAACGTGAGAACAAAGCAAGGCGCAAAAGTACAGAAGCAATCCGATCAGCTCCAGAGCTAAAGCAATTATGCCCCAGCGAACTAAACTTTCTGTATCTAAAGGGCTGCCGGTAAATACATCAACTAAATCCCGTGCTGCAAAATACACACAAAGGAAAGGGCCTAAAATGAAAATGGCACTTATGCCGGATAAAATGCGGGATAAATTTAGAACGCCCCGTTTATTTCCGGTAAATTCAAGGAGCCGCTTTATCCCATTGTTTTTTTGTTTCATAGAAACAAGTCCTCCTTTCAAATTTGGTCAGTATATGCTAACCGCTATTTTATTGTAATATTTTTTTCTTTTTGCTTCTACGACCTATTAGGTATATTATTGCTCCAATTAGCTCACAATCATAATTATAAGAAAAGGCGGCTATGGTTAGCCGCCCTTTTATGTAAGGAGTTACTTCACCTTAATATTTTGAATAGATGTAAAATTGGAATCCATAGGGAAAGTATAATCCTTAACCTTGTCACTGTAAATTGCTAACTGGTGCATATATACAAGCGGTGTAGTTAAGTTTTCATCTGCTATTGTGGTGAGAATCGTGTTATAAATTTCCTGAATCCGGGTTTCATCTGTAGAAGCGTCCAGTTCAGATACCAATTCTGCCATTTCCGGTTTTGTTGTACCAATCAACATTAAAATCGGGTCCATAGAAGTCTGAGGGTTAATGTTTGTTACAACATTAGCTGGGTCATAAAAACCGCCCTGTGTCTTAAAGATAGTTAAACCATACTGGCCGCCCTGAACCATTGCATACCAATCCATCATTACCGCAGAATTTGGCGTCAATTCAATCCCAATTTTTTTTGCTTGGTCACAAATATATACAGCTAAATTATCATCGGACGCAGAACCGGTCTGATACAAGAAGTCCGCAGATATTTTCGTACCATCTTTTTCCCTGATACCGTCACCGTCGGAATCTGTATATCCAGCTTCATCTAAAAGTTTATTAGCGGCATCAATATCAAAAGTGGTTGTAGCTTGCTCTACGTCGCAGTAAGGCAAATCACTGGAAAAGAACGTATCGGCTTTTCCGTGCAGTCCGCCGTAGATACTTTCTACTACTGCGTCCTTATCAATAGCATCAGAAATAGCTTCTCTTATAACCTGATCTCCAAAAATTGTATCATTCAAATTGTAGCCGACATAGTAGGTCTGTAAGGCTTTTTCATCAATTTTAGCACCAAATCCTTCGGTTTGACTAATTTCATCATAACTTTCAGCAGATACATTCTTAATGCCAGAAATAAAGTCAATTTCGCCATTTTTCAGTGCGAGAATTTTTGCGTCATTATCAGGGATATTCTTGATAGAAAAGCTATCTACTTCTGGTTCTTCTCCCCAATAATTTGGGTTGCGGACAAAATTCCAAGTCTGACCGTCATTATCACCTTCATACATATACGGACCTGTTCCATAAGTGGCTGTTTTGAAAGTGTCTTTTGCTTTCAAATCTTCTCCGAGCTGTTCACTAGAAACAATGCCAAATGGATTTGCAAGGCAGAGTTCACGCAAAGTATTATAATAAGGCTGTGTTAGACGTAGCTCTACAGTATAATCATCAGTTGCTTCGGCACTTTCAATAATCGTTGAAAGACGACCATAACCACCATTATATTGGCCGAGATTAACAGGAACAGCCATAAGAGATTTTGCTACATCTTCGGCGGTTAAATCAGAACCATCGGAGAATTTAATTCCCTCTTTGATATGAAAAGTATATACTTTTCCATCATCGCTCATAGACCAATCCTCGGCAAGAGAGCCAACAAGTTCGTTGTTTTCGTTATATGTTACTAATGTGTCGTAAAAGCTGGTGAGGTAGTATGTAATATCATATCCTGTACTGGAAGAAACATCGGGAGTAATAATTGTATAGAAATACTCAAATCCCCAGCTTTCAGCTAAATTAACATGGATAGCCTCCGCTGTGGTTCCTTCTCCGGTCTGCGATTCCGCTGGTTTCTCATTGCCAGAACACGCCGCGAGAGAAATCATCAAAGTTGCAGACAGCAATGCTGTTACTAATCGTTTGAATTTCATTGTAATCATTTCCTTTCTTGTCATATTTTTATCCAAAGTTATTGGATTGCTTGATTAAATTATGCCGCTGGCCTCTAATAAAACTTTACTATAGCTATTGGTGAATGCAGAAGTATCGCCGGAAAAAGCGACCTGTTCTATTAAGTGAGAATTTCTCATTACAAGAATTTCATCAGCAACAACAACAGCAAGTTCCATATCGTGAGTAATGAAAATTAAAGTGAAACCAACTTTCTTTTGAAGTTCAATAATTTCTTCCATGATTTTTTTTCGCAGTGGCAAATCAAAACCATTTGTGGCTTCATCAAAAATCAAACACTCTGGACTGGCGGCTAAAGCACGCGCAATCGCCACTCGTTTTTGTTCTCCACCGGATAATTCCGAAGGTAGTCTGGCATAATAATCAACGGGTAGATTGCAAAGAGCCATCAATTCTTCACAACGCTTTTTCCTTACCGCTTTTTCCATGTGAAAGAAACAACTTAGCGGTTCTTCAATGGATTTTCCGATTGTCATTTTGGGGTCAAGGGCAGAAGCAGAATTTTGCTGTATAATCTGCACTTTCTTAAAATGCTCTTTCTCTGCAATACGTCTCCTACCATATACAGCGATTCCATCAATTAACACATTGCCGTTATCTGGTCGTTGAAGGCCAGCAATCATTCGTGCCAAAGTCGTTTTGCCAGACCCGGATTCACCTACAATGGCATAGCGCCCTCCATTCTTGAAAATAGCACTAATAGGCGATACGGCCGTAAATTTGTTTTTAGTGAAAGCTCCTTCGGAAAAAGAACAACTCAAATTCTTTACTTCAATCACATCAATTCCCTCCTTTCTAATCGGCAAGCATTGAGAAGATATTCCGTATATTCTTGCTTTGGATTTTCTATGATACTTTTGGTTTCTCCTGATTCAACAATTTTTCCATGATTCATAATAAGAAGCTGGTCTGAATATGAGGCAGCCCTTAAATCATGGGTAACAAACAATATCGACATTCCTTCCTTACAAAGACTCTTTAGCTCCTTCATCAATTCCACACGATTACATGCGTCGATTGCAGTAGTGGCTTCGTCGGCAACCAAAATTTGCGGTTGGTTGATTAGAGCAGCAGTAATCATAAGGCGTTGAAGCATACCGCCTGAAAGGGTAAAAGGATAACTTTTTAATATTCTCTCTGTGTCCTCTAATCCTAATTGACGTAATGTTTTATCGAATAGAGAAAACATTTCATCTTTTGAAGTACGCGCATGGTGCTGTAAAAAAGTTTTCTCTAATTGTTTCCCCACACGGAGAGAGGGATTAAAGGCCGTCATAGGATTTTGCATGATAAAACAAATTTCTTTTCCATATATTTTTTGACACTCTTTTTTTGAAAGAGACAGTAAATTTTTTCCTTGAAACCAAACTTCTCCCGTGGCTTTATATGTTGAGCCAAGTAATCCCATAATGGCTTTACAAATTGTAGTTTTTCCTGCGCCGGAACTTCCGACAATCGAAAGCATTTTTCCTTTCTCAATTTGAAAAGAAATATGTTCCGTAACTACTTCACCGGACGCAAGAAATACAGAAAGGTCTTTTACTTCAAGAGGCACTGATCTCGTCCTCCTTTCCAATAGCGTCCCGCAGTCCTTCGCCTAAAAGGTTGAATCCTGCACAGCATACAATGAGACAAATTCCCGGATAGATAATGAGACCCGGATTAGAGTACACACTGTTTCTCGCTTCATTAAGCATAGCGCCCCACTCTGGTGTTCCTGCAATAAGACCAACCCCAAGAAAAGCAAAGCTGGAAACAGACATAATTGCCGTAGCAATACCAGTTGTAAAGTAGACAATAAATTGTGGTAATACATTCGGAATCAAATGCCGTGTTACGATTCGGAAGTTAGAAGCACCGGAAATACGCGCTGCCTCGATATATTCTTTACCACATTCAGTTTTAGCATAAGAACGTACCATTCTTAAAAACCAAGTAGTCATTGAAATACCAATAGCAATAATGATACTGGCTACAGAATTATCCACCGCAGAGACGAGCGACATGGCTATAACAATCAATGGAAATGCCATAAAAATATCGCATATCAGCCGCATGATTTCGTCAACAATTCCGCTTTTATAGCTTGAATAACACCCGATAAATAATGACAGGGAAGCTAAAATAATCAGTACAGGAATGGAAAGTCCAAGAGAGTACCTCGCGCCATAAATCAAACGAGATAATTCACATCTTCCCATTTGGTCGCAACCAAGCGGATATTCTGCGGAGGGCAGCGCATTTTTTAATGCTAAATCAGTAGCGTTTGGATCATTAGGGGCTAAAAGTGGTGCTGCTACCGCAAGCAGAACGAATATTACTATTAGAATAATTCCTATGATAATTTGAGGTTTCCTTTTCATACTCTTTTCCTCCTATACGCAGGACAAATTACGCTGGAAAGAATGTCGGCTACTGTATTAAAGAGAACAAAAAGGATAGCACATATTAAAATAGCGCCAGATATACCATAGACGTCCATGCTTTCGCAGGCTTCCATTAAGTAGATTCCAAGTCCGTCAATAGAAAATACACTTTCAACCAAAGCAGATGTTCCAAAAAGTGCAGCACAATATTGGGCAAAAAGAGTAATGGCAGCGGGGAGTGCATTTCTCAAAACTTCTCCGAAAACAATTTGTGAATTGGAGAAACCTCTTGCTCTGGCATAAGCTACATAATCACTTTTTAACTCATTTAATACAGAAGCTCGTAATACTCTTGTAGATATACAAATTATCGGAACCGCCATAGCAATAGACGGCAAAATCAAAGATTTTATACTGCCGTCTGCAATTACACTAAAAATAGGAATATTAACTGCAAAAGCCGTCAAGAGAATTAAAGCAAGCCAAAAACTCGGCACACAGATACCAATGATACAAACAATTCTTGTAACATTATCAAAAATCCCATTTTTACGTATCACAGAAATTGCAGAAAGAATCACTGTAAATAGAATCACCCATGCCATTGCCATAATAATCATTGTACAAGTCACAGGGAGAGCGTCTTTAATATTTTCAATAACCGGTTGCCGATTCGTAATCGCAGTTCCTAAATCTCCAGTTGCAACTCCTTTGATGTAGTCAATATATCTCTCGTGAAACGGAGCATCCAAACCAAGCTGTTCCCTTACGGTCTGAATTTGTTCTTCTGTAGCAAACAAACTGTTTTTCCGTACAATCATTTCCGCAGGGTCCGTTCCTGTAAATACTTGCAAGCAAAAACTTAATGTTACGACACCCCAAACTACAATGATAAGACTTAATAGACGTTTTAGTATTCTTCGCCCAAGATTTCCTTTGTTCAACACATTCATTTCACTCTCTTTCCTTTGAGTTAGTATCGACTTGTTCTTGCGGGTTAGCTTCAGCTAACCTGTTAACCCTAAAAAAGAGCCGCATTGCGGCTCTTTTCAGTACATCTTATTACCACCGACCTATCCAAGTATAGCAGGTCAGAACGGGTAGAATCTATAACCGATCAGGTGAATTTTTACTCCAATTAGCTCACCAAGATTTACAACGATAGGCAAACGGTGTCATACCAAATATTGATTTGAAAGCAGCGGAAAATTTACTTTGATTTTCATATCCGGCTGCCTCGGCAACCTCACAAATACTAAGTTGCGGTTCCGAAATCAATAATTCAGCCGCAGCCTCTATCCTCTTAATTTTCATAAAAGTACCAATAGAATTTCCGGCAAGGGAGGTAAAGCAGCGTTTCATACTGGACTCGGCAACATGAAACATATCAGCTAATTCAGGAATGGTTATTTTAGAAAAAGGATTTTCAATAATATACTGGTATGCTTTTTGAGTTCCTTTAGAAACTTCTTCGGAAAATTGGCGAGGTTTTTTAACATAGCTGGCGTCCAACAGGCTCAAAAATAAAAGCAGTTCAATAATCTTTACCCATGAATAGGGGAGGCGAATCCTTTCGTCTACACAATATAACTCGCTAAAAATATGGTCTATTTCATGCTTGGATTTTATCAGTAAGGAGCGCCCATCTGCACACAATGTATCCCGAATCTGTGCTAAATTTATATCGGCTTGTTTGAAATCGGAATTAAGTGTTTTTTGAGCTGTTTCTATTTCAAATAAAACTGTGATTCCACGATATTTTTTCAAGGGAATTCTGGAACCAACAAAAAGCTGCTGTCCTTTACACAAATTACTGACAGATAAATCCCCCTCACCCAAAAAGCTAACGGAACCGCCAGACAGTTCACATTCATAACAGCCTTCCAGACAATGATCTATTTGTAGAAAGTCTTGCTGGGGAATAATGGGCCGATAACACGAATCCATATTAAGATTATTATAGGTGATTGTTATTCCATGCGCCACATCGTAGCAATTCATTTCACCAAAGCCGGTGTCTGTGTTTTGTTGAACAATCAAATTCTCTTGCTGTTTCCTTTTATTAGGAAAGTATATATCCTGAAATTGTGGATTCTTCATAGTAGCGTCCATCTTTTCACCTCACTTTGGATTTATAGTTAGCTACAAGTAACCATGCTATAGTTTACTACAATCCATATACAAAATCAATAACAGGAGATACGGTATTCCCACATAGTGGGTTCCTTCACAAATCGGCAAGCAATGCAATCTTCCGTAAGATTGCGTATTATTGCAGATTTTCCGTTCCCGGAAAACCTGCAATAATGCTTGTTGGTGACATATCCCCAAACCCCTGAGATCGCCACCTGCGGTGACGGCTGTGCGTTCTGCGAACGCTGAAAAACAAATGAAAAGAGCCTATGATTATCGTGACTTCTGTATGTCTGGCTGTGTTTCCCGCCCGGCAGGAATATCCAGAAGATAGTCCACATTCGCCTTGACATTTTGCAGTTCCCGCATATCAGACCGTACCTGTTTGTAGGCAGCATAGGCTTTCCGTTTCTGTTCCAGCAGTCCGGCATATTCTTCCCGCAATGCTTTGACAGAGGGGAGCTTTGTAATTCCCTGTCTGTCAAAATGTTTCTTTGCCGCCTGATGAATAAGTATATCTGCCTCATGCTCCGCCCGGAATTTTTTACTGTAACCGGCTTTGCGGTAGTCCACATAGACAGCTCTCGTTTTGGCATAGTTTACGATCTGTTTCTGCAGCTCTCCATTCGCGTTCATCTGTGATTCCAGATTTTTTATCTGATCGGACAGCTCATTAAATCTGGCTGTAGCAGCAGACGCTTTTTCCTGCAAATCTGCATAGCTCATATCCCCATGTTCTTTCAGGTAAATCACTGCCTGAGAAAGCTGTTTGATATTAAATACCCGCGCCCAGCGTTCATATCCAGGACCTTTTCCCGCATGTACCGCCGCTTCTATATCTACCAGCAGCCCAACTTTCGGAGCCTGCTTCGGAGCAAAAGTACGGCGGGACTTTACCGTGCGGATGCCCTCAATTCTTTCTTTGATTGCAAGCTCGGTATAATCACCTTTTAAGGTATCACAGCGGGTATAATTTTCCTGCCCCGGCACCCGGAAGCGGAGGTGTTTTCGCTCCTGGTTCACTTCAATTCCGGCAGCCTCCAGTTTTTTCAAAAAATCAGAAAAGTCTTTTGGTCCTTCTTCCAGAGCAGCATCAATCGCTATGCGTAGCTGTGCGTGATAGGAGGGCTGTTTTTTATCACCCATCCATGTGCCATAATGATCTCTGCTGGGTTTGGGATTCTCTATGACCGATAGCCCATGTTCCAGACACAGCTTGTCATTCATTCGGCGGATCGCCCAGGTTGAACCCCAAAAATTCCGAAACTTATGGGTGCAGTCTGTTGTTGTAGAATTTATAATCACGTGGTTATGAACATGGTGCTTATCCACATGAGTACAAACAATAAAAGCATGATTTCCTTTCGTCAGTTTCATGGCAAGTTCCCGGCCAATCTGGTTTGCTTCTTCCGGTGTCACTTCTCCGGGCTTAAATGCCTGCCGGAGATGATAGGCAATCACATCATCCGATCCCCGGTTTCTTCCGGTCAAGCTGGCATACTGGCGTTTGGATAAAAGAAATTCTGCGTCAGCAATCCGGGTGTCGCACTCATAGCCATAGATAAACTTTCCGAAATCCGTCTTTTGCGGATTCTTCACATAGTCAATGATGTCTGCAATAGCGGTAGACAGATTCCGGCCCTTGCCGGTATGCAGAGGCATCAGCCGTGTAGTTGCCAAAAAATCACCTCCTGTTTCAGATTTTCAGACCGTTACCGTTCCTGGCCTTTATGAGTTTTTGCCGTTGTCTGTGCCGGCTGTACGGAAGCCTTGCCAAGTGCGTCACGCACGGAAGGCTTCTTTTCCTGCTCCAGATCATACGCCTTTCGCACCTGGGTAAGAAATAAATCTGTCAGTCCTGTATGGGGGGGGCGGTCCACAACAAAATAAACATTTCTGTCACCGCCGAAGCCGTCCGGGTCCTCACACACCGGAATTGTTTTTGCCCACGCTTTGTTGTCATGGGAAATGCGTCCATCAAAATCTTTTTGACGCACGGTATTAGCAAGGACATAAAATACCCGCTCATGTCCAAACTGTTCTACTACCTGTTTTACACATGCCGGATCAAGCCGGTTATTCCCATAATGGGCGGTAATCGAATGTTCAATCACTTCTTTACAGGAAATGTTTGCCCGATAGGACGCACGGTATTGTTCCAGTTCTCCATGCTCACTGGCATAGCGCCCCGGATAGGTATAAAATGACGTCTGTTCTTTCAAAATAATCCCTCCAATCAAAGGCTTAAAAGCAGCCCCTATAGTGAAAAAGAAGCGGAACACAACACCCGTGCTCCGCCTCAAATGTTTAACTAAAAAGGAAATCCCGCAGCGCATCATTGAGACCGCCCAGCTTTCCAACCAGCCAAGCCGCCGCCATCGGAAGACCGTAAGGACTGATAAGAAATGCCATTGCCAGCCACGCAAGCCCAGGTAGCAGTCCGGCAGAAATCCAAATCCCCAATGCCGCTAAAAATACAATTCCCGATAAAATCCCCAGCACAGCGCCGGAGGCAATCACAACAAATTTACAGAAGCCATATAAAATCCCTGTCACCAGTATCAAAGGCAGAGATAAAATTTTACCGATCAGCTTCATGGCGAAGCCCCCTTTCATAAAAACCTATGTTCCTATAAAAATTCTACCGTGCAGAGAAAGGAATAGCAACGGTTTTTCGGTTGTTTACGGAATGTTTGCAAAGTTTCGCAGCAGTGTTTCCATGCCGGACCAGAGATCATCCAGGCGAGTATGCAGGTCCTCTATATCGGTGGCATAAACACTTCCGGTTTCATTGGCACGGCGGGTATATTGGTTTAAGTTGTTGGAGCAGATACGCAAAAGCCTTGTCATTTCCTGAATACCGCTCATATCCAAATGAATGATATAACCGTCCACCGCCATCTTACGCAGGTAAGCGGAAAGATTCGTAATGCCGAGCTCCGCCATGTGTTCCTGAATCAGTTCTGCCTCCTGTTCAGAAACCACAAACTCAATGCGCACATCTCGCTTTTTCTTCGGGTCTTTCATCGTTCCGGTGCATCCTTACGAGGTGCATTTTTGTGAGAAGGGTCTGCGTTTTTCCCTAAGTGCAACTGACCGCGCAACGTGCCTTTCTCCAGCTTTTCCAGATACTCCTTAAAATTTCCGGGGCTTGCGTGGTGTTCCCGTTTCAACCGTTCCCGGTCTAAAATGTGGGAAAGCTCCCGTTCACTTTCCGGGGCATAGTACATGGATTTGGGTGCGCCGTGCTCCTGCATAAGTTCGTTGATTTTCTGCCTGCGTGACGCATAGGGGAGAACCGCCGAAGCTCCATCTTCAAATAGCACCGTTACCTGTGTGATCGGGCAAGTCAGAAGTTTTGTCCGTTCCACATGAGTGCCATAATCCAGTGGGTAAATATCCCCGGTCACCTTCCCGTCCTGGATTCCTTTCAGGTTCAGGGCATACGCAAGGATCGGATCATTTGTCTGCTCATGGTAAAAGTTCCATATCTTGTTTTCGTGGCTGTCCTGCAAATAAACATCCCGCTCCCGCAGGGTATAGGTTCCGCATGGTCTGGACATCCAAAGAACCCGCCGGTCCTCGGTATGTTCTGATACCGCCAGTTTTGCAAGCAGTTCTTTGTCCAGGTCAAAATCATCTTTATAATGCTTGGTGTGAAGTTCCATAATCTTACCCAAAGCATCCAGAATATCCATATCTTCAAATTTGACGCCCATTACCACATCCCCCTTTCCAGGCCGGGCGGTACCATCTGCCGAGCTTCATGCTCCGGGCGGTCTGCTTTCAGACGTTCCATCAGGGAAGGCTTTTCACCCGGTAAAGTCTGCGGTGCCAGTTCCCGGATTTCCTCATGGGTCTGGCCATCTGTCAGATCAGGACGCACCGGAGGCTCATTGTCAATGGTTCCATTGAGCATATTGTAATTTCCTGTCTGTCCTTCCTCGTAAAGTTCTGCATTTTTCAGATAGTTTTCCGGCTCCTGAAAAGGCTGCCCGCCAAACAATATCTCTCTTGTGACCGCAAGCTGGGAAAGAACACCCTCTCGCAGCCGGGCAAATTCCTGATACTGACGCAGTGTAAGCCCACGTTCCAACATTTCCTCCTGGGTATGCGCCCAGCCCTCGCCATAAAGAAAATAATAAATATCCGGCTGATCGCTCACAAAAAGAAGGGAACCGTCACGGTTATCATACTGGCCGGGCTGTCCGTCCTGATAAGAATAATGTTCCTCCCGCCCTAAGTAAACCCGGTTATCTGCCCCCAGCATAGCAATCATACCGGCATAGTTACTGTGGACCGCAGAGCGGATTTCCACCAGCGGGTCAGGTTCCTGCATGATCTGTCTGCCGGGAATTTCATTCAGCTTTTCAACCGACTCATTTCTGGACACTGCCTCTCCATGACTACGGGCTCCTAAATCCTGCTGTGAATTTTTTTCTTTCTCCATATCCAAACCTCCTGTTATCGTTCCGGCTGTTTTTCCGGTTTTGCTTTTCCAATGGTTTTCTCCGGTGATGTCTCTTTCAACTGCTGCCGGAGAGAGGGCTTATGTTCTTCCGTGGTGGAAGTAATATTCACATATTCGCCAATGATACAAAGCGCCTCGCTGTAACTGCCGGACGCAAAGACACGGTCTGCCATTTCTTTTGCCCGGCCGTTCATTCCATGCTCACGCAGGGTACGCTTGGCAATCCCAACCAGATTGAAAATATTTCCGTCCTGGCCGATCAGGGCACAATCCGGTTTTTCCGCCTCCGGGGCAGATTCCCCGATAAAGCCGCCTAAATGGTTCGGAACATAGTCAGAGAGCCAGGTACCTCCGAAAGTCTCATGGGTCTGTAACCGCCACACGGCAAGTTTCCCAATATCCAGCTCTACACCCTCAAAAGGATAGAGCAGACAGGTCAGTCCGTCATGCTCAAAGGCAGAAATATCTTCAAATTTCGTACCGTTTTTCAATAATCCTGCTTCGGTGAACATTTCATTGATCCCATGAAGCCATTCCTGCAGCTCGCCGCCGCACCCTTGTAAGATTAGGCCCTCTTTGCCGTCCATCCGGCGAAGGTCCTCTGTTGTGATCCTGTTGATACTCAATCAATCGCCTCCTGTCATTTCTGTTGTTTTCTCAGATAAAATGTCCGCAACTTAAAGCCGTTTTAGAAGCCGGAAGTATTCTTATATAGCCTACCTGCAAACAACAGCCGGAAAGCCTTGAAAACACTTGCCTTTTGGAGTTAAGTTGCGGACATATCAGTCTCATTTTTGCCGCTCCCGGCGTTTGCGTTCCCGCTCGGATTTTCTTCTGGCCGCCATCCGGCAGGCGTCAGAACAATATGCCTGGCTTGTCACCGGCAGATAGGATTTTCCGCAGACCGGACAATTCTTTTGCCGGAGCGAAGTGTCCTCACCGGTCAGCGCCGATTCCAGAGCCGGATCGGTTGGCAGCACAGTCTTCTCAAAATAACGGCAGTAGCTCCCGGTCCACCACTTATGCAGCATATAACAGGAGCAGTCTAACGGAAGACATAGTTTTTCCTGACTGTCATAATTGGCACACAGTTCCGTTACCAGCCTGCGGATGGCTGCCCGCTCTGAGCGTGTTAATTCACGAGCCGGAGGCCCGCTCATTTCCTGCCGCCTTTCTTTTGTGGAAATTCCAGCTTGAAATTCACATACTTGCCTCCGGTATCATCCAGCACCACAACGGCATCATAAGTCCTGCCGGTTTTTTCACTGTAAAGCCCGGACATAGAAATACGGCCCTCTTTCAGAAGGGCCGCAGCAACGGTTTTCGTGATACTTTTCTTTTTAGAGCTGAAAAAGCGGTTATCTTTCCAGAGGGCAAAGGCACAATCCCTGTTTTCACAGAAGAAGCCTTTTTGCCCTTCATACACAGAAGCACCGCAGCGGGGGCAGGTGCCCACTGCCTCACGGTCTTTTCTGCCTGCTGCAAACAGCTTGGTAAACTGTTCCTCCGGTGCGGTATGGGCTTTCACAAGCTCCCGGTTCATATCGGCAATCCCATCCATAAAGACATCCGCCGATACATCGCCATGTTCCACCTGTTTCAGTCTGGATTCCCATTCCGCAGTAAGCAGCGGGGATTTGATATTGTCCGGCAGCACCGTAATCAGATTGACACCTTTTTCCGTTGGGAGAAGCTGTTTCTTTTTCCGCTCCACAAATCCTACCGCCACCAGCTTTTCTAATGTGGCCGCACGGGTGGCAGGCGTGCCTAAGCCTTTTCGTTCTGCATCCTCCGGCATGTTCTCGGCGCCTGCGGTCTCCATAGCCGCAAGCAGAGAATCCTCCGTATAGTGTTTTGGGGGAGAAGTTTTGCCCTCCCGGATAGAAGCCGCCACAGAGGAAAAGGTCTGGTTTTCTTCCAGTTCCGGCAAAGCGGCATCCTCATTGTCTTTTTCTTCCAGCTTTTGTTTCAGCCCCATGCGGTAGAGGCGGTCCGCCTCTTTCCACCCATCCTGCAGCACCGTCTTTCCTTTTGCAAGAAAATTATAGCCTGCACAATCCAAAGAAGCCGTGACTGCTTCAAACTTATGTGCCTGGGCGGTGGCGCAAAGAAACCTTGCCGCAAGCAGCGTCAGCACATCCCGCTCCCCTGAGGGCAGAGACGCCAAATCCGTCCTTGCAATTTCCACAGTAGGAATGATCGCGTGGTGGTCGGTGACTTTACTGCCATCGGTCACACGTTCAATATCCGGCTCCCCTTTGCAGCCCTTTCCAAATGGCAGATTGTCACGAAGCCAGAGAACCAGAGAAGCGGCGGTAGCCTGCATATCCTCCGTTAAATACTGGCTGTCAGTACGTGGATAGGTCGCCAGTTTTTTCTCATAGAGGGATTGAAGATAATCAAGGGTCTGCTGGGCGGTATAGCCGTAAATACGGTTACATTCTCTCTGCAAAGTTGTCAGGTCATAAAGGCGGGGAGGCTGTACCGTTTTTGTCTGTTTCTCCACGGAACGGACCGTTGCCGGCTGTCCGTCACAGGAAAGGCGTATGGTTTCGGCTTTTTCCTGTTCTTCCTGCCTTTCACCGGAAGCAGTAAACCCGCTGCAGGTAATCTCCGGTACATAAAAGGATTTGCTCTTAAAATTCCTGATTTGTGCCTCTCGTTGTACCAAAAGTGCAAGAGTGGGCGACATCACACGCCCCACATTGAGCGTGACACCGTAAAGCACGGAAAACAGCCGGGTAGCATTGATTCCCACCAGCCAGTCCGCCCCGGCACGGCAGAGGGCAGCATCAAAAAGGTTGTCATAGCTGCTGCCGGGGCGCAGGTGTTCAAACCCGTCACGGATCGCAGCATCCTCCATACTGGAAATCCAAAGACGCTCCATCGGCTTCTTACACTTCGCATACTGATAGACCAGCCGGAAGATCAGCTCGCCTTCGCGCCCCGCGTCAGTGGCACATACCACACTGTCCACACGGCTGTCTTTCATCAGCCTGCATAAAAGGTCAAGCTGCTTTTTCTTATCCTTTGGTACTTCATATTTCCAGGCCGTAGGCAGGATCGGCAAATCCGCATAACGCCATTTGGCATACTGCTCTTTGTAGGCTTCGGGCTGTGCAAGTTCCAGAAGGTGCCCCACGCACCAGCTCACCAGATAACCGTTTCCCTCCAGGTACCCGTCTTTCTTTTCATTCGCACCCAATACCGCTGCCAATGACATGGCAACGGAGGGCTTTTCCGCAATCACTAATTTCAATCTTCATTCCTCCTGTTCCTGTGATCCATCCATTCATCTTCCTGTTTTCCGGCTTGCAGAAGGCACATGAGCGTAACGCCCGCCGCCATGCCTCCGGTAAAAGTGAAAAAGTGTGTCAGTATGTTCCAAATAGTAACCGCCTCCTTTTGAAAGAAAAAATGCCGCAGGTAATCCCACGACATTGTAAATTCACATGATTCTATTGGCTGTCTCGTATCTCCAGATTAAAATGCGAAACATCCTCGATGATATTATAAGCGTCATATTCTCCGGCACTGTGCGTATAGGAAAATTCAAAGACCGGATTTCCATACTTTATCGCATGTTCCGATAAATAGACCTTTGCATATAAAGCGTTCGGTTTTGACCGGTCATAGCTGAACCGGGTGTTTTGAAAGCTGTTCTCCCTGCACTTTTGGAGAATGTAATCCGCACATTGTTCCCGGTCTGCTATAAATAGCCGGTTGGCTATAACGGTGATACGTTCCTCATGGTAATTGGAACTGGTGGTAGAAATAGTATTGTAAACATCCATATCCCGTCCATATTGCAGGTAAAGGTAAAGACAAAGCAGTGCTGCCAACAGGCTTAACATACCGGCTGTAACGGCTGGCTTTTTTCTTATGTGCCTCATTCAGTTAATGGGGAAGAAAAATATCTCCCACAGGAATTTCCCGCAGTTCTTTCCTCATTTGATGGGCGAAACGGATCGTCCGCACCGTGCCGCCTTTTTCCCGCCCGTCATAGACAGCAATCACCCGGTCAGAGTGTTCCACCATATAACGGTTGCGGTGGGAATAAACGCTGGGCTGGTATTCTTCCTGCATGACAACCACATCCGCACAAGCCTCCAGCATTTCATAGGTTCCGGCTTTACTCTTTAAGCTGTCCAGCCGCTTTCGATACGGGAGCACCGCAATCAGCTTCAGCGCCGGATTCTCTTTTTGCAGTTCCATGACAATCTCCACAAAATACTGATCTGCTCCCTCTGCAAAGCCGCTCATAAAACAGGTATAACCGTCTGCAACCGCGCAGTCAATTTCCCGCCGCAAGGCAGCCCTCACATGGTTCATTTCTTTTTGTGGTATATCCCGGTGTCCGGTGACACAGCATGTCTTTTCTATCATCTGTCTAACCCCTCCATTCGGTAGATTAAAACTTTCATTCTCAATATTGTAATAGATTTAATTTAGCAAGTCAACGAAAACACCCTTTTTGCATTTGTGAATAAAGCACATGTGTAAGGTACAATCTATTACAGAATGGGAGGTGAGATTGATGTATGAAGATTTTGTCCCGGAACGTCTGGCAAAACTGAGAACGCAAAAAGGTGTATCTGCACGCGATATGTCTCTGTCATTGGGGCAAGCGAACAACTACATCAATAATATTGAGAATAAAAAGTCACTTCCCGCTATGCAGTCATTCTTTTATATCTGCGAATATCTCGGTGTAACACCGCAGGAATTTTTCGACGAAGCAAATCCGAACCCGGAAGCCCTGCGGGAGTTCATGGAAGAAGCCAAACGGCTGGATTCCAAATCCATGACGCATATCCTCGGTCTTATGAAGGAACTGAATAACAGAAAGTAAAGCGGCCACGGTTTTGATGACCGCTTTTTCTTATTGTACCCGTATCTATCCCTGTTTTATCCATTCCCTATACCGGCGGTTATCCAAGAAATATCCTGAATATCCGTTTATTTGCCGGTGCTGCCAAAACTACCTGTGCCACGCTCTGCTCCAAGTTCTGAAACAAAGTCTGCAATCACCACGGGGGTAATCACAAGCTGCCCGATCCGTGAGCCTTTGGAAATCGTGTGTGGGCGATTGCTTACATTACTTAAAATTGCATGGATTTCTCCCCGGTAGCCGGAATCAATGGGTGGCAGCTCGCAGACAAGTCCTTTGACCGCCATGCTGGTACGTGGAAACACATAACCTGCATATCCGTCCGGCACTTCAATTCCGAACCCCAGCGGGATTTTCTCGATTTCTCCCGGCTCTATGGTACAGTCAAAAGGCATATACACATCCGCCCCGGCATCATTCCCGTGTGGGCGGTAAGGGGTCTGCTCCTTTGTCATCCCAAAGTCAATCAGCTTAATCTTCATGGCTGCCAACTCCCATAAGCAGCGGGTAATCCGCTGCCAGAAGTTCCGAAGGTGTCATATTGGCAGCGATCTTTTTCCCACAGTTCATTTTCCCCTCCAGGCATTTATCCCTCTGACAGAAAGAACCGGTAAGCTGCGGTGCAAACAGTGCCGGGCTCAAACCAAAAAGCTCCTGCCAGATTTTTAAGAGTACAATCCTGGTCTCGTCCGTATTTCGCCGACAAACCCGCTGACCGATGATATGTTTCCACTGGTAAGGGGTAGCACTGATAATCAGGACATTCCGAAGCCCCTGCGGTGTGGCATAGCCCGCCGCATCATGACCCAGCCCCGCATGACATAACTGCTCATAGCAGTCCATATCTGACTGACAGCTTTTTAAGTAAAGCTCCCGGATCGGTTGACCGGCTGCCAGCACTTCATAGGGAATGGCAAAGTCCGCCTGGCCTGCGTAGTTGCTGTACTGCAGCGACGCACTCATAAATTTTACTTCATTCTGGTGTCTGGTGATCTGTGCCAGGAAACGCCTGCTTGCACCTACAATGGCAACGGTAATCACGGAAAACTTCTGGACCGTCGGGTGGGGAAGGCTGCTGATCGCAGATAACGTGTCGTCACTGAATGACTGTTCATAAAGCGCCAACAGATCCTCCATCGTGGAAATCTTATGCCCCCTTTGGGTAAGTCTGGCCGCAAAGACCATATTTTTTTCCGCCTCTTTCACAGCGGAACAGTTCAAAATTTTAATTTCAATCTGCTTAATCGGTATCGCCCTCCTTTACAATGGCTTTCAGCAGAAACAGATAGTTTAAGCTGTCTGTGATTTTTTCATCCCATGTGCTTATGTCATAATGAGTTCCATCGTCAAAACACATGTCATACAGGGAAACGATATGCTTTGCCAGCATCCCGGCAAGGGCCTGCTCCGGTGTGCAGTGCTGCAAAGCCGCAGCCGCCTTAAAGGCTCCCAGCCGGTCCGTATCGTCTCCGGTGTATTCCTTTGTTTTCTGTTGCAGGATTCTGGCACATAAGGCCACCTGCTCGTCAAACACTTTGTTGACTTCATTTTGTGTGATATGGCATCCCTCCTTTGGACATAGAAAAACCCGGCTACTCAAAATCGAATAGTCGGGCTTCGTGTTTATGTATGAAATTAAAGTGCGTTGATTTCTTTTTCCAGCTCCCTGACTGCGGACATTACTGCTTCAAAGTCTGGAATATCTCCATAAAGCATATCTTTCATGGCTTCATAGTCTGCCAGCAACGCAGGAAAACGGTACTCCGGTGGGAGCAGTTTCAAAGTTCCCGGCACAGCCTCCGTATATTTCGCCCATGCTCGCGGATAAAATTTCATTTTGAAATCCACAACCTTTTGAAGCAGGTCACGGTGAGCAAAAGCGGATTCTTTTACGGCTGTCATAGACATCCGGTACAGGTCATAATAGTGTCTGGAATACCGCTGCGGCATTTCCAGATGTTCCGGCCTGTTTGCTTCATGGTGAAGAATGGTCGCCTTTTCCCAAAAAGTACGCTCCGGTGCAACAGTAAGAATGTCCGTGGCTTTCTGTTCAAAAACCCCAGGATAATACCGGACCGCATAAGGTTCAATCTCTGCCACTTTTGCCGGGGTCCATGCCGCCAGGGCACCGATTTCCAGCCGGATCACCTGCAGCGTTGCCGCATTAGTGAACAAATGAGGATAAGCAAAGATAACCGTCTGTTTATCCTTTTCATCTATGTAGACATTTGCCTCACGCCCAAGTTCCTGCGACAATCCATCCTTAATTGCCGGGCAGAAGGTTTCAGCAAGAAATACTTCCGCACGGGCATTGGCCTCTTTATTAAATGCGTCCTGTTTGGTATTGGAACGTTTCTCCCAGGGTTCCTCTTTTTGGTAGCCCAGCACCCGCCAGTCTAAGATTAGGTCAATATCTTCGGAGAAACGGCTGATTAGATGAAATGCTTTTGATAAGCTGGTGCCGCCCTTAAAGGTAATGGAATCTTTCCAGGGCGAGCGGTGAAACAGATAATCCAGGGTAAAACACACCCAAAAATCTTTTTCCACAATCGCATCATGCAACCCCATTTTATCTGCTGTGTTTCGGAACAGCTCCCGACGGTCATTGTCTGACAGCATTGCTACGTTTCTCATTATGCCTTTTCACCTCCGCATATCTGCCGGATTGTATCATAGACCCAATCCGTACTTTCGCTGCCTTCTTTCAGTAAAGCAGCTTTATCCGTATCACTTAATTTAGAAGAAAGCGTTTCAACAACCTCCTGTGTGACATTTGCTTTTCCCAGCGTTTTTAATGCCTGAATCACAAGTGCTGTCATATAGGAAAGTCCTGTGATCTCTTTGTTGGTCCGGTGCTTAAACTCAATCTTCGTAGAGTTCCACTCATAGGTCTTATACGGTCCGTCACTGATATAGGACCAGACCGCAGTTACCTGAGTAGACAGCCCCAGCATGTTTAAGGCAGTATTGCCGCAGGGTGCAATGGTCCAATGATAGCTCCGGGCTAATGCCTTTGCTACTGCATCCGGGTCCGGCGCAACATACTCGTTTAACAGCTTACTGTATTTGGGCTTTTCAAAAATTCCCCTGAGAATCCGCCTTAAAATACCATTCTCAACAAGTCGTTTCAAACTCTGACGGATGGATGTTGTATCTGCAATGTCCGCAAAATCAGAAGTCGCAAAAACAGTTCCATCTTCCGCCATTGAAATACGTTCCCGTACCTGTTTGGTATATCCGTTGTCCATAGATCTGCCTCCTTTCATGTCACGAATATTATATATTATTCGTGACATTATTTCAATAGGAACGCCCATTTTTATTTTAAGCATTCCCTAAAATAAGGAGGCTTATACATTTGATTTGAAAAAAGTAACTACAACAATGTCACGAATATTGTGTATTATTCGTGACATCATTACGCACTCGGCAGATAAATCCAGTCGTGCATCAGGCACACGCTGGGTTCGTCCTCCCTCGGCACAAGACGATAAGCACAATCGCTGTACACCGTCCGTTTATCCTCAATCTCCATACCGTAAGCCTTATAAAAGCGGTATTCGATATTGGAGAGAATACACCGGAGCGTCTGCAGCGCCTCACGCTGGGAGGTGACAATCAGATCACGGTCAACGCTCCGCTTCAAAAACAACAGTGCTTTATAAAGCTGGACCTCCGTGCGGTAAGGTCGGCAGTCCATTTCTTCCAGCCAGCCGCAGAAGGCAACCGGACCGCTTTCAATCACATGTACTTCCGGGTGATAGTACGCATAGCAGTCCAGATTTGCCGTATTCAGAAGATACAGCATTTCCCGGATTTCATTTTCCGGCATGTCATAAAACCGCAGCAAGGAGCGGTACAAATGCACATAACCCGGAATCGACACAATGGTATTTACCATAAAAAATCCTCCATATATGATAGGTGCGGGAGCATCTGCCCCCGCACCGGTTCTTAAATTATTCAGTTTCCGTAACCACTTCTGTGAGCTTTCCCATGACAATAAAGCGGCTGGCACCGCCCGGTGTACAGGTGGAAAGGGTCAGCACCTTATCACTGGAAGTTACCGTAACATCCGTTTCTACCACGGAACGGTCCGCCATAGCCGAAAGCCAGGTCGTATAGGCTCCGTCATCTTTCCATTCCATCCTCCAGGGCGAAGTATCACTGCCGGATTCTTTTGGTTTTGCCTCAAACGCTGCGAAAATATCACAGAGATAGCCGCCATCCGGCGTTACAAGATACATCTGCGGGTGGCTGTCATAATAACTCTGTTCTTTGTACTCATTGAGAGAGGCGAACATGGAGCCATCCCGCATGTTGTGACCGTAGATAATGGTGTTCCGGTCTGAAAAATCTTTCTTGTTTTCATAGTCTGCAAACAGACAGCCGGCTTTATTGTAGGTACCGTCATAAAGGTGGCGCAGATAGTAGTCGTTATCCTCTGCCTGCGTCACCGGATAATTGACTGCCGTATCAGGCAGGGTCAGCCATGCAATGATGTCCGGTCCGTTTTCCTGCAGTATCTCAAAATCCACAGAGGGGAGAACCACGGAATCGTCCTCCCCGGAAGTTTCTTCCGTCGTGTCCGGCTTTTCTTCCTGCTGAGGCATCTCTACCAGATCAGCCAGCCCATCGTAAGCCTCGGCGCTTTCCCTGTATTCACCGATTTCCTGAACCAGCATAAAACTGCTGCAGGCTGCCAGCAAAAGGGAAAGTGCAACAGCACTGAATTTTACCGCTTTGCTTTTCGGTGTGTTCCTTTCATATTTTCCTTTTCGGAAAACAAACACAGACGCAATACCGCCGCCAATCACTGCGAAAACCAGAAGTCCGCCCCAGAGGAAAATAAAACTGTCATCCCCGGTCTGCGGCACAGGCTTTGACGGTGTTGTAGGCGTGGTCGGTGTCGTCGGTGTTTTGGGATTCTCCGGTGTTTCCGGCGTTTCCGGTTTCTCCGGCTTTTCATTGAAGAACTGGACCGTGGAAGTCTGATCTGCTTTGATCTCCACAGTGGCAGCGTCAGGAATGATATAGTCCTTGCTTGCACGGTTGGCAATCTCGGTCACGGTATAAATCCCCACACGCAGGCCCTTGACCTCGATGATACCGGATTTTGGAGTGGTAAAGGTCTCACAGTAGGAACCGTCCGCACTCTTTACCTCAATGGCAAAGCCCTCTTTTCGTCCGTCACTGGAATCTTTTGTGATCTTCAGATTGCCGCGGTAGGCTTCATTGGAAAATCCCCGTCCTGCGTCGCCGTTTTCAATCACAGCAACCTGGCCATCCTCGGTAATGGCAAAGTAATAAGCATTTTCGTCCGGCTGATAGCCCTCCGGCGCAGTCTTTTCCTTTACGAAATAGCCCTTAGCCAGAAGGTTCTCTGCGGTATGGAATCCTGCATCCTTTTCCGTCAGTTCCCCCAGCAGCTTGTCACCGCTGTCAAATTTCTGGTCGCCATTGGTGTCCTCATACAGTTCAAAAACAGCACCGGAAAGGAAACGCAGAAAGGTATTTTCTTCCCCGTCCTTTTTATCAGCAGAAGAAGGTTCATCCACCGCCTCGGTTTTTTGTACCTGCACACTGCCCCGGATCAGGGTGTTATCTACACGAATTTCAATCTGCTGTCCGTCCGCACCGATATAAACATGGTGCTGCTCTTTGCTGACGGTATAAAGGGCAGGTGCGGAAATTTCCGCAATGATCCAGTGCCCGTAAGAGATTTCCTCAAAGGCAAAGCTGCCGTCCTCACCGGTAGTTACCGTAAGCAGTGCCTGTTCCTCTGTAAATGCTTCGGTATCAGGCGCAAACAGACCGATCAGGGCTCCGGCCAGCTCCACAGGATCGCCGCTGTCCGGTGACTCTCCATATTTCTTTCCGTCAACACGGCCCCTTAACAATTCATTGGCGATTGCCTCACCGCCATTCACCGCAATGGAAACAAGGGCAGTTTCCTGTCCGGCATAGGCAAATTCCAGAGGATATTCCTGATCGGACAGAATATAGGCTGCGTTGGTAGTGCGCTCCTTCACATAGTAGCTGCCAAACGGCAGGTCAGAGGCAAAAGAGGAAGAAAAGCCGCCGTTCTCATTGGCAGCCACGGAAACCACTTCCAGCAGTCCATCTTCCGGAATGATACTTCCGTCCGCTGCGGTCAGATCAGAAGCAGCATACAGGCCAAAGGAAATATCCTTAAATTCCTCACCCAGACCGATTCCAAAAAGTTCATCTGTTTCCAGAGATTTATGAAGGTCAACTGCCGCTTTCTGCCGCTCGTCATATAAGCCTACGGCTGTCTGCGTCACTTCCACAGTTTCGCCCGCATAGGTAAGTTCTGCGTATTCCGGTTCCGTATTTAGCACCATTCCCGCAGGTGCCTGGCGTTCCTCCAGACGGTAACGGCCCAGGTACAAAAGCCCGCTCTGGGCGGTTCCGTCCTCACCGGTAGTCAATGTTTCCACAACCGTATCTTTGGCTGTGCGCAGGGTACCGTCTCCGGTATAAATATCCTCGTCGGCAATGACGTCGTAAACCGCGCCCGGAAGTCCTTTCACCTCATACACCGGCTGGTACAGACCGTCATTTTCCTGCACGGAGGCAAAAACTTCCCCGGTCTTGGAGATAGTAAACTGGCCCTTTTGCGGCATATTGTACTGTGTGACCGTCACAACAGCCTCACTGCCATCAATGGTGAAAGGCACCGGCTCACTGGAAAGCACATAACCGTAAGGAGCTGCCACCTCATAAAGTTCATAATCCCCGGTGTGCAGAGGCTCTGGCAGCATGAGCCAGCCTTCATCCGAAACATAGAAGGTATCGAGGGTTTCCGGGTTCGGATAGAAAATCTCCTGGGTAATAAATTCCCCGGTAGATAAATCCTTGATCTGAAATCCGGTGCCGGTCATCGGGATAATATTTCCGGTCTCGGCGTCGCACTTTTCCACAAGGAGTCTTGCGGTAATGGTGCGGTTGTTCAGGATATAGCTGTAAGTAAATCCGTTCTCATTCACAAAGACGGTGAAGTCAGGAATAAATGCCTTGCCTTCCTCGCCGGCTGTCTGGTGTACGGTGTAATGGCCGTAAGGGAGCTGTTTGGAAGCAGCAAATCCGTCACTGTCCGTTGTCAGCAGGTCACGCTCACTTTCTTTTGCCCCGTCATAACTGCCGGCAGCCTTTAAAAACACCTCGAAGACAGCTCCGGCCTCCGGGCGCTCTATCACACCCTCATTTGGTTCTTCCGTATTTTCTTTTTCGGACACATCAGGGTCCGGATCATCCGTATGCTTGATAAGCTGGATATTGCCGTAGATCACAGTTTCCGTTACCTGGTTTTCTGCAGTATTTAATTCCACTTCATAAAGCTGCGGGGAAGCACCTACTTCATAAACGGTATCGTTCAGAAGGTAGCCAGTGCTGGGTTCGATCTCCCGAATGGTCCAGTTATCGCCGCATACATAGTAGCGGGTCATAAAATCCCCATCCGGTCCGGTGGTATAAGTGTCCACCAGCTCGCCATTGTTATAAATCCCATAGACAGCTCCGGCAAGGGTGGCGTCACCCTGGGCGGTTCCGGTGTCTGCATCCGTCTTAACCACATGGACACGGAATTTCTTTAAGATATTACTGAAATGGACAGAGGACGTCTGGCCGCTTTCCACGGTGATATACTGTGCTGCCGGTGTCACATAGCGGTCTACCGGCTGCTCCGTCACAAGGTAGGTACCAGGCAGAAGTTTCTTCTCGATCTGTCCGTTTTCCCCGGTCACAACATCCTCACTGACTTTATTTCCCAGCACATCCGTGCCGGAGATATGAAACGGAATCCCGGACACAATGCCGTCCTCACTGGTCTTGACAATCTTTGCCGTACCGTAAGTTTCGGTCTTGATGTTCAGGTAGAAGAAAACCGGATCACTGGCGCCGGTCATCATGGTCTGATAGCCGGGTCTGCCCCAGATCAGCATATCCTCCGCCACAGGAATGTTCTTCCGAAAGGCAAAACTCACCGGGTCCATAATCATTTTTTTACTGGTAAAGGTATATTTGTTGCCGCTTCTGGTAACGCTCACACCGCTGCCGGAGAGCTTTTCTAAGTCAATCTTTAAGTTATTGGTATCTGTGACCGTCAGGGTATAAACCTTTTTCTCCACATCCCATTTCAGTTCCAACACAGGAGCCTTATCCTTGCTGGCAGATGTAAAAGAAGGAACCGTAGAATGGGAGGCAACCTGCGAAAGAATCCAGTTGTAGGCTTTTTCCGCAGGACGTCCGGCAATGACACTGAAATACTGGTCTGCCTTTGCATGTCCGTTCCCATGACGGCTGTACGGATCAGTCCTAAGCTGCTGCTGGTATTCCCACAAAATAATCTGTGTTGCGATTTTATAATCGTCCTCATTGATCCCCGAAACAGGAAGCGCCGCACCGGGTTTCCATCCGTAAATCGTCGTTAAGGTAATTCCTTTTCTTGCAGTGGAAGGAAGAAGCTCTAAATAGTGGCTGTTCTTCCCGCTTTCCGACGTATAAGAGTTATCGGAAGTATTATAGGGGATTCCGCTCTCCACACAATAAACCTGGTGGCTGCTCCCATCCGAAGTTGTCAGCATGTAATGCTTATACGGATTACCCCCGGAACTGGTGCGCACATCCATAGAACCGTCTGACTGGTAAACCAGATAGGTGTAAGGCGCCGGGGCATTGTAATGCTGTCCGTCAGAGCCCTTATAATAATCACCCAGCCAGGAACTTGCCGTCTCGCCCGGTGACATGGCAAACGCCTGGGCTGGCAGAAGCCCCAGGACGCATACCGCACAAAGTAAAAGCGCCACAAGCCTGTGAAAGCCGTGGCGGTGTGTATTGGTTTTCATATTCACGATAGAAAATCCTCACTTTCTTCATAATCAAGGGCAGCTTTATTTACTGTCCTGGTCTGTTAGTTCTTTTTCCTGATCGTCAAAATCATCCTCTGACAGATATTCCGGTTCGCCGTAAGCCTCATCCGGGTCAAATCCTTCCCCGTAACCGTCATCCTCAAATTCCTCGTCTGCCGCCTGCTGCTTTGGACGCACGATTTTGACATAGTAGCCAATGCCACCCACAGCCAGAAGTGCAAGCACAACAAAGATGATGGTGCCTATGCTACCGGTATCTTTCTTCGGCTGTTCCGTCTCTGGCTGCTCCGGTTCAGAAGGTTTCGTTTCTTTCCCAACACAGCCGGTCAGATCGTTTTTGCAGACCGGGCAGTCGGTCCTCACTTTTCCGGCCTCGCATTTCTCCGTACAGGTACAGGTATCACCTGCCGGGATCACGCTCATGCTGCCGTCGCCCTTTTCGGCCAGCGCCATCAGGTCAGCCTCGGTCACTCCGTTTAAGAAGTAAACATTTTGGGAATCGCGCTTACCGTCAATAATCAGGTAAAACACATTGCCGGCTTCGGTAGTAATGGTGTAAAACTGTTTATCGTCAGCCGTTTCCTGGGCTTCATCCAAAACGGAAGCGCTGCCATCCGGTGTGAAAGCCCCCTCCGGGATCGAGGATGTGTTTTCTTCCTGGGTGTCGCCGGTATCAGCATTGCCGCTATTTTCAGCAGAAGCATTTCCTGCGTTTCCGGAAGCGGTATTAGTCGAACCACCCGAACTGCCGGAGGGCTTTGTCTGTGCCGCCGTTCCCGCACTTTGGGTCTGTGCCGGTTTTGTGGATGTCTGTGCCTCCGGTTTGGACTCCGTATAATACGGATTATCAAACTTGACCGTTTCCGAGTGGTTGCCGGCATAATCCACCGCATAGACGCTCACGCTTTTTTCTTTCCCGGCATAATCTTTCAGGATCACAGAGGCTTTCCCATCCGTAAGGGAATTGACGCGGTTTTCATCAATATAAACTGCCTCCACGCCGGAATTATCATCCGCTGCCTCAATCTGAACCTTTCCGTCTGTAAGAGACGCTTCAAGGGAAGGGGGTACAGTATCCTTTCCTCCGGCTGCAAAAGCTGTTGTAGGTAAAGCGAAGGCGCCTATGCAAAGCACAAGCGCCAACACCTTAAAAATATGTTTAGTCCTCATTCACTTCCTCCTGTTTCTGCGGTTCCGATGCAGGAGCCATCTGCCGCGTTTTCAAAAATTCAGCCAGTTCTCCGGGTGTCAGGTGATAGCTTCTGGCGACTGCCACAAAGTCTGTATTTTCAAGCTCCGTTTTCTGCTTTTCCAGTTCCCGGAGCTTGCCCTGCATATCTGCGATCTTAGCTTTGGTCTTTTCTATTTCCTTTTCCAGTTTTTCAATTTTAGGGTTCAAAACATTACCTCCATTCTGTTAGGGCAGACGGCCAAACGTATAGAAATGGCTCTGCCAATAGCTTGTATTGATATTTGCATAAGAAATCGGGTCGCCACAGTGGATCATCATTCCGCCGCCTACATAGATTCCTACATGGCTTGCGCCGCTGGTGTTGTAGGTACCCTGGAAGAAAATCAGGTCGCCCGGTTTTGCGTTTGCACTTGTGACAGGGGTGCAGACACCTAACAGCCCGTCAGCAGTCAGCCTTCCGAAGTTCCATCCCGTATGATTGACTACCCAGGACACATAGCCGCTGCAATCAAAAGAAGTAGAAGGGCTTGCGCCGCCCCACACATAGGGATAACCTAAATATTTTTCTGCTTCTTCCAGCATAGCTGCAAACTGTTCGTCTGCAAGCGCCTCCGGCGGAACGTCATAGTCCAGATAATTGCCGCCGCCTGCTCCGGCTGCTGGTAAGGATGTGGCGCTTGTATCTCCGGTATCAGCAAAATACAGGGGATTCATATACTGACCGTCTACCAAAACCTCCAGATGTAAATGCGGTCCGGTGGAATTTCCGGTATTGCCGACTTTGGCAATCACATCCCCGGCTTTGACCTGCTGGCCTGCCTGCACAAGAATCTGTGAGCAATGCCCGTACTTGGTTGTCAGGGTGTGCCCCTCGTAAGCCTCGCCTTCGATTGCCACGCACAGACCGTAGCCGCCCGCCTCTCCGGCAAGGGTGACGGTGCCGTCATGCCCGGCTAAGATTTCCGTACCCTGGGCCATGCCGATGTCAACACCGGTATGGTAATTCTTTTCCCCGCTGATGGGGTGTACCCGGTAGCCGTAGTAGCTGGTGACAAAAGGCCGCCAGTTGGTACCGAAGACATTTTTTACATACTGCCGGTTTCCTTTGGTCTGCAAAAGGATTTCACAAATCTCCCTCTGGTCGGCGCTCATGCGTGCCACGATCAGATTTGCCATCGGCTTTGCCGTCAGCTTGACATTTAAGATATGCCATTCATAAGGAACCTCCACCTCGGTTTCTTCTCCTGTGACCGGGTCCGTCTGTGTTTCCGTCCGGTACCGGGTTTCCGTTTCCTCTGTAAAGGTAAGGGAATACTGTTCCTCAAAAAGCTGCCGCAGCACACCCTCAATCTCTGTATAAGAAAAGTTCTGATAGACCGAAGTAAGATAGCCCATCAGAATATAGGGATCATGCTCAATCGCGTCAATCTGGTAACGGTATTCATCATAGCCGGGCCTGTCGCTTTCCACACGGTCAATCTGCATCTGCAGATCCGTTTCCCATTCGGTATAGGTAAGTTCCACCTGGTTGATGTCCTGATCCTCCGCCAGATAAGTAGAGGCGGCAATCCCGCCGAAGCCTCCGCTGGCAATATTGGAGAACGAAGAAAACACCGAAGTAATCAGGAAGAATACCAAAAGGAGCAGAATCACAATCCCGCAGATGACCGGATGGCGTTTCACCGCATGGACAATTCCCATCGTAATTCTTTCTGTGGCAGTTGCCGTATTTTTTACCCGCGTTCCGGCTTTTTTTGCCTCCCTGGCCGCTTTGGCATACTGGCGTTTGATTTTCTGTTTCTGCCACATCCGGGCAAAGACATTCTTTTTAAGCTGGGGATTCTCATGTAATACCTGCTGATAAGCCACCTTCGACTGCATCCTGACCGATTTTTTCTGCAGTTTTGCCACCCTGCGGTAAGGCGCTGTCTTGTGGCGGTGGTACAAAGTACGCACACCAGCCTCACCAGCCAGCTCCGTTCTGTGCGCGGCTTTGATTCCTACATTTTCTTCCTCCGTCTGATAAATCTTCCGGTGTGCATAACCGATAGCAGCATTGGCGCCGGCTTTTACCGGGCGAAGGGGCACAGATCCTTTTACATGGGCGTGCTGCGGTTTAACCTCCTTTTCAAATTTCAAATGCTTTGCGGCTTTGCCAGTATCGGGATCAGAAACAGTTTCCATCCGCAGCTTTTTCCGGGAGGGCAGACGCTTTTCAGCCTGTGCAAGTTTTTCCTCGATCCGCTCGGCTTTTCTCCTTGCATGGGTCAGTTTTTTATCCGCTGTCTCCGGCGGGAGCTCGTCAGCGGTAAACTCCAGCTTGGAAGTCTTTTTCGCATCCTCCGGTAAGGGCTCCGGCTGTTCCTCCGCCTTTGCCGCCTCCTGAAAGCGCTGATGATATTTGTTGCCATGCTGGTGCAGGGCACTCCGGTGTTTGGTATGCTCCGAACCATCAGCTTTTCCGGTGCCTCCAGAGGAACCGGAGGACTCCGGCTGCCGGAAAGAGAAATGCTCTCTCTGATACTCCGGCTGTCCGTATTCTTCATAACCGGTTTTTTCATAAAAAGAAGCCGCATCTGCTCCGGTGCGTGAAATATCCGCCTCCCGGTCCGAAAGATAACTGTTCTGTTCTTCTAAAGCACCCTCTACTGCAGCAGAAGGATATTCCGGTTCCGGCTGCCGCTGCCTGTGCCTGCCCTTTGAAGTAGCGGGAGCATCCCTCGCCCGGCGCAGGTCATAATCCTGTACGCTTCGGTCTTTTCCTGCCAGCGTATCTTTTACAGGCTCCCGTGCCGGCTGCCTCGCTTCATCCTTTCTTCTGATAAATTCTTTGTCACGGGATATAATCATCACCTCCAGTACAATTTACATGAAATCTGCCGCCGGACATTAGGCTACGGTGCCTGCGACTTCCTCCGGTCTCGTGGTAAGTACACTGTAAAGCAGAGTGTCCTTCGGGAAGTGATCCACGAAAGGTATAATCACGTTTCCAAAAAACAGCAGTCCTTCACCCGGTCCTGAATGGGTCACATAGGAAAGCTGGTGTGGGGAAATACCTAACTGCTTCGCCAAAATCTGCCGGTCTCCCTGTGCCTGGTTCAGCATGTAGATAAAATCACTGTTTTCAAAGATATTCTCAATCTCACGGGAGGCCAAAAGGTCCTTGACGTTCTGCGTCAACCCGCTTGGTATGCCGCCCCATTTTCTAAAACGTTTCCAGATTTCAACACTGAAACTACCCGTCTGGCCCTTTAAGAGCAGGTGAAATTCGTCGATATAGAACCAGGTCGTTTTATGCTTGCTGCGGTTAGCGGTAACACGGTTCCACACCGCATCCTGCATAATGAGAAGTCCGATCTCTTTTAGGGCTTTTCCCAAAGACTTTAACTGGAAGCAGAGAACACGGTGTTTATCCATCTGGATATTGGAACGGTGGTTAAATACATTCAGGGAACCATTGACATAAATTTCAAGGGCTGTGGCAATGTTCTGGGCCTCCGGCTCGCTCTGGCTTCGGAGCAGTTCATACAAGTCGCCCAAAATCGGCATATTTTCCGGGCGCGGGTCCTGCAAATACTCCCGGTACACCAGTCTTGTGCAGCGGTCAATGATGGTTTTCTCAATGGGGGAAAGCCCCTCCTTGCCGCCGATAATCAGGTCGCACAAAGACAGGATAAGATCACTTTTCAGCGTGACCGGGTTCTCGTCATCCGAATAATCCAGGTTAATGTCCATCGGGTTAATGTAATTGGTAGAATTGGGGGAAATGTCAATGACCTGCCCTTGGTTTCCAAACTGGCGCACCAGCGGACCATACTCATTTTCGGGATCGGCAATGATGATGTCATCCTCGGTCAGAAGAAATACATTGACAATTTCACGCTTGGCACTAAAGGATTTACCACTGCCGGGTGTACCCAAAAACAGACCGTTAGGGTTTTTCAGGTTCTTCCGGTTAGCCATAATCAGGTTGTTGGAAAGGGCGTTGAGACCGTAATACAAAGCCTCGCCCTCCTGGAACAGTTCACAGGTCGTAAACGGTACGAAGATTGCCGTGCTGCTGGTGGTAAGCCCGCGCTCAATCTCAATCTGGTTCTGACCCAGGGCAAGTGAGGACATAAGCCCCTGTTCCTGCTGAAAGTCCAGACGTTTCAGGGCGCAGTTATATTTCTGTGCGATACCCGAAGCAGCAAATATATCATTGAACAGCTTTTGACGCTTGGGAGCGATATTTTCCACCAGCACCGTAACCAGAAACATTCGCTCATTACGGCTCTGCAAATCCTGTAACAGATTTTTGGCTTCTTCCCCGTAAGTGGCAAGGTCTGTGGGAATGATCTCCATATCGTAACCTGCACGTACCGCTTTTTTCTGTTCCTCAATGGTCATTTTCTGCAGGTCGGACATCTTGCGCTTGATATTGCGGATAGCCTGTGCCTGGTCGATAGACTGGATATGCAGGTTCACCGTTACGGCATCATTCAAATCCAGCAGATCAGCTAAAAGCCGGTCTGTAAGTTCCGGCGCTAAAATCTGCAGGAAAGACACGACACCGGAATGATCGCCCACCCGGAAGGTCTTGCCGTCACCGGAGAAGGACAGACCGGAAGGTGCAACAAAGTCCTTTGTAGATAACCCGGTTTTCGGAAGATCGCTCCAGTTAAAATGAAATTTCTCCTGCCCGTCCGGGTGAAGCTGGCTGTGCAGAAGTTCCAAACGCTCCAGACCATTGAGCGGTACCGCCTGAACCCCCAGCGTTTTGAAGTTTGCCAGAACATCCGTCTCAATACGTTCCAGACGCATTTTCGCTGTACGCAGGTCATCGGCCTCGATTCCAAAGGTGATGTATTTTCGTTTGGTAAGGCCATTGTTTCCTTTTTGGAGCTGGCTTTTGAGCATATCGCCGTATTCTCCGCGGATTCCGTCGTACTCATCACCCCGAAACGGAATATCAATGCTTTTGGCAAAGTCCTGCATGTTGGCTCTCTGGTTAATGAAGGTAAGCTGCACATGGATCGAGGCGTCAAAGTAATTGAGAAAATCACAATATCCCTCAAAAATCTGTGCCTTATCATCCGCCTGTGCAAGCTGATAGTTAATATCGAAAAACTGTACCGTCTTGGTGTAAAATCTGCTATTTAAGCGGCAGATACCGTCACGGTACATTTCTTTATAGGGAATACTCTGCTGGACCGTCTGCGGTGCGTCCGCCCGAAGCCCGGCAAAAAAGCCGCCTTTCTTAGACGGCTTTGCATGGGAAGCAGCAGATTTACGACCTGCCTTTTTTACTTCGCTTCTGGTTTTTTTTGCCTGCTTTACATTTTTCCGCAGACGTTTTTCCTGTGCCTCCTGCTGTTTGGTTTTTGACAATATGCGATACCTCCTTTTTGTCTAATGTTCGGTAAAGATTTTCAGTCCGGTAGGGGCGCTGCCTCGGCCACAGCTTATGGCGCATCCTGGCTTTCAAAAGTTTCTCTGCCGGCTGGCCGTCACGCTCATACATAGCAAAGAAGAAAAAGGGCATCATCAGCCCGATCATCAAAAGCACCGCCGCAGAATTACCAATGGTGCCGCGGGTCAGGAAATACACCGGAAGCCCCACAAGGGCTGCCAGACTGAAACAAATGAGCTGGCGTTTCGTCAGATTGAAAGCCAGCTTGGTCTTGACTTTGGTTAAGTCTTTCGGTACGGGTACATAGGGCATGTTTTCACTCCTTTCTGTCCGGCATAGTGATACTGCAGTCCACCTCATTTCCCCACACATCCCATCCGGGAAACTGCTGTCTGGCGAATAGTTCAAGTCTCGGCTGATCGCCCATAAGCTGAACGATTTTTTCCCGCACCACATCCGGTTTCTTGCTGTGCTGCTCAATATGGGAAATGACAAACTGGTGAATCCCGGCACACTGACGTTTCGGGTGTCCGCGTGTTGCCAAAAGGCAGACTTCCGCATTGCTCCGGGTCCAGAAGCCCATCCCGTAAAACCAGGAATCTGCCTTACGGTTCTGCTTCAGCCAGAGAAATGCCAGCGTCTTATACTTAAATCCCCATGCCTCCATGACACGGAAGGATTCATTAAGCTGCGGAAAAGTCGCCCATAGAAAAAGCGCACTGTCTTTGGCTGCAAGGTCCGCAACCGGCAGTGCGCATATTTCTTCTATGCTCATGGTAGGATAATGATTTTCCGCCACACCGTTCCCGCGCTTCATGTCATACCGCCAGGGTGGATCGGCGTAGATAATACCGTACTTTTTTTCTTCACTCATTAGCGTGCCTGCTCATTCTTAGAAGGCGTGGCTTTTGCCGGCTGGCTCTTAACCTTTCCTGCATTTTCTTTCAGTGCCCCGGAAAGGGAAGGCTTATCCGCCGCCTCTTTTGTCGCATCAAGGGTAGCCTGTAAACTCTCAATCGCCACACCGTAGCCTTCGATCAGTGCGTCATTGAGCTGTTTTCTAAAATCCGCTGTCACCGGCCAGCACACATCCCTCCATTTTCCCTGCTTATCCTGGGTGGCCGGCATGTTGACATACAGACCGTTTTCCCCGGAACAGATACGGAATCCGTCGATCTTAAAACAGTCGCCAACGGTCACATTGGCAAAAGCCAGCAGGTTTCCCATCGGGGCAATGGGGCGTACATTGACATCCAGTTTCAGCCCTGCCGCCTGTACTTCCGGCTGCATCGGTTCAGCGTTATTATTTTTACTCATATAGAAGTTCCTCCTTTTCAAAATTAGAATCAGATCATGTATTACCTTGCATTAAAAATACTTTTGGATAACGAGCCTGTCTTAAACAGGGCAAAGGCCAGCAGGACCGTATAGCCCGCTGTGCCCCAGATCGCACCGTGAATGTCACCGGAGGACGGGATTGCCTGCACCAGCACCGCATAAATCGCGACGCAGACTAAGATCAGGAATCCCTGAAACCCTAAGGCAAACAGGGAACGGAGATAACCGGTCCCCATCTGCCCCCATTCCCGGTTTGCCATTGTGGAAAACGGTATGGGTGCCAAACTGACCGTTAAATAGATTTCAATCATCCGGCCATAGACAATGACAAAGATCACGATAGACAATACCCACATGCACAGGTTGATGATGTTGGTTTCTAGCCACAGCCCGATCAGTTCCCACATCCCCATTGCTTCAAGCTGGGTTTCCAGGTCAGAAAGAGCAGCGCTGACATCCAGACTGCCGTTAATAATCCCCGCACTGTTCGAGACCACATTTTGGGCCACATCGAACACCGCCATCACAATGGTAAAGCAGTTGGTGAGCAGGTAGGTGGCAACGAAGGTTTTGAAAATCCACTTAAAAATATTGAACGTATCAAAATCGTGCATGTTGTTCTTTTCCAAAATCATCTGGATCAACTCATAGACCAGCACAAAGGTCAGGATGATTCCCGCAATGGGAATGACGACGGTTTCAGAAAGATTCTGGATCATGCTGAACACGCCGCCATTCCATCCCTGCGGTGTCTGTCCTACCTGGTTCGCTACATCGGCAACCTGATTGTTTACCGAATTGAAGATACTGGTGTATTGTCCTGTGATTGCTTCGATCAAGCCCTCTTTAATCCAGTCTGTGATCCATTCAAACAGACTGCCCATCGGCTATTAACCGAACAGGCCGGAAAGCAGCGGAATCAGCGTGGCACCCACCAGCGCAATCCCTCCGCCAGCCATGAGCTGTTTCATGCCCTGTGACTTTACTGATGTGTGATAAAGAAGTAATAGAAGTGTAAAAAATTTTGCCGTTCCTATCCGGCACTTAGCTCTTGTGTCGGACAGGTCGGGCGGTTATTCGGGCAAGTCCACCTTGCCAACAAAAGAATAATAAATCTCAATGTCCTGCCTACGGGTCTTGTTCTCGTCATAGCTGCACTCATGCACAACGATTTTCTCTACAAACTCCCGCAACAGAGTAGGGGTAAGTTCTTCAAAGCTGGTATGCCGCCGAACAACATTCATAAACTTTTCTGCGTTCACGGTGGCTTCCTGTGCTTTGGAAAGCTCCGCTTGGATAGCAGCGGCTCTTTCTTTCAGCTCCCGTTGTTCTGCTTCATAGTCTGCCGACAGCTCTGTGAAACGCTCGTCTGATATGCGCCCGGTCACGCTGTCCTCATACAGCCGCTTGAAGATAGCGGATAACTCGGCTATGCGTTTCTCGGTGGCTTCCAGCTCCTTTTTCTTGGCGGCGTTCCTGCGCTTGCCCCCGTCCTCGTTCTGCTCAATCAAGAGCTTCATAAACCGGGCTTCATGCTTTGCCGCATAGCTTGTCACTTTCCGCAGATTGGAGAGTAC
>JABLTO010026325.1_pt1 | contig 63872 bp, 60 predicted proteins | sample 7160091 | NCBI WGS metagenome assembly JABLTO01 (sample SAMN14651225, study PRJNA627086) | human gut metagenome | isolation source: feces | host: Homo sapiens
TTAATTGCGTTGGATTTTCCAACGTAGGTTTTTCCTGCGTAGGTTTTTCCAACGTTGGATTATCCAATGTTGGATTTTCCAATGTAGGTAAATCCGATACAGGCGGGGTCTGCGGCTGCTCAAAAATCACATAATCCGCGCCGCGCAAGCGTCCTTTCTCGTCGCGCTCCCTTGAACGCACGATATACCCGGCGCGTTCCAGTTCCTTAATGGCTTCCCGGATAGCGTCGATTTTCTCCCGGTTGATAAAGGACAGTCCCGCAAGGGTATAGTCCCAATCCTCCGGCAAGGACAGCATTTGCGATAACAACCCTTTTGCCTTTAGAGATAGCTCTTTGTTCCGCAGGTGGTGGTTGCTCATAACCGTATAGCCCTTGTTGCGCTCCACTCTGAAAACTGCCATAGCTTCATCACTCCTTTGCTGCATACCTGTTACGCAATAGAAACGCGATTTTGAGGGTTTAGGTATCAATCCCTTGCCCGCTGAAAACCGCGCCCGCAAAGCCGCGTAAATCAAGGGCTTTTTTTCTGCCTACTGCGTAACAAAGGGCATGAAAAAAGCGGCGTTCCTGTTCTTCCTTGTGGGAAGTGAGAAACGCCGCCTGTGCGGTGCGTTATTCTGCTTCTTCGGCTATGAGGTCTTGTATGACTTCGCCAAAGTCTGCCGTAAAGGAAAAAATGAAGTATTCCAAAACGGCGGGGTCTGCGTCCATAGGCTCGGCTTCCTCGGAAAAGAGCAAGCCCATAAGCCCGTAGAGCATTTTTATGATTTTGAACAGCTTTCCCCGGTCGGCGGGGGTGTTCATAGTAACAAGTACGTCGGTCAAGCGGTTTACGGTTTCCATGTCGCCGCCTGTCGTTACCCATACCATTTCTGCGAATGGCTGCGTGATTGCTCCGGTTACAAGGTTTACCTTATCCTTGCTGATTTCGCCGGACGGGAGTATAATACCCTTGTCTAAAAGTACGTTTTTCATGTCGTCCTCCTATAATTTGTGGTGCCAAAATGGTGCCCGGTCTTACAAAATCATCTTATACGGAGATACGGCAAGATAAATGACGATACGCGGAAAGCCTTGATTTTAAGCCATTTTCGCAAGGTTTTATAAACACTTGCGCGGGCTTATAAGAAGATTTCCGTCTATCAAATCAATAAATTATATCCGTTATTACGCCGCGCCGTCCAGCGCTGCCGCGAGAAGTACGGCGGCCTCGGCGCGCGTCATTTTTTCGCCGGGGAGGAAATTTTTCTCCACTACGCCGTAGGCAATGAGATTCGCGCAGGCCTGAGCCAGCTCCTCATCCATTTCAGCGTTCAGCTTTATATATGACACGTCCTGATACGCCATCGCGGCGTTCAGTATCAGCGCCGCGTCCCCGCCGGATATCGTCTCCTGCGCAGAGAAATTCTCGTTCTCCGCCGCGGTGTCTATCACGCCGCACATCACAGCGGTCGTCACATAGCCCTTCATCCACGCCGGGATGGACGCATCGTCGCCGAAGCCGGTGGACAGCACGCTCGGGAACGCGTCCTCCCCCGCCGCGAGCATACACATACTCAGAAATTCGCCGCGGCTCAACTCTCGCTCAGGGTAAAAGCAGTACCGCTCCCCCAGCTTCTCGCCGGTAAACACGCCCGTTTCCGCGAGGCGCAGGGCGGCGTATTCCTCCGCACGTCCGGACATGTCCGCGTATTCGATGCTCTTTTTCTGCTTCTCGATGCGGATTATCGCGGTTGCCTCCTGCGAACGGTTGCCCTCGGAGTCTATCGCCTTATACCCGAAATAGTCGCGCCCCTTCTTTCCCCCGGCGGGAGTATAGATGAAGCTGCCGCCGTCGGAAAGCTCGATAGTACCCTTCACCGGCGTCGTGGTTATCTCGAAGGTCAGCTCGCCGCCGTCCGGATCGTACGCCGCCAGTTGCCCGCCGACGGAAACGCCGCGGTATGTCGTAAGCTCTAGGTTTGCCGCGACCGGCGCGCTGCCCGCAGCCTCAGCCTTGGGTTCAAGTGCGATCAGCCCTGTCAGAAGCATTAACAGCGCCGCCGCGGATGCAATGAATCGTTTCATGGTCATACCTCCAATCCACAGGTATTTTGTGTATAAAACGGGCAATTATGCAAATTTTAAGTGGACGCTTGTTTATCCGTGTGGTATGATAGCAGCAGTCAATAAAAACTGAAAGGACTGTTTTCATGCAAGCTTCCGCAGCTGCGCTCTGGATCAACACCGTGTTCGCGGGCTTTGACCAGAGCATAACTACCGCAGTACATAATCTCTATCTCTGGGCAGGCGATTTCTTCACGCCGTTTTTCGAGTTCATCTCGTTCCTTGGCCATGACGGCATCATCCTCGTCCTGCTGTCCATCGCGCTGATGCTGTTCAAAAAGACCCGCCGTTTCGGTACGGCCATGCTCTTCGGCGTCGCCATCGGGGCAATATTCACGAACTGCATCCTTAAGGTGCTCATAGCGAGGCCGCGCCCGTATGCGGACGATAGCAGCATTTTCTACCAGTTCTGGCTGCTGGTCGGGCAGAACGTTGAGAGCGACAAGAGCTTCCCCTCCGGTCACACCACCGCCGCCTTCGCAACGATGACCGCCGTATTCATGGTCGGCGATAAGCGTGTGAGCTGGACGGCGTACATCTTTGCGATACTTATGGGGCTTGCCCGCATATACCTCGTCGTTCACTTCCCGTCCGACGTACTGGCCGGCGTCATCGTCGGCATCATCGCCGGTGTTCTCGGCACCATTCTCTCCCGCAAGCTGCCCGAAAAATTCTATGAAAAAAATATTTTTCAGAAAAAAGGCGGTGGAGCGCATTGTTCGGCAGGCTGAAATTCAAAGGCGTTGACAAAAGGCGCATAAGCGATCAGGAGCATATTGACGATTATAACGCAGCGGAGCCGATAGGCCGCGTCCGTCTCGGCAAGCTGTGCATGTATTACCGCGACCTCGGCGTCAAGTACTACGTCCCGTACGATTACATTGACCGTACCTTCACCCGCATAAGCGAGTGTCAGCCGGACGACAGCCCCGCTTATTACTACTACCGTCTCATTCTTGTACACGACGGCAAGGAGTTTGCAAACCTCATCTTCAACAAAGAAGAGGACGTTGACCGCATCCACGCGGAGCTGCAAAAGATCAATCCCAACATCGCCTACGGGTACATCCCGCCCGCCGACGGCAAGCGAAGCAGATTATCATAAAAAATCGCCATGCAGTTTTGAAGATGCATGGCGGTTTTATTATCTCTTTTTATTTGCTTCTGAACTCGTCGCTGCCGAGGAAGAAGAGCGCGAGCGTGCCGGGTCCGACGTGCGAGCCGGTAACAGGTTCATAGCAGACCAGCATGATCTCGTGCGGCGGATTGTTGCGGTTGAGCAGCTCTATCAGCTGCTCGGCGTCCTCGGTGCAGTCAGCGTGAGCGATGCCGATGCACTGATTATACGGCTCACGCACCATCTCGTCATACTGCTGCGCCAGCGCCTTGATGGCGTTCTTTCTGCCGCGGGTCTTTTCAAAGCAGACGATCTTGCCCTCAGTGTCGCCCTTGAGAAGCGGCTTTATGTTCAGCACGGACGCGGCCACGGCCTTGATGCTCGAAAGCCGTCCAGTCCCACGCAGGTATTTAAGATCATCGACCGTGAACACCTGGCACATATTATGGCGCAGCTTATCTATCTCTGCCGCGTTTTCCTCGATGCTCATGCCGCTGCGGCGGTTCTCCGCCGCCTTGACGACCAGCAGCCCCTCGCCGAGCGAGGCGCTGAGCGTATCTATGGTGTATATCTTGCAGGCGGGGAACTCCTCGCGCAGCTGATTTGCGGCTATCTGCGCGGAGTTGTATGAGCCGCTTATACCGGACGACATGCCGATAAACAGCACGTCCTTTCCTTCTTTCAGGAACGGGGTCATCGCGTCAATATATGTCTGCGGCGTGACCTGCGAGGTGACTACCTTCGCGCCGCCGCGCATCGCCGCGTAGAACGCGGGGCCGTCAAATGCAGCGTCTCCGGAATCGAGCGGCGACTTGCCGTCCACCATGTAGGTCAGCGGCAGATCTTCAATCTCCCACTTTTTTAAGTCAGCCGGTTCAAGATTCGCGGATGTATCTGTCATTATGATATACATAATATTTTTCTCCTTGTCATCTAATGAGCATCATTAGATTAACATATCCTCAACATTAAGTCAAGTAGCTGCCAGCACGAGATTATTTACAATCCGTGAATTTTATGCTATAATGACAACATACATCGATAAGGGAGCTATGGATACATGGGATACGACAAAGCACTTATAGCCGGAAAGCTGCGCCGCTGGGAAAAATATCTTGAGCGCTTCCGCCTCCCCGCATGGGACGACATTCCGGATTTTGGCCTGTACATGGAGCAGACGGTGCAGCTGCTCAAGCAGTATCTTGATTATATGCCTCCGGAGCTGAAGGAGGAACAGATAATCACCGCCGCTACAATAAATAACTACGTCCGCACGCGCGTCATGCCGGAGCCGATAAAGAAGAAATATTACCGTCAGCACATCGCGTATCTTATCATGATATGCACACTCAAGCAGAGTCTCAGCATTGCGATGGTGCAGAAGCTGATCCCGATGGGCTTGTCCTATGAAGAGCTGAGGGCGCGCTATGAACGTTATTCCCAGCGCCATCAGGTGACTGCGGGATACTTTGTGGATCAGGTGCGCATGGCCGGTGCTGTCCTGCTGAATCACGAAGACCGCACGGAGCTTGCCGTGCAGAATACGGACGAGCTTATCGCGGCGTCCGCGATAATAAGCGGATTTGCGCGGCTGCTGGCCGAAAAGCTGATACTGCTCGACGGACGCGATCTCACAAACGGCGGCAGTATAGAAATTGACAGATAAATGTATAGCCGAAGGTATGATGGGCATCATTCCTTTGGCTATATTTTTTGTAAGAATACGGCGGCGTGCAGGAATATTCCATCGGATTTTTGGCCGTCAAGATGCACAAAATTCATTTTCAGACGTAAAAATTGTTAAAAATGCCGAAACTGTCCATCTTGAACGCAGCATGTATTCCTGCTAATATGAAGCCGTGGATGGCAGACATCCAAAATAAAAATTCAGGAGGTCATAACATGGACATTGAATCCCGTTGCCCGGCAATCGAGCAAGAGCTGGCCACGCTGGACGCATATTGGCGCGCGGCTAATTATCTCTCCGCCTGCCAGCTTTATCTGCTTGACGATCCTCTGCTGCAGAAACCGCTCACCGAAGAGAGCATCAAGAAAAAGATCGTCGGCCACTGGGGCACCGTGCCCGGTCAGAACTTTATCTACACTCACCTCAACCGAGTTATCAAAAAATATGACCTTGATATGATATATATCTCCGGCCCCGGCCACGGCGGAAACGCCATGGTCGCTCAGGATTGGCTGGACGGCAGCTATCAGGAGGTTTACCCCAACATCTCCCGCGACAAGGAAGGCATGCAGAAGCTCTTCAAGCAGTTCTCTTTCCCCGGCGGCATCCCCTCCCATGTTGCGCCCGAGACCCCTGGTTCCATCAACGAGGGCGGCGAGCTGGGCTACTCCCTCGCCCACTCCTTCGGCGCCGTGACCGATAACCCAGACCTCATCGCAGCCTGCGTCGTCGGCGACGGCGAGGCAGAGACCGGCCCGCTCGCAACTTCCTGGCAGCTCAATAAATTCGTCAACGCCAAGACTGACGGCGCCGTGCTGCCGATACTCCACCTCAACGGCTACAAGATCGCAAACCCCACCCTCTTCGCGCGCATTTCGCATGAAGAGCTTGAGGACTTCTTCCGCGGCTGCGGCTGGGAGCCGCACTTTGTCGAGGGCAGCGCCCCCGCCGAGATGCACCGCCTCATGGCGGACACTCTTGATGAGTGCATCGAGAAGATCCTCGCCTATCAGAAGGACGCAAGAGAGAACGGCAACATGAACCGCCCCCGCTGGCCGATGATCGTTTTCCGCAGCCCGAAGGGCTGGACAGGTCCGGCATATGTTGACGGCCTGAAGGTCGAAAACTACTGGCGCGCGCACCAGGTTCCCATTCAGCCCGATTCCCCCGAGCATATCCGCCAGATCGAGCAGTGGCTACATTCCTATCATCCCGAAGAGCTGTTCGACGAGAACGGTACTCCCGTGCAGGAGCTGCTCGACTTCCCGCCCAAGGGCACCCGCCGCATGGGCGCAAATCCCCACGCGAACGGCGGTCTGCTGCTGAAGGATCTGCGCATGCCCGACTTCCGCGAGTACGGCGTGGATATTCCCTTCCCCGGCAGCGTCGAGGCGCAGGATATGTCCGTACTCGGCGACTTCGTGCGCGATATCTACAAGCTCAACGACAAGGAGCGCAACTTCCGCTCCTTCGGCCCCGACGAGACGAACTCCAACCGACTGAACGCGGTATTTGAGGAAACCGACCGTGTCTGGAACGGCGAAGCCTACGACACCGACGATCATCTCGCCCCCGACGGCAGAGTCATGGACTCCATGCTCTCCGAGCACGTGTGCGAGGGTATGCTCGAGGGCTACCTGCTCACCGGCCGCCACGGCTTCTTCAACAGCTATGAGGCGTTCATCCGCATAGTCGACTCCATGTTCTCGCAGCACGCAAAGTGGCTCAAGGTCTGCAATCAGCTTCCCTGGCGCCAGAAGATCGCGTCTCTCAACTACGTCCTCGCCTCCAACGTCTGGCAGCAGGATCACAACGGCTTCACGCATCAGGACCCCGGCTTCCTCGACCACGTCGCCAACAAGAAGGCCGACGTTGTCCGCCTGTACCTGCCGCCGGATGCAAACTGCCTGCTGAGCTGCTTTGACCACTGCATCCGCTCCCGCAACTACGTGAACGTCATCGTCGCTTCCAAACATCCGCGTCCCCAGTGGCTGACTATGGAGCAGGCCGTAAAGCACTGCACTCAGGGCATCGGCATCTGGCAGTGGGCATCCACCGACGAGGGTCAGGAGCCTGACATCGTCATGGCCTGCTGCGGCGATACGCCGACGCTTGAGACCCTGGCCGCCGTCACCATCCTGCGCAGCGCGTTCCCCGAACTGCGCATCCGCGTTGTCAACGTCGTTGACCTGATGCGTCTCCAGAGCGAGGAGCAGCACCCGCACGGCCTGTCGCAGAGAGATTACGACATGATCTTCACCACCGACAAGCCCATCATCTTCGCCTTCCACGGCTATCCCAGCCTCATCCATGAGCTGACTTACAGACGCCACAACAAGAACATCCACGTCCGCGGCTACATCGAAGAGGGCACCATCACCACGCCCTTCGACATGAGAGTTCTCAACCGGCTGGATCGCTTCAACCTCGTCATGTCTGCGGTCTACAACCTCCCGCAGCTTGGCAACCGCGGCGCGTACCTCGTCCAGCAGATGAAGGATAAGCTCGTCGAGCACGCTCAGTATATCGCTGAGTACGGCGTAGACCTCCCCGAAGTTGCTAACTGGAAATGGACTGATAAATAAAATAAGCGCAAAAATCCCTCGCCATTGCTGGGTGTACGTAAGACAGTATTGCGCTAAGATTGACGAAGCGGCACGAAACCGCATGGAGCTGATCGTGCCGGAGTTGGCGAAGCGAAACGGCGTGACCGAGAAACTGAAAGCCGACACCAAATGGAATGGGTACGGCAGATGAACGCTTGCAAGGCACAGGCAGAGGAAATTGTGAAAATCGAATTGATTTATGATTGAGCGAGGAAGTCCGGGCAGAAAACTGTTCGGACTTTTCTCATATAGTCCAAAATGACGGTAGAATTGTTCACAAGTTTTATGGTATAATTTGAATATGAAAATTGAGCAACAAATCGGAAGTTGCAGAGGAGAATGTACTATGAAATGTCCATATTGCCAAGAAGAAATGCAGCTGGGCTATATCCCTAACGGGGGACAGCCTGTGCAATGGATTCCGAACGGAGAAAGACCATCGGTTCTCTCTTTTTCAATTGCAGAACAGGGAGTTCCCCTAATCAATCAGTTCAAACCGTTAAAAGCGAATGGATATAAAGCGGAAGCGTATTATTGTTCAAATTGTAAGGTAATCATTGCACCGACAAAAAACTGATTACGGAATGTCAACTTCCAGTTTGGCGAACTGATAAAAACCCTTTAGGAACTAAAGGGCGCACTTCTATACTCTCCTAACGGGAGTATCGTGCGTCCTGCGGAGCTTCATTCTCCGTCAGCAGGAGGATACTGCATGACCTAGAATGTTGCGTCACTTCGTTCCGTCAAGGTGGCTACACCCCCTTGCGCTGCTAAAGCGGCTATCCCCTGTGGACTTGCCGTCCGCAAACGGTTTTGACAAACCGTTTTCCGCCAGCAAGTTTGAAGATTAGACATAAACAAATCCTCCGCATGGTCTAAGCCATACGGAGGATTAACTGTTTTACGGACACCCGTCTATTGTCGCGCGTTTTTTCTTTTCTCAGGTGGCAAAGCCGGCATGCTGCGTCATATACAATGCATAATACCTGCCCTTTTGCGCCAACAACTGTGTATGCGTTCCCGTTTCCACAATCTGCCCGCGATCCATCACAACAATCAGATCCGCATCCCGGATGGTGGAAAGGCGATGGGCAATTACGATGCTGGTGCGGTTCTGCATGACCTTCTGCATGGCATCCTGAATCGCTTTTTCCGTACGGGTATCCACATTGGAGGTAGCCTCGTCCAGAATCAGAATTTTGGGATCCGCCACAAAAGCCCGCGCAATTGCCAGCAGCTGCTTTTGCCCCTGGCTGATATTTTTCCCCGCGCCCGTCAGCACGGTGTCGTATCCTTTGGGAAGCATCTGCAGCAACTCCCTGCAATGGCTCATCTCCACCGCTTTTTCCAGTTGCGCATCCGATGCGGTTTCATCCGCGTATTTTAAATTATTGCGGACCGTATCCGAGAATAGCACTGTATCCTGCAGCACAATTGCGATTTCCCTGCGCAGTCTGCCGCGCGCGACCTCGCTGATATCCTGCCCGCCTACCAGAATCCGGCCGCTATCTATATCGTAAAAACGCATCAGCAGGTTGATGACCGTCGTCTTTCCACTGCCCGTCGCACCCACCAGCGCAACCTTTTTCCCGGCAGGTATATCCAGCGTAAAGTCCCGAATCACAGGCTGCCCCGGGACATAAGAAAACTGCACGTCGCGGAAGGCCACCGCAGGTTCATGTTCCTCCCGGAGCGCTTCTCCTGCCATATCCTCGCCCGGCTGGTCGAAAACGGCAAATACACGCTCCGCCCCGGCAATCGCCGTCTGCAATTGCCCGTAAATCTGTGCAATCTCGTTGATTGGCCGGCTGAACTGTTTCGCATATACGATAAATGCCGAGATCACGCCGATAGAAATCAGCCCATGAATGGAAAAATATCCGCCAAATGCGGCAATGATGACAAACCCGATATTTCCGATGCAGTTCATGATCGGCCCCATGATGCCGCTGTAAATATCCGTTCGGATGCCTGCTGCGGTGAGCTCATCCGAAGTTTCGCAGAATTCTCCGATGGTGCACGCCTGATGATTGTAGGCAACCACTGTGCGGTATCCGCTGATCATCTCCTCCACCGTGCCGTTCAGCTGCCCCAGGAGCATCTGGCGCTTCCGCGAAAATTTCCGCACTTGCCCGGAAAGGACTTTGGTCGCAATCAGCGTCAGAAGCACAGTCGCGCAGCTGAGCAGCGCCAGTTGCCAGCAATACCACAGCATGATCGCCACCGTCCCCACGATCGTCAGCACGCCTGAAAACAGCGAAGGCAGCGACTGCGAAATCGTCGTGGAAACGTTTTCGATATCGTTGGTCATGCGGCTCATGACGTCTCCGTGGGAGTGGGTATCCAGATATGCCACCGGCAAATCCGTAATTTTATCAAACAGCTCCTGCCGCATCCGTTTTACAATTCCCTGGCTGAGCCGCGCGCTGAATACGCCCTGCAGCAGCTGACTGCCGCTGTACAGCAGATAGACGCCCAGCATGAGGGCCAGCATGGGCAGCACTTTACCCTGATCCGCGCCGGTAATTCTGTCGATGGCTTTGCTTTGCAGGCTGGGCGCCAGAACGCCGCAAATCGTTCCGAAAATCACAATGGCCAGCATGCAGAAAACCAGCTTTCGTTCCCGGACAAAATACCCGGCAATTCGCTTGAGCGTAGCACCGGCATGCTCCGCATGCTCTGCCTGCACAAAATGCTCATGGCGATTCATGCCGGGAATATTGCGCTCCGGCGGCTGTTGTTCTTTTTGTTCACGCATCTTCCCCTTCTTCCCCTCCAATCTGCGAATCATAAATATCCCGATAGACGGCACAGCTCTCCAGCAACGCATCGTGCGTACCGACTGCGAGAATTTTCCCGTTTTCCAGCACGATAATCCGATCTGCCCGCCGCACAGAAGCAATTCTCTGCGCAATCAGTATTTTTGTGCATTGTGGGCAGGCTTCCTGCAACGCGACATATAAATCTGCTTCCGTCTTGAGGTCAAGCGCACTGGTTGCATCGTCAAAAATCAGGATTTCCGCCTTTTTCAGCACTGCTCTGGCAATCGCGACGCGCTGCTTCTGCCCGCCCGACAGCCCGGTGCCCTGCTCTGCCAACACCGTATCATATCCTTCCGGCATCCCGGAAATGAATCCGTCTGCCTGCGCCGTTATGGCTGCGGCGCGAATTTCTTCTTCCGGCACCGCTTCCGCACCCCAGGCTATATTTTCGCGGATGGATGTGCTGAATAGCTCGCTTTTCTGCAATGCGATGGCCACTTTTTCCCGCAAAACCTTTTGCGGATAATCGCGCACGTCTACGCCGTCTACCAGCACGGCTCCTTCTGTGACATCATAAAAGCGCGGGATCAGGTTGGCCAGCGTGGTCTTGCCGCAGCCGGTCGCCCCCATGATCGCCACCGTCTCTCCCGGCTGTATGGTCAGGTTGATGTGGGAAAGCACCGGCTGTTCGCTGCCGGGATAGGTAAAGCAAACATCCCGGAATTCCACTTTTCCCTGCCCGCAGGCTACGCCTTCCGCGCTTCCGTCCTGCAGCTCCGCAGTGCTGTTCAGTATCTCGCGGACTCGCTTCCAGGAAGCCGCGCCACGGGAAATGTTCTGAAAGAGCATCACCAGCATCAGGATTCCGTTGAGCAGCTGCGTGGCATAGGTGATGGCCACCATAATGCCCCCGGGCGTCACCCCGCCGCTGTGAATTTCCAGCAAACCAACCCACAGGACCAGCGCAATCACCACGTACATCAGCGCATTGATCACCGGATTCATAAACGCAAAAAGGATCAGCACCCGCAGCTGCGTTTTGATCAGCGCATCGTTGGCCTTGCCAAAGCGTATTTTCTCATAAACTTCCCGCACGCATGCCTTGATCATCCGGATGCCCGAGATATCCTCCTGCAGAATGGCATTGATGGAATCCACCTGCCGCTGCAATTTGGAGAAAAGCGGATCTGCCTTGATCAGGCAGAAAGCCAGGCAGCCGACAATCAGCGGAAAGGCGCAGAGCACAACCAGCCCAAACGTCCTGTTTAGGCGGAACATAAAATAGATGCTGCCAAACATCAGCATCGAGGTGCGGATCATGCCGCGCACAAACTGCGATACCAGCGTCTGCACCTGAGTAATATCATTGGTCACCCGCGTGATAAGCGAGCTGGCGCCATAACGATCCATCTGCGGAAACGAGAAGGTCATGATTTTGGAGAAACAGTCTTTGCGCATGTCGTTGCCGGTATTTTGCCCCAGCAGATGCACAAAGACGTTGTTGAGCGAACCGCACAGCCCTCCGAATAAGGTCAGCACGATCATGCGCAGGCCCAGCTGCCAAATCAGCTCCAGGCTGCCTGTGCCTCCGTTTTTCAGCCCCAGCACGCCTTCATCCACAATACGGCTCATGAGCTCCGGCTGCACCAGGTCCATCCATACTTCTCCTATCATAAAAAGGGCTGCAAGCAGCCCATAGTGCCAATAACGTTTTATATAGTTCCACATCATCTATGCCCGTTTCCTCACTCCTGGGGATGATCCGGCCGTCTGTGGTGCCGTTCTTCTCCGCCCTCTTTCCGGCAGCGCGGTCCGCCATGCCCGTGCTTATGCTCTGCCGCTCCATCGCGATACCGCTGCTCCCAATCGGTATTCAATTTCTCCAGCAGGAGCCGCAGCGTTTCCTTCTCTTCCTCGCTGAAGCAGGAGAACATCTCCTGATGGCGCTGATTTCTGCGCTCCATCGCTTCTTCGGCGCTTTGTCTGCCCGCTTCGGTCAGGCGGATATCCATCGTCCGGCGGTCATTTTCGCTGGGCGTCCGGCAAATCAGTCCGGCATGCTCCAATTTTGCCAGCACTTCACTGGCCGAGCCCGGCTGAATATGCAGGCGCCCGGTCAGGCGCTGCTGCGTGGTCTCTCCCTCTTCTGCCAGGATGATGAGGATGCGGCTCTGGCTGCCTTTACCCTCCGTAATAAAGCGCAGCACATGCCCCAGTTCCCGCAAGTTGATGACCAATTTGTCATTGATATCCGTCGCATGATAATGTGCCAGCCGCTGCCCCCGGAAGTGTTTTTCCCGGTGCCCATGTTCTCCATAGTCCGCATGTTCATGCCGTTCGGGAATCACTCCCATGCGCAAATATTCCCGGCCTCGTTCGCAATTGGGCGCACTCAAATCACAATGCCGCCCACAGCATGGGCATATATTTTTCTCTGTCATACGTTTGATGCTCTCTTTCATTTTTATTAGGTACCTTTTTATTTTTTAACTTCCATCCCTGTCGTATTTGACAAATCCCTGTGCAGCCGTTACAATCATTTCATAATCTATACCTTACTTTAGGTCAATCGGCCTAAAAATTTTTCCGGAGGCCTCATGATGCAATACTCCATTGGAGACATTTCCCGCAAAACCGGCTTGACCGTCTCCACCCTGCGCTATTATGAGAAGCTGGGGGTGCTCTCCGCTGTTCCCCGCAGCCAGGGCAATATCCGCCAGTATGGTCCGCAGGAGTTGGAGCGCCTGCAGCTGCTGGAATGTCTGAAAAATACCGGCATGTCCCTCAAGGATATCCGCACCTTTTTCGCCTGGTGCGATCAGGGCGATTCCACGCTGCAGCAGCGCTATCAGATGTTTGTGGAGCGCAAAGCCGAAACCGAGCGGCAGATTGCCCTGCTGCAAAAAGAATTGAAACATATCGAATTCAAATGCGAATACTACCGCCGCGCTCTGGAATACGGCAGCACGCAGGCGTCGGAATTGCAGCAGATGCACTACCCGCTGCCCGATTCCGCCGATTGATGCCGCCCCGTGTTTTCCTATAAAAAAGCAGGCCGCTGCCGGGCGCCTGCTTTTTTCATTTTTCTCGTTTTCGGCCGGTACCGCCCGTTTCCCCATAAAAAAATAACTGCCTCGCCCATGGCAAAGCAGTTATTTTTTTATGAAAAATCATTGTGTTCTCCGGCTGCGGCTTTTGAAAAGCCACGCGCTTTTTTTGCCCGCCTCCTCCGGCAGGGGCAGGCAATTCAGTTTTGCTCCAATCGGAAGCGAATGGTCACGCGGTTTTTGCCGCCAACCGTGCAGGTAAATAAAGTCAAATCCTATTCTCCGCTTTCCATTGCTTCCGCCGAGGTTTTGGAAAGCGTCTCCTGCCCCACCATTTTATAGGTAAATGTATTGCCGTCCGTATCCGTAAAGAAGGCAAGATCTCCCACCGTCAGGTGCTTCAGGTTGCCAAAATGCGAGCGGTAATTATGGCCGCAGATGATCAGGTTATTCAGATAGGCCGACCCGCCATACCTGCAGGGAGCTATTTTCAGGTTGGGGTAGCTCCACTCGCTGATAACCGGCAGTTCCAGTTCCAAAGCCGGGATCGTCAAAATGCCAATGTAGTCGACTCCCTCGATGGTTTTGACCGGCATCTCCATATCCGGGCACAGCATATAATCCGGGAGCATCTCCTCCTGATCTTCGGAAACATCCGCAGCCGTCTGCGCCGTTACCGCCTCCTGCAGCTGTTCAGCCATCTGCCGGGCCGCTTTGCCTGCGCGCTGCCCATCCTGCCAATTATAAATCACAAGGAAAAAGACTGCCAAAATCAGCAGCAGCCCTGTCCCCATAAAAAATAACCCTTTGCTCTTTTTGCCGCGCCGCTTTTCGTTATTCATGCCTGATACCTCTGCGGCGCATCAGCCCGATGACCACCAACAGCAGGCCGGCAGACAGCAGCACCGGCACCGGCCACCAAAGCTGGCCGGTCTGCGGCAGGTTGGGTTTGCCGGGTGTATCGGGGTTACTGCCACGGTAAGTATTGGTCACCACAAAAGCAGTTCCCTCCCGCGTGATCTTTACCGTATATCCCTTGCATTCCTTTTCCGCCACTGTCCAGGTATAGCGATTATCCAGTTGCTCCCAGGTATATCGCCAGTTGTTTCCCGCATTCAGGGTTACGGTATCATATACTATCCCGTCGCGCAAAAGCTGAATGATCACTTCCTGCGGGCGCGCACTTTGATGCCCCGCATCCTTCCAGATTTTCAGGACCTTCCGGCTGATGAAACGATCCGGTATGGCAGAGCAATCGTATTTTGCATTGATGGATACGTCATAATTCCAGAGGTTATTTTCCAAATCCTGCCCCGGCAGCATGACCATGCACGGCGCCGGATCATAATAGCAGTCGTTTTGTGTATGCCGCTCTCCCAACACCAGATACAGGCCGGCCGTCAGGCGCCTTTCATCGGTGGGGAAAGAGAGGCTCCCCTGCGCATCGATGTTTCCGCTGTCTGCAGGCGCAATTGCATCCCGCAGCACATATCCTTCCAGAGTGGAGGCCAAAGTCTTCCAGGCTTCCTCATTGCTTCCCCGGATATCCACATTGAATTGGGAAAAATCGTCGGTCACGGTCAGTTCGCCAAACGCATCCACCGTCGCAACCAGGTAAAGGTTGAATTGTGCCCCGGTCAGCGGCGTGCTCCCATCCCGGCAGGAAATCGTCAGGCTGACTTCACGGTTCAAATCAATGCTGCCCGCCGCAAATACATGCATCGGAAGCAGCAGCAAGGCCACCAGCAGACTGAGCAGTGCAGCACTCCGGCGCTTATACTTTTTCATCGGGTTCACCTCCTCGTTTTTGGGGCCGCTTCGGAAGCAGCAGAATGATCAACAAAACAAACAAAATGGGAATTGCCACAATGGGCGCCACCAGCAGCGGCTCAATCTGTATGGCGTCAGCCGTCACATAGACAGTCGCCACCTCCAAATTTTCGATCCGGTGCCCGCGCACCAGAAGCCGGTGGGTATTGATGCCGTAGGGCGTACAGGTCACCAGCGTACAGTAATCTTTTCCTGCCTCAATTTCCAAATCGGATAACTCTGTAGGCAATACAATCCGGATCTGGTCGACCTCATAAGTCAGCGTCTCATCCAGCACCCGCAGCATGAAAATGTCGCCCTCCTCCAACTGATCCAGATCGGTAAACAGCCGGGCAGAGGGCAGCCCTCGATGGCCGGAGAGAACGCAGTGCGTGCCTTCCCCGCCTACCGGGAGGGAGCTCCCCTCAATGTGCCCGACCGCGATCTGCAAAACGGATGGATCCGTGCCATGGTAAATCGGCAGCGAGCACTTGATTTCCGGGATCTCGATGTAGCCAATGATACCGTTTCCCGAGACGTTCAGCAGGCTTTCATATACTTCCCGTTCCGCTTCTGTCATAAAATAGCGTTCACTCTTGCCAATCAGCGCCCGGTTATAAGCCGCGGCCTCATCTCTCAACTGTTCGCAGCTTTCTTCCTCCAGCCCGGCCACCTGCTCCGCATAAGTGGCAATCACCCGGGACTGATGAAAAGAGTTCCAATAATCGCTTACTGTAGGGTACAGCAGCAAGGACAGCCCTGCAAGAAGAATCAAAACCAATAATATTGTGATGAAATTTCCTTTTTTCTTTTTCATGGAGGGCTCTCCTTGCCGCTGTAAACCGGGAAGGGCAATGCCTTCCCGGCTTTCTCAGCGGATTGCCGCATGTATTTGCAAAATGCCTGCGTGCATCAGCCTCTGTTGCGCATGCGCTTTCTGGTGACCAGCAGCACTACCGCTGCCAGAACCAGTGCACCGCCCAGCACATAGAAAATCGTAGTGCCTATACCGCCGGTAGAGGGCAGCTCGGTGCCTGCGTTGTTTTCAATCGTGACCTTCACCAGGCCGCCGATGACCTCAGCGCCCTCTACACCGCTTACCGTCCAGCTGCAATCTGTGGAAGAGGCAGCAGGCGCGCTCCAGTCAATGCGGATGACGATAGGCGTTTTCAGCAGATTATAGCCTGCGGGTGCCTTGACCTCGGTGATGGTATATTCTCCGGCAGAGAGGCCTTCCACGCGCAGGATACCGTCGGAACCAACTACGCCGGTCGCCATCACATTTTCCTGGGTCCGAATCGTTTCAACTTTGGTTTCCTTGCTGTATCGATCGGTGATGCTCTCGTAACCTGCCTTTGTCTCTTCGGTAGGCTCGGTGGTCGTATAGGTGCCGTTTTTCAGCTTCCAGTAATCGCCCTCCTCCGCCTTGGTAAAGACATCTTTACGGAGCAGTACGATGTTTGTTTTCTGGCCGGTCACGGTAAACTCCGCATCCGTCAGGCGATTGCCCTCGGGATCCACCTTGATCAGCTCTATCGCCGTCACATAAGTGCGGGTCTCATCCTCAGGCGTCTCTCCGACCGGGCTATCCTCGGTGGGCTTATCGGGCTGATCGGTTGTGCCGCTATCGCTGATATTGGGGTTGTTGGAGTAGGTCAGCGTAACTGCGTTGGGGTTGCCTGCCACACCAATCACTGCCTGCCCATTTACCGTAGCGGAATAGGTAATGGTGATATTCCGCTTTTCCGCATTTTGATACTGAATGAAGTTTTTAAATACGATTTCCACAGAAGTGGTGCCGTCCGCATGCTCGGTTGCGGTCACGGTATAATCTGTGTCTTTCTTCAGTGTCGTATCTCCAAGGGTGATTGCCACATCGCCATTGAAGCTCAGCCCTTTAGACAGCGTATCGTTGACTACGAAATAGTATTTCGTATAGCCCGTCATATCCGGCACTCTGGTGGTGAGCACATAAGGCACTTTATCACCGATGGCGGCATTGTTGTAGTCTACCAGACCCTCAGTGGTATCATCCGTATCCGTTTCGCCGTCAATCTTCTTTTCAATGCCGGGTTGATCGGCTTTGATCTCCAGCGTAACGTCAGGGTTTGTGGTATCGAGTATCAGTGCGGAGATGGGGGTTGCAGCGCCCTCATCCTCCACTACGTAGTAGCCCAGCGGCAGCTCGCTGATGGTCACGAAAGTGGCTCCCTCGCCCGCAGTCGCAGTACCCGGAGCAATGTTGGCAGCCTTGGCTGCAGCCAGTGCAGCTGCCGCAAAAGCAAATAGGTCGCTTTCTTCTTTGATTTTGCCGACTACCTGTGCATCAAAGTCGCCCTCATTTCCATTCAGGCTGTAGCGCGTCTTATAGAATTCCTTCAGCGCTTCCGGGACGGTATACACAACAGAATCGCTGGTATAGGACTTTACATCCAGGATCTTATACGCCCGGAAGGTCTTGCCCACCACGGAAACATCCTTGTTCGACTGAATGGTGATGCTGCCGGTCGCGCCTGCCGCAAATGCAGTTACGCTAAAGCTCAGCATGACGACCAATGCCAGAAACAGGCTGGCAATTTTTTTGATGGATTTCATCATCTTTTTTCCTTTCTGAATATTGAATTTGTATTTTTTTTGGGACAATTTTTGCTGTGCGTCAGGAGGGCGCGGTATCCTCCTTTCGCCTTTTGTTTTTATACAGCAGGAGAGTCGCCGCTGTGGTCAGCAGAATTCCTCCCATCATATACAACAGTATTCCCGGGCCGCCGGTAGCAGGCAGCACGGGCATCGCCGTATTCGTAAATACGACCGACCCGTTTCCGCCATTGGGGATTTGCCCGGCAGCGGTATATCCGTCGGCAGACGCCCCTCCATTCACCTGATAGGATACGGTGTAGTAAGGTACGTCTGTCTCCGTCACGGTATATTTCGTCCCGTAAGGCAGATAGTTGACGATGATATATTCCCCTGCCTTCAGTTCAAAGGAACCTCCGTCATAGATAATGACATCCTGCTTGACGATCGCGCCCTCCGCCGTGTAGCGGGTATAGGAATAGTCATCCGGCAGAGGTCTGCCATCTGCATCGGTAAACATAATTTCAAAGTGGAATTCTTCCTCACTGTCCACTGCGCCCTCGACCAGCTTCTGCACGGTCAGCAGCCCGGTATTCTGCTCCGGCGTAATAGAGGAAACTGACGGCAGCGTAAACTGCATGTAGCAGGTAGAGCCCGAAAGGCCGCGCTCGGTATAATAGAAGGTGAGGGTATGCGTCCCGGCACTGCCTTTTGCCACATAGTCCCACAGGTTCACATATTCGCCCACCGAGGAATGTACGCCGCCGATATCGCATACCAGCGTGCCGTCCAGGAAGACCCACATATCGTCGTCGCCGAAGAAGTAATATTCCAGCGGGCCGATATAATCCTCGGTCAGCGTGAACTGCACCTGATAGGTCATGCCGAACATATTGTTATGGGCAATGCCGTTGTCGCTTTCCGGATAATTCTTCGACTGCCCGGATGCGCCGATATAGGTGCCCGTATTCCCGGTAGCACCCGTATGCGGGTCTTTGCCCGTGACATTATCCATCGGCCAGAAGTGGTTCGACCAGATTTTGCGGGTGTTATTCCAGTTCCATCTGCTCGTAAAGGTCTGCAAATGATTGGCAGAAGAAGTCCCGCCCACAGAGGCAAGGGTATAGGTATCGCCGTCGCGGTCAAAGGCCAGGGTGTACTGCCCGCTGTCGTAGGAAGTCTTTCCATTGGCATTGCCGTCATCAAACAATTTGGGCGCCGCAATGCCGTCGGCATATTGAATGACTCCGTTGCTGAGGCCAACGGCCAGGCCGAATGTGCAGCCGCTGTATCCTCTTTCATTGGCCATATTGGGCGTATTTCCATTCCACTTCAGCCTGCTTAGGCCGGTATCGGTATTGTCGTTGCCGAAGGCCAGGTGCACCCCGCTGCCGGAATAGTTTTGATCGCTGTTGATGCCGTGGGCCGCCGTGTGCACTCCGTCGTCGGTGAGGTCATAGTCATAGAAATTGACCGCATTGGTATAAACGCTTGCCGTCGTATCAAAGACCAACCGGATCACCGTTCCTTCCGTAATCAGCACGGTCGTATCATTGACCGACTGCACGCGGTTGGTGAAGTGTGTCGTGCTGGGATATATGTTCCAGTCATCCGGGTTGGTGCTGGCAGCATCCTTCCCATCTTTCAAAATCCAAACCTCTTTAATCGCATAATGCCCGTTCTCATAGAGCCGGTTGAAATAAGTCAGGTTGGGGGCAGTGATATATTCATAGGTATGGCTGCTGTACACCTGCGTCAGCGTACTGTTTGTTTTAATGCCATACCTTCCGGAGCCATCCGCCGCCGCTTCCAGATACAGATTTTTGATGACAGGCGTCGTGCCGTTTTGGGGCAGGACGGCGCCGCCGGCGGTATGCGTATCAATGATGGGGATGTTATCCGTCTGGCTGCCGCTGTCCGCCGCCATATCCAGCCAGGCGTAATACTGCACCGTAAAATTCGGGTTGGCTGTCTTGGCAGCAGCAACCATCATCCGACTGCTGCTGTCAACAGAAGCGGTAAGCACCGGGCTCTCCTCGGTGGAGGCATCCACAACTGTGCTGTCCAGCTCCTGCGTGCCTTCCTCCGTGGCCTGAAGCATGGCAAAGACAACGCCTGCCTCCGCTTCGGGTACGGCCTCGCTTTCCAGTTCGGCACACGCAGCCTGCGCCGTCTCCAGCATCTGCGGCTGCGGCGTGACCTGCGCTGTAATGTCGCACGAAGAAACGTCCAGCAGCGTATCCCGATAATAGAACTGCATGGAGAGCACCGAAAGATCCAGCAAGTCATCTGCATAGTCTTCCTCCAGGGCAGAGGCAACCTGCTGATATTCCTCCTCCCGGGCATCCAACTCGGAGACGACCAGCACAGGCACTTCCGCTCCTGCCGTTTCTTCCGCCGCTTCTCCTATCGCCTGCTCCTGCAGCTGCGCGCTTCCTTCTACATGCAGCGAGAGTGCAAAGCGATCATTTTCATAAAAGAAATCGTTCGCCAATGCGAGCGTTGTTCCATCCGCATCCTGGCGTGCGGCCAGGCACACTTCCGCATGGGTATGTTCCTCCAGCGGACAGAGCAGGCTTTTGTTTAACCCATAGCAATGCTGATTGTGCGTGTGAGCCGGCTGTCCGCAGAGATAGCCGTTCTCCTTTTCCGGCAGGCGCCCAAAGCCTAAAATCCGGCTGTCCTCTGCCGCGTATTCCATGTACTGCACGCGGTTCTGGCGGTTGCCCTCTATGGTGCGAATCCCTTCGCCCTCCTCCTTGTTTTCCGCCACCAGGCCTACATGGTCGGCAATCCCATCCGCATTCAGGTCAAAGAAGATGAGGTCACCCGGCGCCGCTTCATAGGCTCCCGCTTCCTCATAAAGCCCATATGCTTCCTGAGAAAGGATCTCGATCCACGCGCGGCAATTATTGCAGTAAGGGAAGTTCACTTCCGCATAGCGCAGGCAGAAGGAGGCAAACATCGCGCACCAGTCTCCATAAGCATCGCCATACCACTGACCGTAACGGGTAATTCCCTTCAGCTCGCCATCTTCCGTGATGATATAGTTATGGGTGCTTTCCTGATATCCAAGCTGCGATTCTGCAATGCGCAGCACGTCCTCTGCCCAGATTCCGGTCAGCTCCACATCGGCAACGCTGCGCTCCCAGGCAGCAGAGGATTCCACATCCTCCTTCGGGTTGGAATAGCAAGCCAATGTGTGCGCATGTTCCGTTTGTTCACATATCAGCGTTTTCTCATAGCAGGCTTCCGAATGTACGTGCGCCCTGTTCTCCGTCTGTTCCGGCGCATAGCATGCAGCGCTGTGTGTATGTGCGCCTTCGCCTTCCGTCAGCCCGCAGACATAGGCGTCTGCAGTTTCATAGCATTGTTCCGTATGTTCATGCGCTTCCGGGCACACCAGCGTGCGCGTCTGCTGTATACAGCCCGCCTCGTGCACATGCCCGGCGGATTCTTCCAATTCACATATCAATGCCTGCTGCGGCTGTCCGTCCTCCGCCGCAGTTTCTTCCGCATCGCCATATTCGCAAACCAGCCTCAGTTCGTAACACGCATCGCTATGCTGATGTTCCTGCAAGCCACAATAAGCAGCCTGCTCCATCGTGACAGCAGGCAATATTAACATATAGGTAGTCACAAACACTACCAGACAGGCAAGGCTGGCGACAATTTTTCGCCAGATTTTTCTGTGCTTGTGCTTTTTTGCATATATCTCTGCCTGCAAAGGCACTTGATTTTGCATTGACTGCCTCCCTTTGGGTTATTCCACAAGGCCAAAATCATTCAATGGCCACACACGGAACAGAATTTTTCCCACAATTTGTTCCTGCGCCACGCATCCTACTGCAGTGCTGCGAGAATCCACCGATATGGACCGATGATCTCCCATCACAAAGTATTTTCCATCCGGCACCTGATACGGCAGCGGAATATCACAGTCTCCCAGTGCCTTTTCTTCCAGGTACGGTTCTTCCAGAGGCACGCCGTTCAGCAGGACGTTTCCCGCCTCATCAATATCCACCCAATCTCCCGGGCGGGCAATGACGCGCTTTACAAGAATTTTGTTGTTGTAATAGAAGGATATAATATCTCCCGGTTCCAGTTCCGAAGTCTTGACCGAGAAAATGATTTCCCCATCCTGCAAAGTCGGCGCCATGGAATTCCCGTAAATCTGAAAAACCGGAAGCCACAGGGTCGCCACCAGAATCGCGACTGCGGCCACGGTAATCAGCGTATAGACGGTGCTGCGCAAAACGGAGCGGTAACGGCTCTTGTACCGCACCCGCCTTAATTCCGCTTCCAATTCCTGCCTGGTGGGAATCGGCCTGATCTTCTTCTTTTTCATACGCCTCATTCCTGCTTTTCAGCAGAAGTTACCATAGCCAGCAATTCCCGAAGGCCGGTATGGGCATCCAGAAACGTCTGCAGCTTCCCGGAGACCTCTTCCCAATACTGCTGCGACTCTGCTTTGGCCTTGCTGAGCATTGCCTCGCATTCCTTTTGGGTTTTGCTGAGCGTATCCTTTCTCTTCTTCTCTGCTTCCATGACGATCTGCTGGGCTTTTGCGCGGCCCTCTGCTTCCAGGTTGGCACAGATATCCTGCTGGCGTTTGCTGAGCAGGCGAATATTCTCGGTATATTGCTGGCATGCCAGCTGCGCGGCATCAAAGATGCCGCTGAGTGCCAACGAGGCTTCCGCAATAGACCCCGCCCGATTGATAGCGATTTCACGATTTTTTAAAGCGACCTCGGCTGCATTGAGCTTTTCCTTACAATTCTCCAGTTCAATACTCTGTGCAATCAGCATTTCCAGCAGTTCTGCACGGCTCAGCTTTTTCATTTCCTTTTCTGTCATCGTTTCATCCCTAACCGTTCCATCTAAAAAAGAGTTATCCGCTTGCTCTGCCATTACAGTCCACCGCCCGGCTGCCCCTCTTTCCGCATTTTCGGGAATTTCCAAAAACCGGTGGCAGAAAACGACCCGCAACTGCCGCAGCAGACAGGCAAAGCGCTATCACACAAAGCTTCATATTTAATTATAATAGTATACTACGGAGGTAGACAATGCAAGTAAAATTCATGTTATATATTATAGGGTTAACAACTTGCATATTCCATATGGTTTGACTTTCCGTGCCATCTCTTTGCTTTTCGCGGGAAATTTCATGCGGCCGGCGGTGCCGCATTGTTTCGCAGGCGTTTTTTGCCCGTTTTCGGCGAAACGCAGCCATAAAAAAACAACCCGGAAAAAGGGCGGTGCTCATAAGACAGTTAACAGCCACAACAGTTTGATCTGTTGTGGCTGTTCTTGCATTCTTCTCTGTTATGTGATAACATGGAGCCGAATAACCCTGTAAATCGGAATTTGACGAGGTATTTCAATGGTTAGAATAGCAATAAAAGGAGACAGTCGTGTTTTAGCAGAAATGGCTGTTCAAATGTGGGATAGTCATACTGTTGATGAATTAGAAGCAGAGTTTGTTGAAACGCTTAATGACAAGCAATCTGCATTTTTTATCAAGTATATAAATGATTTACCCGTAGGATTTGCACAATGCGGTTTGAGAACTGACTATGTCGAAGGCACAGAAAGTTCTCCTGTGGGTTACTTGGAAGGCATTTTCGTAAAAGAAGAATACCGAAAGAACGGATATGCAAAAGAACTCCTTATTGCTTGTGAAATTTGGGCAAAAGAAAGTGGATGCAGTGAGTTTGCCAGTGATTGCGAGATAGACAATATGGATAGCTTCAAATTCCATATGGCAATGGGATTTGATGAAGCAAATCGTATCATCTGCTTCAAGAAAATATTGTAAACAGTTCTCCAAATTCCTATTTGTTGAACAGATACAAGGGCGCACTTCTATACGTGTAATCCCCGTATGTACGCTCTGTGAGACGGAACACCCCGGACACCTGAATGTCCGGGGTGTTTTGCGTCGCTGCGTTCCGAACAAGGAATTGTATCCCTTGCGCCGCTTTGCAGCTATCCTCCTAAGGCAAAAGGCGTGACTTTCTTCGTGGCACGCTTTTTGCATATTTTACTGTCTTATGGCTCCCTGCGAAAATCCGGGCTGTTTTTGTCTATGTCAGCGCCGTTTGATTTCCAGGTCAAAGCGCTTACACACGATTTCGTAGAGCAGGTCTGCCGTCCCCTGCTGGCCAAGCATGCTACTGTCTATCATCAGCTGCTTGCCATGCCGGTCACCGCGATTGCTGCCCGTCACATATTTATAATAGTTATGCCGTTGGCGGTCAATGCGTTTGACAGAGCGCTCCGCCTGCTTGGCTGAAAAACCATATAGATCCATAATGCGGCGCAGCCGCACTTCATAAGGCGCATAAATGAAAATATTGAAGCAATTCTCATGATCGCGCAGCACATAATCAGCGCAGCGCCCGATGATCACACAGCTGCTCTTTTCGGCCAGTTGTCGGATGACTCGATTCTGTGCGGCTATGGCCGTATCCGCCTGCATGACCATTCCCAGCGAAATACCGCTGGCCGTAAACATGCGGTTCGCGCTGGAAGAAAGCGTCTCATCCGCCATCGCCACTTCCTCCTGCGGGATGCCTGCTTCTTCTGCCGCCTTTTCCACCATGCTGCGGTCATAACATTCCACGCCCAGCTGCCAGGCCAGTTCCCGGCCGATTTCCTTGCCCGAGCTGCCGAATTCACGGCCTATGGTGACAACAAACTTTTCCATATCTCGCCTCCTTGCCCATCGCACTGAACCTGTTTTTTCTTATAATATATTCTGCATCCGCCGCAAAAACCCTTTTTTTACAGTTCCTTTATTTTTTTCAAATATTTGCCTGCTGTTTTGCAGCTTTTCTCCTCTGTTTTCCCTGCATTTTTCGGAATTTTTCCGTGAAAAATCCGTTTTTGCAATTCCATTTCATCCCAAAAATTCACTTTATGCAATTTCTATCTCGCCGAGAAATTCATTTATCACTCATTTTTTTGATATTTTGTCCCATTTTTTGCTTTTTACAGATGTTTTTGTCAAAAAATATGCAATTTATAAAATAATTTCTTGCAAAAAATTGTTGACATTCTGCAAGTCTTCTGCTATACTTTCACCATCGGCAGCGGGAACCCGCTGCAATCCAAATAATTATATATGATCCTCAATCACCAAAAAGCTGCGGCCTTCGCGTTTATATGCGGGGGCCGTAGCTTTTTGCCTTTCATTTTTTTGGCACGCCGCCTTTTCAAGCAAGCCATTTTCTTTTATAATGAAGGAAAGCGCACAGGAACCCTGTGCAAAGGAGTATTTACTATGAAATTATCTGTTTTGTATACCGGCTATTTGGAGACGGAGGCCTCCGGCATTGTCGCAGGCAGCAGCGGTTCCATCCGCCTGCCCGTGCTCTGTTTCCTCATTCAGGCGCCGGGGCGCAATATTTTGTTTGATACCGGCTGCCATCCCAATGCCATGGCCGGCCACTGGTCGCCCAAGATCACCAATTCCTTCCGCCTGGTGCAGCGGCCGGAAGAACGGCTGGAGCAGCAGCTGGCGCTCTGTGGCCTCACCCCCGAGCAAATCGATACGGTTGTGCTCTCGCATATGCATTTCGACCATACCGGCGGGCTATATCTCTTCCCCGAAGCTCAGGTTTACGCCCCGCGGGCAGATTTTACAGCCGCGCAGGTGCGCGTGCGCTGCAACCCCGATCCTTTTACCCATGGCGGCTACTGCAAGGCCGATCTCGACCTCTGCACCAACGTCTATACGTTGGTCGATGAGGATTTCACGCTGCTGCCCGGCCTGGACGTCGTGCAGCTGCCCGGTCATACGCCGGGGCTTATGGGGCTGATCGTCCGCCTGGCCGGCGGCACAGTGCTGCTGCCGCAGGATTGCGTCTACACTGCAGCCAACTACGGCCCTCCGGTGCGGCGCACAGGCAGCGCTTTCTCCTGGGATTTGTATCACAGCTCCATCCAAAAGCTGCACACGCTGCAGGAGCAGACGGGAGGTCTGGTCATCTTTGCTCATGACTGGGAAAATTTCCAGACGCTGAAGAGAGCACCGGAATATTACGAATAACATCAAGCAATCAAAAAACCGGAATGTGCCGTGCCAAAAGGCCGGCCCTTCCGGTTTTTGATTGCCGCATAGCGGAACTGTGTTTTTACGGTACCGCCTCAATCGGCGCGTGCCGCCTGCTGTGCATTTTTTGCCGCTTCCGCCTTCCGGGCAGCCGCTTCCTTCTCCTTCCGGCCAAACACATAGACCAGCACCATGGCCGTCAGCACCAGCAATCCGCCCAGCAATGTGTTGAGGGCAATGGTCTCCCCCAGCACCAGCCAGCCCAACAGCGCCGAAAAAATGATATTGGTATTGGAATAAATGCTCACTTCGCCCGCATCTGCCAGCTTATAGGCATAGGTAAGGGCAATCTGTCCGCCCGCGCCAAAGACGCCGATGAGCAGCAGCAGCGCCAGTTCCTGCCAGGTGGGCACGACAAAGCCGGTAGTCAGCAGCATCGCAGGAATCATCAGCACCACACTCACCGCTCCCAAATGCATGACGATGCTCATGGGATCCGCCTTGCCTTTCAGATACCCTACCAGCGTATAGGCAAAGCTGGAAATGAGCGAGCAGGCCAGCGCCAGCAGAATGGGATACATATCCGAATTGAATTTGGGGTTTGCCACCAAAAACGCGCCGCCAAATGCCAGCAGCAGAGCGGGGATCTGCACCTTGGTCATTTTCTCTTTTAAGAACAGCACCGAAAAGACGGTGATCAGAAAGGGAGAAAGGCGGCTCATAATGCTGACGTCTGCCTGGTTGCCGGCGTTGGTAGCCATAAAACTGACAACCACGCCCGTAATGCCAAACAACGAACGGCCAAACATCGCCAGCTGATGCTCCCGCGGGCCAAACAGCGGAATCTTATGGCACAGCAAATAGCAGCCGGCCACTGCCACGATGACGATATTGCGGAAAAACACCTGTTCAAAAACCGGGATTGTGCTGCCCGTCAGTTTGACGGCAATGGACATCAGCGAAAAAGAACAGGCCGAAAGTACCATCAGCAGAATTCCTTTGGTACGTGCAGTAAACTTCATAAAAATGCCTCCTGCTTTTTGAAAGCTTTCTATTATCATGTAATATTCCATCATATACTTACCCTGTTTTCCGGCGCCGAAAACAGAAATTCCTTCGTTTTTTCGCAGGAAGCTTTCTCGTTTCCTGCATTTTTCCGCATATCACAGCCGCAGTTCCGTATTTTTGTTCCCAAGACAGCCCTTGTTTTGCCGCCTTTTTTCTGCTATGCTGTAATCAATTATTTCATCGGGAGGTGCTCCTATGGGCAATAAAAAGAAACACATCCCCGTCTCCAAGCTTTCCAAAAAGCAGAGGCTGGCACTGGCAAAACAACAGCGCGTCACCTGGGAATTCAGCCCGGTTACCCGCAAAACCGAACATCCGAAGGCTTATCGCCGCAGCAAACAAAAACAGTTCCGCGACTTCGATTTTCCGCCGAACTGTTTTTTTATTTCCACTTTTTTCTATATTCCTGCTGCATTTCCCCCGGCCCTTTGCTTGCATTTCGCCTTTCTTTGGGGCATAATAAAAGATAATTTACCTTTTTTATTTTTTTGTTGCAGGAGACATCTTATGAAAATTTCTCAGCTGTTGGCACAAAAAAAGCCCATGCTTTCCTTTGAAGTATTTCCGCCCAAATCCAATGTCCGCTATTCTTCCACCATGGAAGCCGCGCAGGAGATTGCGTTGTTAAAACCCCCGTTTATGAGCGTCACTTACGGTGCAGCCGGCGGCACCAGAGCCTACACCGCTTCCCTGGCCGCCGAATTGCAGCGCAAGATGGGTGTCTCCACACTGGCTCACCTCACCTGCGTAGGCTCGGATCTGGCTTCCCTGCAGGAACAGCTTTCTCTGCTGCAGGAAAGCGGCATTCAGAATATCATGGCACTACGCGGCGACGTCACCGATGCCGCTCCGCCCCGTGAACAATGGGCCTTTCAGCATGCCAATGAGCTGATGCACCATATCCGTTCCCATTACGATTTCTGCATCGGTGGCGCCTGCTACCCGGAAGTCCATCCCGAAAGCGAAAATCAGGCTGAGGATATTGCCAGCCTGCGCCTCAAGCAGGAAGCCGGCTGTGATTTTCTCACCACGCAGATGTTTTTTGATAACAATATCTTCTATAATTTCCTCTATAAAATCCGCGAGGCCGGCGTCACGATTCCCGTCATTCCCGGCATCATGCCCATTACCAACGCCGCGCAAATCAAGCGCTCCGTCAGCCTCTCGGGTACCCAGCTGCCCCGCCGTTTTGTGCAGATTGCCGACTATTTCGGTTCTTCGCCCAAAGCCATGCGCCAGGCGGGCATCGCCTATGCCACCGAGCAAATCATCGACCTTTTCGCCAACGGAATTTCCATTGTGCACATCTATTCTATGAATCAGCCGGAAGTCGCGCGCCGTATTCAGGCCAATCTTTCGGATATTCTGGCCTGAACATTGCTCTTCGTCTGATGGATCAGGAGGCTTTTATGGAACCGCTAACTATTCGCACTGTTTATGCCACTTCTGCCGAAGTGGCCATCGACCCGGCCGAAGCATTGCGCTATATGGGCGCACAGCCCGGCGACGAAGCCGCGCAGGCTCTGTTGGAAGCCTGTATGGAAAAGGCTCAGCGTGCTTTTTCCTATCGCGCCTGCTTTGCCCGTTTTCCCGTTTCGCTTACTCAGGAGCATGTTGTGCTCCCTTTTGGCACTGTGCAAAGCGCAGACCTGGCAAAACACCTTGACGGCTGCGGGCAGATCTGGCTGCTGGCGGCTACCGCCGGCTTTGCCATCGACCGTCTTATTTCCAAATATTCCGCACTGCAGCCCAGCCATGGCCTTTGCTATCAGGCGCTGGGCGCTGCCGCCATCGAAGCCTGGTGTGATCAGCTCTGTGCTTTTTTGCAGCAGCAGGAAACACTGCCGCTCACCACTCGCTTCAGCCCCGGCTATGGGGATTTTTCGCTGGAACATCAGCCCGCGCTGCTTTCGCTGCTGGATACTCAGCGGCGTATCGGCCTGACGCTTTCGGAAGGCGGCATGATGCTGCCCACCAAATCGGTCACTGCCATCGTTGGCATCCGCGCCTCTTTTTCCGCGGAACTGCTCAGCCAGAGCTGTGCTTCCGGCTGCGCCGCCTGCTCCAAGCAGTGCGCCTTCCGCAAGCCCGATTGAGCCCATTTTCCATCTTTCCCGAAAGGATCGTTTTGCATGTCCGCACTTTTAGATTTTATCCAACATGATTTTCTGCTGTTCGACGGCGGTACCGGCTCTATGCTGCAGACGCGCGGCTTGCCCGCCGGTCAGCCCCCCGAATTCTGGAATCTCACACATCCGGAAGAGATCACCGCCCTGCATCGCGCCTACTACGAAGCGGGCAGTAATATCGTCTGCGCCAATACCTTTGGCTGCAACGCGCTCAAGTTAAAAAACGCTCCCTATTCCCAGCAGCAGCTGATCGAAGCAGCCTTCGCCTGTGCGCGTGCGGCGCGTGCTTCCTTTTCCGATGGCAGGCAGCGCTTTATCGCCATGGATATCGGGCCCATCGGCAAATTGCTGCAGCCGTTAGGGGATCTGCCCTTTGAGCAAGCCGTGCAGTTGTTCGGCGATATGGCTGCGCTGGGCGAGCAAAACGGCGCCGATGCCATTTTAATCGAGACCATCAGCGATACCTACGAGGCCAAGGCAGCCGTGCTGGGTGCCAAGGAGCGCACTTCCCTGCCCGTTTTTGTCACTGTCACCTTCGATGGGTCTTCGCGCCTGATGACCGGTGCTTCGCCGCAGGCGGCCGTTGCCTTGTTGGAGGGGTTGGGGGCAGATGTCGCCGGCCTCAATTGCGGCCTGGGTCCGCTGCAAATGCTGGAACCGGCTCAGGAAATGCTGCGTTGGGCAAGCAGGCCGGTGATGGTCAAGCCCAACGCCGGTCTGCCCCGCCTGCAAGACGGTGTCACCTGTTATGACATTTCTCCCGCCCGCTTTGCCGAAGCTATGCGCCCCATCGTGCGCAGCGGCGCACGCATCGTCGGCGGTTGCTGCGGCACTACGCCCGAGCACATACGTACCCTGGCCGAGGTCCTGGCGCAGGAAACGCCAAAGCCGCTTACCGTAAAGGAAGATACACTTATCAGTTCCTATACCCATGCTGTCGCGCTGGGAGAGCGCCCGCTGTTGATCGGCGAGCGCATCAATCCCACCGGAAAGCCTCGGCTCAAGCGCGCGCTGCGGGAAGGAGACTGGCAGTACGTGCAAAACGAGGGGGTACGGCAGCAGGATGCCGGCGCACAGGCGTTGGACGTCAATATGGGATTGCCCGGGCTGAACGAGGCCGCCGCCATGGAACAGGCCGTACAGGCTTTGCAAAGCGTCAGCGACCTGCCTCTGCAAATCGATACGGCCGATCCTGCTGCCATGGAGCGGGGGCTGCGCTGCTGCAATGGTAAGCCACTCATCAACTCGGTCAATGGCAAGGAAGAAAGCCTGCAGGCTGTGCTGCCGCTGGCCGCCAAATACGGCGGCGTGCTCATCGCCCTTACGCTGGATGAACAGGGCATTCCCGCCACCGCCGAAGGCAGAATGGCCATCGCCCGCCGCATCTGTGCCCGCGCCGCTGCCCATGGCATCGCCAAAAAGGATCTGCTGGTCGACCCGCTGGCCATGGCAGTCAGCGCCGACCCCACCGCCGCCAATACCGTTTTGGAAACCATTCGCCTGCTCAAAGCCGAAGGCTTCCGCTGCAGTCTCGGAGTTTCCAACATTTCTTTTGGCCTGCCTTCCCGCGATGCCCTCAATGCCGCTTTCTTTACGCTTGCCCTGGGCGCAGGGCTGGATGCCGCCATTCTGAACGTCCATTCCGCCCCCATGATGCAGGCTTATCACAGCTTTTGGGCACTCAGCGGCAAGGATGCCAGCTGTGCTTCCTATATCGAATACTGCGCTGCGCATCCCATGGCAGCTGCCTCCCCGGCAAAAACCGAACAAGCTGCCGCCGCCACTGTTTCCGACCATGGACAGGATATTCAGCATCAGCTGCTGCGCGGTCTGGGCGTTGCAGCCTGTGCCGGACTCAACGCCCTGCTGGAAGCAGGCGCCGAGCCCTTAAGCCTCATCGACAAGCAGGTAATCCCCGCCCTCAATACTGCCGGCCGTGCTTTTGAAAAAGGTACCCTTTTCCTGCCTCAGCTGTTGCTGTGTGCCGAAGCGGCTACTCAGGCGTTGGAACTGCTCAAAGGGCGCATCCTGCAAAGCGGACAGCGTACCGCAGGAAAGGGTCGGGTCATTCTGGCCACCGTACAGGGAGATATTCACGATATCGGCAAAAATATCGTCAAAACACTGCTGCAGAGCTATGGCTTTTCCGTGCTGGATTTGGGGCGGGATGTGCCGCCCGCCGTCGTGCTCCAGGCTGCACAGCAGGAGGAAATCCGCCTCATCGGCCTGAGCGCGCTCATGACGACCACGCTGCCTGCCATGGAAGAGGCCATCTCCCTGTTGCATAGCCACTTGCCCGACTGCAAGGTAGTGGTGGGGGGCGCGGTGCTCACGCAGGACTATGCAGCCGCCATCGGTGCCGATCATTACGCACAGACGGCCATGGATACCGTCCGCTATGCCGAGGATTTTTATACCACACCGCTTTTGAGAGATTGAGCATATCCCTTCCCCATTGAAAAAACCATCTGTCACAAACAGATGGTTTTTTCATGCCCGGGTCCTTTGCAGAAATCTTCCCATAAAAAAGAGCAGTGCCTCTGCCTGCTCCCCATTTTTGATTGCCCACTCCCTATCATCGCCGGAGGCGCTCTGTCCCGACCGCTTCTTGCAAAGAGTTCGGCCTGTTTCCGAACTTTTTCCGCCGGCTGCCCTGAAGCAACCGTCAGCTGCGAGGCGGGCTATCTTTCTTTTTGCGTTCCAGCCTGACCCGTGTGTTGTCGGGATATTGAATATAAGTATTATCCAGCGTCTGCCGCATCTGGGCGCGGAATTCGGCCAGATACTGCTTGCGCAGCTGCTGCCGTTCTTCCTGCTCCTCCGGCGTCAGTTCCCGCTCTTTGGCCAGTGCGGCCAGCTCATTGATACGTTTTAATGCCTTGATTTCATTTGCCATAGCGATTGCTGCCCTTCCGATGTTATCCTGTTTCTATAGTATAACAGCCCGCCGCCGGGCTTGCAAGCTGCGGCGCGGGCTGTTGCCTGTTGTTTTGGTATCAATCCTGGCTGTCAATCAGCAAGGCAATATTTTTCCTGCCGTAGCCATAATTGTTGCGGTTGCTATACAGCACAATCAACGTCACGAAAAAGCTCAGGCACTCGCCCACCGGCACAGCAAACCAGACGCCGTCCATTCCCCAAAGCATGGGCAACACGATAATGGGCAGTATGCTGAAAACGCAGTTGCGCAGGAAAGAAATAATAGAAGAATTCTTTCCGTCCGAAAGAGCAGCAAACATGCCCGTCGCAAAAATGCAGAAGCCGGAAAAAAGAAAAGTGATAGGGAAAATATGCATCCCCTGCATTACCATGGCAAACAGCTCCGGCTCTTTTGCTTCCGAAACATAAATGCTGATGAGCTGTCTGGAAAAGATAAAACACCCTGCCATAACCGTAATGGAAAGCACTGCAATAAACTTCACCGCATACCAGAAATAGCGCTTAATGCGTTCCTTGTTGCGTGCGCCAAAGTTAAAGCTGAAGACCGGCGCAATGCCGTCGGCAATGCCGATAAATGCCGAGACCAGCATATAGTGCAGATAGCCCAGAATCGAATAGGCGGCAATGCCATCTTCTCCTACCAGCTTGAGCATGACCATATTGGCCACAAAGGAAGAAATGCTCATGGCAACATGGTTGACCAGCTGGGAGATACCCGTCCCGCAGACGCTGCCCAACAGGTGCAGCATATGCCGATTCGGCTTGGCAAAGCAGATTTCATGCTTGCGGCGCGTATAGAAATTGAGCCCCCACAGGCAAACTGCCACTTCGCCCAGTACGGTGGAAAGTGCGGCTCCCTTGATGCCCCACTGCAGCTCTACAATAAAGATAATGTCAAAAATGATGTTCATGGCGCCGTTCAAAAGCGAACTGACCATCGCATAATGGGGTTTTCCCGCCGTCGAATAGAAAAAGTCAAACAACGGGCAAAGCATACTGATGGGCTGCGCCAGCCAGAGGATGGTGCTGTATGTCTTGCAATCCTCCATCAGCAAGTCCGTTGCGCCCAGCAACCGCAGGATCGGCTCCTGGAAGGTAATGCCCAGGGCAGCAATCAAAGCGCCCGTCATCAGGGCAATCAGCGTCACACTGGTAAAATCCCGCTTGGCCAGTTCCGGCTTGCCTTCGCCCATTTTGCGGGCACAAACCGCGCTGCCTCCGGCTGCAAACATAATGGCAAAACCGCCGGTGAGCATGCCGAAGGGAAATACGATATTGATCGCCGAAAGAGCATTCTTGCCGACATAGTTGGAGACAAAAAGGCCGTCGTCAATCGTTTTGAAAACGGAAAGGAACAGCGAAGTCGCCAGTGTGGGCAATATGAATCTGATCAGCTGCCAAAAACTGAAATCGCGGCCGATCCGGCTTTGTGTTTGTTGTGATGTTTCCATATACTCCACCTTTTTCCATAAATTGTATATTTTCTGCGCATACTTTTTTATTTTAAACTATTGTCTTACACTATAGTCAAGTAATTTTATCATTTTTCCGATCCTTCTGCAAAAAAAGAAGGCGCCTTGCGGCGCCCTCTGCATCCTTTTTCTTTAATCCAATGTATCGATGAGCAGCGCTCTGCCGCTCTTGCCGTAGCCGTAATTATCCCGGTTGAGCCAATAGATCCCCAGAATAAAGAAGAAAGCCAGCAGTTCCCCCGCCGGCGCCGCCAGCCAGACGCCGTCAATTCCCAACAAGATGGGCAGGGCAATCAAAGTCACTATGCTGAAAATGCCGTTGCGCATAAAGGAAATCACCGCCGCCGCTCGCCCATTGTTCATCGACGCAAAAAAACGTGCCGAAAACATGCCGAACCCGGAAAACAGATTGCACAGCGGAGAAATGTGCATGCCGCGCAGCACCATGGCAAAAATCGCCGGATCCTCCGCCTCCTGCACATAAATGCTGATCAGCGGCCGCGCCAGCAAAATGCACAGTGCCGTCACCGCCACCGAAATGCCCACCAGGAATTTGCAGGCGTATTGGAAGTAGCGCTTGATGCGCGCCTTGTCCCGCGCGCCGTAATTATAGCTGAAAATGGCGGAGACGCCGTCGGCAAAGCCTCCCATGGAAGATCCCAGCAGATACTGCAGATATCCTACAATGGAAAAAGCAGCCAGGCCATCCTCCCCTGCCAGCCTGAGCATCACAATATTTTGAATCAGGGAAGTCGCGCTCATGGCCACATGATTGAAAAACTGCGCCATTCCCACGGAAAAGACTTCCCTAAACAGTTTGCCGTAATGCGGCCACAGTTTCGCAAAATGGATCTCATGCTTCTTATCGGCATAGAAAACCCAGCCGATCGCGCTGAAGCAGGTATCTCCAATAATGGTCGCCAGCGCTGCTCCCTGCACCCCCAGCTGCAAACGCACAATAAAAATATAGTCACAGATGATATTGACGATGCCGTTGACCACTGCGCTCACAATGCTCATGCCAGGCTTACCGGCAGCAGAATAGAAAAAGTCAAAGACAGGGCAAAGTATCGTAATTGGCTGCCAGATCCACAGCAGTGTGCTGTAAGTAATACAGTCGTCCATCAGCAGGTCTGTCGCGCCCAGCAACCGCAGCAGCGGTTTTTGAAAGCAGAGGCTGAGGCCGCCGATCAAGGCACCGCTCAGCATAGCCATGAGAATAATGCTGGTAAAGCTGCGCTGCGCCTCCTCCTGCCTGCCTTCCCCCATTTTGCGGGCGCAGACCGTGCTGCCGCCTGAAGCAAAAATCATGGCCAGGCCGCCCATCAGCATGCCTAGCGGGAAAATAATGTTGATGGCAGAAAGCGCATTGGTTCCCACGTAGTTGGTGACAAACAACCCATCATCCACCGTTTTGAAAACGGCAAGGAAAAACTGTGTAATCATCGTAGGCAATACAAAGCGGATCATGCCGGTGAATGTAAAATCCTGCCCGATCCGATTGACTGTCTTCTGATTGCTTTCCATAAATATTTTTAATCCTTTCGTTCCTCATTTGTGCGGCGCTGCATTTCAGAGCACAATCCGGCCGCTGTTCCATCATAAACGATGGTGTAACCCAATAGTCAAGAGCCATCCCTTTCTTTTTGCACTCCTTTTGCCAAAATCTCTGCTTTTCTGCTATACTATTGGGTATCCCCATGGCTTAAAAGGAGTTACACATGCCACAGGAAGAAAAACTGATTACCACCGGCCAGTTCGCCAGTGCCGCCGGCACCACTAAGGATACCCTTTTTCATTACGACCGTATCGGGCTGTTCCGCCCCATGTATGTGGCTGCCAACGGCTACCGCTATTATTCGCCCCGCCAGTTCGGCGTCTTTTCGGATATACAGAATCTCAAGCGCATGGACATGGAGCTGACCGATATCAAGGAATATATGGATCATCGCAGCCCGGAATCTTTTATCCGGCTGCTGGAACGGCAGATCTCTGCCACCCGCCGGGAGCTGCACCGCCTGACCGACAGCCTGACCGATATGCAGACGGCACTGGCCAACGCCCGGGAAGCACAGTCATCCGGCGAAGAGATCTCCGTCGTCTACTGCCCGGATGTCTACGGCATCGTCAGCCGCGACCCGGAAGAAGCGTTTGGCCGCAGATTTCTCGATTTCTGGACGCGCCTGCAAGCCAGCGAAATGCTCACCTATAACATTCTTTGCGGCATTTTGCCGACTGCGCACATCCGGCAGGGGCAATTTCAGCAATATGCGGGCATTTATGCCCAGGTCAACGGCGGCAGCCCAGCCGGCGCCGAAATTGCCCGGCCGGCCGGACAATATCTCGTCGCCTACCATCATGGCAGCGATCACAGCATCGGCAAAACCTATCAGCGGATGCTGGACTATGCCACGGCGCATGGCCTGCAGGTCGGCGAATATGCTTTTGAGGAATATCTGATCTACGAAATCGCCGCCCAGCAGGCTGATCAGCTGGTTACCAAACTGCTGATCAGCCTTTCCCCCGACTCGCACACTCCCTCCTCGCTTCGCAGACGGCGATCAGCCTTGCGCCTGTAAAGCCTGCTCCGCCCCTTCGTGCGGGCCAAAATATTTTACATAAATTTTACATAATAATATTTATCCAATTGGGAATTCCGGCTTTTCCTGATAAATTCCAGCGTGAATCCCAGCGCTTCATAAAAGCCCGGCGCCTGAAACCCATAGGTGCAGAGGTTCAGGTTTTCCACGTTCTGCGCTCTGCAATAGGCTTCGGCCGCCTGCATCAGCTGTCTGCCGATCCCCTTTGCACGACAATGCCCGGCGACTGCCAGATCCTCAATATACGCTTCCGCAAAGCAGGTAAATCCTCTGATCACACCCAGAATTTCCCCCGCTTCCCTTGCCGCAAAGGCAAATGGTTTCAGCTGATAGGCCACCCCTTGCCGGGCTTCATATTGCTCAAATTCTCTGTCTGCCCATTGCTTCAGCGCCTGCATTTCTCCGGCTTCTGCCTTTTCCACCGTCATATGCTTCTGCCTCACCTTTCTCCGCTCTTATAAATATTCCACCTGCAGCTGCTGCCGCTTTTTCTCGCCGTGGCCACCTGCCTCCGCTTCATAGCCCAGCGGCAAAATCGCCGACGGAACCAGATATTCAGGCAGTGCAAACGCTTCCCGCACTTTTTCCGGATCAAAGGAACCGATCCAGACGGTAGATAATCCCAGTTCCTGTGCCTGAAGCATCATATGCGTCGTTACAATGGCGGCATCCGTCTCGCCAAATTCCTTGCCGTCATACCCGCGCTTCCAGCTTACGCGGCTGTCATAACAGATGAGCAGCGTCAGCGGCTGACCAAAGCGGAATTTCATGCATCCCTGCAATTTTTCCTGTGCTTCCCGGCTGCGCAGCACCAGAATGCGCTGCGGCTGGTAGTTGACCGCCGTGGGCGCCGCCTGCGCCGCCTCCAGTACCTGCTGCAATTTCTCCTCTTCCACCGGGCGCTCACTGTATTTGCGCACCGAACAGCGTTCCCAAATTAGTTTTGAAAATTCCATATCTCCTCCGCTTTTCGTTTCAAATTTTTGCCCGCGCTTCTCAAAGGTTTGTAAAAAAGATGATCAGCCCGGCTGCCGCCAGAAAGAAATAAACCACCCTGCGAAACACTGCTCCGTCGATGCGGGAGATTAGCGGCCCTCCCAGTGCCTTACCCAGCAGCAGCCCGATAATCCCCGGAATCGCCAGCAGCAGTGTCTGCCCTGTAATCAGCCCATTGACCGCGCGCACCATCAAGTTGTATAGCCCGGTCGCGCAGAAAAACGCCTGTATATTGCCCAGATAGCGCGCTTTTTCTTCGCCGTACAGCGCCATAAAGTAAAGCACCATGGGCGGGCCGCCGATTCCGAAAAAACCGTCGGCCAGGCCTGAAAGCGTTACGCACAGCACAGTCGTGGCCAAATTGATGCGCAGATGAATTCTTTCCGAAAAAAAGATAAAATAGATCGCTGCCGCCACCAGAAAAAGCCCCAGCCAGGCCTTCATGGAAGCCACATCCACCAGCGTGGAAAGATAAATGGCGCCTGCGCTCACCAGCAGATAAATGCCGCAGGGCAACAGCAGCTCCTTCCAGTGGATATAGCGGCGATATTTCCAGCACTGCACCAGATTAATCCAGATCAGCATAAAGCAGTTGAGGCTGGTCGCTCCCGTCACGCTGAGAAAAAGCGGGAAGAAGAGCATCACTACAATGCCGCCGCCAAAGCCGGTCACCGTCTGCGTAAATCCTGCCAGAACAGAAGGCAGCAGCACCCACAGCCCGTTCAGCATTATGTTTCCTCCAAAAGTTCCACCTGTTCCAATGGAATATGCTTATAAAGCATGTCTTCCTCTGCCACCAGAATGTCACAGGAAGCGCACTCGCCCCAGTAGATGCCGCCGCCTGCCCAATCGATGATACGGATCGTTCCCTGCTTTTGCACCGCTTTTCCATCTCTTTCCAATACAAACCGCACGGGGCTACCCACCTTCGGCAGACTGACCTTTATATTTTCCTCTTCGTCCATCCAGTCCATGATTTTCCTCTTTCTCCGCCTGCAAGGCGGCTGCTTTTTTTGATTTCTGTTCCAGGCCAATCACCGGCAAAGCAAAAACGCTTTATCGGGATCACCTGTTTACCGCAATATGCTTTATTATGCCATTTATATTATACCAACCGTACCGCCCGCCTGCAAACGCTTTCCTGCATCGCATAAAAAAACAGGCCCTTTCTGAGCCTGTTTTTCCCGAAACCCGTCACTTGAGAATATATACTTTATAGTTGCGCTTTCTGCCCCATGTGCGGCAGTCGGATTCGCTGTCCATATACAAGTCAAATTGCGTATAATCCTTGCCGCGGAAGCCGCCGGTATCCTCAATGCGCCCATAGCCGTAACCGGGCACATACACTTTGGTGCCGTAGGCGAATTTTGCCGGGTCGGCTGCGATCGTGCCGATTTTTGGATATACGCCGGTCGCCGTAGGGCTTCCCGTCCAGGTATATGCAGTCACGTGATCGATATATACCGTTTTTGCAATGATGGAAGCATCCGGCTCGGGCGCCTTCTTATGCTCATACAGATTGCCCGTATGAATCTGAGCAATGGTCGGCACGCTCACCAGCTTACCTTCCGCATTGACATCGCCAAACTGCGTACTGCCCGAAGCCTCGCTGTTGCCGCCCGATGAGCTTCCGCCCGACGAGCTTCCGCCCGAAGAGCTTCCGCCCGAAGAACCGCTGCCGGAAGTATCCTTGGCTGGCGCCACATACGTGCCTATGGCGGTGATCTCATCCACCGTTTCCTTGACGACCTCGCTGGAAACTACCGTCCGCGAAACTTCCACTCCGTTTTTATAGATGACGGAAATGGTATGCCGTTCCAGCCCATTCTCGCCCTGTTGGACGATTTTGCTCTTTCCTTTGGCCAGGGAGCTGTCATTCCGGGTAACTTCCTTATAATAGAGCACCTCTTCTTCGACGATCGTCTCTTCTCTCACCTCGATAATGGTAATCTCGGTTCCCGAATTGATCATCGTCTCTGCGACGGGATAAACTTCATCCCGCTCGCCCAGTGTGATGCCTGCCATATCCAGCGCATCCTGCACTGTGCCCGCCAGCATTCTGATGCTGGTCTGTTCGTCCCCCCGGGTAATGCTGACTGCGAAAGCCCGCTTGATGACAATTTCCATTCCATCTTCCAGCTGTGCCGCGGCATCTACCGCCAGCACATCGCCTTCGCCCAGGGTAATGCCGTTCTTTTCCAAAAACTCGCCAACCGTCTTCTCCGTCGTGCTGGCTGCGACTACGCGCCCGGCATCGTTGACCAGAATGTCATATTCCTTCGGCAGCAAAATGCCTGAACAGAGAATGGCCGCCGCCGCAATCACTGCCACTGCCGCCGCAATGACACTGCCGTAGAACTTGCCTTCCCTTTGCAGCAATTGCTTCCAGGTACCTTTTTTCAGCCTCTGAACTTCTGCCGCCTGTGCTTTTTTCTCCGGCTGCGCAGCCGTACCCTTTCCGGTTATTTTCTTCCATAAGCGCTGTGCGCCTGCGCAGAGGCGCTCGCCCGCCTGCCGGCCGGCCTGTATGATGGTTCCTCCAAAGGCGCTGTGTTTTTTCACGGCAGGCACTGCCTTTTTCCCGGCTGCACCAACCTGCTTTGCTCCGCCCAGCTGGCTGCGCTTTACTTTGCGTTTTGCGCACGTGTCAGCCGACCGGGAAAGCCCGTTTTGCTTTTTCATAATCATCCTCCGGTGAATTTCTTTGCCGTTGATGGGCAAATTATATACTGTTTTATGGGAGATTGTCAAATTTCCGCCCAGTTTTCGGCCATTTTTCTATCCTATGATATGCTTTTCTGCCTGTTTTTATGCATTCCTTCCCCACTTTTCCTTCTTTTTGCCTCTCCTTTTGCTTTCCTTTTCCGCTTTTGCTATTTTTAAACTTTTTCTTACCGCCCTTTGCAAAATGTCCCGGCGACGATATAATGAAAAATATGGAAAAGCATTATACTTCTTACCGGCAAGCGGGAATCTATCTCGCATGTATTCTGTTTCTGGCTATCCTGCTGCTGTTACCCGGCTGCTCTGCCATGAACACCGCCTCTACTGTAGCCGATACTTTTATGGAGCATATGCAGAATCAGGATTTTTCTGCTGCTTACAGCTGCCTCTGGAAACGGGCCGGCTGTGTCAAGGAGGAGACCTTTGTTTCCTGCGCTCAAAATATCTGTGATTCTCTGGGGGTCACTTCCATCTCCTTTCCTTCCCATGAGCTTTCCGTCGAAGGAAATCAGGTGAAATTCTCCTACACCATTGCTTATGCGCACGGCGAAGATTTTACCATAGAGAATTCCATCACCCTCTACATGTTGCAGGAAGAGGGCGTTTATGCCATCCAATATAGCGACGACATGCTGATCGAAGGCTACACCTCCGGCTGCCGCATCGTTCGCTCCACCCTGAAGGGAAAGCGCGGAGAAATTTTTACTGCGGATAAGACGGCTGTTGCCGTCAATTCCTATTCCGATACCGTCGCCATCTCCGTTTCAGAAGAATTGGATGTCAACAGCACCATCAACGCCATCGCGGCGCTCACCGGCATGACCGATGAAGAAATGGTCAAAGTGCGCGAGAAGTATAATTCCGCGCTGGAACACAACTATGCCGAGGTGGCTGCCTACGTCTTTCCCATCGGTTCACTCAGCGATGAGCTGCGCGCTCAACTCACAGCCATCGACGGCGTCTTTATCGATTCGGATTCCATGACCCCGCAGCGCTATTATCCCTATGGTGAAGCTTATGCGCATATCGTAGGGTATGCTTCCACGCCCAATGAAGAGCAGCAAGAAGCGTTGGCCGAACAGGGCTTTGCCAACGCGGAACTGATCGGCAAAGTAGGGGTCGAGGCAGAGTACGACAGCTTTCTGCAGCCGCAAAACGGCTACACCTACCGCTTATATACTGCCGACGGCTCCTTCCTGCGCACGCTGTTTGAGCAACCGGCCGTCAACGGAGCCGACATTTTTTTGACCGTTGAGCACACCATGCAGCAAAAAGCCTATTATCTGATGGCTTCCGAATTGAGCAATCAGGCGGGAGCCAGCATCGTCATAGATCCTACCACCGGATTTGTACAGGCCATGGTTTCATACCCCAGTTACGACCCCAATCTGTTTTCCTTCCCCGTCTCGGATACGGAATATGCCGCACTGACAGATGCCGAAAGCAAACAGCCCCTTTACAATCGCGCTACTTCCGGCCTCTATCCGCCCGGTTCCACCATCAAGCCCTTTACTGCCACGCCTGCCCTGGAAAATGGAATTGTCACCCGCTATTCCGTCTTTCCTTATCAGATCAGCGGAAATAAGTGGACGCCGGACGGCGTCTGGTATTGGGACCCTGTTACCCGCAATGAAACGCCAGATGCCGACCTGGATCTGGATACGGCCATCCGCTTTTCCGATAACATCTATTTCTCCTGGATCACCCTCAAAATGGGCGAAGAACTGTTTATGAGCTATATGGAGCGAATCGGCATCGGCAAAGCAGTTCCCTTTGATCTGCCGACCTCCACTTCCAATCTGCTCAACGACAGCACCGAGCTCAACCGCAAAATGCTCTCCGACCTTTCCTTTGGGCATGGCGAAATGCTGGTGACGCCCATTCAGCTGGCCAGCATGTATACCGCCTTACAAAACGGCGGCGATATGCTGACGCCCAAACTGGTAGGCAAAATCTGCCGCTATGATGCGCAAAACGCAGAAGAAGTGCTGTATCAGGCAGAGCGGGAGGTCTATATTCAGGGCGCTATGAAGCAGGAGACGATCGATACGCTCATCTACTCCCTCAAGCGAGTCGTCACTTCAGGATCGGCACAGTCCCTGCAAACCAAAGGGCTGACTCTGGCCGCAAAAACAGGTACTGCCCTCAAGGGAAATGATAAAACTCAGCGTATCGCCTGGCTCACTGCCTGGTATCAGGATATGGCAGAACATCGCTTAACCGTCGTGGTGACCGAACGTTCCGAAAACCAGACCGACCGCCGCCATGCCATCACCAAAGCGTTGCTGCAAAAGGATTCGTGAGCAATCGCTTCAACTTTTCCTGCAAATCAACCCCCCGCTTTTCTTTTTCGGAAAAGCGGGGGGGTTTGTTCTATATTTGCCGGTGCTGTTTCCGATATTGCCCGGGCGCAGACAATAGGCCGGCGGCATAAAGCACTGTTCCGCAAATGGTCGAAATAGCTACGAATAGAAGGTGGGAGAAAACGAAATATTCGCATAATAAAGATACCAAGTACGGGATGTATAGATACAGAACTCGATTTGGATTCCCTGTCAAAAATCACGCAGGGGGAACTGTTGGATCCCATATCTATACGGCAAAAATTACAATAAGAAATGCTTCTGATGGTCGAAAGTATCTGTACGACATCGTAAGTATAAAAAAAGACACAGCCTCCTCCGTTTGGTTAACAAATAAAATAACCAGAGCAGCACAATATAGTGCCGCACAGAAGAGCGATGTCTTTGTAACGAAATACCACAACCAGAATCAGATCGTAAGCACTCTCTCCGTGACATCACACAGTCTGCTACTTTCTACTCCCACATGGGCAAAGTCATCGACGAAATCAAACCTCAGAAGATGGGCGCAGATGGTGTTGTACCTTACCTAAAAGGCAAGGGGGCAAGAAAAATGATAAAAGCCGCTCTTTCCGAGCGGCTTTTTGTAAATTTTTATTCTGATTTCTTGTTTATATTACCACAAAATCGCAAAAAATTCAAGACTTGTACTTTTTCAGGCGCAGAGGTAAGAAATATTGCGGAGGTATTTTTTTATGAATGATAATAACCTGACTGCACGTCTTTCCGCCTTTGCCCGCGCCTTTCACTATGCCAATCATCCGGCGCCCGTATTTGCCGACTGCATCGCGCCGCTGCTCTTTTCCGCCGAAGAATATGCGGCCATTGCTTCTTATCTGAGTGAGGGCATTTCCTTTTTTGACCCGAATTTTCAGGGAACTGCCGCGCAGGCACTGCGCCATGTTGTGGATACGCAGCTTGCGCCTTCTCCGTTGGGGCGTTCCGCTTTTTGCGAACAGGCGCTGGCTCTTTCCGCCCAACTGGGGGTGAGCCAATATCTTTTGCTGGGCGCCGGGCTGGATACCTTTTCTCTGCGGCAGCCCGCTTGGGCACAGGCACTGCAAATTTTCGAATTGGACCAGCCTGCCCTTTTCAGCGAAAAAAGGCAGCGTCTGGCCTCGGCAGAATTGTCTCTGCCGGATAACGTCCAGCAGTTGGAAACGGATCTCGCTTCACCCGATTGGACGGCAGCACTGTATGCCAATCCTACTTTCAACGATCAGAAGCGTAGCTTTGTCAGCGCTCTGGGGCTCAGCTATTATCTTTCTGCTCCGGCTTTTGGCAGCCTGTTGCAGCAGCTCAGCCGGCTATGCCCGCCGGGCAGTTCACTGGTATTTGATTACCCGGTTCAGGAAAAACAATCCACTGCTCAGACGCTGCGCCAACAGCAGCTGGCAGTAGCTGCCGGAGAGCCCATGTGCGCTGCCTATACCGAATCGTCGCTGACCCAACTGCTGGCCGGGCACGGTTTTCTTGTTTACGAGCACCTCACACCGGCACAAATCGACCAGCGCTTCTTTCATGCCTGCCGCGTCGCTCAGCCGGAATATCCCATTCGGGCTTTCCCGGGTGTTTGTTATGTTTTGGCAGTTCGAAAGGATTGATATGCCCATCAAAAAAGCCGCTCCTCAGAGCGGCTTTTGTCCGTTCGGCATGGATGAGCCGGCAAAAGCATTATTCTTCGCCTTCACCCGCCGTTTCCATCAGTTTTTCCTGTTCTTCTTTGGATAGCGTGTGCTGCATGCGCAGCGCCAGCCCTTTCTTACCATAGCCGTAGTTATCCGCGTTACGGATCACCAGCACTGCCGCCACGATAAAGGAGAGCAGCTCGCTCACCGGGATCGCCAGCCATACTCCCAATTCACCCAACAGCCAGGGCAGCAAGAGCAGCATGGAAAGGCGGAAAATGAAGTTGCGGCTGATGGTCAGCACAGAAGCCGTATTGGGATTCCCCAGTGCCACAAACATACGCATTACAAAAATGCAGCCACAAGTGAAAGGAACGCTGAAAAACTCTATGGTCAGCCCCAGATACGTCATATCAAACAGCGAGGAGGAGGTACTGTTGCCAAAGAAAATGGAAATGAGCGGGCCCCTCAGCAGCTGGCCCAGAATCGTCGTCAGAATCGTGCCAAAGAACCAGAATTTCAAATTATGCGTCAATATCTTCTTCAGGCGCTTGACGTCACGGCTGCCGTAGTTATAGGCGATTACCGGCCCTACGCAGGTCACATAGCCCACAAAAGCGGCGTTGAGCACAATACGCAAATCGCTGATGATGGTATTGGCCGCCACACCATCTGCCCCCAGAATCGAAAGCAGCGTCTTATTGGTAATCAGGTTGACGATACTGAAAGAAATACTGTTGATAAATTGGGAAAAACCGGATTTCCATGCAGCCTGCAGTGTCTCCCCGTAACCGCCCCGCGGCTGGATAAAATGAATCTCGTGCTTCTTATTGACAAAAAAGATCAGCCCCACAACACAGACGGCAAGCTCACCCAGTACAGTGGAAAGGCTGGAGCCGACAACGCCCCATCTCCATACCGCGATAAAAAGAATGTCAAAAATGATATTCACTGCGCCGCTCAGCAGCGAGCAGAACAGCCCCATCTGCGGCTTGCCCGCCGTAGAGTAATAAGCGCCAAACACCGCAATCAGCAGGTTGATCGGCGTATCCGTAAAGACAATGCGCACAAAAATCCGCGAATTTTCGATCAGTTCCTCATCCGCTCCCAGGAAATGACAGATCGGGTCACAGAAAACATTGAGTACCAGCGCGAAAGCCGCACCTACTGCCACTGCAATGATCGCAATTCGGGTAAAAATGCGCTTTGCCTCCTGCTGGTCGTGCCTTCCCATGCGCTGGGCAGACAGTGTGCTGGCGCCGACGGCAAACAGTTGCGCAAATGCCATAATAATGCTGTTTACCGGCGACAGCACGCTGATAGAGGAGAGTGCCCGTTCCCCTACATAGCGGCTGACAAACAATCCGTCGTCCATCGAACGGAACAGCTGTGTACAGAGGTGGGTCAATATAGCCGGCAGTGCAAAACGAATCAACTGCCATAATGAAAAGTCCTGTCCGATGCGATTGGTCTGTGATTGTGTTTTTTCCATATAGTATCCCCTTTTTCCTCTTATTGTTTTATCCTCAGGTATGCATCGCCTTTTTTCAAGACTTGCATGCAATTCAGAAGCTCCTTTCCCTTCCTCATTTCAGCCGGGCTATCCGTCTGAAATCCCATGCTTTTTCGCCGGTTTTCGGCAAACCGGCACGCAGGAAAACGCGCATGCCTTCCCTTCCCGCATACGCATTTTCCCGTGCATAACCTGCTTTCTCTTCCTGCAATTTCCGCATCAAACGGCTGTTGCACTCAGAGGCTGCCCCACCCTCGCTTAAAGGCCGCGGCAAATGCAGGTGAAAATTCCCTGTTCTATCCAGCTCTGCGTGCGTTCGTTCATATCGGCACCGATTGTGGCAATGCCCGCTACGCTGCAATCAAATTTTTCCAGCAGCGCCATCACAGCCTTAATCTGAGCGCCGGTCTCGATCCATTCATCGACAATCAGCACCCTTTTGCCGTCAAGCGGCGCATTTTTCGCCGTTTCCAGCGATTTCCGATGCCCGGAATAGTCCATAAACGCCACGCGGTACAGTTCCTCGCTGGCATAAGGCAGCTTCTCGCCTTTGCGCAGCGGCAGCAGCGGTACATCCAATTCGGCCGCGACTTTCTCTCCCAACAGCCAGCCCAACGCCTCCGGCGCCACTACAATATCCGCCTTATCCCTATAGGGTTCAGCCAGTTGGCGGGCAATTTCCCGCGAAAGTTCTTTATCTGCCAGCACCGGCAGCAAATCATATCTGCCGATAGAGCTTTTGGGCAGCAATTGTACAATCCGCTGTTGCAGTTCTTCCATCACATTAACTCCCTTTCTTTTCAATTCCTTTATTTATATCATACCAGATTTTTACTCATTTGGCACCGTCTTCTTAATCAGGAAATGCCATATTTCTTTCCGGCCTGCCAATTTTCCCCGTTTTTTCGCAGCAAATCCAACCCATACGGCCTGCGTTTTTGCCGGTGTTATCCGGCGTGAATTTTTTTCTGTTCCTCAACCCAAGCCAGCGCCCGCTGCTCCAGTTGCTTTACAAATGCATCTTTGCCTTCGCAATCCCCTTCCAGATCCTCCGGAAACTGCCGCGCCAGCTGCAGCTTGAGCGCTCCATAGGCTGCCGCCTGCCTGTCGTTTGCGCGCAGGTAATCGCGCACCGCCAGATGCCTGTCGATATCTTTTTAAGAATCCGCGCAGAAAATATGGATCTGATGGGTGCGGTCATCCCCGCCCTTGCGAAAATATCGTCTGCCCGGAATGCCCAATTCGCCCATACATTCATAACCGATGGCCTCAAATTGTGCATAGCAGGCTTCCACAGCCTCCAGTTCCCACACAACCGGCATCATGTCGATCACCGGCTTGGCTGCCAGGCCGGTCACTGCGGTGCTGCCAATATGATGGATTTCTTTCCTATTGCTTCCCAAAATTCTGCCGACTGCCTCCGCCTCTCTGCGAAATAGTTCCGGCCAGCAGCTGTCATAGGGAACCACCCGAACATGCACCGCCATATCTGCCCCTTCTTTCCTCGTTTCAGTCTGCTGCAGACCGTTGTATCTTGCGTAAACAAAACCTGCCACATTTTTTCTCCGGCAGGTTTTGTCGTATTCAATTTCAGAATTGCCGCGCCCATTCTTCCAGCGCATTTACCTCTATCCGACCATTGCATAATCTGCCCGGCTGCCAGCAGGTATCCGTTCCACAGCTTGCGCGCAAATCGTCCACCGTATGGCCCAACCCGCTGCCGCCCGAAGTGGCAAACGGCACAATCTGCTTTCCCGAAAAATCTCCGCCCTCCAGGAACGTCTGAATGATGCGCGGAGCTGTATACCACCAGATCGGGAATCCTAAAAACACGGTATCGTACTGCGCCATATCCGGCGTTTGCTCTGCCATTGCCGGGCGGGCGGCAGCATCCTGCATCTCCACGCTGCTGCGGCTGTGCTGATCCCGCCAATCCAAATCGGCTGCGGTATACGGCTGCTGCGGCCGAATCTCAAAAAGGTCAGCTCCAATGACCTGCGCCAGTTTCTCCGCCACTTCCGCTGTTACTCCGCTTGCTGAAAAATATGCCACCAATTGCTTACTCATATCCATTCCCTCCATCTTATTTCTCTTTCAAAGTTATTTTATGCCGGCAAACCATTCTGTTCCACTTATTTTTCCGGCTTAGCCTTCGCCGGATGATATGGGCAGCGCTCTTTCAGGCATTCCTCATTTTCTCTGAAATAAAAGCAGGTAACGCGCTCCGGCAGCTGCATCCGGATATTCAGGTGTTCCGCCGTGTATTCCACCGCCGCGCGAATGGCTGTAAAAGAATTGCGTTTGCAGCAGCGCGGGCCTCCCAGCTTTCCGATTTCCGCCAATGCTCGGGAAGTAATTTCGTTGGCCATCCCCCAGCTTTGCTCAGAAAGGGGCGTCGCCCCCAGGGCGATGCTCAAAAACATGCCCGCGCTGACCGCTGCGCCGCAGCAACCCCAAAAGCCGCAGGCCCCGCCCGGATATTCTCCGCCCCGTTTGCACATCTCCTCCAGCGCCGTTTCCAATTCCAGCGCCCCGCCGCTGTTGTGATAAGCAGTGAGCAGAGCTGCCCCGACCATGACATGGTGCTCCGGCCCGTGCATATAGATAAACGGATCCCGCATCATCTCCTGCACCATGCGAATCGGATCCGTCAGGCGGCTGGCACGGCAATATTGCAAAATATGCTCCACTCCCCGGCGGGCATGACATTCATCGCAGATATAGTGCCCCTGTTCGCAGCAGGCATAGCTGGAAAACTTCCGATGGCACAGAGCACACTCCATCTCCTGCGCGGTTTCATAATACTGAAGCGGTTCCCCGCATAGCAGGCAAGCGCCTTCTCCTCTGGCAATCATAAAGTTCCTCCTGTTTGCGTCACCATTTCACTCAGGTCAAAATGCTCAGTGCGGTAAAGACCAATATCGTCACCACCACGTAAATGCTCAGCTGCGTATTGATATATTCCTGCTGGGAATCATCATCGGCATACATGGAGCAGGCGTAGGGAGCCGAAAGCGAGCACATAAAGATAGATGCATAAGTCGCCAGCGGCTCGCTCACCCCCAACAGGCGGAACAATAGCAGCGAAACACCGCAGACAATCGCCATGCCTACCACCCGCAGCAGGCAGGTCTTGACAACCATCCCCATAATGCGTCGATTAAAGGAAAGGCCGTACCCCACCACGATGAGCACCAGCGGCGTAGAAGCCTGAATTGCCATGGAAATGCAATTATCTACCGTCTGCCCCAACGGCGATTCAAAAATCCACCCGGCCAGACCGCTGGCATTGAGCCCAATGCCCAGCAGGCAGCCGATCACCGATGGCACCCGCAGCACCGACTTCATCTTGCGGCCCAGGCCCATCTTCTGCCCACCGCCGCTTGCCTGCATAGAAGGCAGCAGAATGAAAAAGAAGAACAGGCAGTTCCCCAGATCCATGGAAGCCAGATACCCCAGCCCCTCCTGACCATACAGCAACGGAAAGAGCGCCATGCCCAGCAGGCCCACCTCATAGCCGGCCAGCAAATAGGGAAAATAGCGGTTTTGAATTCGAAACATCTTTTTAAACAGAAACCCAAGCCCAAAAGCAGTGGCGTTCATCACCAGGCTGACCAACAGAATGAGCAGCATCTGCAGGGAAAGTTCCACCGTTGCCAATGAATAAAATAGGGTGATCGGCAAAAAATAGTTACAGATCAGCGTCTTGCATCCGTTCACCACTTCCTGGTTAATCGATCCGCGCAGCTTACACAGCTGACCGATCAAAATCAGCGTGAGGACTGGCAGCACCAGCTGACAAATCTCCAAAATCGTCTGCATTATGATTCCTCTCATATATTCATAAATCTATTAAAAACTGCGATGCAGTTTTTGTTCAACATGCTTCCGGCAACTATTCCGGCATAATACAGTATACGCCATAAAGTACACTTCAGGTCAAGCTTTTTCAAAGTGTTTCCCCAGGCGCAAAAGGATTTTATTTATCCTATCAGGTTTTGCTGCAGCCGCCAACACATTTTTGCATATTTCTTTATTAAAACTTGCATTTTATGCATACAGCGCGCTATAATAACAATGATTGAAAATAAAAATACAGGAGGCTATCATGGTCAATTTTACGTATGACATCGGCACCAAAGTGTATTTCGGCAAGGGGCAGATCGCCGCTCTGCCGGCTTCCATTAAGGAATATGGCAGCAAAGTGCTGCTGGCTTATGGCGGAGGCAGCATCAAGCGCAACGGCATCTACGATACCATTACGCAGTTGTTCCGCGACAACGGCATTGAATGGGTGGAGCTTTCCGGCATCGACCCCAATCCCCGGCACACCACCGTCAACGAAGGCGCTGAAATCTGCCGTAAAAACGGCGTGGATGTAATCGTTGCCGTCGGCGGAGGCAGCACCATCGATTGCGCCAAGGCAATTTCTTTTGGCACTTTCTATGAGGGAGATGCCTGGGATATCGTTTCCGGCAAGGCAAAGCCCACTGCATTCCTGCCCGTCATTGCCGTGCTCACCCTCTCGGCGACCGGCTCGGAAATGGACCGCAACGGTGTAATTTCCAATCTGGAAACCAATGATAAAATCGGTTTTGCTTTCGCGGAAACCCGCCCCAAGGCAGCCATCCTGGATCCCGAATATACCTACAGCGTCTCCAAATACCAGACAGCCGCCGGCTCTGCCGACATCATGTCCCACGTTCTGGAAACCTATTTCACCCCCATCACCGATGGCTATCTGCAGGATCGCTTCTGCGAATCCCTGCTCAAAACGGTCATTCACTATGCGCCCATCGCCATGGAGCAGCCGGATAACTACGAAGCACGCGCCAACCTGATGTGGGCTTCTTCCTGGGGAATCAACGATATGATTGGCTATGGCAAGCGCTGTGCCTGGACGGTACACCCCATGGAACATGAGCTCTCCGCTTTCTTCGATATCACCCACGGCGTTGGTCTGGCCATTCTCACCCCCACCTGGATGGATTACGTATTGAGCGAACAGACGGTGGATAAATTTGTGGAATATGCTCAAAACGTCTTTGGCATTGCTCCCTCACCCGATAAGTTTGCCATTGCCAAAGCCGGCATTCAGGCTACCCGCAAGTTCCTGTTTGAGACATTGGGCATTCCTTCCCGGCTGCGCGACGTTGGTATCGCTGAAGATTCTCTCAAGGTCATGGCGGATAAGCTGAATCTGCCCAACGGCTATGTTCCGCTTACCAGCGAGGATGTCCTCAATATCTATCGCGCCTGCTACTGATTTTGATGCTCCAAAAAGGCACTGCATCCTGCAGTGCCTTTTTATGCCGTGCTTCTTGCAGAACCTTTTTTCAAAGCTCCTTTACTCAATTTTATGTTTACGATTGCCCTTCTCCGATTATCCTAATATAATAATAGGAAATTGGTAGTTTCTCTTTTAAGGTGGTCGTTATGGATTTATTCAATCTTTTTTTCCTTTTGGCACTCATTCTCCTGATTCCTCGCCTGGCTTACTGGGGGTGTTCCCGAGTCAAAATTCTCGGTTTTCTGGGGCCCTCTCTGTTGTGCTTTGCCGCGGGCATCGCGTTTAGTTTTGTGTTGCCTGATACCGATTCTGCCTCCGCCATTTCCGACTGGTGTGTTTGCCTGGCCATTCCCTTCATGCTGTTCAGCCTGGACTTCCGTTCGTTGCGCAGTCTGGCCAAGCCGGCCATTCTTTCTTTTCTGCTCATTTGCCTGTGTGTCATCGCTGCCTGCGTAGCGGGGCATTTTCTCTTCGCTCCACAGTTGGGTGCGGATTCCGCCGCTGTAAACAGCACACTTGCCGGCCTTTTCGTAGGCGGGTTAGTCAATATGGCAGCGGTTGGCAGCGGGCTTGGCCTTTCGGGCGATACTCTGACGCTGCTCAATACTTCCTATATTGTAGCCGGCAGCGTCTATTTGGGCATTGCCGCCCTGATTTTGCCTCCCATCGCCCGCCTGTTCATGCCCAAGTATCAGGCTGGCAACCCGCAGTCTGATGCAATTCGCCAGGAAGCCGCCCAGACCATGTCTTCCGGCACACAGCGCTTTCACTGGCGCATGCTGCGCGAACGCCTGCCCGTTATGGCGCTGGCGCTGGCCGTTGTCCTGATCTCCATGGGCATCTCCTATCTGATTACCGGCAACAGCCGCGATGCCATCATTGAAATGCTGTGCATCACCACATTTTCCATCGCCTGTTCCTTTATCCCCCGCGTACGGCAGACCAACGGTTCCTATGCCACGGGGCAATACCTGATAGATATGTTCTGTGTTGCCATCGGCCTGATGTTTAATCTTTCTGCCGAAGGTTCGGCCGGTCCTATCGTCTATATGCTGCTCATGATATTCGTTCAGGTGACCGCCGCCGTCTTGCATTTGCTGTTGGCCAAGCTGTTCCGCATCGATGCAGATACCGCACTCATCACTTCTGCCGCCGCCATTTTCAGCCCGGCATTCATCCCGCCCATTGCTCAGTTCATGAAAAATCGGGATCTGGTAGCCGTTGGGCTTATCTTTTCCATTTTGGGATTTGTGGTTGCAAATTATGCCGGATTTGCCGCTTATGCCATTCTGGCATTATTCGGTTGATGTTTTCCGCGTCGGAGCTTCAGTATATGTATAGAAAAATCAGGGCATTGTAAAAATACTTTTTTACAATGCCCTTTCTTTATGCAAACAGTGCGCAGAAGCTCGGATATTTACGTGCGCCTCTTGATTTATTGAACAATGTTCAATATAATAAATTGAACGTTGTTCAATAAGGAGTTTGATATGGATAATCACAAAGAAGCAATCCTGCAGGCGACGATGGCCCTGATCGAAGAAAAGGGCGAGCATGTGCAGGAAATCACAATCCGGGAGATATGCAAAAAGGCCGGCGTCGGTTTAGGCCTTGTCCATTATTACTTTGAAAATAAGGATGCTCTGATCGAGCAATGCATTGCGCGTATGATCAGCGGGATGGTCGAACGCTTTCAGGATATACGCGAAAAGACAGAAGGGCTTACTCCTTTTGAAAAACTGGAATACCTCGGCAATATGACGCTTGACTTCCTGTTTGAGCACCATACCATATCTAAAATCTCCATTCTTTCCGATATGCAGGCTCCAAAAGAAATGGACAATACCGACAGGACGTATGCTGCCTATCTGCCGCTTATGGCTGCCTGTTGCCCGAGCCTTGACGAGGCAGCTGTCAAGCGAAAAACTTTGTATTTGATTGCAATCATGCAGCAAATGTTCCTGCGATGCGAAACGATATCGCAGACATTGGGCATCGACCTTAGAAACAAAGAAGCCCGTAAAACACTGCATGCGCAGATCCTGCACGACATTTTGGAGGGATAATCTATGAATATTGTTGTCATAAACGGAACGGAAAAGCGCGGTGTCACTTATCGTCTGAAAGAACTGTTTTTAGCAGAATTTAAGGCCGGAGCAGACATCACGGAATACTATCTGCCAAAGGATTGCCCACACTTCTGCAATGGTTGTGTCAGCTGCATTTTAAAGGGCGAAGGCACCTGCAAAGACGCGGAATATATTAAAAAAATCGATCAATCGCTTTTGGAAGCGGATTTGATTGTAATGACCTCTCCCGCATATGTGTTTCACGCTACGGGAGCCATGAAAGCATTGCTTGACCATTTTGCTTATCGTTGGCTGCCGCATCGCCCTGCCCCGGAGATGTTTGGAAAGCGGGCAGTGATCATCACACAGTGTTTGGGCTCGGGAGCGAAGTCCGCAGCAAAGGACATGAAACACAGCCTCTCCTGGTGGGGGGTTTCCAAAATCGGTATATTTACCGCTGCCTTGATGGGCGAAATCTCCTGGGAAAAGCTTCCCGAACAAAAACGGCAAGCCCTGACAAAAAAGATAAAACAGTTAGCTCAAAAATTTGCACAAACAGATTATGCAAAACCTGCAAAGACGAATTTGATTACAAAAATCAAATTTTCTTTTTGCCGTTTGATGCAGAAGGCACTGCATGAAAGTGACCCTGCATATCTCGACGGAAAGTATTGGGCGGAACAGGGTTGGCTTGCTAAAACCAGGCCATGGAAATCACCGCGCTGTTGACAGCCACTTTTTAAAGCTGTTTATTTCATCTTGCAGGCCATAACAGGTGAAAAAGCCCTCAACTGCTTTCATAAAAAACGGTGTAGCCCATTTTCAGGGTTACACCGTTTTTTACTCTGCCGTTACCGGCAGGCTCTCCCGCCGTTTTTTATTTCCGTTTGACAGCGCGCAGTTCCATATAGCCCCGCTCACCCCGCGGCTCCAACTGGATACGCGGCTGCAGCAGCTCCCAGGCATATCCCATCACCGCCGGATCATAGCGATCCATCGCCTGCTGCACCTGTTGGATTGCTTCGCAGTAATCTTCTTCTGCAAATGGTTCCCCTGTAAAAAGCAGGTATTCTGCTTCCGGCAGTAAAATGCGCTCCATCCCTTCCGGTATCGTTCCCTCGTAATCCAGAGGCACCTCCACCCCCTGTACGTAGCGGGAAGTACCCGGCCGGCGGTATTGTTCCGGCAGCCAAAGGCCAACCGGCTCCCCCAAGGTGCCCGGAATGCTGCACAGCAGCCCCCACAGATCGCACCCCACTTCCTCACAATAATCAAAATAACTTTCTGCTTTGCGGCCCCGCCGGATCAGCGCAGCCCGCGCCGGTTTGCATATCAACTGCACAAATACCGTTTTTGCCATCTGTTCCTGTTTCATATCTGCTTTCTCCTGTGTATGACGATATTTGACGCCGTAAGGGATAAACCAGGGCAGCGGTTGCGGATGCCGGGCATAACTGCATGGATTACAGCCGAATTCCCGCCGGAAAGCCCGTTGATAGCCGTCTACACTGCCAAATCCCCAGGCAAACGCTACTTCGGCAACGCTCTTCCCTTCATCCCGCAGCTGCAGCGCCGATTTTGCCAGCCGCAGGCGGCGGATATAGCGCGCCGGCGCCAACCCGGTATGCAGTTCAAATAACCGGCGCGCATACCAGGGGGAAAAATGTGCCGCTTCTGCCAGGCCTGCCGGCGTGATTTCCTCCTGTAAATGAGCTTCGATATAATCCTGCATGCGCTGCACCGCCAGTATCCGTTCCATCGTGTTCTCCCTTTTCTTTGTCTTCGCCTATAGAATACAGCAGTTACGCCGCTTCATACTCGACCTTTTTTGCACTTTTGCTTCTTTGCGCCGGATATCCCTTCCCATGCAAAAAAGCGAAAGCCTTTCCTTTGGAAAAGCTTCCGCCTTTGTTCATGTCTGTGATATCTGCGGCGCAGGCAATCCGAAAAGTGCCCGCGCATTGGCATTGGCTGCTTCAACTACCTGCTCGACCGATAGTCCCTTAAGTTCTGCCAGTTTCTGTGCCGTATACCGCACATAATCCGGTCGGTTGCGCTTCCCCCGCCGGGGGACAGGCGCCAGATAAGGGCAATCCGTTTCCAACAGAATGCGATCCATCGGCGCATAGCGAGCCGCTTCTGCTGCGGCTCCGGCGTTTTTAAAGGTGATCACTCCGCCAAACCCCAGATAATATCCCAAATCCATCGCTTTGCGCGCTATTTCCGGGCCGTCCACAAAACAATGTACCACGCCGCGCAGGCCGCGATGTGCTTGCAAAATATCGTAGAGATCTGCCGCAGCTTCCCGATTATGCAGAATGACCGGTTTATTCGCCGAGCGAGCCAGCTCCAGCTGCGTCACCAACGCCTGCTTCTGCAATGGGGCAGTTTCCGGCTGCCAGTGGTAATCCAGGCCGATCTCGCCCACTGCCTGGATTTTTGGGCAATGCAGATATTGCGCAATTTGCTCTGCCGCCTGGTTGCTCCAGGCAGCAATTTCCTCCGGATGTACGCCGACAGCACCATACAGGAAGGGATATGCCTGCACGAGTTCTGCCACACGGGGAAAATCCTGCGGCGCGGAGGCACATTCCATAACCGCTTCCATCTGTTCTGCCAACTCGCCCAGCAAAACCTCCCGATCGTCATCAAACCCTTCACTCAGTAAATGGGCATGAGAATCAATGAGCCGCATCAGTGTACACAAATGCCGCTTTCTACCGGCGCATCGGTTGCCAGCAGTGCGTCCACCCCTTCATCGCCTACCGCCAGTATCATACCTTCCGAAAGAATGCCGCGAATTTTAGCCGGCTTCAGATTCGCCACAATTACAATTGTCTTGCCAACCATCTGTTCTGCCGTATATTTGGGGCGGATCCCCGAAACAATCGTGCGCTGGCTGTCACCAACCTGAATCGTCAATTTCAAAAGCTTATCGCTCTTCTTCACTTCTTCTGCCGCCAGTACTTTTGCCGTACGCAAATCCAGCTTTTCAAATTCATCGTAGGTGATCTCCGGCTTGATGGGCAGCGTTTCCGGCTTGTCCGCCGCCTGTGCCTTGGCCTTGGATGCTGCTTCCAGTTCTGCCAGCTCTTCCAGTTCCTTCTTTACATCGATGCGAGGGAACAGGGCAGCACCTTTTTTCAACTCCTCTCCCGGGCACATACCGCCATAGGAAAGAATGCTCTCCCAGGTGAATTGTTCCTCGCTCACATTCAGCTGTGTGCGCATCTTTTCTGCCGTATCAGGCAGGAAACACTTGAGTGCCACGCCCACAATGCGCAGACCTTCCAACAGATTATAAATGACCGTTGCCAGCCGGGTTCGGTTCGCTTCGTCCTTTGCCAACGCCCAGGGCATCGTCACATCAATATATTTATTGAGTGCGCCCGTATATTCAAAAATCAGGGTCATTGCATCCGCCAGCCGCATGCCGTTCATCAGCTCTTCCAATTTGCCGGGCAATGCCGCTGCCAGCGAAAGAACCGGCTCATCCTGCTCCGCATTTTTCTCTCCGGGTGCAGGTACTATACCGTCGAAATATTTTTCTGCCATGGAAAGGCTGCGGGAAAGCAGGTTGCCCAGGTCGTTAGCCAAATCGGCATTGATGCGGTTAATGAGAATTTCATTGGAGAAAAGGCTATCCTGCCCGAGCGGCATATCGCGCAGCAGGAAATAGCGCAGCGCATCCACTCCGTAGCGCTCTGCCAGCATGACAGGATCCACTACGTTGCCTTTGGATTTGCTCATCTTGCCGGCATCCATGATGACCCAGCCATGGCCATAAATCTGCTTGGGCAGAGGCAGCCCCAGCGCCATCAGCATTGCCGGCCAGATAATGGTGTGGAAACGGATAATCTCCTTGCCCACCAGATGAATGTCCGCAGGCCAGTATTTCTGGTATTTGCTGTCATCTTCACTGCCATAACCCAGTGCCGTAATATAGTTGGAAAGGGCATCAATCCAGACGTAAATCACATGCTTATCATCAAACGTAACGGGAATACCCCATTTAAAGGATGTCCGCGAAACGGCCAGATCTTCCAGGCCGGGCAGCAGGAAGTTCTGCAGCATCTCATTGGCGCGGGATACGGGCTGAATAAATTCAGGATGCGTCTTGATATGCTCAATCAGCCGGGGCGCATATTTGGAAAGGCGGAAGAAATAGCTCTCCTCCTTGGCCTTCTGCACAGGGCGGCCGCAATCAGGGCATTTACCGTCTTTCAACTGTCTGTCCAGCCAGAAGGATTCGCAGGGTGTGCAGTACCAACCCTCATATTCTCCCTTATAAATATCCCCCTGATCATACAGCTGCTTGAATATCTTCTGCACGACCTTCTCATGGCGGGGCTCTGTGGTGCGTATAAAGTCATCGTTGGAGATGTTCATGAGCTCCCAGAGCTTGTGGATGCCGTCTACAATATGGTCAACATATTCCTGGGGCATCATGCCTGCATCCGCCGCTTTCTTTTCAATTTTTTGTCCGTGTTCGTCCGTTCCCGTGAGGAACATGACATCGTAGCCTGTCTGCCGCTTGAAGCGAGCCATCGCGTCCGCCGCTACGGTGCAATAAGTATGCCCGATGTGCAGATTATCGCTGGGATAATAAATGGGCGTCGTGATGTAAAATGTAGGTTTGCTCATAGTACTCCTCCTTTTATATTTTGATTTGCATTGTAAATCAATATGAAAATTATATATCAATCGCGGCTTTGCTTCAAGGTTTCCCGCATATTTCTCTTCCCATACGGAGAAAAATAAACTTTTTTTCTTTCTTTCACTGCATTTTTTCGTAATAGATGCCTTTTTATACCGGTTCAGAAAAGGAGATTCGCAAATAAGCACGCAAAAAACAGGCCTGCGAAATCAGCAGTCAGAGCAATGGGGATCGTGTAGCGCGTTTTTCGGATACGCACACTGCCAAAATACAGGGAAACAACGTAAAAAATCGTTTCCGAGCTGCCCATATAAAAGCAGGCCGCCCGTGCCTCAAAGGAATCCGGCCCAAAGGCAGAAAGTATGCCCGCCAGAATTCCCAACGCACCGCTGCCCGAAAAAGGGCGGGTGACAATCAACGGCAGCAGCACTGCAGGAATCCCCAGCGGCTCCAGCACAAAGGAAAACATGCCGCTCAACAGTTCAAATCCACCTGCGGCCTCAAAAACTCTGGCTGCCACCATCATTGCCACCACATGGGGCAGCGTGCGGATACACAAGCCGATGCCGCCTCGCGCGCCCTCGGTAAAGCAGGTATAGGCATCTACCTTGCGGATCATGGCCAGCAGCAAAATCACTGCCATGAAAAGGGGCAGTGCAATCAGGGAAATGATGCCGGAAAGCGTATTCATCTGCGCCTCCCTCTGGCCAGCATACCGCCCACCACTGCCAACACCGCACTGACCAATGTGGTGAGAAAGCTGCCCAGCGTAATATCCCAGGGCTGCGCCGCCCCCGCCGCAGCCCGCATGGAGACGACAGTCATCGGCAATAGCTGCACCGAAGCCGTGTTAAGCAAAATAAACATGCACATTTCATCGCTGGCAATCAGGGGATTTTCGTTGATTTTTTGCAGATCTGCCATCGCCTTCAGTCCAAACGGCGTTGCCGCATTTCCCATTCCCAGTATGTTGGCCGAAATGTTCATGGCAATACTCCCCAGCGCTTCCCGATTATTACGCAGGGAAGGAAACAGCCAGGATAAAGGTTTTCTGCATAACTTGGCCGTCCAGGCCGCAAACCCCGTCCGTTCCGCAATACGCATCAGGCCCATAAACAGACAGTAGACGCCCAACAGGCTGCCGCATAAAACCGCCGCCTCGCCTGCCGCTCCCAAGACTGCTTCTGAAATCAGCGCCATGCGGCCATTGCAGACCCCCAACAGCATTCCACCCAAAATCATTGCCGACCAAATGAAAGTAGTCATAACGCCTCCCGTTTTTTGCTTGTTTATGGCTATGCCGGCAGCGAAGCAAATATTCTGCAATTATTACATTTTTATTTCATATTTGTCATAATTACTTATTATTTTTGTAATCCTGATGTTTTTCTACTTTTTTCGTAAAAGTATTTGTATGTTCGCACAAATTATTGTATAATTAAGTGAATTCATACTGTTTTTGGAGGCTATTATGAAGTCGACAGGCGTCGTTCGCCCATTGGATTCTCTGGGCCGTATCGTTCTTCCAATTGAACTACGTCGAACCATGGGATTGGCTTGCAAAGATAAGCTGGAAATTTTCGTTGAGAATGATTCGATTATCCTCAAAAAGTATGATCCAAACTGCATCTTCTGCGGTGCCACTGAGGATTTAGCTGAATTTTCCGGAAAAACAATCTGCCGTTCCTGCATTCGCAAACTTTCCCAGGATGAATACTAATGTATTTATCTTTTCTCTCTCATTTATTGCAAAGAGCGCATCTCCAACTGTTGATGCGCTCTTTTTCTTTCTCTTTTTATTTTTCCCCCTGTTGCTCCAACAGCAGCTGATAAACGCGGTTTTTCCCAACCCCCAGTTGTTCGGCCACCTTGCGGGCAACTTCCTTATTGCGCAATCCCTCAGCCAGGTAATCCTGCGCAGCTTCCAGAATTTGTGTATCCTCCACTTCCCGGTGTTCGGCGGGCGCTCCGCCCAATACCAGAATATATTCTCCGCGGATTTCCCAACTCTCACTCTGCTCTGTCAACTGCCCAACCGTCCCCCGAAATACCGTTTCATACACCTTCGTCAGTTCCTTGCAGACAGCCAACGGGCGATCGGGGCAGATTTCCGCCAGTTCCTGCAGCGTTTTTCGCAGCTGATGCGGGCTTTCATAGAGGATGGTGGTATATGGGTGCGAAACCGCCGTCTGCAATGCCTGTGCACGCGTTCTGTCCCGCGGCAAAAATCCCTCAAACACAAATTTTCCGGCATCCAGCGCCGAAACAGTGAGTGCCGCAATGGCGGCACAGGCGCCGGGCACACTTAGAATTTCAATCCCCTGTTCGGCCGCCAGTTTGGTCAGCTGTTCGCCCGGATCTGAAATGATCGGCGTGCCCGCATCTGTCACCAGCGCAATATTTTGCCCTGCCAGCAGCATATCCACCAGTTCCTGCGCCCGTTCCCGCCGGGAATATTCGTGAAAACTCATCAATCTGTTTTTAATGCCCAGACTGTTGAGCAGCTGTGCCGTATGGCGGGTATCTTCCGCTGCAATGCAATCAACTTCTGCCAATATGCGTGCCGCACGGGCGCTGATATCTTCCAGATTGCCGATGGGCGTCGAAACAATATATAATTTTCCCTGTGCCATATCTTATTCCTCCATATGATAGATGCGCCGCATCTCCTGCGTATACTGCCCTTCTTCATTATACAGGATAAGCGAAGGGAGGATGCGCATGCTTTCTGCCGCATCTTTGGTGGCCTGAATCAGGATATAGCGCGGCTCTGCCTGTGCGTGCTTACAGATTGTGCGCAGCACCTTTGGCTCCAACCGATGGGTTTTCAGGCAAAAAATTATTTCTGCCAGGCGGCAGGCCCTGTGCACCATATAAAACCTTCCTCCCGTGGAAAGTAAACTTGCCGCGCTTTTTACAACGTCTTCCAGAGTACAGGCAATTTCATAGCGGGCGATGCGCAATTCCGGCTGTTCTTTCATTCCCCCAGCCAGAGGTTTATCATAGGGCGGATTGCAGCAGACCACATCTGCCTGCCCAACCAGCTCCGCAGCATTTTTCAAATCCCCCTGCACAATGTGCACCCGTTCCAGTCCATTGAGCCGCACGTTTCTGCGTGCCAACTCTGCTGCCTCAGGCTGCAGCTCAATTCCTACCATTTCGGCCTGTACTCTGCCCGAAAGCAAGACCGGCAAAATACCAGTGCCCGTCCCCAAATCGACCAGTTTTTCTCTGCGATTCAAGCGGATAAAGGAAGCCAGCAGCACGCTATCCGTTCCGAATTTTAAGACTTTTTCGCTTTGTATCAGCTGCAGCCCTGCAAATTGCAGATCTACCAGCTGTTCTCCCGGTTCCAGCTGCATCGCCCCTCCTGTCATGAGCCGGTATTTTAGTTGTGTAACCACGGCTCTGTATCATCATACGCTACTTTGCTGTGCTTTGCAATTTTCCACAGGCCTTTTCCATAAAAAATCCCGCCATCAGGCGGGATTTTTTATGCTTTGTATCACTTACTCTTCTACGATTGCATCGTTGGGGCAAACGCTGGCGCAAGCACCGCATTCCAAGCACAGTTCCGGATCGATCACATAAGTGGTATCGCCTTCGGAAATTGCGTTTGCGGGGCATTCTGCTGCGCAAGAACCGCAGGAAATGCAATCATCAGTAATTTTGTATGCCATGGTACCATACCTCCCGTTTATATTAACGCTTTTATTTTAGCATGCTTTATATAAATTGCAATACTACACATATAAATTTTTCAATCGGGAAATATCTCTGCCTTTTGCAAACCGGCTTTCCTTTTCCCAGAAAAGTCCTGTTTTACCGCTCAATCTTCCGATTCTTTCTGCCGCGGCTGTTGTTTCGGCTTTTGCTTGCCCTCTCCTTTATCTTTAGGTTTCCCTTCATTTTTACTACCGGGCTTTTCTGTGCTTTGCTCTTTTGGTTTGCCACCGTCAGCCTCAGGCACGGGTGCATCCTCTTTTTGCTCCTCCGCCGTCTTTGGTTTTCGGTTATTCTTCCGCAGGATTTTAATGTCACCGACGGCATATTCCCGCACGTCAGTCTCATCTTCGCCCAATTCCACCTTTACTTTAACCAGCTGGCGCACCGCATTGGTATCCATAACCGTTCCCTTGCCGTCTGGCGTGCGAACTTCGGCTCCTACACGCGGCAGAATCGTCCGCAGTTCTTCATAATATGCCTGCTCATAATTCAGGCAGCACATCAATCTACCGCAGAGTCCGCTGATTTTAGTCGGTGAAAGGGAGAGATTTTGTTCTTTGGCCATTTTAATGGAAACCGGCTGAAAATCTCCCAGAAATACAGAGCAGCAGGCAGGGCGGCCGCACGGGCCAAGGCCGCCAATCATTTTGGTCTCGTCTCGCACTCCGATCTGCCGCAATTCAATGCGCGTTTTAAAAACAGAAGCCAAATCTTTTACCAATTCGCGGAAATCTACCCTTCCTTCTGCCGTAAACGAAAAAATAATCTTGCTGCAGTCAAAAGTATATTCGACACAAATCAGCTTCATTTCCAAATTATGCTTGGCAATTTTTTCCCTGCATATTTCAAACGCTTTTTTCTCTTTTTGCTTGTTTTCTTCCAGCTTAGCCCGATCCTTATCCGTCGCTTTGCGGATAATGGGCTTGAGCGGTTTTACTACCTGTTCATCCTCCACCTGCTTGCGCCCGACAACGACATCACCGTATTCAATGCCCTTGATCGTTTCCACAATTACACCATCCCCTGCCTGCAGCTGGACATCCAAGGGGTCAAAATAATATATTTTGCACGCTCTTTTAAATCGTACACCGATTACGTCTATCACGCCTTTACCTCCAATATATCAAAAATCAGGCTCTTGAGCATCAGATCATCCCGAAGCTGCGGAAAACGCAGTTTTCGCTCGCAGCGCTGATTGAGTAATTCCATTATACGCTGTAACTGCACCAATGTAAAATTCTGTGCTAACAGCGCGATTGTCTTTTTACAATCCGGGTTTTTCAAAACCTCCGTTTCGCAGGGCCAAAGCGCGGCATCTGCAAACAAAGAAGCCAGCGCATAAAGCATTTCCGGCATCCGCTTGCCTGCGGCAAGAAAATCCTGCTCCATCAAATACATCGACGGATTGCGTTTGGTAGACAAACGCACTGCGATCGCCTCTGCATGGGAACGAATGTCTGCCAACTGCTCATCTGCTAAAATTTGCCGTGCCTGCGCCGGAGAACCGCCTGACCAGGCGGCAGCATAAGCCGCCTGCTCTTCTGCCGCTCCGCTTTGCAGCATTTCTTCAAAAATCTCCTGCCGCGGTTGCGCTTCCAACTGTACTTCCAGGCAGCGCGACCGAATGGTGGGCAATAATTTTTGTTTATTATCCAGCGACAACACAAAGACTACATTTTCCGGTGGCTCTTCAATGGTTTTCAGCAGATAGTTTTGCGCCTGCTCTGTCATTTGATGGGCATATGCAATATGAATACAGCGGTAGCCACCCTCATAAGCGGAACTGGTCAGAAATTCCGGAATACGGCGCACTTCCCCAATGCGAATTTGCTGCTCTTCGCCTGAAAGCTCCAAATAATCCACCATATTATGATTGAGAAATTTCCGACAGGCCAGGCACGCACCGCAAGCCGTATGAGACGTGCAGAAAATCCGCTGACAGAATTCCCGCGCCGCCTGCACTGCATCTTCTGCGCCCCGTGCACAAATCAAATAGGCAGAAGCAGGGCTGGCTGCACTCTCCATTAAAAAGCTATGTGCTTGATAGCGCATTTCATATACCCCTTCTGCGCAAACAGTTCTGTATTTGGGTACATACCTGCGCAGCAATCGCATCGATGGAATCTGCAGCCTCGATCACCACTACGCGCTGTGGTTCCCGCAGCGCAATTTGCTCATATCCTTCGCATACGCGTTCAAAAAAAGCCAAATTCTCCTGCTCCAGCCGGTCGGCCGCTCTACCGCCCCTGCGCTCCTGCGCCTGTGCCGGCGTGTAACGAAAATAAAAAGTGAGCTGCGGTTCATATTGCAGCGCATAGGCATTGACAGCGCGCACATATTCGGCGCCTAACTGGCGCCCATAGCCCTGATAAGCCACGCTGGAATCCAGAAAGCGATCGCATAATACTACCTTTCCCTGCTCAAGAGCCGGTAATATCGTTTCTTCCAGATGTTGCACCCGGGAAGCTGCATAGAGCAGTGCCTCAGTCTGGGGGCGCATATTCTTATTAAACGGATCTAACAAAAGAGTGCGAATCTGCTCGGAAATTGCGCTTCCGCCCGGTTCGCGGGTCAAAATACAGGCAATCCCCTGTTCTTTCAAAAAAGAAGCCGCCCGCTCAATCTGTGTCGATTTTCCGCAACCGTCAATTCCTTCAAAAGTCAAAAACAATCCGCGCATTCGCTTCTCCTTTATCCTGCACACGCCAGCCTACGCTGGCAAATCTGCTTTTTCCGCATAATGTATTAAATAAATTATACTCCGCCCGCCTTGCCCAGGCAAGCAGTAAGTATTGCCATATTAAAAAAACCCTAAAACGACGAAAACTCCTAAGCTAAAAGCAAAGGAGCTCCCGTGGTTATAGGGAAAATTAAAACCGGCAGCTACCTATCCTCCCAGGCCGTCACCAGCCAAGTACTTTCGGCGTATAA
>JABLTO010010928.1_pt1 | contig 63637 bp, 64 predicted proteins | sample 7160091 | NCBI WGS metagenome assembly JABLTO01 (sample SAMN14651225, study PRJNA627086) | human gut metagenome | isolation source: feces | host: Homo sapiens
GATGCGAATGCATCCGGATCATTCTTGTATTTTTTGAATTATTGAGTGAATCTAAGAACAGAGTATTTTTTTGTATAGCATCATCCGATCGTTTTTTCTAAGGTGGCGACAGCGACATCACTATAATAGTATTTTAAAATGTCTTCATAGCTTTTTCCCTGTCTTGCCAAATAGTCAGCGCCATACTGACTCATCCCGACACCGTGCCCTTTCCCTTTGACATCAAAAGTAAATTTACCGTCCGCAAAGGAGAAGGTAAAATATGCTGAATTCAATCCCAGGGCACTGCGAAGATCGGTACCTGAAACGGTTGTCCCGCAAATATCCGCTTCTTTGACAGATTTTGAATCAGTTAAAGTTTTAATCGTAATCCATTTTGCCGGCTCGGCAGTCCATTGAATGCCGGAAAATTTTGCAGATAATTTTGTTTTCATTTCGTCGGAGGTCAGCGTCACTTTGCTTTCGTAATCAGGAGCCAAAAAGTCCCCGTCGCTCAGTACCGGTTTCAGATAGTCAAGGGATTTTCCCCAAACATTCGCAGGATCTTCGGTGAGGCCGCCTGAAATAGAGTGAAAAGCGGCCGCGATCGGTTCGTTTTGATAAATGACCACTTTGTCAATGACAGAATCTACCGCTCCGCTTATTTTTTTGTAATACGTGTCAAAATGCTCTCCGTAGAATTCTTTTAGTTCCTCATTTGTCATGTAGCTTTGGCTGGTTGCGGGATCAGTAGACAGGTCAGCTCCGTTTAAAGATTTGTTAGGAGATTTTTGCTGCCCGCTTTTCATGTTCAATGCATATGTGTGTGAGGCAACCGCCTGCGCTTTTAATGCTTCCGTATGGAAGGAAGCTGGCATTTCAGCGCCGACAACGCCGATTAAATAGTCTCTGACCGAGATAGTTTCTACTTTTTTTGTTTTATGATTGTATAGTTTAAAATTGTCAGCGTCTGCTGTTTTTTTGGTATCAGAGGAGGCGATGACCGAAGAAGTCTTTTTACTTGTATACGGCGGCTTGCTTGTCCCGATAAATGCCAGGCAGGGAATCGTTATGATGAAAAGGGCAAGGCTTGCAAAGATGCTCAGATATCGCTTCATTGTTTTTATTCCTTTCTTTTAAGATGACATCTGCAGAGTGTAATCGAAGACGTTTCGGAGAGGCTTTTTTTGAGTGCCTGTATAGGCGCTTCCCGTGCAGTATACCGCCTAGGCAGATTTTTCACTTTCCCGGTTGTTCATTCAATCATATGTCCGATTTTCAAAAAAAATGCATCAATTGTTAATTTTGTTTCACACACCTTAAATTTTTGCATAATTGTATGTCGAATCTTGCAAAAAAAAATAAAAAATCAAAAAATGTCTTTGAAAACATCAAATAAATGCAATCGATACAAATAAATATTTCAAAAAAGTAGAAATATTGTGTTTGTTTTGCTTGACTTTGCGGCTGATATTAGGTACAATAGAACAATATAGAGAGAGAATAGAAGAAAAAATGAGATGGGGGCTTATAATGAACGCAAGACAACAGTATAGGGATCAGGCGATTCAGACATTGTGCGATGAGTTTACGAAATATAATCATATTGATTCTTCCTACTATGATCGGCTGGAGGTCAAAAGAGGTTTAAGAAACAGCGACGGTACCGGTGTGCTGGCAGGGTTAACCTTGATTTGTAACGTGCACGGTTATCTGATTAATGAGGGAGAACGCCAGCCAATTGACGGAGAATTGATATACCGCGGTATCAATATCAATGATTTAGTGGACGGATGTTTGTCGGAGAACAGATTTGGTTATGAAGAAACCGTATATTTGCTGTTGTTTGGCGCATTGCCGACCAAAAGACAACTGGAGCATTTCCGTGAAATCATGGCAAACTACCGCGAACTGCCGCCAGGTTTTGTTGACGATATTATTATAAAATCTCCTTCTCGCAATATCATGAATCAACTTGAGCGTTCTGTGCTTGCTTTGTATTCTTATGATAATTACGCGGAAAACAACAATTTGGAGCATGAGATCCGTAAGGCACTTCAGATTATTTCCTGCCTGCCGACGATTATGGTTAATTCCTTTCAGGTAAAGAGAAGATATTATGACAATGAAAGTATGTTTATGCATCCGCTAAACATGGAAGAGAGCGCAGCGGAAAGTATCTTGTCCACTTTGCGCCCGGATCGCGGATATACGCCTGAGGAGGCACATCTGCTTGACATGTGCCTGATGCTTCATGCAGAGCATGGCGGCGGAAACAATTCCACTTTTGCCTGCCGGGTTCTGACTTCCTCGGGAACTGATGCTTATTCTGCTTATTCGGCTGCAATCGGCTCTTTGAAAGGTCCGCGGCATGGCGGAGCCAATATTAAGGTAATGGAAATGTTGGAACACATCAAGAAGGGTGTACATAATTGGGAAGATGACGACGAAGTTGCTGCATTCCTTCGTAAAATTATGGATAAGCAGGCGGGAGACGGCTCCGGTTTAATTTATGGGATCGGTCATGCGGTCTATACTTTATCAGATCCGCGGGCTGTTATCTTAAAGAGAAATGCGATGAAATTGGCGCACAATACCGAATATGAGCGGGAATTTAAACTGCTTGAGGCGGTAGAACGTCTGGCGCCGATGGTATATGCCGAAAAGAAAAACGACGGTAAAGTGCTTTGTGCGAACGTTGATCTTTATTCCGGGTTGGTATATAAGATGCTGGGCTTGCCGGAAGAACTGTTTACACCGTTGTTTGCCGTATCCCGTATGGCAGGCTGGTCGGCGCATCGGATGGAAGAAATCATTAACGGAAAACGGATTATCCGCCCTGCCTATAAAGCAGTTGCAAAACAGCATGAATATCTGCCGATTGATCAGAGATAAGCAAATTTATTTTGCTGTTTGACAATATAAAAAGGCAACGGCGAGAAAGAAAGTGTGAAAGGAATGTGCCGTATTTCTTTCACACTCCGGCTTTTGCGGCTGGGAAAGACGTGAATGCTGAATGGAATGCAGCGCTTCGCTTGTTCGAAGCTGCATAAAAGCTCAGAAAGGCAAGGATGATGAAGATGGATGGTTTGAAAGAAAGAATACAACAATTGCTGCAAAAAAAATATTTGTTTCCGGTTTCCGCGGTGTTATTGTTGATGGTAGTAATTGTCCGTATTATTCAGTTAAATGTTGCCATTGATTACACCACCGGATTTTTCAGCAAAAACAGTTGGAGTATGCCGTTGTTGGCGGTTGTTATGATATTGTTTTTTGTTTATGCCGTATGGCAGACGGTACATTGCAAATTTCAAATCTCATATCCATATCATGAGATGAATTTGAAGCCGGCGGCAATCGTATGCTTTGCATTGGGCGGAGTTATGATGTTATCCGGATTTGCGCAGATTTTGGGATGGTCTGCAAACACGGGCGACGCTAAAATATTGGAACTGCTTGCCATGCTTTTTTGTATTGCCGCCGGAGGAGCTTTTTTGTATCACGGATATTTGATGTTTGCCAGCGCAGAGGACAAGCTGCAAAATCATTGCTTGCTGGCAGTTGCCGTGCTGTGGTCCGTTTTAAATTTGATGAGCAACTTTATCCGGCATACGACAATCGCAAGTATTTCCGAATATCTGTTTGACTTTTTATTCTGTGTCGCATCGGTATTGTTTTTGCTGTATTATGCAAAATTTACTGCCGGGATAGACGGTAAAAAAGGGGATTATCCGTTGTTGATCACCGGATTTTCCGCAGTGCTTTTGGGAGCAGTATCCAGTATTCCGCCGCTCTTTTGCGGAGCTTTTTGGAAACTCGGAATCAGTCAGTATGTGAATCCGGTTTCGATCATTTTGACGGTGTTCATCGGATATATGATGTTCCTGTTTATCACCGATGCCATGCAGGAAAACAAAGGCAGTGCAGGTGTGTCGCCATGGCGGGATGCTTTGGAATGCGAATATCAGTATGAATCGGTGCGGGTAGGCAATTTGAAGTGGTCGCACTGAATATTGCTTGACAAATTTAATATTCAATGTTAAAATGAAAAAAATATAATAAGACGATGAAAACGTGTCAGTAGCAAGTTCATGATTTCTCCCAGAAAGAGATTGTCATCGGCTGGAAGCATTCTCAGAAACGGATTTGTGAATTTCAGCGTTGGAGTTTTCCGCGAAAAGCAATTTGCATTAAGCGGAATGTGACCGTCGCATTAAGGCGGAACAAAGTGCGGAATGATAAATTCCGAATTTGGGTGGTACCGCGAGCAGCCTCGTCCCTTTACGGACGAGGTATTTTTATTTTTAGGAGGTTTTTTGCGATGCTGGAAAAAACGGCGGAACTGAAACAACAGTTTGAAGAAAAGATAAACAAAATAAAGTCCTCCATTGAGGCAGAACAGCTGAAAGTAGAGTTTTTGGGAAAAAAAGGACATGTATCCGGTTTGATGGCTGCACTCAAAAATGCAACCGGAGAACAGAAAAAAGAGGCAGGCAAGCTGATTAATGAACTGAAACAGTATGTAGAAACAAAGGTTCAGGAGCGTACTCTCCAAATTCAGCGGGAGGAAGAGGAGGCTCTGATTGAAAGCCAGGAATCTTATGATGATTCTTTGCCCGGCAATACAGTGTATGGATCTTATCATCCGATTACGCTGATTCAGCGGGAAGTTGAAAGTATTTTTGAGAGCATGGGCTTCACGATTGAAAATTATGACGAAATCGTTGACGATTATCATTGTTTTGAGGCATTGAATATTCCCAAACATCATCCGGCGCGGGATATGCAGGATACCTATTATCTGAGCAGCGGTCAGTTGCTGAAAACCCATACCTCTGCCGCCCAAAATGCGATTATGCGGAAATACGGAGCGCCGCTTCGCGCAGTGTTTCCAGGCAGATGTTTCCGGAATGAATCTACCGATGCTTGCCACGAAAACACCTTTTTCCAGATGGAAGGTATCATGATCGACGAGGATATTTCGATCTCCAACTTGATTTATTTTATGAAAACGATGCTGTCTGAAGTTTTCGGGCAGGAGGTTACCGTACGGCTGCGTCCTGGCTTTTTCCCTTTTGTAGAGCCCGGTTTTGAGTTGGATATTCAGTGCTTGATCTGCGGCGGCGAGGGCTGCCCGTCCTGTAAAAATTCGGGATGGCTGGAACTTTGCCCCTGCGGTATGATTCATCCGAACGTGTTGGAATACGGCGGAATTGATTCTGAAAAGTATACCGGATTTGCCTTTGGTCTCGGGCTGACAAGGTTGGCAATGATGCGGTATGGTGTGAAAGATATCCGGATGTTTAACAGCGGAAATCTGAAATCTCTTTCACAATTTATTGATAAATAACTTTATTTCAGATTGAGAGATAAAGTTTTCAGAAAGGAATGGTCATATCAATGTTTGTATCAATGAATTGGATCAAGGAATATGTTGATCTGAGCGGTTGTAATATAGAGGAACTCATTCATCGTTTCACCCTTTCTACTGCTGAGGTAGAGGATATTATTTACAAGGGAAGAGACATTTCAGGGGTAGTAGTCGGAGAAATTTTATCGGTGGATAATCATCCGGAATCCCAAAAACTGCACTTGTTAAAGGTGGATATCGGTACTAAAATTTGTGATTGTGTCTGTGGCGCACCGAATGTTGCCGCAGGGATGAAAGTTGCCTTTGCAACAGCCGGCGGCAGAGTCCCCGGCGGCGAAATCGGGAAGTGCAAGATTGCCGGTTATGATTCGGAGGGAATGTGCTGCTCTGAGAAAGAGCTTGGAATCAGCGACGATCATTCGGGACTGATGATGTTGGATCCTTCACTGCCGAACGGCGCAGATCTGAAGTCACTTTATGAAATAGAGGATATCATTTTTGAAGTAGACAATAAATCGTTAACTAACCGTCCTGATTTGTGGGGGCACTACGGAATTGCCCGCGAATTTGCGGCACTGACCGGAAAATCTTTAAAGCCGCTGGATTTGGCGGATATTTGCTACGAGGGCAATGAATCGGTGCGGGTATCGGTCAAACGGGATGATTTGGTTTATCGCTATTCCTGCTTAAAAATGGATAACATCACCAGAACTGTCAGTCCGGTTAATGTTCGGCTCAGATTATATTATTGCGGAATGCGCTCGATTAATCTGCTGGCGGATTTGACCAACTATATTATGTTGGAATTGGGACAGCCTACTCATGCGTTTGACGCGCACAAGATTCATCATATTGTGGTGAACACTCCCGATGCTGAAATGAACTTTACTACATTGGATGGCACGGAGCGCAAAATTGAGCCGAATATGCTGATGATTTGGGATGAGGAGCAGCCGGTAGCCATTGCCGGAATCATGGGCGGACTGGATTCCGAAATTGTGGACAATACAACCTCGGTTGTGTTGGAATCGGCTAATTTTGACGGCGTCAGTGTACGGAAATCGTCCTCTGCTTTGGGATTGCGTACCGATGCAAGTATGCGATATGAAAAGATTTTGGATCCTGAGCTTACCGTAATTGCAGTCAAGCGATTTGTACGGCTGGTACAGCAAATTGATCCGGAAGCAAAGATTGCTTCTTGCATGACAGACGTGTATGTACAAAAATATCCGGTTATTTCGCTTTCTTTTGACAAGGCATATGTGGATCGATATACCGGAATCGATATCGGAGAAGAACAGATTTGTCAGACGTTGCGCTCACTGGGATTTGGTGTAAACTATGCTGACGGCAACTTTACAGTAGAGGTGCCGTCGTGGCGTGCAACGAAAGATGTTACGATAAAAGCAGATATTATCGAAGAAATTACCCGGATTTACGGTTATGATAACTTTGCGATTTCAACCACACGCAGCAAACTGCATCCGGTAAAATGCACCGTGGCGCGCACGGAAGAAAATGCTTTGAAAGATCTCTTGGTACAAAAATACGGATTGCATGAGGTGCATTCGTATATTTGGTGCGACGGCAAAAAATATAAACGGCTGGGGATTGAGGTAGAGGACAATGTTCGTATTTTGAATATTGCCACGCCGGAAAACGGAACCGTTCGTAATTCGATGCTGCCGACTTTGCTTTCTTTCGTTTACGACAACCGTAGTTATCGAGATGCGTTCGGCATCTTTGAAATCGGACGCGTTGTGGATGGTTTTGAGGATAACGGCTATTGTAAAGAAAAACGCCGTTTGGGAATCACTTTGTTTGATAAACAACATACCGAAAAAGAACTGTATTTTTCGGCAGTGGATATGATCCGCTGTCTCTTTGCTGAGATCAAGCACAGCGAAGTGGTTTTTGAAAAAACAGAGATTACTCACAAGTGGCAGCATCCAAAGAATACCTCACGGATTGTCTGTGGAGGTACGGCAGTGGGTACGCTCTGCACATTGCATCCGCAGAATGTTGCTAAAATTGATAAGAACGCGGCAATTGTATGTATTGAGCTTGATTTAGAGTCCATGAGCGCAGCACCGATTGCGTCGATCGCTTATGAAGAACCCTCTAAGTTCCCGTCTATTGATATCGATCTTTCACTCAGCGTGAAAAACGGAATTACCTATCATGATATTTCCAAGAGCTGGAAACAATTAAATGCGGCAGAATTAAAAGAAGTCCAGGTTATTGATATTTACGAGTCCGGCAGTACAAAAAGTATCACTGTTCGCTTGTCATTCTCCTCTGCTGAGCGGACATTGGCAATGGAGGAAGTACAACCGATTGTGGATCAAGTGCTGGTTTCCTTAGATCGTATTGGCGTTACCCTGCGCTCTTAGTGATATTCAGATAAAGCAAATCGTTTATTTTTACAAGCAGAGGCTTTCTCACAAAATAAAAGTGAGAAAGCCTCTGCTTTTTGACGTTCGCCGGCAGGAACATCAGTCCTCTAATTGAGCATCATCTTCCAGCAATAGAGTAAAACGTATGACGGCGGCTGCCAGCACCAATTGATTTGACAGATGATTCAGCTTGTTTTTTCTGCACTGTTTTGGATCGTCCTGCGGCTGTTCTAAAATGTTGCCTGTCAGGTTTGTAAAATACAGTAAGGCAGAAATAATCATGATGCTGGAAAGCATTCGAATAGGCAATACCTTTGGCAGGCAATCGCAATCTTCGTTGTCTTTTACGGTGCAGATAAGCTGTTGCTTGTCAAGATCGGTTGCATAATAAGATAGAATGGTTGCCGCAATAATAAGGATAATATTGATTTTTGACCGGTCAATGATGTTGACCTGCTCCTGTGTTTCAACCGGCAGACTATTGAAAGCAGTTTCATCCATGGTTCTGTTTATTCCCTTCCAGCCGATTGCTGTTTTGTGTTTGAGATTTCAGCCGATACCATTCATATACGGTATCATTCATATTATGCCGCGGCTTTTGAAATAGTGTCTTAAGCCGGTTATCGAATCAGCAAGCTGGCGGCGGTTGCCCCGATGGCGATGCCGGCGCTTAGCTTTATTAAGGTGGGAATGATTTTTCTCGTCTTCTGTTTTTTCAGTGTCTGAGGCAGATTGTGATCCGGGCTCATGTCCTTTATATATTTTTTCCCCTGATGGATGAGAAAATCGTTGTCATATTCTCGCTTTTCGGGATCCACAAAAAGAATTGCTTTTTGAATGTATAAGTTGCCGGTATCGGTGATTTCAATAATTTGCTTGTTAACACCTTTTAACATAATCATACCGTTTTGGCGGTTTATTGACTGCTAAGCGCCAAATTCCTTTCGTCTGTTTTTGTATTGTTTGCTTTTACTTTTTGCCGAAACAGTGCCATGCGGCAAAATAATCAATCTCCTGTAAAGCCTTGCACTTTGGATTGCGATTTCTTTCTGAAAACGCAATCTGTGTTTGCATCAAGGAATGTGTGAACCAAGAAAAATACAAAATTTCGCGTTTTTCTTAGTTTGTACGGCAATAGCCGTTTCAAACAAATCAAATTTTTGATTTGTTTAGTAGACATTACTTATTTTGAACAGTATAAAATCTTGTTATACAAATTGTAAAATCTTTTTTGTGAATATACTGTTGAAAAGTTTGTGGAAATGGTGGAGAGCAAAAAACGGATTGTGAAAAACTCTGTGGAAAAAGTGGAAAACTCCATAAATACGCGTTGTTAATTTGTGGAAAAGTCCGCTTGAGATCAATCATACAATGAGTATATACATTCTGAAATGCATAAAAAGTTTATTTAACAGCAAAAAAACGAGCAGATTTCCATTTGGAAATTCCGCTCGTTTTTTTCTCAGGTTTTTATTTTGTGTTGTGTTTTTTTAAGCGTAAAGTAGCAATTAACGGAAAATGATCTGAGGGATAACAGCCGTTGATACAGCTGCTGTCAATGGTGACGTCACTGACCTCAAATTCTTCACTGAGAAAAATGTAATCAATTGGTTTGGCCTTTTGCTTGCCTTTAAAGCCGTGGTAAGTGTTCCGGATTTTGTCGCTGTCCATGCAGTCATAAATATTGGTCAGATGAATATCCGGATAGTGATGTAAATTATCCGATAAAATCCGAATAGGCTTACTGTTCGGCTTTGCGTTCAGATCTCCCATTAAAATGGTCGGCAGTTTTTCTTTTTGATTCAGTTGGTGCATATATTCCAGAATGATTTGTACACCGAGCCTCCTTGCCGGACCGCATATATGATCGAAGTGGGTGTTAAAAATTCGGATTCGGCTGTTCAGATGTTTTACATATACCTCACCAACAGTACAAATTCTGGGGAAGAAAGAGAAATATGCACGGCTGCCTTGCTTTTCCGGATTTTTAGACAGCCAGAATGTTTTCCAAAAACAAATATCGGTTTCTTGATTGCGAAAAATAATAGAAGACTGTTCATTCTGCAAGTGTCTGGAGCGACCCAGTCCGAAAATGCTGTATCCACGCAGCAATTTTAAGATGTCGTCACGCATGGCAGGCATCAATTCCTGCACTCCTATAATGTCTGCCCCTGATTTTTGAATTACTTGGCTGGCAAGATATTTTCGATTCTGCCAACTGTTTTTTCTATGAAAGAAAGAATCCCTTTTTAGGTTAAAGGAAATTACTTTTAAAGCAGCATCCATGAGTTTTAAAACGACCTTTCAACGACCTTGGCTTGATACATTATTACACATACCACTGGCGCTGCAAAGCAGCGCAATTTATTGTTGCAATAGAAAAAATTCGGCGCGTTGCGCCGCTAAACCACATTTTATGCGGTGAGCAGAGGCAGTTGTCTCTGCTTTGTATTTTATTATAACATACTATTGATTTTTATATATCAAATGAATGTAAATTTTTACGATAACTGAAAACCGTGCATAAATCCATCTAATTCTAAAGAGCAAATGTCACCGCCGATGACTTTGTCCTCGTAAACGAGAATATTAGCTTTGACGTTTTGCCTGTTGTCCGGATAATTGGTGACATCATAAGTCCAGCGTTTTACGCTTTTTCCGCGATAGGCTGATAAATCAAAGCCTTGCTTTTTCTGAATGACATTATATTTTTCATAAACATCATTGAATTCAGTCGGAATGGCGACCTCGACGATTTCACTGGGCTCGTTTTTTACTTCCCAACCGAATTGTTTGAGATAATTGATTCTCTGTTCGTTGTTTTCGGCAGCCAGTCCGGTTATCTTTTTTTCGCTGTTTTTTGCGACATCAGTCGAAGCACCTTTTGCCGAAATCATAAAGGCGCAAAAAATTCCGGCAACCAATAATACAGATAATCCGGCAATGATCTTTGTTTTAGTCATTTTCATTGATACAATAAACATAATAATCACCATTCCTTTGTGGATTTGCTTCTGCCGGCTCAAGTATCATGAGCAGCAGAAACAAATGAAGTGTGGAAAATGATATTTTTTACAAGCCTCATCGTTCCTCACACATTGTAGTTGATACATATATATGCCGGAACGGCTTGGCTAAATGCTATTATATCCGTTGTAAAATGACAGAATTTACCACTGGATTTGATCGACAGGCATAGATGCCGCGGCATTTAAACTGTCATCCGCCCGAATGCCGCTTTGGTATTCAAAATAAGCCTGACAGCCGACCATTGCCGCATTGTCTCCGCAAAGGGAGAGCGCAGGCATACAAAAAGCATATCCGTTACTTTGACAATCTTGCTCTAAGCGCTTGCGTAAGCCTGAGTTTGCGGCAACACCGCCGGCAACCGCGATGGTCTGATAGCCGAATTCTTTGGCTGCCGCCATCAGCTTGCTGCTCAGAATATCACAGACGGTCTGCTGAAAGGCAGCGGAAAGATCGTTTGTGTCAATCTTTTCGTTTTTCTGCTCTGCGTTATGGAGTAAATTGATGACAGCGGTTTTCAGTCCTGAAAAACTGAAATCAAACGGACAGCCGTCTACCTGCGGATGGGGAAGCTTATAAACCCGCGGATTGCCTTTTTGGGCGGCCCCGTCAATTTCCTTGCCGCCCGGATAAGGAAATCCCATGGCGCGCGCCGCTTTGTCAAATGCTTCCCCTGCCGCGTCATCCCGTGTTCTGCCAATGACTCTGAAGTCGGTGTAGGTCAACACCTCGATGATGTGACTGTGTCCGCCTGACGCAACCAGGCAGAGAAAAGGCGGTTTTAATTCCGGATTTGATAAATAATTTGCGGCAATGTGGGAACGGATGTGATGTACCGGAACGAGCGGCTTGTTTGCTGCAAGCGCAAGCCCTTTGGCAAAGTTAACGCCTACTAAAAGAGCGCCGATCAGTCCCGGAGCGGCAGTGACACCGATGGCGTCGATGCTGTCGAGAGAGAGTGAGGCATCGGAAAGCGCTTGTGAAACAACCGCGGTGATGCTTTCGCAATGGCGGCGCGAAGCAATTTCCGGCACGACGCCGCCGTAGAGACGATGCTCCTCTATTTGAGATGCAACAACGGATGAAAGCACCTTTATGCCGTCCTCGACCACTGCGGCGGCGGTTTCATCGCAGGAGCTTTCAATCGCTAAAATTTTCATAAGTACGAGATCCTTTCTGTTGTTCTGTCAGAGCAATATTTTGTTCATGAGAATGGCGTCTTCCTCAGGGTCAGAATAAAAGCGTTTCCGGAAGCCGACCGCCTGAAATCCGAATTGTTCATACAGAGCGATGGCTGACAGATTGCTTTTGCGCACTTCGAGCATCAGCAGGTGTAATCGGTTGTCTCGGCAATACGCAATGGCGGCATTCAATAACGCCTTGCCTACACCTTGTCGGCGATAGACTTTTTTAACCGCAATATTATTGACCGAGGCTTCGTCCAAAACAAAACCGAGATTGATAAATCCGGCAATATCATCGTCGGATTTGGCAACAAAGGTAACGGCTCCGGGATTGGACAGCTCCGCGATAAAAGCATCGTGTGACCAGGGGTTAGAAAAGCATTCCGCTTCAATTTGTGCAACGGCGGCAGTAGTCTGCGCCGACATCAGTTCCATCTGTATTGCCATGGCTCAGTCCCCTTTGGAATCTGCTTCTTGATGGATTATGTTTTGCAGTTCTTTCTCAAAAAAGCGGCAGATCGCATCCAAACAGGCTTCGTAAGCGTCCAGATTCATTCCGTAAGGATCCGGAATCCCGATTACCGTGATTTTTTCGGCGGCATCAGGCAGAACACGGAGAATGGCGTCCCGATGAGTTTCCGTCATGACATAAATACGGGTGGCTTGTTTCACCAATTCGGGAGAAAGCTGTCGCGCGCGGTGCGCGTTGGCATCGATGCCGCGGTTTTGCAAAGCAATCAAGGCGTTTTGACTGGCAGGTTCGCCCTCTGCCGCCGCCATGCCGGCGCTGGCTACCGTGACGCGGTCAGACAATCCTTGCTTTTCAATCATATCACGTACTAAATATTCTGCCATCGGACTGCGGCAGGTGTTTCCGGTACAAATAAACAATAGTTTTTCCATTTTGCAGCACTTCCTTTAGCCCTTTGCGTCGTACCAATTTTCTCCCTCTGAAATGTCGACCACCAGAGGAACGGACAGCGCGGCGGCATGCTCCATTTCTTCTTTCAAGATGTTTTTTGCCCTCGGTGCATCTTCTTTGCTTACTTCGATGAGCAGTTCATCATGCACCTGTAAAATTAATCTGCCGCTGATGTTTTCTTCTTTTAAACGCCGATAAACCCGATTCATCGCAATTTTGATAATATCAGCGGCAGAGCCCTGAATCGGCGCGTTCATCGCAACCCGCTCTCCGAAGCTGCGGAGGTTATGATTGGACGCTTTCAGTTCTGAAATTTCCCGCTTTCTTCCATAGATGGTTTTGGCGTATCCGGTTTCTTTTGCTTCCTCTACCGCCTGCTTCATAAAACGGTCTACGCCGCTGTAAGTGGTCAGATAGTTTTTAATATATTCTCCGGCTTCTTTCACCGAAACGCCGATATCCTGTGACAGAGAAAATGCAGAAATACCGTAAACAATCCCGAAGTTTATCGCTTTGGCGCGGCTGCGTACCGAAGCGGGCAGGATGTTTTGCGGAATACCGAATATCTGTGAGGCAGTAATGGTGTGTATATCCGCGCCGTTTCGGAATGCTTCAATCATGTTTTTATCCTGCGAGATATGCGCCAAAATCCGAAGCTCAATTTGGGAATAGTCCGCGTCTAATAGGGTATATCCTTCTTTGGCAATGAAGAATTTTCGCATTTGGCTGCCGAGTTCGGTGCGAATCGGAATATTCTGCATATTCGGCTCGGTAGAGCTGATTCTGCCGGTGCGGGTTTCGGTTTGATTGAAAGTGGAGCGAACTCTGCCGTCCGGGTCGATTACCTTCAGCAGACCGACAACGTAGGTGGAATTCAGCTTGGACAGCTTACGGTATTCGAGCAGGATCTTGACGAAAGGGTGATAGTTTTGCAGGCTTTCCAACACTTCGGCGCCGGTAGAATAGCCGGTTTTGGTTTTCTTTTTTGCCGGCAGTCCCAGCTTTTGAAATAGGATTTCACTCAAATCATTAGTGGAATTCGGATTGAATTCGTAGCCGGCAATGTCAAACATCTGTTTGCGGAGCAGTTCGATTTGCGCTTGGAGCTGTTCTCCGAATTGCCTGATTCCTGCGGTGTCTACCGCAAAACCATCGTATTCCATACTTGCCAGCACTTCGGTCAGCGGCATTTCGATGTCCTCAAAAAGAGACAGCATCCCTTCTTTTTCCAAAGAAGCGGCCAAGCAATCGCACAAAGGAGATAACAGCGCAATATCGCGGTATTCTTCCTGCTCAAACAGGGGCTCGTCGGGCAGAAAATGCTGTGCAAGGGTTTGGATATGATAGCTTTTTGTTCCGGAATGAAGTAAATATGCGGCGATAACCGCGTCAAAGACAACGTTGGAAAGAGCGATACCGTTTTGGCTGCAGAGCAGATAAACCGGCTTGACATCAAAGGTACGTTTCGGAAGGCTACTTTGACAGACAACATCAAAAAAGATATTTTCTGCATTAAAATCGTAAACCGAAACGGTATCTCCCAGATGAAACTGTAACGAGGAAACCCTGCCTTTGTCGGTATGCAGCAGGAAATCTATTTTTCCGTATTGATGGAGTTTTGCTTTTAAACCCTTAATCGAACCGTTCTTTTCCAGTTTTAGCTGTACTTGAGGCTTGTCCGGATGTTCGCTTTCTCGCGGCGGCGGATTTTCCAATCCCAAGCGCGGCAGAAAGCTGTACATTTCCAGCTCGGAAAGAATCCGTGAAGCCTCTGCTTTGTCAGACTCTGTGTGATAGAGCGATGACAGCGGAGTACCAAGTGGGACGGCGCAGTTAATGGTGCCCAACTCTTTACTTAAAAAGCAGGTCTCTTTGTCCTGAATCAGCAATTCTCTGGCGCGCGGCTTGATTTCGCTGCTGTCTAGGTTGTCATATAAATTTTCAACACTGCCGAAGGTTTGGATATAATGAAGTGCTGTTTTTTCTCCGATCCCCTTGACTCCCGGAATGTTGGCTGAGCTGTCTCCCATCAATGCCTTAACATCTCGCAGCTGATCGGGAGCCAAACCGTATTCTTCTTTGATTTTTTCGGGGGTGTAGTCGATGTTGTCTTTGGTTTTTACCAAGTGCACGATGATGTTTTGATCTGTAAGCTGTAAGCTGTCGCGATCACCGGTAGAGATAACAGCGGTGTCCCCGTTTGTCTGACAGGCTTTGGCGAGGGTCCCGATGATGTCGTCTGCTTCGTATCCCTCGTACTCGATCACGGTGTGTCCTAACGCACGAAGCAATGCCTTAATATAGGGAAACTGCTCCCTCAGCTCGTTGGGGGAGGGCTTGCGAGTGCCTTTGTATCCGTCATACATCTTGTGTCGAAAGGTGGGAACAGGCAGATCAAAAGCAACAGCGACGCCGTCCGGCTCAATTTCCTTTATCGTTTTCATCATAATGTTGAGAAAGCCGAAAATTGCATTGGTGTTGATGCCGCTCTTGGTGGTCAGCGGTCTGACACCGTAAAAAGAACGGTTCATAATGCTGTTTCCGTCTATAATTAAAAGTTTCATCAATAAATCTCCCATCAGTGCCGTATTTCCGGTTTCACCTCTGTAAAAGCGTGGTTGACGAAATGTCTTACGGCTATTATAATGATATTTGAATATGAAACAAGTGTATCCTGTTGATTAACTGAAAAAATCAGCTTTGCGGCGCGCAGATGCGTAACATCGTTATTATAACACATTATGCGATAATTATCAATTGCAAAGCTGTGAACGGAAGGAATATAGAAACTTTGATTGGAACAATAAAAATCGGGAACGTGACGATAGAACAAACTGCGGCATTGGCACCGATGGCTTCGGTTGCCGACCGCGCTTACCGGATGATGGCGAAGAAGTTCGGCGCGGCGTATGTGGTCGGCGAGATGGCGAGCGCGAAAGGCTTGTGCTATTCTGATCGCAAGACGGCAGAGCTGTTGGAATGTACGCCGCAGGAACGTCCGATGGCAGTGCAGCTGTTCGGGGACGAGCCTGCATTTATGGCACAGGCTGTGGAGAAGGTGCGGGGGTATCAGCCCGATATCATTGATATCAATATGGGCTGTCCGGTGCCGAAGGTGGTCAACGGCGGTGCGGGCAGCGCGTTGATGAAGGATCCGAAAAAAGCGGCTGAAATTGTAAAAGCGGTTGCGGCGGCTTCCAATGTGCCGGTGACGGTAAAAATTCGGAAAGGCTGGGACGACAAAAGCGTAAACGCGGTTGAGTTCGCCAAACGGATGGAAGATGCCGGCGCGGCAGCAATTGCGGTTCACGGAAGAACCAGACAGGAATATTACAGCCCCCCTGCCGATTGGGATATTATTGCGCAGGTAAAAGCGGCAGTATCGGTGCCGGTAATCGGAAACGGAGATATCACGGACGGAAAAACAGCCGCCGAGATGTATCGGCAAACGGGATGCGATTTGGTAATGATCGGCAGAGGAAGTTACGGCAGACCGTGGATATTTCGGGAAGTGCGCGCTTATTTAGAATGCGGGGAGGAATTGCCTCCGGTTTCGTTGGAGGAGCGGCTTTCGGTTATGCAGGAGCATGTTGAACTGATTTGCAGATATAACGGAGAGTACGGAGGAATGCGGATAGCCCGAAAGCACGCAGCATGGTATTTGAAAGGTTTGCGGGGAGCGGCGGCATTTCGTAAGGACAGCAGCAGCTTGGAAACATTAGAAGACTTTTATCGCTTGCAGGAGAAAATCAGACAAGCACAGCAAGAAGCGGAATGACTGCGCTGATGATAAAGGCAGGACGGGAACAGAAAGGATATGACAAAAAATGATAGGAACGGGGACAATCGTCAACGTGTCGGCGGTAATCATCGGCAGCGGACTCGGGATGTTGATTCGCGGCGGAATCAAGCAGCGGTTTCAGGATCTTTTAATGCAGGCGCTGGGACTTTCCACCCTGTTTATCGGTGCGGCGGGTGCTTTGAAGGGAATATTTACGGTTAATGGGGCAGGATTGGAAACCGGCGGAACCATGGTGCTGATTTTGTCGCTGGTCCTTGGCGCATTGATCGGAGAAGGAATTAATATTGAAAAACAGATCGAACGGTTCGGCGAGTGGCTGAAAAGAAAGGTGAAAAGCAACGGGGATTCCGGATTTGTGGAGGGATTTGTTACTTCTTCGCTGGTGATTTGCGTCGGCGCGATGGCCGTGGTGGGATCCCTGCAGGACGGGCTGACCGGAGACGCCGCGATGCTGTATACCAAAGCGATACTGGACTTTGTCATTGTTTTGGTGCTTGCCTCTGCATTGGGAAAGGGCGTGCTTTTTTCTGCATTACCGCTGGGAATACTGCAAGGATCTATTACCCTGTTTGCCGGTGTGATTGCCCCGGTCTTGTCTGATAAAATGATTGACAATCTTTCTTTTATCGGTTCGGTCTTAATTTTTTGCGTCGGCATCAATCTTTGCTTCGGAAAGAAAATAAAGGTGGGAAATTTGTTGCCGGCATTAGTGATTGCAGTATTAGCTGCTCTGATCCCGGCTTTGTAATTGGTGTTATCTTTACAGATTATTCACGTATTCCGGTCAGAAAGCTATTGATGAAACAGCTTTTTTCAGTTATAATGATATCTATTGATGTAAATGATTCCGAGAGGAAAGAGGGTGAAACGGCATACTTAGTGGCAATACCGCAATGTTATGCTTTTATTTATGAAAAAGTGGATTGGTGCAGCGGTAGGAGTGTTGACTGTATCGCTGATATTATCGGGATGCTCAATGATGGGAAATACAACAGACCCGGTTAATGAAGAAAGTATGAAACTGGTACAGTTGGAATCCCCTGCTGACGGACAGGATATGGCAGTTATGACTACCGACAAGGGCGTCATCAAATTTGTGCTTTATCCGGAATATGCGCCCAAAGCGGTGGACAACTTTAAAAAGCTGGTAAAAGAGGGCTTTTACAACAATACCAAGGTGTTCGGCGGAATGAACGATACGGCATTCCTGGCAGGAGCCACCGACGATACCGGTTTAAAGGGGAAAACCCAGGACGATAAAATGATTGAAAACGAATACCATGACAACCTATGGCATTTTGGAGGAGCTGTTTCGATTTACGGCAACGAAACAGGATGGTTTAATAAACATAAAGAGACCGGAGACAGCAGGTTTATGATCAATACCGACATTGCGGTGTCCGAGGAAGTTTTGACCCAGATGGAGCAGGGCGGATATCCTCAGGCAGTGATTGACGGATTTAAGGAAAAGGGCGGACTTCCTAATTTTACCCGAAATTATGCTGTGTTTGGGCAGGTGATTGAGGGAATGGATGTTGTAAATGCCATTACCGCAGACGGCTTTGATGAAGAAACACAGCGGCCGAAAACAGAAATTAAAATTATCAGCATTGAACTCACAACTTATAAAGCTTCTGAGGAAGATTCTGTTTCCTCCGCAAAGACAGAATCGGACGCGTCTTCCCCAAAAAATGATTCCGAAACGACTTCATCCAATGTAAAATAATGAAGAACAAAAACAGAGAGGAAAGAAATACTATGTTAAATTTTAAAGAGCAAGCAGAGAATCAGCCGATGGCTGTCATTAAAACGAATCATGGCGATATGAAAGTTATGTTGTTTCCGGAGGCAGCACCGAAAGCGGTTGAAAACTTTACGACACATGCAAAGAACGGTTATTATGACGGCATTATTTTTCATCGGGTCATTAAAGACTTTATGATACAAGGCGGAGATCCGCAGGGCATGGGTTTTGGTGGCGAAAGTATCTGGGGCGAGCCGTTTGCAGACGAATTTTCTTTGGAAGCGTTAAACTTTAAAGGTGCTTTGTCGATGGCAAACAGCGGACCGAACACAAACGGAAGTCAGTTTTTTATTGTACAGGCAGGCAGTGTAGATGACCGCCTGATCGGTCAAATGGAGGATGCGGGATATCCTGCCGAAGCAATTAAAAAATACAAAGAAGTCGGCGGAACACCTTGGTTGGATTTCAGACATACGGTATTCGGACAGGTGGTTGAAGGAATGGATGTCGTAGATGAAATTGCAGCGGTCAAGGTGGGCAGAAACGATAAACCGCTTGAGGATGTTGTTATTTTGGGAATCGATATTCTGTAAAACAAAATATTGAAAAAGAAGGGTGGGACATGAGCAGGAAGATAGCCTTCTTACAGGCATCTTGCTCCACAAAATGAGAAAAATTTTGAAATACGGATCTTTTTTATTAGCTGTGGCAGTTGCGGCGGGAATACTTGCCGGCTGTTCTAAAAAGGCGGTTGAGGTTGAATCACTGCCGCAATATGATACTGAAGTGGCAGAAGGCGAACAGATCGCTGTAATGACCATCCGTGATTACGGCACGATCAAAATCCGATTTTTTAAAGAACAGGCGCCCAAGGCTGTGGAAAATTTTATTACTCACGCCAAGCAGGGATATTATAATGAGCTGAATTTTCATCGGGTAATTGAGAACTTTATGATCCAGGGCGGAGATCCGAAAGCAGACGGCAGCGGCGGCGAAAGTATCTGGGATAAACCGTTTGAGGATGAATTTGCGCCTGAGTTGCGTAATTTTTACGGTGCTTTGTCGATGGCAAACAGCGGAGAAAATTCCAACGGCAGTCAATTTTTTATCGTGCAGAATAAAACGCAGTATACTGATAAGGAATTAGACGCCATGGAAAAGGAATACGATGTTAAGTTGGCGAAAAAGGTCCGGGAAAAATACAAAGAGGTCGGCGGAACTCCTTGGCTGGATGACGCGCATACCGTGTTCGGGCAGGTGTTCGAAGGAATGGATGTAGTCGATAAGATTGCGCAGTGTAAAGTAACCTATCGTATCGATTCAAGCGGTCAGCAGGAGAACACCCCTTCCAAACCGGTGAATGAAGTGCTGATCGAAAAAGTTGAGATACAGGAATATCATAAGTAACAGTGGCTTGTATGCTGAAAAAGGAGGAATATCATCGGTGAAATCAGTCAAAAAAATGATGATCGGTATCATGGCGGCAGCGTTGATGGTTACCGGATTCGCAGGATGTAAAAAGGACAGCACCGCAGAGAAATTTGACGGATCTTTTCCGCAATTTACCGAACCCGAACAGGGAGAGGATATTGCGGTTATGACCGTAAAAGGATATGGTACGATTAAAATTCGTTTTTTCAAAAAACAGGCGCCCAAAGCGGTAGAGAATTTTATTACCCATGCAAAAGAAGGGTATTACAATAATGTAAAATTTCATCGGGTTATCGAGGACTTTATGATACAAGGCGGCGATCCGGAAGGAACCGGTATGGGCGGTGAAAGCATCTGGGGAGAAGGATTCGGTATTGAAATTTCCGAGAATCTGAGAAATTTTCGCGGAGCTCTTTCTATGGCGCGCGCGCAGGATCCGAATTCGAACGGCAGCCAGTTTTTTATCGTGAATGCGAAAACAGTGACCGACAGCGACCTTGATTATGCCGAGCAAAACAGCGGAGCAGAAATTCCGGATTCGGTTCGGGAAAAATATAAAGAAGTCGGCGGATATCCTTATTTAGACGGCAGCTATACTGTTTTCGGCCAGGTGATCGAAGGAATGGATGTTGTGGATCAGATTTCGGCTTGTGAAAAAAGTTACAGCAGTACCGGCGAATTAAGTGTACCGAATCAGGATGTGGTCATTGAAAAAATTGAAATGACCACCTACGGAAAATAAATCGGCAGATTATGCTGCATAAGAAAATAATAAGGGACCGTATCGCTTTTAAAGTGAGACAGTCCCTATTTTTTATTCTCCGAAAAAAAGCTTGTTGATTGCCTGCGCAACGCCGATAGTGTCACTTTGCGTTCGTATGGTGGCAAAACGGTCAAACTCGGGCGGAGCGCTTTTCATGATGACGCTGATTCCGGTGTACTGAAGCATTTCAATGTCGTTTTCGCTGTCGCCGAAGGAGATCGTATGTTCACGCGCAACCCCAAGTTTCTCGCATAATAATCGGATTCCCGTTGCTTTGTCGAACCCTTCCGGAACGGTTTCTGTATAAGTAGGATGATAAATATTGCGGCAACCGGGAAAATGGGCATCCTCATAAGAAGAAATATTTTGACAGAATGTCCATTTCGTAATTTCCATTTTGTCATAATTCTGATCCAGGTAGGTTTCAAAACCATCCGTAATATTGCAGATTCCTTCCAACTTTCCGATTGCGTAATTCGTTTTAACGCCCTCAAACAGACAGGGGATTTTATGCGCATCATAGAATCGTTTCGCCTGTATCAGCGCTTCTTTTGATATACCTTGGTTGCACAGAACCGTATTTTTATATTCGATATAAGATGTTCCCGCAATGATGCCGTCCCAATCAGCAGCCGCAAACGCTTCCTCCGGGATGAATCCCTTGGAACGGCCGGTGTTCAAAAAAAGATAATGCCCGAGCTCATGAAGTTTTTTCAGTGCGGCTTTATTTTCTTCTGATACGCCGTTGCAGGACAAGGTTCCGTCATAATCAAAGAATAAACAGTATCTTGCGGTTTTGTTTATCATTATTCCAACGATTCCTTTCTGAGTTTGGTGCGATTGAATCAATGAGGCTTGTCTAAAAAACAAAAGCGAAGTTTGAAGGAAATGCAGGGAAAGCCTTTCAAACTTTGCTCATCATATGTAATCCCTATCTGCTGCTGTTCTGTTATCCGAATAAACCGATACCGTCCAGAAATATTTTTAATCCGATAAGAATTAAAATACATCCGCCGAACAACTCTGCTTTTTGATTGAGAAAGTCTCCGCATTTTTTACCGATCAAAACAGCAATCATACTGCATGCAAAAGTAATTGCGGCAATAATAGAAACAGCGATAAAAATATTGACATTCATCGCGGCAAAGCTGACACCGACTGCGAGCGCATCAATACTGGTTGCAATTGCCTGTACCAGCAGTAGTTTAAAAGTCAGTTTTCGTGCAACCGGAACGATTTCTTCCTCTTTTTTCAATGCGTCCCAAAGCATTTTCCCGCCGATAAATCCTAATAGAATTAAAGCAATCCAATGATCGACAGCTGCCATGTATCCGGCAAACACAGAACCGGCGAAATAGCCGATCAGCGGCATAACTCCTTGAAACAACCCGAATGCAAAAGCAGTAGCGAGCGTTCCCTTCAGTTTCATCGGCTTCATTGTCATACCGTTTGTCATAGATACTGCGGAAGCGTCCATGGCAAGACCTAATCCCAGTAAAATAATTTCAATAATACTCAAAATAACACCGTCCAATTGAAAATCTTATTTCATATTTATGTCACTTCGGCAAATATTATCCGTGAATAAAAAAGTACAGGAAAAACCTGTACTTTTGATTTTTATTCAGCATCTCAATCTTCCGAATGATTTTCTTCCGGTTTGTAAATTTTAATTTCTCCAAAAACCGGTATCTTTTTTTGTTTATGGCAAAACACGTGGATGATGCCGACAATATGGCAGATAAAAAAGAACAGGCTGAAGACAGCGAAAACAAATAAAAGTACAGTAAACATAAGCGGAGAAGCAAATTGCAAAATCAATCCGATTATCGCCAAAACCATGCCGACGATAAATTCAATAATAAACAGGACTAAACCCTGATTGACATGATAAGCGACGAAATCGTTTTTTTCTTTTTTCAACAAAGGAATAAAAAGAAGAATACTAAGATAGCATAAAAGAGCCAGCAGGGTGTTGTATGTTTTCTGGGCATTGGCAGGAGCTGTACGATCTGTTTCGTCCATGAAAATCACCATTCCTTTTTGCATTTGCTTCGGTATTGTCTTAGGCTTTGCGGAGATGTCTAAGACTAAGGGAACAAATGAAGCACGAAATATCATTTTGCACTCGAAAGTTCTTTTCCTATGATAAGGCATTTAGTATAGCATATTGATCAAAATTTGTCAATTTCTGTAAACGAGTTACAATTTTCGTCTGGGAGTAACCCGTTTTCTTTTTTTCTTTTTCTTGTTGTACAGAATAATCAAGGTTATATAAGCCAGTAAAAATATCACAATAATCACGATTGCCCATTTAAAATAGGAGGAAGTGAAAAAGCTTTTTACCGAATAAAGTAGATATAAAATAGAACTGCGCTCCACCGATTCAGAGGCAACGAGATCTACCGTGGCAATGATTTCATCTGCCAGTTTTAGATCCAGTGTACCGAGTACTTGCCCTTTTTTTACCGGTGCAAAAATGTTCTCATTGATATGAGAAACTTTTTGTACCGAACTGATATCAACATGCTTGGGAAGTAAGGTGACAATGTCTTCTTTTGGAACCAGCAATAAGGTATCTTTATCTTTTCCCAATTGAATCGGAGCTTGTCCGGCGGCGGTTGATGTTGTTAAGATGGTTTTTTGCTCAAAGGTGTTGAATACCCACTTGTAGATGTTCTTGTGATCCAGGCAGGCAAGATTGTCTGAAATAATTTCTCCGGTATCGTATTTGTACGGGGCTTTCATAGTAATGAGCAGATAGTTATAATTATTGTATTCCGCCATAGAAATCAAATTTCTGCCGGATTCGGTTGTGGTACCGGTTTTAAAGCCTTTCGCATAAGCATAATAATTGGAGTTGGATTTAAACAGCATTGGGTTAGTATGAGAGATAGTGCGTGTTTGGGAATGTTTATTGGTGGCGGGCATGGTGTATTGCACGGTAGTTGCTATTTTAAGAAACAACGGATATTTGTCAATCGCATATTTTGTGATTTTATAAAGATCATGAACGGTTGTGACTTGTCCGTCTTCATGCAATCCATGCGCATTTTTAAAGACGGTGTTGGTGGCTCCTATTTCTTTTGCTTTGACGTTCATCATGTCAACAAACCGGGGAATATTATCCGCATCGGCAATGCTGTCATCTCCGCCGTTGCCGACATAGTCGGCAAGCATATTTGCTGCTTCACAGGCAGAACGCAACATGGTAGCATACAACAGATCAATTGCTCGTACTTGCTCGTTTGCCATGATGTTGGCATGAGAAGCACCTTTGAGATAAAGTTCATCAAAAATGTATTGTTTTCCGGTGATAACCGTGCTTTCTAACTCTGTTTCCGGGATAGCTTCCAATACAAGCAGGCAGGTCATAATTTTTGTCAGTGAAGCGGGATAAAGCTGCTTGTCCGCATTTTTTTCATAGATGATTTTGCCGGAATCCATACTGACTAGCAAAGCGCTTTCGCTGGATACGGTAAAGTCAGGGGCATATGCGGCATCTGCCGCTAAATTTGGTATACAAAGTATTACGATACAAAAAGAAAGAACAGTGGCAATAAATCTACGCATATCAGTAATCCTTTCTATCGGAACATCATATTTTCTTATTCATGAGAAGAAATATATCGTTGAGATAAAATCTTATTATCAGTATAACCCGGGAAGTAGCTTTCAAACACGACTTGAACTTTTGCTGCCTTCTCCTCCGGTGAAACAACTACTTTACTCTTTATTATAACATAAACTACTTGCGCAGCGAAGCGAGCAATGTTTCAATGTTCTCAAAAGCGCAGCGTGCTTTTGAGGTTATTATATCATAATTAAAATGACAAGTCAAAATTTTCCTTTCATTCCGAATGCGATCCGACATCCGCAGTATTTATTAATAAATAATTCATATTTTACACTGCAATATTTATTATAATAAAAAGCAAGGCAGATGCATTTGCATCTGCACGCCGCACAAAATGCGGCTTTGACGGCACAATGTGCCGATGCTTTTCTATTGTTATGCCGCTTCACTTCGTTTCACGAGGTGTTTGCATTATAATAAAAAGCAAAGTGATTTGACTGCGTGAAAGGAATGAACTCGTTGTATGAACAAAGAATATAAACTTGCGACCATAGCGATACACGGAGGATATCAGACGGAGCCTACCACCAAGTCGGTGGCGGTACCTCTTTATCAAACAAATGCCTATGAGTTCGATAGTACGGAACATGCCAAAAATCTGTTCGAATTGAAAGAGGACGGAAATATCTATACACGCTTGACCAATCCGACTAATGCGGTATTGGAACAACGCATTGCGGAGTTGGATGGCGGCGTCGGAGCAGTTGCGTTTTCGTCAGGACATGCGGCTATTTTCGGGACACTTGCCAATTTGTGCTCTGCCGGGGATGAAATCGTGGCATCAAACGCTATTTACGGCGGAGCGATTAATATGCTAGGTGTTTCATTGGATCGCTTGGGAATCAAAGTAACCTTTGTTGATCCCGATGATTTCGACGCATGGGAATCTGCTGTCAGTGAAAAAACCAAAGCATTGTTTTTTGAAATCGTAGGAAATCCGAATGCAAATGTGGCAGATATTGAAAAAATAGCTGCAGTCGGTCATAAATACGGGATACCGGTGATCGCGGATTCCACCTTTACCACTCCTTATCTCTGCCGCCCGATTGCATTTGGGGCGGATATTGTGATTCATTCCGCAACCAAATTTTTAGGAGGACACTCCAATGCGATGAGCGGGATTGTAGTGGACAGTGGAAATTTTATATATAAAGATAATGTGCGTTTCCCGTTGTATAACCAGCCTGATCAAAGTTATCACGGCATGGTGTTTGCGGATTTGGGCAAGGCGGCGTTTATCTCTCGTCTCAGGACTTTGATTCTGCGGGATTTCGGCGCGTGCAGTTCACCTTTTAACTCTTTCATGGTGTTGCAGGGAGTGGAAACCCTTCCTCTGCGGATGCAGAAGCATTGTGAAAATGCGCGGAAGGTTGCTGAATTTTTGGAGCAAAATCCGCAGGTGGATTTTGTAAATTATCCGGGATTGCCGAGCAGTCCGTATTATGAGTTAAGCAAAAAATACCTGCCGAACGGCTGTGGTTCTGTATTTACTTTCGGACTGAAGGGCGGCAGAAAGGCAGGCGCTGCATTTATCGATAGTCTGAAGCTATTAAAGAACGTAGCAAATGTGGGAGATATTCGTTCGTTGGTGATTCATCCGGCAACGACCACGCATAGTCAGCTGACTGCTGAACAGTTAGAGGCTGCGGGAATTACAGAAGGTACGATCCGTTTGTCTATCGGCATAGAGGATATCTCGGACATTTTGGAGGATTTGGATCAGGCTATCACCCATGCGGCAGTGTAAAAACGATGTTGGAATGAGACGGGCGGATGGCAGAATGAGGGGTAAAAAAGGAATGATGGCGTTATGATTTATATTACCGGTGATTTGCACGGGGAGATCGAACGGCTGGAAAGCAAAGCAGTCAAAAAATTAAAAAAAGGCGATACGCTGATTGTTTGCGGAGATTTTGGCTTTGTTTGGGATGGCTCTGAGCGTGAAAAAAAGGTACTGAAAAAATTAGGAAAGCAAAAATACCGCATCCTATTTGTTGCCGGCTGTCATGACAATTACGATTTACTGGAATCTTACCCTACAATCGAATTGTGCGGCGGACAGGTACGGCAGATATCAGGGAATTTGTATGAACTTTTGCGCGGCGAAGTATATGAAATTGACGGAAAAACCGTGTTTGCGTTCGGTGGCGGAACCAGTGACGATGAGCATCTTCGCGAGGAGGGCGTGACGTGGTGGAAGAATGAAATGCCCGACGATACCGAATATGAGCGGGCGATTCAAAACCTTGCCGCGCATCATAACGAAATTGATTACATTGTGACTCATGACATGTCGACATCGATGAAACAATTTATCAATATTAAAGAGAACGATAATGAGGTAGAAAAAATTCATGCTTTTTTAAATGCGCTCAGTAAAAATGTTAAGTTTGGTTATTGGTTTTTTGGAAAATATCATCAGGACAAACAAATTCCTCCGCGTTATTATGCGATGTTCCGGAATGTAATTTTAGCGCCGGGACAGGAAGTAAAAAAGAAAAAATCGGCGCATTGAGGATATATTAAAAAAACACACCGCAGACTGACACGGAGTCTGCGGTGTGTTTTTAGTTTGAAGGTATAATATTTATGTGTCTATTTTGTAAGATTGCGTGGATAAGGTTTTTTGTCATCTGTTAGCTCCGCCAAATAGTCCATACTGGTATCAAGCGCTATTGCTAATTTTCTGCATTGTTCAAAAGTATAATACCTTTTTCCGTTTTCAATCTTTGAATAATCGCTTTGATCAATACCTGTCATCATTTGTATTTTTATCTGTGTGTATCCTTTTTCTTTGCGAAGTTCTTTTAGTCTAGTCATAGATATGAGCATCCCTTTCAAACTTATCACTCAACCATATTATGTCAAATCTCCCTATTGTAATTATGGTTAAATTGACCTATAATATGAATTGTGATTAAAATAAGGAAGGGTGATTATTATGGCTGAGTTTTGCTTGAAATGCTGGAACGAAATCAATAAAACAGATGATCCGGCAAGTAAATATATTCTTTCTAAGGAATTAGATTTGTGCGAAGGGTGCGGAAAGCGGACACATGTTATTGTTGCACAACGTAAGATTTATTATCGACACAAACTTCGATTTGTGATTTTACCTTTTAAAATAGTATATAAGATTTTATACATTGTATGGCGCATTCTCATTTTGCCATATATCATTTATCAATACAGAAAAAGTCAAAGGGATGGCAAAAATTAAAAAAACTTCCGCGTTTTGTCTGCTTCTCCGAAAATCCTTTGGAAACCTACATTTTTGCTTGATTTGAAAGAGGTATTGTGGTATACTAAATGCAATATGGGTATTTGCGGGCAAGCGGCGAAAAAAATGTCCTTGCAGAGCATTCGGCAGAGAAATTTTATATGAATCCATTCGTTTTGAAATTTCGATGTGCGGCTGCTTTCGGCGCAAGAAAGGAATGAACAGTTTCATGAAAGACTCATTTAACCCGGCGTATTCCTTTGTTCCGAATGAGGAAAAGGTGCTGGAGTTTTGGGAGCAAAACAAAAGTTTTGAGGCGCTTCGGAAGAAGAATGCCAAAGGAAAAAAATATCGTTTTATTGACGGACCGATTACCGCGAACAATCCGATGGGTGTTCACCATGCATGGGGACGTACTTTGAAGGATGTTTTTCTGCGGTATAAAGCCATGAATGGCTATCAGAGCCATTACCGCAACGGTTTTGACGGACAGGGCTTGTGGGTTGAAGTCGAAGTGGAAAAAGAACTGGGCTTTAATTCGAAAAAAGATATTGAAGTTTACGGATTGGACAAGTTCTCCGAAAAATGTATCGAACGGGTACAGCGTTTCAGTAAGGTGATTATGGAACAATCCAAGCGTTTGGGACAGTGGATGGATTGGGATAATTCTTACTACACTTATAAAGATAATAACATCACCGGAATCTGGCAGGTGCTGAAAAAATGCCATGATCATGGTTGGGTAAAGCAGATTTACAAGCCAATGCCGTGGTGTCCTCGCTGCGGGACCTCTTTGTCTGAGCATGAAATGTCAGGCTCCTATAAAGAAATCGAGCATACTGCGGTGTTCTTTAAGGTGCCGCTTGCGGACAAAAGCGCATATATGCTGGTTTGGACAACGACACCATGGACATTAACCGCAAACGTCGCATTGGCAGTTCATCCCGAATTAAGCTATGTAAAAGCAAAGCTGGAGGGAGAAGATGTCCCGCTGATCATGGGGAAAAATTATTTTACCCAAAAGTTTGCTTCCAAGGGTGAAATTTTGCAGGAATACAAAGGGGAAGAACTCGCAGGATTAGAGTATGAGACCTGTTTTCCGGAGCTTCCGCTGCAAAACGGTGTGGATCATCATATTGTTTGTTGGGAAGAAGTCAGCGGCGAAGAGGGCTGCGGAATCGTACACATAGCGCCGGGATGCGGTGCAGAGGACTTTGAACTCGGCAAACGGGAAAACTTAGACGTTTTGGTGCCGGTGGATGAAAACGGTATTTTGTTGCCCTCTTGCGGCTTTTTAAGCGGATTGGAAGCGGGCGATGCGCGTGAAGCGGTGTTTGAAGCACTGAAAGAACGCGGAAAAATGTTTTATACCCATAAAATCGTTCATAGCTATCCGGTTTGTTGGCGTTGTAAAAAAGAGGTTATTTTCCGCTGCGTAAAAGAATGGGCAATTGATGTGGAAGAGTTGCGCCCTCAGTTGATAGCCAATGCAAATAAGGTGAAATGGAATCCTCCGTATCAAGGAAAGCGAATGCTTGACTGGCTGAATAATATGTCCGACTGGAATATTTCCAGAAAGCGTTTTTACGGATTGCCGCTGCCGTTCTATCCATGTGAAGAATGCGGCGAATTGACCGTTATCGGTTCGGTGGAGGAATTAAGGAAGCTTGCGGTTCATCCGGAGAAGGTTGACGCGCTGCCCCATCTGCATCGTCCCTGGATTGATGAGATAGAGATTGTCTGTCCTCACTGCGGCAAGCCGGTAAAACGGGTGCCGGAGGTAGGAGACGTTTGGCTGGATGCCGGAATCGTCCCCTTTACCACTTTGAAGTACTTTGAGGACAGAGAATATTGGAAAGAATATTTCCCGGCAGAATATGTTGTGGAGATGAAGGAACAGGTTCGTTTGTGGTTCTATTCGATGCTGTTCATGAGCACGGTATTGGTCGGAGAGCCGCCGTATGAGCAGGTAGGCACTCACGGCATGGTAACTGCCGAGGACGGCAGCCGCTTCTCTAAGACCGGATTTATGATTAAATTCGACGAGGCGGCAGATAAGATCGGCGCCGATGCCTCCCGGTATATTTTTGCCTCCTCCCCGATGTCCACTGATGTGCGGTTTGGATTTACGCTGGGCGACGGCGCAAAACGGAAGCTGCTGTCTTTCTGGAATTTGTCCACCTTCTTTGCAACTTACGCAGAGGTAGACAAGCTGTATTTGGATAATCTTGATTTTGACTTTGATTCTCTTTGTTTAGTAGACCGTTGGCTGGTCGTTCTGGTAAACAACTTTATTTCAGAAGCAACTGCGGCGATGGAAAACTATTCTACCAAAGATATCATGACAAAATTCGAGAAAGTGGTTGACGATATCTCTAACTTCTATATCCGTGTTAACCGTAGACGGTTCTGGAAAATCGGTGATGATCAGGACAAGAAGACAGCGTATAAAGTGATGCTGTATGCAATTCGCACCATTGACCAGATTATGGCGCCGATTATTCCGTTTATTACCGAACACGTTTGGCAGGAAGTGATTCGCCGGTACTCCAATGAGGCGGCGGAATCGGTGCATCTGAGTGATTGGCCGAAGGTAATGGCACAGGTGGATGTGCAGGACGGTGTTTTGGCACAGGTAGGTGAGGTCCGTGACATCATTTCGCTGGTGCTCAAGGTTCGTAACGAGAAACAGCTGAGAATCCGTCAGCCGCTCAATCAGCTTTATATCTGTGCTGATTCCGGCGTGGTTACCATTCCGGAAGAGTTGACGGCCATTCTGCTTAGTGAAATCAATATGAAACAGGTTACTTTCCTGACAGATACTTCGATGTTGGAAGATAATGTTGCAGTACTGAACTTTAAATTGGCAGGAAGCGCGCTGAAAGCAGATGTCAACAAAGTGAAGGAATTGCTGAACGGTTTGTCCGCAGCAGAGATGCAGTCGGTTGTAGAACAGATCAAGGCAAACGGTTCTGTTAATATACTGGGTTATGATCACGCTGTCGATGCAGCGATATTTGAGCTGAAGGCTGTTCCGAAAGCCGATATTGCGGTCAGCAAAGAACGGGATATCACGGTCGGATTAGACATGGTTGTTACACCGGAACTATACAGTGAAGGCTGTTTGCGGGATATTCTCCGTCAGTGTCAGGTGTTCCGGAAAGAGGCAGGCTTTAATGTTTCCGATCGCATAGAGGTGTATTTCGATTGTGAAGAAAAAGCCGGTAAGATTGTTGCCGACAACCGGGCGTATCTGGAAAGTGAATTGCTGGCTTCGGTGAATGAATCACATTTGTCTGCGCCTGACTTCACCGGTACCATTGAGATGGACGATGAAAAGATTGCGGTTGAAATGAAAGTCAAAAATTAATTTTACTATCGCAAATACACTGCGGTGTGTTGTCGAATGACAGAAATTTATTCTTGTTGAAAACTCTGGAGTATTTGCGGATTTTTTGGGAAAGCTTATATAAAATAAAAATAACTGCGACTGGGAATAAAATATTGTGTAACCAAACAAAAATATGAACACGTAGTTAATTTATTGACAAACTTCTTGAAAAATCGGGTATAACAGAGTAAAATAATAAAAGACTCAAATATATTGGAGGGTATCATTATGTCAGTAAAAGTTGCTATTAATGGTTTTGGCAGAATCGGCCGTTTGGCTTTCCGTCAGATGTTTGGCGCAGAGGGTTATGATGTTGTTGCTATCAACGACCTCACCGATCCGAAAATGTTGGCTCATTTATTAAAATATGACTCTGCTCAGGGTCGTTATGCAAAAGCGGATACCGTTGTTGCAAAAGAAAGCTCTATCGTTGTTGACGGTAAGGAAATCCAGATTTATTCTGAGAAAAATGCTGCTGATCTTCCTTGGGGCAAAATCGGCGTAGACGTTGTTTTGGAGTGCACCGGTTTTTATACCTCTAAGGCAAAGGCACAGGCTCACATTGACGCCGGTGCAAAGAAAGTTGTTATCTCCGCTCCGGCAGGAAATGATCTGCCTACTATCGTTTACAGCGTAAACGAAAACACATTGACCAAAGAGGATAAAATTATTTCCGCTGCTTCCTGCACCACAAACTGCTTGGCTCCGATGGCAAATGCACTGAACAAATTGGCTCCGATCGTAAAAGGCTTCATGACCACTATCCATGCTTATACCGGTGATCAGATGGTGCTCGACGGACCGCATCGTAAAGGCGATCTCCGCCGTGCTCGTGCTGCTGCTGTGAACATTGTTCCGAACTCTACCGGTGCTGCAAAAGCAATCGGTTTGGTTATTCCGGAATTGGCAGGCAAATTGGATGGCGCTGCACAGCGTGTTCCTGTTCCGACCGGTTCTACTACTGAACTCGTTGCAGTTGTATACAAATCCGTAACCAAAGAGGAAGTTAATGCTGCAATGAAAGCTGCTGCTTCTGCATCCTTTGGATACAATGAAGATGAAATTGTTTCTTCTGATATCGTCGGTATCACTTACGGATCTCTGTTTGATGCAACTCAGACCAAAGTTACTGAGCTGCCGAACGGTCAGACTTTAGTAAAAATTGTTTCCTGGTATGATAATGAAAACTCCTATACCAGCCAGATGGTTCGTACCATTAAATATTTTGCTGAGTTAGGCTAAGAAATACTGACTGAATATGTAAAAAATAAAACCAAGCGGCCACACTGCTTGGTTTTATTTTTTTACATGAATATAGTTGCGGATATTTTTTGCACAGATACCCTTGCATATTTCCCATAAAGTATAGTACAATAAAAATATATGCAATGTAATTGATAGATTTGAGCGATAATCAAGAGAGGTTAGCCGATGGACAATAAATTTAATTTGACAAAAGCGCTTTATGAGGACAGCGGTTCTCAGGTGATGTGTTTTGATCATGATGCCAAATTAATATGGTATAATCATGCCGCATCCACACTGGTTGACAATAATAGCATCCAGTCTCTGTATCAATTGAGTATTACCTCTGACTTGACAGACGAGATCAGTCGGCTGAATCAGAATACGGTTTGCCATGTTATCGGGAATCCGTATCTGGAAATCGGGGGTATTACGCTGATTCCGTTTTTAAACAGCGACAAAAATCAGCTGCATTTTATTTTGGCAATGATTGCACCGTTATTGACGCCGGAGCGGGAGTCGGGGTATCAAAATATTATTTCTTTGATCGGTGCACAGTACCGGGAGCCGATGTTTGCGATTCAAAATATGCTGCTGCCGATCAAAAATAAACTGGAGCGTTATGAATGCTACGATGAGTATCGGCTTTTAAAACAAATATCCAATCAGTGCTATAAGACAATGCGTGCAACAACAAATTTGACAAACTATATGCAATATTGTAATGTCGATGTTCCGATTCATTTTGAAACAATCAGTATGAATCAATTTGTGAAAGATCTTTGTGAACGAATCGGACGGTTTGTCCGCCGTACCGATATCACGTTTGAATATCATATTTGTACCGAAACGATTGTCAGCAAAATAGATACTGATAAGCTCTCTGTGGCTGTTTTTAATCTAATTGCTAACTCGTGTTTGTACACCCGCCCGGGAAATGAAATTACCGTTAGTTTGACAAAAAATTCGAATAATTTTATTATTACGGTGGTAGATAAAGGAGAGGGCATTGCGCCCGAGATACAGTCGCGTGTATTCGAATCTTTTTATTCGTATGACCGAAACGGCTCGCCTGCGTGCGGTATGGGATTAGGTCTGCCGATTGTAAAGCGGGTAACAGATATGCATAACGGAACCTGCGTATTGACCAGTGAACTGAACGTAGGCACAACGGTTGCAATGCAGTTCCCGATTGTAGACGGGGAGATCAGCGGGGCAGTGGAATCGGTTGTTTCGGGACCGGACAGTCGGTTTTCGCCATTGTTCCTCTATCTGTCGGATGTCTGTGATATTAATACGTTGGAATTGTAGATTGCCTGAAATGATAAAACAGATTGACCGAAGGGAAGATGTTTCATGCCGCGTTTTTTTACAGAGCAGGTAGACGATGAAAAAGCAATCATAACCGGAGAGGATGCAAAGCATATTATTAAGGCACTGCGCATGACAGTGGGAGAAAAGGTTGTTGTTTGTGACGGAAAACAGACAGATTATCAATGCGAAATCGAGTCGATTACCGATGAGGTTAGACTGCGTGTATTAAGCAGCGGTGCCTCCGAATCTGAACCGAATTTGCGTTTGCACTTGTACCAGGCAATGCCAAAAGGCGAAAAATTTGAATTTATTGTTCAAAAGGCGGTGGAACTGGGGGTATATGATATTACACCGGTGTTAACCTCCAGATGTGTTTCCCGTCCTGACAAAGATACCATGCGAAAAAAGTTGGTCCGATATAATAAAATCGCCGCCGAGGCAGCAAAGCAATCCGGCAGGGGAAGAATCCCGGTTGTTCGTCCGCTGTTGTCTTATCAGGAAGCGTTAAAGGAAATGGCAGCATTTCAGAATGCCATATTCTTCTATGAATGCAAAGGACAACCTTTGCAGAAAATAATACAGCAGGGATTGACCGAAACTGCAATTCTGATCGGAAGCGAGGGTGGTTTCAGTGAAGAAGAAGCTGCTGCCGCGGAAACTGCGGGGTTGTTTACGGCAAGTCTCGGAAAAAGGATTTTGCGTTGTGAAACGGCGCCGATTGCCGGAATTTCCATTATTATGAATTTGTCCGGAAATATGTAAGAATTTTGTAATTGTTTTTTAGGAAATAATGGTATATAATAGGAGTAAAGAAACAGTGATTAAGGAGACACTTGGCGTAAAATGATGTTTTGCGCTGAAATTGTTCCTTTTTGCTCAATATGGAGGGCAAAATGTCATGCGCAGTGCATGACACGGTAACAAATTCAAAAAGGAATGGTGATTGATATGAAGAAAAAGGGAAGTTGGCTGAAAGTTGCGGCGATATTAGCAGCAGTGATCGGCGGCATTGTTGCGATAGCAGCTTTCATGAAGAAAAAAGGAAAGAAAATCAGAGAAGAATTGGACTTCGATGATGAACGGTATTTTGACGAAGAGGAAGACGATTTTACAGACGATATTATGGACGGCGATGAAACAATAGAGCCGTATGAACATTTTGATGAAACGGCTCCGGATGAGGCTGCGGATAATATTGACATTCCCGTCACCGAAAAAGATGCCGAGGAAGATGCTGATGATGATTCAGCAGATGATGAATCATCTGTTCCAAAGGAAGAATAATAAAAGCCTGCTGAGTAATTTAAGAGTTACTCAGGCAGGCTTTTTGTTTTAGAAAGAAAGACTGATTATTTGATATTTCGCTTGTTTGTCAGCCCTGTCAGATAATCTAGACTGACTTGATAATGTTGCGCTAATTTTATGAGTAAGGAAACTGGGATTTCTCTTGTGCCGATTTCATACCGTCGGTACACTGTCACATTACAGTTTAGCATATCTGCTATTTGCTGCTGCGTTTGATCGGTATCTTCTCGTAAATCTCTAATCCGGTGGAAATACATCTGCAATCATCTCCTTATTGACAATCATACCATATGGTGTTATTATTTAGGTGGAAATCATACCATATGGAACGATTTGAAAAAGAGATGAGATTATATATGGAAAAAATTTGTCGGTACTGCAAACATTTTAGACTGCATTACATTAAATACAGCAACGGAAAATATTCACCGCTGTTATACGGGCATTGTGTAAAACCTAGGCTGAAAAAAAGATATGCGGAAGAAAAATGCTGTACATATTATCAGGAAAAAGGATTGCCGTGAACAATTTGTGTCAAAAAAACGGAACTGCCTCTTTGAGTTTTACTCATTTGCGGCAGTCCCGATTATTTTGTTTTTCTTTATGAGCGTCGTTTTTCTAAATATTTCAGTAACGGCTTGGATATAGCAACCGAAAGAATCACGCCGACTACTAATTCTAAAATACCGTTCAGACCAAAAGCAACGGTGAATACTGCTTTGAGCTCTAAGGCGTCAAATAAACACCACATTAAGGTCAAAACGCTGATGGTATGGAACAGAGAAGCCACTGCGGCACTGATGCCGATAGCCGGAATGTCCTTTTTCCATTTTTTACGCAGCAGGATAAATAAAAAACCTGCAATAACGCCTAAAAGGATACGAGGAACAAAGCACATAATAATGGATGCAATCGGATTAGGGCTGACAAACGGAGAGAAGATGAGATCGCCGTAGGACGCTGAAGTCGTCGCTTTGATCATGCTCATCAAACCGAAAGAAAATCCCAGTATACCGCCGCACATCGGTCCTAAGATGACCGCTCCGATAATGACCGGAATGTGCATCAGGGTGATCGAGATCATCGGCGGAATCATGATGAATCCGATTGGGGTGAATGCCAGTATCGCTTGGAGTGCGATCAGCATTGCCAGCAAAACCATTTTTTGGATTTTTGCCGTTGAGTTTGACATAAAAAATTCCTCCTTGCTGCTGCTTCGCCATAGCGGCAAATGTAGCGCAAAATAAATTTATTGCTAAGCCGTTTTGGAAACGGCAGATAGCCAATGAAAGAAACGCTTATTTTTCTGAGGTATTTTTTTTGTATAAAATCCGCAAGCCATCTAACAGAAGCGTTTCATCTTTTTTGATTTCGGATCTGCAATGCGGTAAAACAGCTCCCACTAATCCGCCGCAGGCAACGACTGAAACGTCATTTCCCAGAATTTCCTTATAACGTTCAATCATCCCGTCAACCATGCTTGCTGCTCCTAAGATCGTACCGGCTTTCATGCAGTCGATGGTGTTGGTACCGATCGGTGCAATGTTTTCCCCATCTAAACTGATCTTCGGAAGCTGGGCTGCCTGAGAAGAAAGTGCGTCTAATGCAATCATCACGCCCGGCAGAATTGCGCCGCCGCGGAAGCAACCATCTTTGTCTACCACGGTAATTTTGGTGGCTGTGCCAAGATCAATAATAATAGCGGGCAAGGGATATTTTTCCATTGCACCGATAGCGGTGGCAAGCAGGTCGGCACCGAGCTGTCCCGGATTGTCAATTTTTATATTCAGCCCGGTTTTGATACCGGGACCGATTGTCAGTACTTTTACTTTTTTAATCAGCCGTATTGCCTTGCGCAGAACACTTGAAAGCGGGGGAACCACTGACGAAACAATACCTCCGGTAATATCGTCGGGCTGGCAATGATATAAGCTTAGGATGTCCTTAATCAGTACCGCATATTCAAATTCCGTTCGCAGAGAGTCGGTGCGGATTCGAGCAACAAATAAAAGCTGATCTCCATGATATCCGCCGAGTACAATATTTGAATTTCCAATATCGACTGCCAAGAGCATAGCAACGCATCCTTCTTTGATTAGTACTTTTCAGTTTACAGCAAATAAGCGCTAAAGTCAAGTTCGATATCGGGAAGGGCTTGTCGGTAAGCAAAATAAATTGATTAATTACACCATATGGATTGAATATTGCTGAAAAATAAGTTACAATAGAACATATACAAACCATGCAGAAGGAGCAAACAATATATGAAACTTTCATTTTTGGGTGCGGCTCATGAGGTGACCGGCAGCTGCCATTTTATTGAAGCTTGCGGAAAAAAGATACTGGTAGATTGCGGAATGCAGCAGGGACAAGATGATGATACACAGGAACTTCCGGTTGTACCGGCGGATATAGATTACTTATTTCTGACCCACGCACATATCGACCATTCCGGGAAATTACCGTTGCTTTCCAAAATGGGATTTAACGGAAAAATTTTTACAACGGTTGCAACCGGTGAATTATGTTCTATTATGTTACAGGACAGCGCACATATTCAGGAATTTGAAGCGGAATGGAAAAATCGGAAACGGCAGCGTGCCGGCGAGGATCTTTATGAACCGCTTTATACGATAGAGGACGCGCAGCGTATAATGAAACGCTTTGTGACTTTTGAATATAATCAGATCATTTCAGTTTGTGACGGAATTAAAATTCGGTTTATCGATGTTGGGCATCTGCTTGGTTCGGCAAGCATTGAGGTTTGGATCGAGGAAGAAGATACCAATAAAAAGCTGGTGTTTTCGGGGGATATTGGTAATCTGAATCAGCCGCTTATCAGAGATCCGCAGTATATTACCGAGGCAGATTATGTTGTCATGGAATCTACTTACGGTGACCGTAATCATGGTCCGGCTCCGGATTATGTACAGGAATTGGCGGATATTATAAAGGAAACCTTTGATCAGGGCGGAAATGTGGTGATACCCTCGTTTGCGGTCGGAAGGACACAGGAACTGCTGTACTTTTTAAGGGATATTGTAAATAACAACAGGATTCCGGGATATTCGGAAATTCCGGTTTATGTAGATAGTCCGCTTGCCGTAGAGGCAACGAATGTTTTCAACAAAAACGTAAAGGGTTATTTTGACGAAGAGGCAATGTCTTTGATTAATCAGGGAATTAACCCGATTACTTTTCCGGGACTGAAAATATCAGTTACCAGCGATGAATCCAAAGCAATCAATTTTGACAGCCGGAGCAAAGTAATTATTTCTGCAAGCGGCATGTGCGATGCAGGGCGAATCCGCCATCATTTGAAGCATAACTTATGGAGAGCGGAGTCCACTATTGTATTTGTCGGCTTTCAAGCAATCGGCACATTGGGGCGTTCCTTGCTGGAAGGCACAAAGACGGTAAAATTGTTTGGTGAATCCATTACAGTCAACGCAAATATTGTTCGTTTGCATGGGATCAGCGGGCATGCCGATCAAGCGGGTTTACTGCGATGGTTAAGTGCATTTGAGCAAAAGCCGAAGAGAGTGTTTGTAGTTCATGGTGAAGCATCAGTTTGTGACTCTTTCGCTGCACTTTTGCAGGATCAGGGATATGATGCGCTGGCTCCCAATTTGCAGGCAAGTTTTGATTTGGCAACGAACACTTGTCTGGAAACTGGCGTTTTGCCTGAACCGAAGAAAGTAAAAGAAACGACGCGTGTTTCCGGTGTGTTTCAACGTTTGGTTAATGCGGGTCAGCGCCTAATGGCAGTTATCAGACATAATGAAGGCGGTGCCAATAAAGATTTGGCAAAGTTCGCGGATCAGATTAATAGTTTGTGTGACAAATGGGATCGGTAGTATAAATGCTTTTCCGGTAGTAAACGCAAGATATAGGAATATGCCTGATTCTGTTAAGAACGGTCAAATGACATCATTTTTTTGGTTATTTTATCCTGAGAAAGAGCAATAAATGTCAGAATGCAGTGAACAAATTAACAATTTGTTCACTGCATTTCATTGACATGTTTTTTTTATTACGGTAAACTTTATTACATAGTATTAAAATTTTAACGAGCCGTTGTTATAACGAAAAGCGAGATGTCCACCGTCTCTATATGCGGTGGGTTCCACTTACTTTTTCCGGTGGTGGTACAATCCGCCGCCGGAACATCGAATGACGGGGCTTTGCCCCTTATTGAAAATGAAGGGCCCCGTTTTGTTCCAAGGGGAGTTCGGCTTCTGTAAAAACGTTGAATCTTCGGTAAAATAACGAGGTGGATTGTTGTGGAACAGTTTGGAATAAGTAAATTAGATTTAAAACGGCGCAATAGAATGCAGATTTTAAAACAATTGCAGCAGCATGGTCCCACTTCCAGAATCGACTTGTCATCATCATTGGAATTGACCCGGGCGGCAGTAACAATCATTACGAATGAGATGATTGAGCAGGGCGTTTTATATGAAAAGGGAGAAGCGGGCATTGCAGGTCAAAAAGCGACGCGGGGACGCAAGAAGATTTTAATTGACATCAATAAAAATTTTCGATTTGCATTCGGTATTGCCATAGATGGCTTAAAGATTCATATCGGTTTATCCAACATCAGTGGGGAAGTATTGGAAAAGCGTCAGTTAGAGATTCATCCGAATGATATCAATGAGGTAACGTTGCATCATATTTTTGTGAATATGAAGGAAATGATGGCATACAACTGTCTTGAAGAAAATCAGATATTGGGAATCGGTGTTTGCCTAAACAACCGCTCCATGCGGATCATGAAAGTGACAGGCGGCAGCGGTGCTCCGAATTACAGCGAATTGAAGCAGGAATTTGAAAAGAATTTTCAAATTCCGGTGACTTTTGATTCGATGATAAGCGGCATCGCCCGGGCAGAAGTGGATTTTATGTGTTCCACTGTTTCAAGCAGCAATTTGATTGTGATTCGATTTTCTGATAATATCGATGCAACTATAATGGTGCGGAATGAAATATACCGGGGATATCATAATCAGGCGATGAATATTGCCCATATGATTGTCAAGCCTGACGGCGAGCGTTGCTCCTGCGGACATAAGGGATGCGCTTTAAATGAATTCTCGGATGATGCGGTATATGTTCGGATTGTGAACGCGTTTTCCAAAGAAAACACTCCGCTCCTTTACGATTATGTAGAGGGAAACGTAAACAGTCTTCGGGTCGCCGGAATATTTGATTATATCTGTTTGAATGATCCGGGCGTAATGGAAATTTTTAAGGATTGCGTGAAAAGCTTTGCGATTTTTATTAACAATATCGCCAGCTTAGCGGATCCCGAAAAAATTGTGTTTTTCGGTACGCAATTTGAACGGGAGCAGTTTATGCAGCTACTGAAAGAAATTTCTGCGGAATATTTGGGAGAAGAAATTTTAAGGCGGGTAACATCCTGCCGGCTGAAACAGAATGAGATATTTTTATCCGGCTGTGCGCTTGCTGTTCGTCAATTTTTTATTCAGAAAGGTGGATTTTAAGGGGGTTGTATTCTGTTGAAGACGGTATTTGTTTTCAATGGCAGATTGCTTTTACAATATTAAAAAGGAGATAGATAGATGAAATTATTGGTATTCATTTTGGATGATGTGGAAAAACTGGAAACATTACTTTGTGCTCTTTCGGAAGCTAAAATTTCGGGTGCTACCATTGTAGAAAGCGCCGGAATGGCAAGATCGCTCTATCATATGGAAGACGGAGCGTTTTTAGGTTCTTTGAGGCTGTTTCTAAATCCCGACAGAGAGGAAAACAGAATGATATTTATGGTCCTCAATGACGAGCAGATTCAAACGGTTAAAGCAGTAATAAAGGATGTAATCGGAGATTTGTCCGAACCGAATACCGGTATTTTATTTACTTTGCCGATTGACAGTGTTGACGGATTGCATAAATAGAGGTATAATAATAAACGCTTTATGAAAATCGTGCCGTTTTTACGGCACGATTTTTGCGGGTAAACCCATAATTCCCAGAAAGGAAAATCGTAAAAATGGATTTTAACGTAATGAACATACTTTATGATTGTGCAATCATACTGTTGTGTACAAAACTGCTCGGTATGCTGACGCGAAAACTTGGATTGCCTCAAGTGGTCGGAATGATCGTTGCAGGGCTGCTGATAGGACCGGCAATACTGGGACGTTTGATTCCGGGCTTTGGCGGAATCATTAATCCGAGCGAAGCTGAAATGGATGTGCTGCAAAGTTTTTCGCAAATAGGAGTCGTTTTTATATTGTTTTCCAGCGGGCTGGAAACTGATTTTAAGGAGTTAAAACGTAGCGGTGCGGCATCAACCGCAATAGCTGTGGCAGGTGTTGTGGTGCCGACAGCGCTCGGAACGCTTTGTGCGCTGATGTTTATGGGAGGTCTTGGTCAGGCGGCTGATACCGGAAAATTGATGAATGCATTGTTTGTCGGCTGTATTCTTTCTGCTACCAGTGTGGGAATTACAGTGGAAACACTGCGGGAACTGGGAAAGCTAAATTCCAAGGTCGGCACTACCATTCTCAGTGCCGCGATTATTGATGATGTGCTGGGCATTATTGTGCTGAGCATTATTACCGGTGCATCGGGCGGCGGCAATATTGGGATCACGCTGCTGAAGGCGCTGGGCTTCTTCGCTTTTACGATTGGTGCGGGATTTTTGCTGCGCAAATTCTTTCGGTATTTGGTCAGAGTTTATCCGCATAAGCGTCGGACCAGTATTTTTGCACTGGCAATGTGCTTCTTTTATGCTTACTGTGCCGAAGAATTTTTCGGGATTGCGGCGATTACCGGCGCATATATGGCGGGGCTGATGCTCAGCGGGCTGGATGATACTTCTTTTGTTGACCGTAAAGTAATCGTCAGTGGATATATGATATTTACCCCGATGTTTTTTGCATATATCGGCATCAGCGCTGATTTCAGCCATTTCCGTTTGTCTGGATTGGTATTTGCATTGGTTTTTGTTGCTTTGGGTGTGGTTGGCAAGGTGATTGGATGCGGAGGTACAGCTCGTCTTTTCCGTTACAGCGGAAAAGAATCACTGACAATAGGTTGTGGTATGATTGCGCGCGGAGAAGTCGCGCTTGCTGTTTATGCTACCGGTCAAAGTTTAATTTGTTATGAAAATGGCATCCTTACCGGAATTGATCCGCTGGTTGCGACGATATTTCTGATTGTACTGTCTTCGGTATTATGCCCGATTTTGCTCAAACTGTGCTTCAGAAGTCATAATGGAGAGCAGAATGCGCAGGGCGAGCGCAGGGCAACAATCGCTTCGGAAGCACTTGAAAATGTGATGCACGAGGATATGGCCACAGCTAAAGTCGCCTCACATTGATGCTGTTATATTGGGAATCTGTGTTCCTATCGGCAAAAGACACAAGAATATTTTCAGTCACTGTGATGGGATACAAAAGAATGGCTGTGCAGTCAAACGACTGCACAGCCATTCTTTGATGGATAGTATCTTATAACCGACAAAAATTCAGTCGGATTATGATAATCCTTCTTCCTTGGCAGATGCTTTTCTTTTAACAGAAAAGCACTCTCCGCATACAGCGCCCCCGATAATCAGTACCGCCCCCAATATCTGTAATGGGAGCATTTTTTCCGAAAGGAAAATTGCCGCGAATAGAACGGCAGAAAGGGATTCCAAATATCCGCAGATTGCTACTGTTTGCACAGGCAGACGTTCAATTGATGAGAAGTAAAAATAACAGCCAATGCCTGTGTTAAGTACTCCAAGGATGAAAATCCACATCCAGTCATTGGTATGAATTCGGAAAGCAAAGCCGTTTTTGATACCAACAAACAGGGCGACAGTCATACATCCGGATATAAGTTGCAGCACCGAATTCTCTATACCGGTAATATGCTGAGATTTTTTGTTGGCGATGACCATAACTGCATACATGACAGCTGACATAATACCGCAAAATATACCAAACAGATTGCCGCCGTTTTTAAAAGCATTGCCGTTAATAAGCAGAATACCAAGCACAACAGCAGCAAAACCGATCATTTTTATTAATGAAAGCTTTTCACGGAAAAGAATCGGTGATGCAATCATGACAATAACGGGTCCGCAATAGTAAAGCAAAGAGGAAATACTCACGCCGATTTGTGCGTAAGCTTCATATAAAAACATCCAGCTTGTTCCCATAGCAATGCCGGATATTACAATAAGCAGCAAGTCCTTTTTATGATGATGAAAGCTTGGAGTGCGCTTTGTTGCCAAAAAGACCGATATTAAAAACAAACTGCCAATCAAGGTACGCAGCAGCACAATTTCATAGCTTGTTAGTTTGATATAGCTTGCCACGATGCCGTTGGAGCCGAAAAGCAGCAACGACGCTATGTATTTGAAATATGAATTTTTCATTATAATTTCAGCACCGTATCAACGTTCTCTGACAAGCAACGTTCCCTCTCTGCCGTTTTTTGCAGTGTTGATTTGAATTCTTTTGGAGCTGTTCTTTGAATTTCACTGACATATAACATGAATTATTTCACTCTCCTGCTTGATTATTTTACAACGATATTGTATCATAACATTATAAATTACAAAAGCGAATATTTATCATATGTAAAATGATAAAACCGAATAGGATGAGCGGAAAATGGATAAAAATCTTCAGAAATACATGGCGTTTGTCAAAACGGTTGAGTATGGCAGCTTTACCAAAGCCGCTGACATGCTGCATTATTCTCAATCCGGTGTCAGTCGTATGATTCATGATCTGGAACAAGAATGGAAAGTAGTCCTTCTGGAACGTGGCAAAGCAGGCGTCAGGCTGACCGGAGACGGCATCAAAATCCTGCCGCACGCCAAGGCGGTCTGTATGGAGTATGAAAAATTGCAAATGCAAGTTGACGAATTGAACGGTTTACGGTCGGGCATGATCCGTATCGGTACATTTTCCAGCGTGGCAACGCATTGGCTTCCGAACATTATCAAGGAATTTCAAAAAGATTATCCCGGCATTGATTATGAGCTGTTACTTGGTGATTACACCGAAATCGAAGAGTGGATCGCAGAAGGTCGTGTGGATTGCGGTTTCTTGCGGCTGCCCACTGTGCCTGATTTTGAAACGATTTTTTTAGATCAGGATGATCTGAGGGTTATTCTTCCTGAAAACCATCCGCTGGCAGAATGTGACGTTTTTCCCGTTGCAGCGCTCTGCAATGAGCCTTTTATGTTACTCGAAAAAGGTGCAAAAGCGGAAGTTTCGGAAATATTTGAGAACTGCAATCTGAAACCGCGTGTTCACTTTACAACATGGGATGATTACGCTATTATGTCCATGGTGGAAAGCGGTCTTGGTATCAGTATTCTTCCGGAACTGATTTTAAAACGCATTCCGTATCATATTGTTGCTAAGAAACTGAGCGTGCCGGCATACCGAAATATCGGTCTGGCTTTACGGGATAGCAAGACGGCGTCTCTGGCTGTAAAACGTTTTATAGAATATCTGGATTGCAGAAATCCGCAATAGACAGTCCAAAAGGGCACTGCGCTTTTGCGCAATGCCCTTTTATTTGCTTATTATTGTGCGTTTCATCTGTTGTTTACTCAGTGGGAGCATCTACCAAAACAGTATCAGTTTTTCCTTTTGACATATTGCTTTTTAATGCTTCTACCATAGCTTTAAAGTTTTTGGAAGAATTTGTTGCGCCGGCAACGGTGTCTACCTGGCTGATATCCTGCTTTTCAAGCAGGCTGTCAGCTAACTTTTTAGAGTAATCGGCGGGATAAGTTTCCGCCTTCCCTGCATTCTTGTTGCCTTCCATCATGCTTTTTTTGTAATCTTCATCCAGGGATTTTTTGTCACCGCTGTCATTTTTGGAATCATAAACAACAGTGTCAAACTTTCCATCCTTTACAGTGATTTCCACATAGTCGGTCCAACCGTGACTGGCTTCTTTCATTTGAGCGTGATAGGTACCGTCTTTTAAGGTGTTTGAATTACTAGTACATCCGGCAAATACAGCTGTGATTAAGATTGCTCCCAGAGCAGCAGAAAAAATTCTTTTTTTCATAAAATAACCATCCTTTTCATGTGCTTTTGTTTTCATTCGGGCAAGCATTGCATGAATAAAAACACGCTTTCTGAATAACCCAAAAACAAAAGTAAAATTTAACGAGTCTGTTACGGCATGTCCGAAAAATCGGACTTGTGCAGGATACTGAAATTGAGTACAGTAATCTGTGAATCAATGGGCAAACGACATTTTTACGATAAAAAGCCAGAGAAAATGTTTCTTTGCAGGATGACAACAGAAATTTACATATATACAATCAATCAAAACAGCGCCGTTTATATCACAAATAGATTTTGTATAAATCGATTTGTTTTATCTGCGTTGTTTTCAAAAACGATTGTAATATATTTATAAAATCATTATATCATAATGCAATACAAATAGTCAATCCATAATGAAATATTCATTTTGTTTTTTTAACTATTCCGTTGCTTCATGCTGTAAAACAGCTGACTTTTTTCGGTTTTCGGTCTGCCTAGTAATATTTTATTGGATTTTTAGGTTTTTCTGTAACTATTATTGACAATCCGGTAAAATAATGCCTTAGAAATCATTTCTTGTTATTGCATTATATTGTATTTCTGTGATAAAATAGTATTGTATTGTCAGTAGATGTGATTTTTTACTGCAAAAACGCGTTGTCGCGGTATTAGTTTGTGTGAAAACTTGCATGATATGCACGGCAATTCATGAGACAATAAAACTGAAAGGATTATAAAGTAATTATGTCAAAATCAAAAAACAAATATGTGTATCTGATAACGATCCTTTTCGTATTATTAGCTGTGGCTGCTATCGCAACCATAATTGCCTTGAAAAAGCCGGAAAATCAACCGAAAAAAGTGGAGTATACTGCGGTTTCGGCTGAAAAATTTATGATGGATACTTTTGTGAAACAAACTACTTATGACCAATCGGCAGATGCGAAACAGAAGCTGGAAGACATGTTTTCCTATCTGACCGAATTTGAGAAAAAAGTCTCGATGCACTTGTCTGATTCCGAAATTTCAAAGGTCAATCACAGCGCCGGTGTATCGGCGGTAGCGGTATCGGATGAAACTTACCAATTACTGAAACGCAGTAAAGAGCTAAGCCTGCAGTCAAACGGGATTTTTGATATTACGATCGGTCCCTTGGTAAAACTTTGGGGCATTACATCGGATTCTCCGCGTGTACCGGAGGATTCTGAAATTAAGAACTATTTGAAACGGGTGGGCATCTCAAAGCTGTCGCTGAATGATGAGAAAAAAACGGCAAAGCTTACTAATCCGTATATGGAAATCGATTTAGGCGGAATTGCGAAAGGATATGCCTGTGATTTAGCAAAGAAAAAATATCAGGAGCTGGGTTTGGATTCGGGCTTGATTTCTTTGGGCGGAAATATTTATTCTTTCGGAACAAAGCCGGATGGTACCGCTTTTATTATCGGACTGCGTGATCCCAGAGGCGAAGATAATGATTTAATGGGAAATCTGACTGCTCCCGGCAAGGTGGTTGCAACAACCGGAGATTATGAGCGGTATTTTGAGCAGGACGGAAAACGATATCATCATGTACTGGATCCGAAAACCGGATATCCGGCTCAAACAGATTTGATAGCGGTGACCATTATTGCCGAAGAAGGGGCTTTGGCGGACTTCCTTTCCACCACTTTCTTTATAGCGGGCAAAGAAGCAGTGCTGAAGAATCTTGATAATGATAAATTTGATATGATTGCAGTGGACAAAGAAATGAAGGTTTATGTTTCAGAGGGAATGAAGCGTAATTTCCAGTTGACGAATAAAGAAACCTATCAGCTGGCAGAATAATCCTGTCGAAAGGAAACGCAAACGAGGAATGACAATGAAGAAAGAGGACCGTCTTGACGGTCGTGTCTTTTTCCGCAGGTCGGATATTGCAGTAGTGGCAATCATACTGTTTACTGCATTAGGTATCTGGGGATGGGGGATGTTTGCCCCGCAGCCGGAAGCAAAAAAAATTGAGATTATTTGCGACGGAAAATTGACTGACACGATTGCACTCCCTGCTGATGACGATATCATTGCACTCGGTGAGGATGAGCATGTTAAGCTGGAATTGAAGGATAATAAAATTCGCTTTTTAGAAACAGATTGTCCTGATAAAATTTGTGTCAGAACCGGTTTTATCAGCAAGGTTGGGCAATCGGCAGTTTGTCTGCCCAATCGCATTGTAGTCAAAATCACCGGAGGAAACGGAAATGAAACCGGTGTAGACGGGATTGCCGGATAGAAGAAAACACTTTCCGGAAAGGCGGGTGCCAGCGATGAAGAAGATACAATATATTACGACAATGGGACTTTTTTTTGCATTGGCATTGGTGCTCTCGACCCTGGAGGGATTGCTTCCTCCCATGCCTTTTCTGCCCCCGGGCGTTAAACTGGGGCTTTCCAATATTGTTACAATGTATTGTCTGTTATATTTAGGAGTCGGTTCTGCTTATGCAGTGGTGGTGCTTAAGTCAGCTTTTGTATTCATTACCAGAGGTGCAACTGCTTTTTTTATGAGCTTTTGCGGCGGTTTGGCTGCGGTTACGGTAATGGTGATTTTGCTATTGCCGAAACGATATCCGGTTTCCGTTTTTTTAATGAGTGTTTCAGGAGCCGTTTGTCATAATTTGGGACAGTTGGCTGTTGCAGTAATGCTGATTGGCGGTTTTGCGGCATTTGCTTATTTGCCGATTTTGTTGATTTCCGGAGTAGTGATGGGGACGGTAACAGGAATTGTGATGAAAACAGTTTTGCCGGCAATCGGCAAATTGAATTTATCCAAAAACGGAACATGAAGTGAGGAAAAGGAAATATTTACTTGTGGATTGGAAAATCAGAGCTTATCAAAGATCGGATGTCCGTGAAATTATGCAGTTATTTTGGGACACCGTGCACACTGTTAATCGGGCAGATTACAGCGAGCAGCAATTAGATGCATGGGCGCCGAAAACGATGGCAGTGAAACAGTGGGAAAATTCACTTGCAGTACATCATAGTATTGTGGTAGAATATAACGGTACGATTATAGGGTTCGGAGATATCATCTTGACGGGATATCTGGATCGGCTGTATGTTCATAAAGATTATCAGCGGATGGGAGTCGGCACCGCGATTGCCGACCGTCTGGAGTAATATGCGGCAGATTGCAGGATACCGGTGGTTACTACCGACGCTTCTATTACTGCAAAACCGTTTTTTGAAAAGCGCGGATATCGAACGGTCAGAGAACAAACGGTGATACGTTGCGGTCAAGCACTGAAAAATTACAGGATGGAACTTTGAAAACAGGATCATAAATTTGAATGAACAGATAGAAAGGTGAACATAGAGCATGGCGATTATAAAAAGCAGAAAGGTATTGCCGGGAGTGCATTTAAAGCATGCTAAGAATACGTCGGAATTAAATACGGTACGATTGCCGCTGCCGCAGTTTATCCGCATTCCGATGCAGCAGCATATGGGACAGGAAGCGATTCCGATTGTATCGGTAGGCGATACGGTTTATGTGGGACAGAAAATCGGCGACAGTACTGCTCAAATGGGGGTGCCGATGCATTCGAGCGTGTCCGGCACAGTGAAAAGAATCGAAGATTGCTTAACCTCCGCAGGAAGATTTGTTAAGGCGGTTGTTATTGAAACAGATGGAAAACAGACACCTTTTCCGGAACTTGCTCCGCCTCAGGTATCCAATCGGGCAGAATTTATCGCGGCAGTACGGGAAAGCGGTTTGTCCGGATTAGGCGGTGCCGGTTTCCCGACTCATATGAAACTTGATTACAAAAACATGGACCAGGTGGACACCTTGATTATCAACGGGGCTGAGTGTGAGCCTTATATTACCTCTGATTATCGGGAATGTATGGAGCATCCTCAGGACATTGCGGACGGAATTAAACTTGTGATGAGTTATCTTTCGCTGACAAAATGTGTCATTGGTATTGAGAATAACAAGCCGAAAGCAATTGCTTTATTGTCCGAAGTAACCGATTCGATGAGCGGTGTATCGGTAATGCCTCTGAAAAGTCGTTATCCGCAGGGAGCGGAAAAGGTATTGGTTTACAGCGCAACCGGAAAAGTGATTGAAGAGGGACAACTGCCGGCAGATTGCGGTGTGATTGTCATGAATATTTCTACCGTTTCCGCTTTGTCAAAGTATTTTAAAACAGGCATGCCGCTCATTTCCAGACGGTTAACCGTGGATGGAGATGCGGTGTCTCAACCAAAAAATATTGAAGTACCGTTGGGTGTTTCGATTCGGGATGTATTGGAGTTTTGCGGCTGCAATCCCGAGGATTGCAGGAAAATTTTAATGGGCGGACCGATGATGGGTATTTCGGTTCCGGATGTGGATTTGCCGATTATTAAAAACAACAATGCCATTTTAGCGTTTAAGAACAGCCAACCGTCCTACACCAAAACAACCGCATGCATTCGATGTGGAAAATGTACCCGTGTTTGTCCGGTAAAATTGATGCCGGCAGCATTAGAACGGGCATATGATAATCGCAATTCTGAGGCGCTAAAAAGTTTAAAAGTGAATTTGTGCATTAATTGTGGATGCTGTTCTTATATTTGTCCTGCCAAACGGGACCTTGCAGCAAAAAATCAGCTTGCCAAGGCAATGCTGCGGGAGAAAAAAGGTTAACTTTGCGTTTTGCTCACAGGCATGATCCTGTAATTTTCATAAAAAGGGTGAATACATTTTGAGTCAATTAACTGTTGCCGCGTCGCCCCATTTTCGAAGCGGAAATTCCACTGCAAAAATCATGCTGGATGTGATTATTGCGCTCTGTCCTGCGCTGATTGCCGGCGTAATCGTATTCGGATGGCGCGCTTTGCTGGTCGTTGCGGTTTGTATCCTGTCTTGTATTGTATTTGAGTATTTGTCTCGGCTTGTTATGAAGCGGGATAATACAATCGGCGATTTGAGCGCGGTGGTCACGGGAATGCTGCTTGCGTTTAATCTTCCGGTTACCATTCCGTTGTGGATGGCGGTTATCGGCTGTTTTATCGCCATCGTGATTGTAAAACAGCTTTTTGGGGGAATCGGGCAGAACTTTGCCAATCCTGCTATTACGGCGCGTATTGTATTAATGATTTCCTTTACAACCCAGATGACTCATTGGGTGCAGCCGTTTTTTTATCAAAATTCCGGCGTGGATGCAATAACAACTGCAACGCCGCTTACTATGATTGCTACTCCGGACAAGCTGCCCTCTATGCTGGAGATGTTTCTGGGCGCTAAGGGAGGATGCATCGGCGAAGTCAGCGGACTGGCTTTGCTGATAGGCGGTTTATACCTGGTTATAAAACGGGTTATCAGTCCCACTGTACCGCTTGTGTTTATCGGAACGGTCTTTGTATTTTCCGCGTTGTTTGGTGCGCAGCCTGTATATCAATTGTTGTCAGGTGGTTTAATGCTGGGAGCTATTTTTATGGCGACTGATTACAGTACCTCGCCGATTACGGAATGGGGAAAGGTGATTTTCGGTTTTGGCTGCGGTTTTATCACAGTAATGATCCGGGTATTCGGTTCTTATCCCGAAGGCGTATCGTTTTCTATTTTGTTTATGAATATATTGGTGCCTTATATCGATAAGGCAACTGTTTCCAGACCGATGGGCGGAAAAAAACAGTCAAAGCCGGCAAAACAGGAATAGCGGGAGCACAGTGTCACTATGTTTGGAAAGGAATTGCCGTTTTTGATACGGCATGTGAATGGATACATGAAAATTGTAAGAGATATCATAAGACCGGTTGTGGTGCTGGTAGTGATTACATTAGTGGTATCAGCGGCATTGGCGCTGACGTATCAGTTTACCAAGCCGGAAGAAGGCGCCTCAGGACCGGATATGGACCTGATAGAAACAGCAGGAAAAGAGGCCATGCCGGAAGCAGACGGATTTACACAGCTTGATCAGACAACAGAGGGAGCAGTCTATATGTTCCGCGCAAACAATGGCGCGGGTATTCTGATTCAGGGAGAAACCTCCGGGTATGACGGACCGATCAGCTTTTTGATTGGTTTTGATGCGCAAGGCGCCATTACAGGCATGAAAGTGCTGTCCCATACCGAAACGCCAGGACTCGGCGGAAACATTGAAACGAAAGAATTTACCGATCGCTTTATCGGAAAAACAGGAGATGTCGGTGTGAAAACCGGAGACGCCAATGAAATTGATGCCATTACCGGCGCGACAATTTCTTCAAAAGCAATGTGCACCGGAGTAAATCAGGCACGGCTTGCGTTTGAGGCGGTAAAGGGGGAATTATCGAAATGAGTTACATGAAGACCTTCACAAAGGGTTTGATTAAAGAAAATCCGACGTTGGTAATGTTGTTGGGATTATGTCCTTCTCTTGCGGTGACAACACTGGTTCAGAACGGAATCGGCATGGGGCTGGCTGCAACTTTTGTTCTGCTTGGCTCTAATATTGTGATTTCATTGCTGAAAAACGTCATACCTAAAGAGGTGCGGCTGCCTTCCTTTATCGTTATTATCGCAGGATTTGTTACGATTATCAGCTTTTTCATGCAGAAATATCTGCCTGATCTGTATCAGGCATTGGGTGTGTTTTTGTCGCTGATTGTGGTAAACTGCATTATTTTAGCCCGTGCTGAAGTGTTTGCCAGCAAAAATAACATCCGCGCTTCCATCTGCGACGCTTTGGGAATGGGGCTGGGCTTTACACTGGCTTTGGTGGCAATCAGCACGGTGAGAGAAATTTTAGGACTCGGTACTTGGTTCGGACTGCCGATCACCAAGGGATTGATTGAACCGATGACCTTTTTCATTACCCCGGCCGGCGGCTTTTTTGTCTTCGCAATCATGGTCGCATTGGTGAATCTGTTGTCTAAATGCCGGCTCGGTAAAAAAGAATTCGGTTGTGAGAGCTGTCAGAGCGGATGTGAAGGCTGTGCCGCCGGAAAGCAGGCATAATTGTGAGAAAAAGCGAATCTTCCGATTCATTACAGAAAGGAATGGAATCTGATTCATGAAAGAAATGTTGATCATTTTGCTCAGCGCCATTTTGGTAGATAATTTTGTGCTTTCCAAATTTATGGGATGCTGTCCGTTTTTGGGTGTATCCAAAAAGGTCAGTTCTGCTTTTGGCATGAGTGTGGCGGTTACTTTTGTTATGCTGATGGCAACTGCGGTAACTTATCCGATTTACAGCCTGTTGCTTGCGCCGAATCATTTAGAATACATGCAGACAGTAGTGTTTATTTTAGTGATTGCACTGTTTGTACAGTTGGTTGAAATTGTGCTGAAACGGTATGTCTCGTCCTTGTACAAAGCGTTGGGCGTTTATTTGCCGCTGATTACAACAAACTGTGCGGTGCTGGGCGTGACCTTGTTAAATATCGAAAAAGATTATAGCTTTGGACAATCCATGGTGCATGCGCTGGGGGCAGGTTTGGGATTTATGCTTGCGTTAATGCTGTTTTCCGGTGTGCGTCAGAAACTGAATACCTGCAATGTGCCGAAAGTGTTTGAGGGTGTGCCGATTACCCTGATTGCTGCGAGTATTGTGTCAATGACCTTTGTCGGATTCGGTGGAATTGTGGAAGGAATCTTTAAATAACTTTCCTTTTTATGATATAGAGAACAGATTGAGAATGCGGGAAAGGTGAAAAGAGTATGCAGGAAATACTGATACCTATTTTAATATTAGCGGGTTTGGGACTGCTTGCGGGATTGCTTTTGGCAATCGCTTCTGCGGTCATGAGCGTAAAGACCGACGAAACGGTAGCAGAATTGACCGAGGCGCTGCCGGGAGTTAATTGCGGCGCCTGCGGTTACAGCGGATGCAGTGCGTATGCGGCGGCGCTGGCAAAGGGCGGAAAAGACGGAAGCGTGAAAACCAATCTTTGTGCGCCGGGCGGCGATCCCGTGTCAAAGAAGGTTAGTGAAATATTAGGCACCGGTTACAGCGACGTGGAAGAACAGGTCGCTGTGGTTTGCTGTAACGGCAACTGCAACGTGACAGGGAAAAAGTATGATTATCATGGGACACCCTCTTGCGCGGCGTGCAACACGTTGTTTGCCGGAAACGGAGATTGTGCGTACGGCTGCTTGGGATTCGGAGATTGCGTAAATGCTTGCCCGTATGGAGCAATTTCGATTCGGGACGGAATTGCGGTGATCGATCGGGAGATATGTACCGGCTGTGGCATTTGTGTCAGCAAATGCCCGAAGCATTTGATTTTGCGGCATCGGCTGACCGGAACGGTAGATGTGGTGTGCGCAAATCATCAGGACGGAAAAACAGCACGTGCAGTCTGCAAAAACGGATGTATTGCCTGCGGAAAGTGTGAAAGGACTTGCCAATATGATGCAATCCACGTTGAAGATAAGCTGGCAAAGATAGATTATGAAAAGTGTGTGAGCTGCGGCGCTTGTGTGGAAGCGTGTCCGGTAAAATGCATCAGCATGGCGCAACCGACCTCAGGCGGAACGGTTGCCGAGCAGAACAAAACGTGTTAATTTCCCTTAATTTGTTTACATCGCCGCATTTTTGTGTTATAATAAAAAGCAAAGCAGATGTTGCACATCTGCGCGCCGCACAATATGCGGCTAAGACGGCGCAAAGCGCCGGAGCTTTTCTATTGCAACAGTAAATTGCGCTACCTTGTAGCGTTTCCGCCTGTGGCGGTCATCAAAACTTTGTTTTGATGAAATTTGTGTTATACTAATACTGATTTCGTAGATTGCTGCAGACAACCGGTAAGGCGGATCATCATTGTGAACTGTCTGAGTAAAACTTTACACTGCGGCGGGATGATGGTTTCTGTTTTGCATCAGACCAATCATCACTTGATACAAGGAAAGGAAAGAGGACAGATGGCGGAAGAATTTTTTTCATATAAAGGGAAACCCTTGGTTCGAAAAGGCGATACGATTTACTACGGAGATATGTCGGACGCATATGTTGTGATGCTGAATATTCACAACACCCAAAAGGCATTTGATATGGATATGGCAGGAGATGTGTCCATTCAGCTGATGGCAACTGATCCGAATTTAAATCCGTTGGAAAGCATTATTAAACGCGGAGAAAAAAAAGGATTGTATCCGGCTTTGGAATTAGCGGATATTTGGCTGGAACGTGCCCTGAAAGATAATGATAAGGCATAGAACAATATGCGCAAAGCCGTGCGGATTGTCGCACGGCTTTGCGCATATTGATACCAATCGGAGTAAAATACAGAAGGGCGGACACAGATGGATAATCTTTCCAACATCGGAACCATCAAGGATATATTAAATCGGCATGGTTTTGCTTTCTCTAAATCGCTGGGACAAAATTTTTTAATTAACCCCTCGGTATGCCCTCGTATCGCAGAGGAGGGCAATGCGAGAAAAGGATTCGGTATTATTGAAATCGGTACCGGAATCGGAGTGCTGACGGCTGAGCTTGCCAAGCGCGCCGATAAGGTGGTTGCTGTTGAGATTGACACCCGACTGGAGCCGGTACTGAAAGAAACACTGGCTGAGTTTTCTAATGTACAGGTTATTTATCAGGATGTATTGAAGGTGGATTTGAGAGAGTTGATTGCGCAGGAATTTGCAGGTTTAGAGGTTGCGGTTTGCGCGAATCTGCCTTATTATATCACTTCGCCGATCATCATGAGTTTGCTGGAGGCGCGTCTTCCGATCAAAAGTATTACCGTGATGGTGCAAAAGGAGGCTGCTGTCCGCATCTGCGCCGAGCCGGGAACCCGGGATGTCGGTGCGGTGAGTCTGGCGGTACGGTATTTCAGCACGCCGAAGCTGTTGTTCCATGTGTCCAGGGGCAGTTTCATGCCGGCACCGAATGTGGATAGCTGCGTGATTCGTTTGGATGTCAAGGAGAAGACGCCCGAGCAGGTTCGGGATGAAAAATTCTTTTTTCGTTTGGTTCGTGCCGGCTTTTCGCAACGCAGAAAAACATTGGTAAATCCGGTGTCTTCCGGTTTGGGAGTCAGCAAGGAAACCGTTCGGGAAGCATTGGAAGAGCTGAATATCAAGCCGACTGTGCGGGCGGAAGAACTGACAATGGAGCAGTTTATCTTATTAAGCAATCGGCTTTCAGAGAGGATAGAGCAACACTGAAATGTTGGAGTTTGTAACCGAAAAACAAACGGTTTGGGAATATTTAAGCCGGACCGAAAAACCGATTTTGTTGTATGGAATGGGGGACGGCGCCGATAAAATTTTGAGGGTATTTTCCGATTACGGTATTGTTTGCAGCGGGATATTTGCAAGCGATGAATTTGTGCGGGGACATTCTTTTCGCGGCTTTCGGGTCATGACCTATGCGCAGGCATGTGAAACTTACCCCGATTGCATTGTTGTGCTTGCTTTTGCGGCATTTACCGATGAATTGCGCGGAAAAATTTGCCGTATCGCAGAGGAACGGGAATTATATGCTCCTGATGTGCCGGTTGTCGGAACAGAGCTTTTTACATTGGAATATTTGCGCGCGAAGGAAGCTTCCTTACAAGAGGTTTATCATATGCTTGCAGATGAGCAATCGAAGCGGGTATTTGCCGATGTGATCAACTTTAAGCTGAGCGGGAAGGTGGATTATCTGGAGCGGGTGACGACCTCGGTTGATGAAATCTATCATGATATTTTACCGCCCGAGCCGAATGAAGTTTATCTGGATTTGGGCGCATATAACGGGGATACCGTGCGGGAATTTTTGTCTTATGCTCCCGATTGTGAAAGAATCATTGCGGCAGAACCGGATATCAGAAATTACCGCAAGTTAGAAAAATATATAGAAGAAAACGGCTTGCGGCAGGTAGAGGCAAGAAATATCGGTGTTTGGGATTCCGCCGGAGTGATGCATTTTGATCGCCGTGCGGGACGAAACTCTGCCATTTCGCAAAATGCAAAAACAGAGGTAATGGTTGACAGCATTGACGGTATCTTAGGCGGCGGGCGCGTTACCACTGTCAAAATGGATGTAGAGGGCGCGGAACGACAGGCAATTTCGGGCGGAATAAAGACGCTGCGGCAATATGCGCCGAAGCTGATTATTGCTGCTTATCATCGAACCGGAGACTTTTTCGAATTGCCGCTGCTGATAAAAGAAATCAATCCGGATTATCAGATTTATTTGCGGCATCATCCGTATATACCTGCGTGGGAGACGAATTTGTATGCAAAAATATGCCGTTAAATCAGCACGGCAAGCAGCATCATTTCGAGCAGGCGGGCATAGATCGGCTCGAGGTCTTCGATGGGGAGTGGATTTTCTCCCGAACCGATTTCGATGGTGAATCCGGGTCTTCCCGTTTTGTCGATAAACCAATCTTTGAATCCTCCGTGAGAAGCAAGTCCGTCGTTATGTACCAAACGATAGCCGCAGGCGCTTGCCAGCAGTTCGGCGATCAGACGGGAGGAGGATGGGGTGCGGGTTCCGTATTCATAGAATATTTCTTCTCCCTGTGAGTGAAAGGCAAATACCTTTTTAACGTCAAAAGTTTTGCAGAGATTGATCATGGCGCGGGTTTCAAATTCACTGTGTGCCATTTTGCCTCCGTATTGAGTAGGGGAAGGTGAATGAATGCCCTGTGACTTTTCCATGGCTTGAAGCAGGTCAAATCCGGCGTCATAGTTATGGTTAAGGTCAATGCCACGGGCGTTTGCCTGCCATTTTTTATTGTTGCCTGCCATGATATTTTCCACATAGTGCTGCATATGCTTGGCAGATTTCGGCCCGTTAAGTGCAATTTCCACACCGTCTGGATTGACCATTGGCACACAAATTAAGCCCTTTTCTTCCATTGTTTTGCAGATATCAACATCCAGCAAGTTACTTTGGGTGGTATAGGCGTGAGAAAATTCTCCGAAAAAGCGGAGCAGCAGAGAACAGGTCAGCCATTCCTGTGCGTGGAAAGCGCCGGCAAACAGGGTGGCATCTTTAATGTTTCCCAAAGCCAGCGCATAAATTTTTCGTCCCAGAAAGCTTTTTCCGATGGGGAACAGCTTTACCTGAGGATTGTGTGATTTGATAATGCTGCACTGTTTGAAGGTACGCTCATAAGATGGCGGCTTAGTAAAAAAATCATCCATCCGGATATCTCCTTTTATTGAATTCTGGGGGTTACAATATATTTATATTGAGCAGCGGTCAAAAATAGTCAGGGAGCCAAGCAGATTTTTCAGAAAAAGAAAGGTTATGAATGCAATGAAATTAACGGAAAAAACGATTTCACAAAAAATGTTGGTGGAGGGCAGAATCATCAATTTACGGCAGGATACCGTAATGCTCGAGAACGGAAAGACGGCGCTGCGGGATGTAGTGGAGCATCCCGGAGGAGTATGCGTTCTGCCGTTGACCGAGGATAATGAGGTGATTCTGGTAAAACAGTTTCGCTATCCCTATCAGGAGGTTCTTTTTGAAATTCCTGCAGGAAAGCTCGATAAAGGCGAAGAAGATCCGCTTCACTGCGGAATGCGGGAATTAGAGGAAGAAGCGGGGGTAACCGCCGGGGATTATCTCAGCTTAGGACAGATGTATCCTTCTCCCGGATACTGCGATGAAGTGATCCATATGTTTTTGGCAAGACAGCTTCAGCCGAGTCAACAGCATCTGGACGAGGATGAATTTTTAGAAGTTTATAAAATGCCGTTTGCGCAGGTGCTGAAAATGGTGACAGAGGGAGAAATCAGGGATGCAAAAACACAGATTGCGGTTTTAAAGACAGCAGTTTTGTTGGAAATTTGAACATTGTGCCTAAAAATGAGTAACATATTTGTGTAGATACGATCGGGCGGAAAAATTCATGTAAATTTTTTGTTTTTTTCGCTGTTCGCTATTTACAGATGAAATATTCTGTTGTATAATAAATAAAACGCTCGGTAAACGAGCAGACACCTTTAAGTTGGTCCCGTGAGGCTGACAAGGCAGTCAACTTTATAAAACAAGCGGTATCTTGGGATGATTGGGATTACTGCATGATATGGATTAAAGTCGGCTTGGCTTGTGAACGTCACAAAAGGTGATGGTTGCGGGTGAAGCCGTTTTTTATTGTGTTTTGCTGAAGCTTGCCAACGCAGGTTATTATTTTGGTATTTATGGTGTGGAAGGGACGGTTGTAGCATGGAAGTGAAAACCGAATTGTTGGACGAAAAGGGTTTGTGTCGATGCATTGCCCGTATCGCATATGAGATTATTGAGAAGAATAAGGGCGTAGATAACCTTTGCATTGTAGGAATCTTATCCCGCGGAGCAGAGATTGCTTCCCGCATTGCCGCAAAAATCGCCGATGTAGAAGGAAAGTCGGTGGATGTGGGGCTGTTGGATATTACATTGTTTCGTGATGATCGCACGACAGCGCCGGATTACGTTGACCGATCGGTATTACCGTTTGATATTGCCGGGAAAAAGGTCATTTTGGTAGACGATGTCATCTTTACCGGCAGAAGTGTGAGGGCGGCAATCGATGCTATTATGGATCGGGGAAGACCACAGAATATTCAACTGGCAGTGCTGATAGACCGCGGACATCGGGAACTGCCGTTACGCGCCGATTATGTCGGTAAAAACGTACCGACTGCGGCAAACGAGCAGGTGCGCGTCATGGTGAAAGAACGGGATGGCGTTGATAAAGTGATCATTTGCTAGTTGCAAACCGCCGGCAAAAGTTTAGAAAGGATGATTCGGACGATGAGCAGTATATTGATTAAAAACGGCAGAATCGTTGATGAAAACAGGGATCAGACAGGCGATGTCCTGATACGTGACGGTATCATTGAGAAGATTGCGGATGACATCTCCGAGTGCGCAGATACCGTAATAGATGCCGCCGGAAAAGCAGTATTGCCGGGGCTGATTGATATGCACGTGCATCTGCGCGATCCGGGATACACCTATAAAGAGGATATCTTAAGCGGTTGTGAGGCGGCGGCGGCAGGAGGCGTTACCGGAATCGCCTGTATGCCGAATACCTCTCCGGTGAATGATAATCCGGAAGTGACCGAGTATATTTTGCTTCGCGCGAAACATGCCAAAGCGCGGGTATATCCGATTGCGTCGATTACCAAGCGAATGTTCGGAGATGAACTGACTGATTTTCATCAACTGAAGCGGGCAGGCGCTGTTGGCGTAAGCGATGACGGAAAACCGGTAGAGAATGGGGAAAAAATGGCGCAGGCGCTGCAAAACGGCGCGCTTGCAGGATTGCTCCCGATCTCTCATTGTGAAGATTTATCCATTATCGACGGCGGTATTATTAACAAGGGTGCCGTTTCGGAGCAGCTTGGTGTAAAGGGGATGGACAGGCTGTCTGAGGATAGTATCACCGAACGGGAAATTTCGTTGGCAAAGCGTACCGGAAGTCCGGTTCATATTGCCCATGTCAGTACCAAGGGAGCGATTGAAGCAATCAGGCGTGCCAAATCAGAAGGAGTGCCGGTTACGTGCGAAACCTGTCCGCATTATTTTATTCTGACGGAGCAGGAATTGCTGAAGCGGGATGCGGATTATCGGATGAATCCGCCGTTGCGGGAAGAAAGTGATCGGGCAGCGATCGAGGCTGCGGTGCTTGACGGCACCATAGATTGCATTGTTACTGACCACGCGCCGCACAGTGCAGAGGAAAAACGTGATTTTGAGAAGGCGCCCAACGGTGTGGTTGGACTCGAAACGTCCTTGGCGGCAACTTTGACAGCATTGGTGCATACCGGCAAGATGGATTTACAGCAGCTTTGCAGGTTGATGTCGGGGAATCCTGCCAGATTGCTGAAAGTGCCGGGCGGCAGAATATCCGAAGGTGAAGTTGCTGATTTAACCATTGTGGATTTGGGAGAGCAATGGACGGTAGTACCGGAAAAGCTGCATTCCAAATCCAAAAATACTGTTTTTAAAGGAAAAAATCTGATTGGAAAAGTGAAGATGACGTTGCTTAGAGGCAACATCGTTTTTGAGGATTAATATTTAGGAGGATCATTTATGTCACTGGATCGGTTAACTGAAAAAATTGTACAAACGCAAAATCCGACCGTAGTCGGATTGGATCCGAAGCTGGAGTATGTACCTGCGTTTATCAAGGAGAAGTACTTCCGAAAATACGGGAATACGTTGAAAGCGGCAGCTAAAGCGTTGTTTGCGTTTAATAAAGGATTGATTGATCAGCTTTATGATATTGTACCGGCAGTAAAACCGCAATGTGCGTATTATGAAATGTATGGCTGGCAGGGTGTAAAGACCTTGGCAAAAACAATGGAGTATGCGCGTGAAAAGGGAATGTTCGTGATAACCGACGGAAAGCGCAACGATATCGGCACGACGATGGAAGCGTACGCTGTCGGGCATTTAGGAGAGGCGGCAGTCAACGGAGAGATGCTGGAGCCGTTTATGGGCGATGCACTGACGGTAAATGGATATTTAGGCAGTGACGGAATTAAACCATTGCTTCAGGTCTGCAATCAGAGAGATAAAGGAATTTTTGTGTTGGTAAAAACCTCTAACCCCTCTTCAGGAGAACTGCAGGATCAGCTGATTGACGGCAAACCGGTATATGAAGTGATGGGCAAAATGTGTGAAACATGGGGGGAAGCACTTCCGGGAAAATACGGTTACAGCGGTGTCGGCGCCGTCGTTGGCGCAACTTATCCGAAACAGCTGGAACAACTGCGTGAAGCATTGCCGCGCACTTTTTTTCTTGTGCCCGGATACGGCGCGCAGGGCGGCGGCGCGAAGGATGTTGCATATGCATTTGACAAAAAAGGCTTGGGCGCGATCGTAAATTCCTCCCGCGGAATTATCTGTGCTTATCAAAAAGAGGGCTGCGACGAACGAGATTATGCCGGTGCTGCCAGACGGGAAGCTTTGCGCATGAAAGCGGATATTACCGGAGAAATCGGAACAATTACGTTTTAATACAGATAGAAATAAATAAAAATATTTATACAAGAAGTAAATACAAAAAAACAGCCATCAAAGGCAGATGGGATGATGATGATGAACAAAGGTAAGCTGTTGTTAGCAAACGGAATGGAATTTGAGGGCGAATGCTTTGGCGCAGAGGGAACGGTAATCGGAGAAATCGTATTCACCACCTCGGCAACCGGATATCAGGAAACACTCAGCGATCCCGATTATCATGGGCAAATCGTGGCACAGACCTTTCCGCTGATTGGCAATTACGGCACCAATGAAGAAGATTATGCAAGCGGAAAATGTCACGCAAAAGGGTATCTGGTGCGGGAATGGTGTGATACGCCTTCCAATTTCAGAATGGATGATAATATTGATCATTTCCTGAAAAAACACCATATTGTCGGTCTTTGCGGGATTGACACCCGCAAGCTGACTCATATATTACGAGAACAAGGCGTAATGAACGGGGCAATATATACAAACGGTAATATCAATAAAGCAGAATTGCTGGAGGAAATCAAAAATTATACCATTCTCAACCCGGTTGCAGAAGTAACTGTTGGGGAGCCGTATTATTATCCGGCGGCAGAGGAAAAATATAAGGTTGCCGTTATGGATTACGGCTGTAAAAAATCAATGATTGACGAGTTGTTAAAGAGAGGTTGCTCGGTAACCCTTCTGCCTGCATTAACTGATGCAGAAGAAGTGAAAAAGCTGGATGTAGATGGGATTGTGCTTTCAGACGGTCCGGGGAATCCTGACGATAATGTAAAAGAAATTGCTAATTTGAAGAGTATTGCCGGTTTGGGATTGCCGATGTTCGGCGTATCGCTGGGGCATCAGCTGCTTGCATTGGCGATGGACGCCAAGACGGTGAAGCTAAAGCACGGACATCGGGGAGCCAGCCAACCGGTTGTGGATTTAACCGAAAACCGCACCTTTGTCACGGCGCAGAATCATGGGTATGCAGTGGAAAACGAGAGTATCACCGCTGATTTGGGGAAAATCAGCCACATCAATGCCAATGATAAAACCTGTGAGGGAATACAATATACTGCTATTCCGGCATTTTCGGTTCAGTTCCAACCGAACGTGATCCGGTATCAGTCAGCACCGGAATCGGAATACGATAAATTTATTCAAATGCTTCAAAAATAAGCGACCGATAAGAAATCCAACCTGAAAGGAAGAAAGATAGATATGCCATTAAGATCAGATATCAAGAAGGTATTGGTAATCGGCTCGGGACCGATTGTCATCGGACAGGCAGCCGAGTTTGATTACGCGGGAGCACAGGCTTGCCGCGCCTTGAAACAGGAGGGATTGGAGGTTGTTTTGATTAACTCTAACCCGGCGACCATCATGACCGATAAGGCAATGGCGGATAAGATTTATATCGAGCCCCTGACGCTGGACGTTGTAAAGCGGGTGATTGAGATCGAGCGACCGGACAGCGTGCTTTCCACATTGGGAGGGCAGACGGGTCTTACCCTTTCAATGCAGCTTGCCGAGGAAGGTTTTCTCGATAAAATGAGTGTAAAGCTGTTGGGCGCAAATCCCGAAACGATCCATCGTGCAGAGGACAGACAGGCGTTCAAGGATACCATGGAGGAAATCGGCGAGCCGTGTATTCCTTCCAAGGTAGTAGAAACGGTAGAGGACGCTTTAAAGTTCATTGATGAGGTCATCGGATATCCGGCAATTATCCGTCCGGCGTTTACCTTGGGCGGAACCGGCGGCGGTATTGCAAATAACAAAGATGAGCTTGTCGAGATTGCGGGAAACGGATTGCGGCTTTCACCCATCACGCAGATTTTGGTTGAAAAATGTATTACCGGATGGAAAGAGATTGAATTTGAAGTCATTCGGGACAGCAAAGGTAATATTATCACGGTATGCAGCATGGAAAATGTGGATCCGGTTGGCGTGCACACAGGAGACAGCATTGTTGTTGCGCCGGCAGTGACCTTGTCGGATAAGGAATATAATATGCTGCGTACAGCGGCGTTGAATATGGTATCGGCGCTGAAAGTTGAAGGCGGATGCAACTGCCAATTCGCGCTTCACCCGACATCGATGGAATATGCGGTTATCGAGGTAAATCCCCGTGTGTCGCGTTCGTCTGCACTGGCTTCTAAGGCCACCGGTTACCCGATTGCCAAAGTGGCAACCAGAATTGCAATCGGGTACACCTTGGATGAAATCATCAATCAGGTTACCGGCAAAACTTATGCTTGCTTTGAACCGGCGATTGACTATTTGGTGTTGAAATTTCCGAAATGGGCTTTTGATAAATTCGTTTATGCGAAACGGACGCTCGGTACGCAGATGAAAGCAACCGGAGAGGTAATGAGCATCGGCACCAGCTTTGAGCAGGCGCTGATGAAAGCCGTGCGGGGCGCAGAGCTGGGATTGGATACCCTGACGATGCCCGAATTTACCAAGCTGACCGACGAAGAAGCTTTGGCAAGGATGAGCGTCTGCGATGATCGCCGCATTTTTGCGGTGTTTGAGGCACTCAAGCGCGGAATTACTCCGGAACAGATTCATGAAATCAACATGATCGACAACTGGTTTCTCTACAAAATGCTGAATCTTGTGAAACTGGAAAAACGGCTTGCCACCGAGAAACTGACCGATGCCTTATATAAAAAGGCGAAGGATTTCGGCTATTTGGATAAAACGATAGAAAAAATAAGCGGACAATCGATTAAACATAAGCTGTATGCGTCTTATAAAATGGTAGATACCTGTGCAGCCGAGTTTGAGGCGGAGACACCTTATTTCTATTCGACTTATGATGAGGAAAATGAAGCAAAACTGTTTTTGGAGCATCATAAAAGCGGCAAAAAGAAAGTATTGGTATTTGGTTCCGGAATACGACATCGCTTTATATACCCATAAAAAAATGAAAACCAATTCCGAAACAGCTCTGGAAGCACTAAACTGTCTGCTTCCCGTGTTGGA